>Ga0154020_10002363_pt1 | contig 22982 bp, 48 predicted proteins | sample Klosneuvirus_201_FD_109709 | JGI IMG/M metagenome (GOLD analysis project Ga0154020, IMG submission 109709) | Active sludge microbial communities from wastewater, Klosterneuburg, Austria - Klosneuvirus_20160825_MG | ecosystem: Engineered > WWTP > Aerobic digester > Activated sludge | place...
CGTTGTGCCTGCGCTTGGTTCCCTTGTACTTCTCTGGATCAGCCACCTTCTTGCGATGATTGATCGCTGGCGTTTCCACCTCGGTTACTTCTTCAAATGGGTTTTTCTGTTCTTGGCTCATGTGGCTGCTCCTTTCAAGTGAGTTCTTCCGTATGCTGCGGCGACCGTTCGGACGGTCTCTTTCAGGGCTGCGTCTGCCTGTCCTTCTGGGACATTAGCCAGACCAACAGTCTGAACGGTAAAGGTGAACTGCGGCCCAGCGGGGTGCTCAAACATGTGGACAGCAATAGACCCCTGATACTCATATCCCCAGGGTTTGACGGCCTGTGCGGCTGACTCCAGGTGCATGTGTGCTGCGTCTCTATTGAGGTGTTCATTCGCTTCTTCACGTGTGACTGTTACCTTACGTTCCATTCTATCAGATCTCCCTTGACTATACAGTGTGTCAGAATATACACACGTCAACCATGAAGTTCGAGTCAGTACAAGTGAAAACGAAGAAGGGCGAGATGCTTCTCGTTCGCGTGGGGATGCCAGAGACCGTCGAGGAGCTCGTTGCTTTAAAGGGCGAGAAGTGGATTCTCTCAAAGACTCTCGAGAAGTGCTTCCGCGAGGAGAAGAAGACCGCTGTCCGGCGAGCTTTGGCGACCCGGATCGTGGTGAAGCTTGGGTCTTTGACCGAAGAGCAACGCGAGCTGCTCCGCGCCGCTGGCGTACTATAACGCGTCCGGCCTGGATTTCGGCCCGTGCGTTGGCCATTTCATCCAAGAAATCACGCTTGGTCATCTTGCCAAGGAATGGTGCACACTGCGCGTCTGTGTGCGTCTTGTAGCAGCTCTCGAGCAGCAGCACGTAGTTGAGCGCGAACCGCTGCCCGTACCACATCTGAATTGGGTAGGATAACGCTGCTCCGATGATTCCAATTATCACTGAATTCCGGTATCTTCTAAGCATGGCAACTCCCAAAGAGAGAAAACAGTTTGTTCAAGGTGCGACTCGGGCTTACGACATGAGGAGAGATGCTCCTGGAGTCGCCAAGGCGATGGATTCGGCCAAGAGCTACGTGAGCAGCCTGTTTGCTCCGGCTCCCGTCAAACCCAAGACGACTGACATGGCTCCTGAGGTTGATCCGGTCCTGGCTCAAATAAGCGAGGGGTTCAATAAGCGTACTGGCGGAGATCCAGCCTACCGTGCAGCTCAAGCCAAAGCCCAAGCTGAGGCTGCCAAGGCTGCGCAGCGAATGAAGTCCGGGTACGATAGCTCCGCGTTTGACGCTGTGCCCGACGACATGGGTCACGCGAATTACCAGCGCCAGAAGCGTTAGATCATTCTTCATAAATCACCTTGCCGTTTGCGATGACCTTCTCCTTGTACTTGCCGGAGTCAACGTAGGTTCCGCGAATCACGCTCTCCATGCAGTCGTTCATGTTCATGTATTCGGATGCCTGGTCCTTGCATCGTTCGCCTGCGTACTTAATCACTTGGACCCTGCGCTCGAGCTGCAATTCTTGCTTCTCGAGTAGCTCCCAGTGAAGCCGCTTCTCAGGGCTTGCGCATCCCGATGAGAAGCATCCCTGACCGATCGCCAGAGTGAGTCCCACGACTGATGCGACTGCTCGTATACCGTGGTCAAAAAATGTCTCTTCATGCTTACTCATATCGGCTCCTTTTAAAATTCATTGCGTGGCAGTACACACACGCCACTGATTGCGTTAGATTTGTAACAGACCTCGCGGATATCGCTGCAATCGATGTTATACAAGCACGGTTGACCTGGGTATGCGCGAGCTGGCGATGAGACCAGCTGCGTTGCTGCGATGATGGCTGCCGAAATTACGATCAGTACGAGTGCTTTGGTCTTCATTGTGTGGCTCCTTCTTTTCTGAGTTGAATACATCCGAGGCATTCTGAATCACTTGGGCAATCTAAGCCGCAAGGATAATCTTCTACGCATTCGTCGCAGTCGCATGAGAGTCCGTTGTCCGCGTCAATCTGAATCACTTCTTCTCGCGAGTAAGTAGAGCCCTCGAATGAAACGCGAGCGTTACAGCAAGGCTCACCGAGCTGCGAGTGATCCTTACACGCGGTACACACTCCGAATTGATTGTATAATCGCCTGCTCATTTGGAGTCTCCTTCTTCAAGTCCGCGAATGAATGCATGCATCAATTCGTAGGTCTCGCGCTTCGAGTTGAATCCGTGCGTGATCTCAGTAATCCCGCCACCTTCGTTCATTGTACGCACTAACTTAGTTCCGCCATAAGCCTGGTCTAAGTGATAGTGCCCAACATTCGCCTTGAATTTCTCGCCCGGTTTTGAGTCCGAGTAAGTCAATGGGGAGCCAGTCATTCGATTAATGCGAGCGACCACTGCCTGTAAGTCTGCTATTAAAATGCGTCCCATATTAAAATACCTCCCCGGATGTGAGTTTCAGAGCGTGAGCAAGCTTATTTTTCAATTCCGCTTGTGTGCGCCATGTGATTTCGACCTCTTTACTGCCTTCACAGAAAACACTCGGAGCCCACGAAATGTGCGAGCGATGGTATGGCGCTTCGAGGTTGACCGCAGCTGATACTGAGGCGGTATGTAGTCCCTTCGAGTCTCGCCCATGGTACATGAACCGGAGTTCATGCATTACGGTTGAGTTTTCGTCGCTCAGACTCTCACACTCGTCGTTACTAAATTCGTTCGCCAGACGCTTCAATTCGGCGTCGTCTGATTCTTCGAGCGCGTGGTAGCTCACATCCTCAGGTTTAATTCCCTTAGACGCGAGTAACTCCGCGTGACGCTCGGCGAAATTCGTTTTCACATCTTCGAGCGTTCCGTCAATCAATCGCGATAATTCGACGTTTGCCTTGCCGTGCGCGAGTGAGTAACCGCCTCCCCAGTAGTCAAGGTGTTGCGCGAAATTCTGGTACACCAGACCGCCTTTATTGTGCGAAAACGGGCTGAATCCGTCGCGCGCCTTGCATTCAATTCCTTCAATGCATTCGTCGTCTGATTTGAATCCCTCAGGACCACTGCGGTCTTGTGCCGCTTCTAAGAGTAAGTCCCTTACAATCGCTTGGGTACCCTTCGGTAGTTCCTCGAAGTACCCGATGTTTTCTTGATCACGGTTGAAGTTGATTTGCTTGAGTGTACTCATTTGCGGCCTCTTTTCGGTTGAGTGTTGACGTGAGAGACGTTGCTGTATTGATCAACGCGGAAGACTCCGGGGAAGTACCCGGTTTTCTCCATGTGCGCTTCAATCAGCGCGTTGCGCTTTTCAACGTCAACCTCTCCGTCGTCCGAGGTGTACGCGTCTTGATCAATGATCATGCGTTGCGACTGCCAGACTCCATTGTCTCCGCGTCGTGCGTCGTCTTGAATGATCAAGTTATCGTCGCCATGGGACATCAGTAGGCAGTCGTTCTCGAAATCAGCGCGCATGAAGTGATTCTCACTGAGCCAGTTTTCAAGGTATTCTGCGCAGTCGGCGTACACTCGCAGGGCATCGGTCGCGCACCATGATTCGATATCGCCAGACTCGCCAGTGGTGTATTTGACGGAGTCCTGCGTTGCTTGGATCGCCTTGGCGAGTTTTTTGTCTGCGTCGAATATTTTATTGTATTCGACTTGCATCTGCGACTCGATTTCGAGACGCGTGGTGCGCGTGTCTGCTAGTTGCAATTCAAGTTCTTTAATTCGTCTATTCATTTGCGTACTCCTTTTAAAATACGGTTGATTCGAGCAAGGACGCGAGGCGACGCGTCAATATGCAATGATTCCCGCCGCTCTGATCCGTCGCGATAATCAATCTCTGGATCAATTGAATACAGCGCAGATTCACTGCCGAATTCGTAACCGCCTAGGGAGTCAACTTCCTTGATCAGTTCCCGCAACGAGACCTCGCGAGACTCGTATACGAAGCCATTTTCGGCGAAATCACCTTGCTCGGCAGACTCCGGAGTAACAATGTCGTAACAGCGTGCGAGTTTAATTAAGCTCATTTGCGTACTCCGATCGTTGCGGCCATTGCCTGATTTTCGGTCTCATGACGGGCAGATTGGACTGCCAACAAGGCGACAACTAACCCGACTACCGCGATCAGCTGATGCATGAAATTGAATGAAGATGGGCGACGCATAATAGTTGACTCCGGTTGAGTGTTGATTGCACAAGCGGCGCAATTGACGTCGGTCTCATTGAGAGACTGATAATCGTCGTTGCAGCTAACAATCGAGCGGCATGAGTTACAGACTGCCAGTAGGTTTAATTCGATGGAGTTCATGCCTCTAAGTATTGCAACGGGCATGCCATTCCCACTAGGCAGTATAAGGGGACTAGAGGGCTATTCTGCCTTGTCAGATTGGAGATCTTTTAGACACTGTAAAAGGCTTAAACACCCTTGCAAGAATAGGCCGTCGTCGTACCGTCTCTTAATTTAAAAGGGGACTATAGGGGATTAATAGGTACTTCTTCTTAATCTTCTTAATAGGGATTACGTTCCCTTAAAAGAGAAGACACTTCTTAGGTAAGGTTACAGGACACCCATTCTTGATCCTCAACTGATTTAATTGATAATGAGTGGGAATAGAGTTGATTGTCAGAATAGATCGGGAACGGGGAATCAACGAGGGGAGAACGGGGATGCTGAGAGGAGTGAAAAGCAGCATATCTCGCACCAAAGTAACAGCTCGCAGGAATCACGTTTAAACTCGCTCAACACCTATACAAGCACAACCAGAGCGGCAAGGCAGGCAAACGGGAACTCCCTTGTTGAGGGTTTATGATCCCCCCAAGCTGGTTTTCGCCCCCCCGCTGGCACCGTGTCGCCGTGGCCGTCTCGCCTTGGCCACTGCGGCTAGCCGGGAATTCCGTTCGTGTCGCCCCTCAGTGGGAATAGGCATGCAGCGCAACGGGGATATTATACTGGCGCAATGTGTACTAAGGATGGCAGAGCGCAGGTAACACATGGGAATCACTGAGAAAATGACCCCGCCCCCTACCCTGGCAGACCCCGTGCGCGAGTTGGTCGGGGTTGCTGTCCCCCTCTCGCGGACTTTTCTCATTTTACCTTTCTGCCGCACCGCATCATGACCATTTCCTCTACCCAAAACAGGAAATATCTGTAAACGTATGCTGATGGACAGCACAGACACCCCCAAAGATGCCATGAACTCATCGATTATCGACCACTTTGACACCAAAGCTGTGGTTGTTGATGGGGTACCAGCCAACAGCATACCAAAACGTCACCAGGAGCTGTTTAAACGGGTGTCTGAAAACAGAGTTGGAAGGAAAGAAGCGATCAAAGCGAAGTGCCTTCACTGTGTAGGACTGGAGGATGGTATCCGGAGAATCAGAAACTGCACGATCATTATATGTCCGCTCTGGAATTTCCGACCTTACCAGTCGAAAGAGCTCGCAACTGATTCAGTTGACACGGACGATTGATTTGTTGATGCGAATTGTCGGTCTATTTGGTTGAGTCTGGTGAGTTGAATCTGCTGAGGTGGCGGTTTATACTGGTGGCATGAAATTGAAGATGCCATCGGTGAAGGGTATGCAGCACATGGAGTACCTGGGACACTTCTCGCAAGATAAGTGGCTGGCCAAGGGACACAACGACGTTCCTGATGAACAATCAAACATGGGAGCCGCCCTAAAGTCGATTCGTGAAGCCGTCAAAGGAGCAGAAGCTGAGCCACCCAAAGCAGCTCAAGCTGAACGCGCTGGTCCGTCTGCTGAAGAAATGCGCAAACGCGACGAAGCAGCTGCTCGGAGATCACAAGAATCGCGCGAACGCGCTGCGCGTCAGGCTAGAGAGAATGACTTAGCCGAACAAGAGAAACGCCCCGCTCGCGAAGTCGAATAATCGCTTTGACTGCCAGGTAAAATCCGAGTCCCACCAGATGGTCGTCCGCGACCTCGGAGTAGGTGTCGACAAGCCACGTTCCTAGGTAAGAAGCCGCATACCAGTCGCTTTCTTTGTAGCAAAGATAGAGCAGGTAAGGAGACTGGAGCGTCACCTTGATGGCAAAAAACAACCCGTTTCCACCCAAGAACGCTCCGACAATTGGTATCAACTTCCACATGCATCCATTCTCTCATTCGGAAGCTGAACCCACAATTGCGTCTCTGCAGACACACCAGATATCAATCGAATCGGTTGATATGCCCCTATTGTCCCTAAACCAATATAGTTGCTTGATCTTTGTGGTTTTGGGCTGTAGCTAGGCTGTCCAAAAGGGAGCCAATAAAATGAAATCAACTAAGCTAATGACTCGTGCAGTGCTGAACCGTATTTTTGAACTTAGAGATAAAGACAATTTGGAGTGGGAAGAAGTCGCCAACAAACTAGCTGCCGATGGGTACAAGTCTGTACTCACCGGGGTGCCGTACAAGTCACCCACCCTCGCCTCAATGTATAGCGCGGAAAAGGCACGCCGTAAGAAACAACGCCAGGCCGCCAAAACCAAACCAACTCAGTTGATCGTCAACACATCCACCGGACCTGTGAAGCACGAAACGCCAGAATCTTATTGGGCGTGGCAAATGCAACGCTGCTTGGATGAAGCGTTGATGTGGAGACAGAAGATGACTGAAAAATCCACAAACCGCGTTACAAAATAACCGCACTTGTGATCTGACTGAAATTGGTCCACGCTTTGGCCCTAGGGACATCTCTAGGGGGGGAGCTAAGGCGTGGACTATTTCAAGCCCAGTCAGGCCATCGAACAAGTTCGAGCCGTCATTCTCAAATACAGATACGAGTATTTAGAACCACACCAGATCCCCTACGCAATCAAACGCTGTCGCCGTGATGCCATTGCCGTGATCAAAGGCATCGAAGACAAGTTTGGGTTTACACGCGGGGATCTTTACTGGATCGTGTTTGCAGCAATGAACATCGATTCCCCCAAAGAGAAGGTAATTGAAGACAGGCCATACAATGCAGATGGAGACGAATGACATCATGGTAGACAAAACCAAGTATGCACCAGTGAGCTCCGCACTCGTCGAAGAGATTCGCGGCTCTTTGGATGAATCACACACCATGCCGCTTGAGTGCGCGAAGTTTCTCGTCGATGCCGTCAGCGTGTCGCTCAATACTCTTGCCTTCATGCGCGAAGCCTCGCGCGCGTATGGCCACGTCGTCCAAGATCAGCTCACTTTGCTTGATCAAATGGCGATGGCTGTACATGAGAAACTCAAGAATGATTCGGAAGGATTACACTAGTATTATGGATTATTTTGAACTAATGGAGTGGGCGCGTGAAAGACAACGGAAGCAAAGAAGAAGAGTTATGGCAGTTCTGCTTGTTACTTGTGGCGGGGGTCTTGCTCTGTCTCTCGTTTATTTATTAAATCAGGTCCGTTAAGTGAAAACAAAACACCTCATCATCACACTGTTTGTCGTTGCCGTTGCGTGCTTCGTGCAGTACAGAGTTCAGACTCATTTGGAGGCTAGCCGTGGCCAAAAAAAATCGTTTTCAGTCCAGTCCCCGTGCGCTGTTACCCTTATTGGAAACCCCTAGGTTCACGGGAACCGGATTGTTCCTCCATCTCAAGCGGTCACCCCGGAACTTAGGCCGCTTGGGATGGTTGTTACTTCTATCGCTCATCGCTCAGCCAGCATTCCCACAAGGCAGCTGTGAGATTCTTCTTGGGCGTCTCAAGGGCGATTCCGTTGAGCTGCTCGCTCATGACGGCGGCCATCAAGTCGGCTATCTCTATTACAGCGTTACTGATCCAGAGCACGCTCACGTTAATTTAATCAGCGTGAACAACGCTCACCGCCGCAAGGGAGTTTCCAAGGCGTTGTTTGCTGAAATGGTCAGGCGTCACTCCAACATCAAGCTCGTCGAGGCTATTCTTGTTGGAGACAACATGCGCGCTGCTGCTGTGGCGACCAAAGAGCCGATGACGTTTGAACAATGTGAGCAGGCTGTGAAGCGGACGCCGTTCTACCGTGCCTGGGCTGGGCTTGGGTACTACTCAGTGAGGCTGTGTGAATTCAATCATCGTCTTGGAACTTTTGAAGTGGGGATCAGTTTATGAATAAGAAGTTTTCACAAATTAAATGGGAATGGGATGAGAAAACCGGGGCAACGGTGTTGACCAATCTGGCAGGACCAGGGTCACAAATTTATATTGTCCCACACAGTGAAACCAGAAGAGAGCTGGTGGTGGATATTGGGAGCGGTGACCAAGTGTACTATTGCCGTGAACAACTCAAACCCACCAGACACTCACATTCGGCAGAGAAGCAAGCCACAGCCAGAGTGAAATACCACATCGGTCTTTGGGTCAGGCAAGAGAAGAAGAAAACCGCAGCGGTGATTCGCGAAGCGAAGGACATTCTCAAAAGGATCAACAAATGAAGCTCAGTGAAGAAATGGAAAAAGCAGCAGTGAGCTACGTAGCGGACACTGATTACATCAGCGATGGAAATCGAAAGATTGCTGGGTTCGCGTTTTACGATGGAGCCATGTTCGGGTTTTTGAAGGCCGCAGAGAAGCTTCGTAAAGAGGCGGACGCTCACCCAGGAGCAAGCGAGCAACATGCGGTCGGGCACTCAGTTGCGCGATGGCTAGAGAGTGTATTTGAGTCGGGGTCGGCAAATGATTGATCATCAAGATCCTTACGTAATCGGATTTCGCAGTGGATATACGGAGTACCGCTGGCTCGCTCTTTCTTATCTACGTGAACTCGCGGCACTACCATCTGGCCACAAAGAGGCGATCAACGATTTGATTGTCAGAATGAAGATCGAAGAGGATGAAGAAGTTTGGCAAAGCGTTCAAGAAGAGTTTCCTGGGATGACCAGAGAGCAATACGAAGCGGAGCTTGAGCAATCCTTCAATATGATCAAAGCCAAACATTACGACGTAAACGGCAAGCGGAAACAGATCAGCGTGGTGAAAGAATGACCAAAGAACAGCTGCAAAACGTTAGAGTTGTGTGTGACGTTCTAGGAGAAGGAGGGAAAGTAGGCACACGAGCAGTGCATCAACTTTTAGATTGGATTGATGAGCTAGAGCGCCACGCAGAAGCCGATGCCGCGAACGCTAAGCACATGCGCTCCCAACTCGCAGAGAGTCAGGCGAGAGAGGCGCTACTGGCTAAACGACTCGGACCCGCCGGCGCAGAGATGCTTCGAGACCTAGTCGGAGTGATCAAGACTCTGAGCGCGGCGGCAGAGGCTCTGTGCGGTAGATGGCTTGATGATAGCGACCAAGTGATGCCGGAAGCTTTTATAGCGAGGTCTAACATGCGCAAGGTTTTAGCCTCCACCCTCGAGATTCGCGAAAGGATCGGTGCGGTGTGAAGCCGTTACTTGTTCATAACGCTAACGGGTGCGGCTCATGTGACGGATACGGTGTTATGACCCTATATGGTGGTCCAGCTCAACCAGAGATTCTTGCTCCATGTATTGAGTGCTCACAAACAAAGACACTCAATGAATGCCTGCTTAGTAGAGAAGCGGCAATTAAGGCGCACCACCTCGTTGAAGAGAAGCGAGCAATATCCGAACACAACGAAAGGATCGGTGCGACGTGAAGCTAAGCAAGGAACGGATGCAAGAGATTAGAGAGTTTGTGGCTAATGGAAACTATGCTGCCACAGAGGGATGCATTGTGGCTCTTGAAATGATGCTCGCCGAAGCCCTGGACACAATCGAGCGGTACGAGAGGGCGCTTCGGCATTATGAATGCACGCCCACTGTTATCAATGGTCAGAGAGTTTTAATTTACGGAGACTCTGGGGCTATTGCCCGCGAGGCGCTGAACCCAAAGGGAAGCGAGTGATGTTTATACTTACCAAAAAACCTCGAACAACTCAGGATGTCAAATCAGTCATGTATCGGGTGCCCGAGGGTGCGATAAGGCAAGCGTTTAATGCTGCGCTGGTTGACTCCGGTCGATCCGCGCAAGAGCTTGTGAATGCCATGGTTCAACATTGTTTAAAAGATACGGGTTACCTAGTTGAGGCGCTGAACCCAAAGGAGGGGTGAGTAATGGAAACGGAAGCGACGTATGCCGGAATTACGGCTTTACTTAGACTCAAGGGAATGAGGGTTGGCGAACCAATTCAAGGGATACACTTGGAAGCGATACGGTATTTTGTCGGACATCTGCTGGACTTGGTTCCTGACTCGAGAGTTCTAGGCACAGTGGAATTTCCAGAGGTTGGGAAGCCGGTGAAGACCGGAGTCTTTGCGGATACGGAGGGGGTGTGAACTTCACAGAGCGTGCGAGGGAAGAGGCGGTTAACCAACACGGCAACACTACGCACGCGTCAGCATTCGCAGATGGCGCGGAGTGGGGTTACCGGCAAGCCGTGGAGGAGTTGCGAAGTACAGACGCACCAACCGAAATGCACCGGCCATACCCGTACAACCATGGGTGGGCAGACTGGCTACTAGAGAAGGCGGGAATGGAGTGAGACTTTGTCAGACGTGTGGTGGGATGGGTGAGGTGTTGATCACTCGGGGCGAGGATGAGGAAACTCTCGAAACGTGTTCGACCTGCCATGGTATGGGTATGGTCGGAGGCCAAGAGGAATAGATTGAGGAGAAGAAATGATCTGTGTGTGGTGTTTGAAGAAGTCAGATCGCTTCCTAAAAACTCGCGGTGGAGAGTTTGTTTGTTTAGAGTGCGTTAAACTTTTAGAGGATGACTGTGATGAGTGAATTGAAAGAACCGATCACTAAACGAGATATTGCTGAGGAAGTGGCAGAGTGCTCGTACAACGTCCAGCAGCTCATCAAGGGATATGCATCGCGCCTTGTGAAGCCCGGCAATCGTTGGTTATTTTACCGACGAGTAGTAAACGATGTGTTCCAGCGAGCGTATGGTGCGGAGATGGCTCACGCTCGAATTGATGCAGAGAAATGTGCTGAGCAAATGGAGAAGGATTAGGTTTGTCTCTGCGGCGTGACGGTGGACACGCACCGAGCGAAAGCAGGTAGAGCGCACGCAGGTTCAATTCCTGCCCGAGACAAAGAACGAAAGCTGCTGGTTCCGTTGAGACGTGATTAAACAGCAAGGGGTAGCGGCCAGCAGCTAGTAGTTTACAGTAAACAAAGGACTATCAACATGAACGAATATCAAAAAACGCTCTCGAAGACTTATTGGGCAATGCTACGAAGGAGAGCGTGATGATTGATTTTAGGTCTGTACTCATCGGTCTGTCGATTGGCTGCTCAGTCGGGGCAATGGTTGGGTACAAAGTAAAGCCCGAGCCGGTAAAGCAGTTTAAAAAAATTCCCTGCGCTCACTTGGACCGCGAATACCTGATGGACAGAATCGGAGACCGGCTCCCTGTTGCAGCCAAGTGCATTTACGTCAGTATGTGATAAAGTAGCCTTATGAGGCTCGAGAAGTTTAAGAGAGCAGCAGCGGCTGAGTCAGCCTGCAGCGCAGCTCTCCTAGCATGGATGATGGCTATTGTTTTTATCTCCTACGTGATCTCCTAAAAGGGAGATGCGGAGCTCCAGCACAGAAGTATTCAGATGTATTCAAATACGACTAAACAATCGCAATAGAATCAAGGCGCATTCAAAGACATCAGGAAAGATGTGGCGTCGTCGATCTGTCTCGCGCGTTTGTATTCTCTGGCCATGGAGATCTGGCGATCCTTGAATACGCGCCAGCCATCAGCAATGAGTCGCGCATCTTTCGTGGCGATGGCCTTCTCGATGTCATCCAGGCTTTGAGACCACTTCCCTGGAAACCGCTCTTCACAGTACTTCACGCAGCCTACCCACTGATCAAAGGTCAGCTCAGACTCGATCTCTCTGATGTGTTTACCAATCTCTAGGTTGATCATCGGACAACGTCTCCTTCTGTGTAGCTGGTACCGTCAAAGCTATTGAGCAGTAGACGGTGGCCCACATACTTCCCACGGCGCCTGACCTTGGCGATCTTCAACTCTCTGCTCATGATTGTAGCCTTGCCTGCATCGATCAGATCTTGATGGGGTCGGTTGAATAGAAATACGTTCTGAGCTTCTTGGACTGAAGTGCTCGAGCCTTTGATGTCAAACTCACTTTCAACCCGGCCATCCATGGTCTTCTTCGGGTGCATGACCATGATGATGTGAAGTGGGACGTGTTTACAGAAGATGATCAGCTCGTGAACGATTCGGTCCATTTCCTGGCGCTCATCGGATGCTTTGACGCAATCCAGGAAGAAGTTGAAGTTGTCCAGGATCGCTACCTTTGCACCTTTGACGATAGCCATGTGGGACAGGTCAGCCAGCAGCTTCTCCAACGGGATGCGGTTGTCGTACAAAGCGAGATATTGGTTGTTGGCCTGAAGGATGTCTCCAAACTGAGCATGAAGCCCCCTGGCTTTCTCCACCCGGATTGGATCTCCGGTATTGAGGTCTTCTCTGGCGTAGACAGACATGATGCGCTTCATGTAATCTGTTGGACCAGTCTCAACGCTGGCCACGTAATGCGGGATTCCCTGCTGCACCAGATCCGCCGATATATTTGAGCACAGCGTGGTCTTCCCGCTTCCTGTCGCACCGCATAAAATACTGAACTCATTCGGGCGCAGACCGCCGATCATTTGGTCCAGCTTTGACAGCCTTTTGAGGTGCGTTGCCGCAGGTGGGACCAGCAGCTCTTCGTATGCCTTGGCGTAGAATTCCTGGAAGGAGCGAGCTTCGGGCTCGTGCCCCTCTTTGAAGTATTGGTTCATAGGTTGTCGATGACCTCAAATGACTTCTTTACCTTGTCGATGTCCCTGGCCAGCCAGTTGTTGAAGAACCGACCCTTGTCGCGTTTCTTCTTGTGTTGATTGGCCAGCAGCCATGCATTGGCCTTCAGTATGGACTGCTCGATCTTGGCTACAGGGTATGCGGCAAGCCACGCACGCTGCAAAGAGTGAGACACCCTGGACAGCGCCGAATGGATGGAGTGGGGCATCTCTGGAAGTGGGCCAATCATTCCGCTCTTCTTCTCGGGAACCTCCGACTCATCGAAAACCAGATACCCGCGCTCCATCATCTTTCTCAGCATGGATCTGCGAGTGACGTTGGACGCCCAAAGGTCGGTCACGGTCCCGGCATTGTGGAAGGATAGAACGAGATCAAACAGCTGCCGAAACTCAGAGTCAGTCAGACCGACCAGCTTCAAAGAAGCCAGAAATACTGGGTCCATTGAGAAGGAATGAGCCAGCGAGTCATAATGAATGGGAAATTTGTTTGTGCGTTCAATCATAAAAGTAAAAGGGCTAAGCCAGCGGGGTTTAATCGCGACTTAGCCCTTAGAACAAACGACTCACCGCACCCAGTAAAGGGAGGGTTGGCCGAATGAAACGAAAACTTGTTGCTTGAAACCCCGCTGACTTGTGTATTACGGTCCACCTGTTAGAATATCAAGAAGATTCAAAAGGGGAACACTATGGCTGCTCAAGAAAAAAAAGATGGTCAGGCGATGATTGTTGGCCCCATGGGTCAGGGTCTGAATGACGTTGCTCGTCGCGGTTACGTCAAGCTAGACTACGACGCAGATCTTTTCGATGATGAGCGCAATCAGAAGCGTATGCAACACGCCCAAGAGACCATGGCTCCTCGAGAAGTGAAATTGGAGCCGCAACTTGGATCAAAAGCAGGAAAAAAGTAATCCAGTCACACAACTGGACGAAGACCTCAAGAAGTTAAAGAACCCTGTAAACAAGGGTAAAGTCACTCGAAACCGCAAGAGAAAAGAGAAGCTTCAAGCCCTTCTCATCCAAAACGGTGGCGAGACTACGGACGAAGTCTTGTCCGTCATGCGTAGCTTGGACATGCCAAAGCCAGCGCACATTTCAGAGATCCAGTGGGAGAATGCTCGAGAGCACCTGGATACACGAGTCAAGAAGGCGATCGCTTACACCGCGCTGGGATTGAAACCAGCACAAGCGGCGCGCATGGTGGGGATCACTCCGGTGACACTCAAGCGAGCACTCACCTCGCAAGCCGGAGCCAAAGAGCTTAACCGGATTTATGATGCAGTCATTGTTGAAGAAGCCAAGAAGAAGATCGACGAGATCCTTCCTGTTGCGATCGACACAGCGTTTCAGATCATGATCAACGAGAAGACGAAGGACAGCGTGAGAATGGAAGGCGCGTTCCGCTTCATGGATCGCGCGATGGGACGTCCAACACAGACTGTTGAAATGACGCACGACCTGGTGCGCAGAGTGTATCAGCGCCTGGATGAAATCCGGACGGTCCGTAGCGAAGTCTCGACAAGTGATTTAAAATCGAGCAATAGTGAAGGTACAAACGACCCTGCTCAGGTAGCCGTTGCTTCAGCCGTCGTCGTCGTTGAAGAAAAGAAAGACGAAATTGATTCTTGGGTAGAGGAGAACCTATAAAATGATTGGACAGGGACGAGTTTTAGTTCAGGTAATATTGCTCGACTTCGCGAGCACGAACATCAACAGCACTACATACACACAGGTTCTGGCATCATTGCCGGACGATATTGTGCGCATTGATGTCACCAACACTGCGGCAGACTCGGTGATCATTGGTGCGGGTGCAGCTGGGATCGAAGTGCCAGCAGCAGTAATCGGTCAGGCAGCAACGCTGTCGATTCCGTGCTTTATGAACAAGTTTCAGCGTGTGTCTTTAAGAAGTGCATTTGTCGCGACCGTGTCTTCGGGCAGGCTGACAATTGCAGCGTACAAATAAACGGGGGTATTTATGAGTGATATTGGTAAAATGGGTTTCCAGAAGATGGAAATGGGTTCTGACAAAGCATCTGATCACGTTCTCGAGGGCGCGTATGTGGGCAAACAGCCACTGAAGTCCAAGATTGCTGAGATCTGCAAGCACACGGTTTGCTCTCAGTTCTACAGCGGTGCTCCTGGCGAAAAAGCCGAAGCCAAGGACCATAGCCCAGCAATGGAACGCAAAGAGCAAGAAGAGTATCTTTAAGCAATGCTGACGGAATCCCAGTGGATCGACAAGCTGCGGTTGTATCGCGAAGATCCCTGGGCATTCCTGTCAGAGTGCGTTTACACGCTTGATCAGACTGACGAAGTCAATCCCATCAAGCCGTTTCCCAAGCATCTGGACTACCTCAAGCTGTACGTCCGGATCTGGCAGCGCGAGAAGCGCATCGCCGTACCGAAGTCTCGTCGTATGTTCATGAGCTGGGTGAACATCGGGCTGTACACGTGGGACACCATGTTTCACTTCGGTCGGCACAACGCATTTGTCTCCAAGAAGGAAGACGACGCAGACGACCTGGTAAAGCGAGCGAAGTTCATCTTGGATCACATCCCAGAAGAGAAGCTCCCCAAGCAGTTCCTGGCGAAATACGATTACACTTTTGCGAAGCTGAAGTTCCCAGAGCTCAACTCGCTGATTCAAGGATTTCCACAAGGAGCTGACCAGCTTCGCGCGTATACCCTTTCTGGTATATTGGCAGACGAAATTGCATTCTGGGAAGAAGCTCAGAAGATGTACTCGGCAAGCTTCCCGACACTTGAAGGCGGGGGTCGTTTCACAGCGATCAGCTCGCCAGCTCCAGGATTCTTTCAACGCATGGTGTTCGATAAGATGGATGTGGCCGTCTAATGAAGAGATTCCCAATTAAAGGAGTCGAAGTCTGGAAGAACGAACGAAACAAGTTCTTCGTGTTCCAGGCTCACTACTCGGCGAATCCTCAGAAAGACACGCCGGACTACAAGAACACCATGAAGTCGGCCATGCCGATCCGGCAGTATCTCCAGGAGTTTGAGCTCCAGTGGGAGAGCTACGAAGGCACTCCGGTCTATCCAGATTTCAATCGTCAGCTGCATGGATCTCTCGAGCAGCTTGACCCCGTGCTTGGACTCCCTTTGTTGAGAGGCTGGGACTTTGGTCTCACTCCTGCGTGTGTGATTGGTCAATATGTTGACGGTCAGTTGCGCATCTTGAAAGAGTTTGTGGCCTACAATAAGGGCGCAGAACAATTCTCAAGTGAGGTAATAGCGCAGTGCAATGTGCTTTACCCTGCATGGCCAGACCAGAAGAAGAACTGGCGCGACGCGATCGACCCAGCGGGAGAGCAGCGCAAAGATACTGACATGGGGACTTGCGCCAAGATTTTGACAGCCAAGGGTCTGATTCCGTATCCAGGTCCAGTGTCGTGGGAGCCTCGCCGGTCAGCGGTTGAGCAGTTTCTTGTGGCGATGCACAACAAGCAGCCAGCATTCCTGATTGACCTCAACAGCTGTCCGGTAATCGTTCGAGGATTTGAGGGTGGATATCGGTATCCAGAGCGGTCCACAGAGATTGAACCGAACAAAATCAGACCAATAAAAGACGAACACTCGCACCCACACGATGCTCTTCAGTATTTGTGTGCTAAACTAAAACACTGGACTAAAGTAAAACGACCAGATATTCCAACATTTACATACTGGAATCATCAGGTTGATAGGGCTATCGGGGGATAAATGGCGCTGCGTGGAGCTGACGAGAAGACAAAGGACTATGACGCGCCTCAACTAAAATCGTTTATCGACAAGGTTCCGTCGGACGATCAAGCCATTATCAGAGCCACCTATTCTTATCGCGAAGAAGCCTACATGGGTCGCCGCGATCGCATCTTCCAAAACCGTCTCAATTACGACACGTACAATTTAAAGGGCGACTTCTCACACAAGAAGAAGGGTCAGTCCAAAGAGTTCCTGCCGCGCCAAGCGTTGGCAGTCGAGCAGATCTCGAGTTTCTTTCAGCAGGCTCTCATCGACTCCGTTGACTGGTTCAAGGTCAAACAGGAAGCTGGTAAGCAGGGCACCAAGATCAAGGACTTTGAAATCGAGCGACTCACGCAACGGTTTCTCGAGAAGGCCAAGTTTGACGAAGTGGTTGTTGACGGCATGAAGATGGGTCTTCTTGGCTCACTCATGGTCGCCAAGGTTCACGGTGAGTATGTGAACCGCCCAGTGTTTTACTCCAAGGACGAGATCGTTGGCGACAAGGTCAAGAAGTCTTTGTTCAGAGAAGACAAGGAAGTTTGGAGACTCAAGATTGATCTTATTCGCCAGGAAGACTGGTTTCCAGATCCTACTGGAGACGGCATGTACGTCATTCAGCAGTCTGAAGTTGACCTCCATACGCTGCGCGCGTGGGCCGAAGAGCCCAATAGCCCGTATGACAAGTCGATCATCGATCAGATTGTCGGTGGATTTGAAGACGTGGAGCAGGTGGGACGCAAGGCTCGGGAGACCGGCCAGAACCCTACCTACACATCGTACCGCAAGCGCGTTCGTCTGTGGGAGTGCTGGGGCACGATCATTGATCCAGCTTCTGGTGAGACGATTGCCAAGGATGTGACATGGACTGTGGCCAACGATCGTTTCTTGATCGCAAAGCCTCGCCCGTATCCTTTTTGGCACGGCAAGAAGCCGTTTGTGGTCACTCCGATCATTCGGACTCCGAAGTCTGTGTGGCACAAAGCATTGATGGATGCCCCGACTGCAATGAACTTGGCGCTCAACGAGAGCTACAATCTGTTGCTCGATACGGGCATCATGGCCACGTTCGGTATCCGTCAGCTCAGAACATCTGGGTTGTCTGACGAAACAAAGATCTCTGACGGCATTGGACCGGGTGAGACTCTCGAAGTGAACGACTCGCTGCCTGTTGGCGCGAAGGTGATGGAGCCGATCCAAACCGTTCAGATGGGTCCAGAGTCGATCAACATCTTCAATCTGACCAACCAAGAATTCAACTTGTCTGCGATCACGAACGATCTGCGCATGGGCGCTGTTCCAGCTCGAGCAGTCAAGGCTACCGAAGTGGTTGAAGCAAGCAACACGATCACCAGCATGTTCAACGGTCTGGTGAAGATCGTGGAGCAGAACTGGATTCAGCAGATTGTTGAAATGGCGTGGGCGACGATCGCTCAGCACATGGATGACATCGATGAAGACGAAGTGAAGGCTCTCCTTGGCGAACAGCGTCAGGTCGAGATTGCCCAGCTCTCTCCTGAAGAGCGTTTCGCTGAGACGGTTGAAGGATTTAAGTTCAAGGTTCACGGCGTCTCGATGCTGCTCAACAAGACCAAGGACTTCAAGAAGCTCACGAGCCTTCTTCAGACGATCAGCAGCTCTCCTGTGTTGATGGAAGAGTTCATCAAAGAAAACAGCATGGGCGCATTGCTCAGAGAGATCATTGAGAGCCTGGACATCGACGTCTCGAAGATTGAACTCGACGCGGTTGAGAGAGAAGCGATGGCAGGTGGAGCGATGGGCGCAGGAGCCGCACAGCCAGGTACCGGCCCAGACATGCAATCACAAATCGCACAAGTATCAGGAATGGGTGATGAAGGATCTGCGGGTGGACCACAACCAGCCCAAGGACAAGGCGGGGTCGCGCAGGCGAGCTTCCCGCCAAGTAGAGCAACGCGATGAGAGCTCACGCAGACGTTGATCTACAATTGGTCCAAGACGGGCGCATGTGGCAGATAGCCGCGCAATTCTTTGTTACCCAACTTCAAAGTCGACGTGAACGAGCCGTATCACAAGCCACCGCACTGATCAGAAATGAAAAGTATGACGCAGCAGCACTTGCGTCAAAGCTCGCCATCGTTGCAGAATTTGATGACCTCATCAAAGAGATCGAGCGAAAGATCGCTCGAGGAAACGTAGCAACAAAGGAGCTGAACGATGGAACCTGAAAAGAAATTGACTGACGCAGACATTTTGGTTGGCGGCCCGATGGGCAAGCAGATCAATCCTCAAGAGCAAGAAAAACAAGAAGCAACTCAAGAAGCCACAGCAGAGAAGATCATTGTTGGTGGCAAAGAGTTCGCGACGGTTGAAGAAGCTACAGCGTTCTACCGCCCAGCGAAACAGCAGCAGGCTGCCGCTCCGGTTCAGCACGCTGCTCCAGCAGCACCAGCGCAGGACGTTGATCCAGCAGACATTTTGTTTGAAGATCCGAAGACTGCACTGCGTCTCGTTGAAGAGCGTGCGTACAGCCGCGCAAAGACAGAGATCAAGCAGGAAGCCCAGTACGATCGCAATCGTGACAAGATGTGGGTGGACTTCTACGACAAGAATAAAGATTTGGCCCAGATGAAGGGGTTGGTTGATGGTGAGTTCGCACGCCGATTTAGTGAGCTGCAGGATTTACCAGTAGACCATGCTCTTGATATCATCGCAGCATCAGCTCGGAAAACGGTGGGAGAAGTGAAGCGTGCAACGACGCAAGCTACACGACTACCATCGGGGCCAGCAAAAGTTTCGTCTGCAAGCGGATCGCCTTCGCCTTCCGTTCCCGCAGCGAAACCTGTCGCCAAGACTTTCGTTGAGGAAGTTTTGGAGGCCAGGAAGAGGAAGGCATAATTAATGACTAAATATGGAGGAAGGTCATGAATTTTACATGGACATTTGACGCACCAAGTGGCGTCTACAAGTCGCATGAACTGTCTTCGGCGCTCCGCAAGGCCGCGATCCGAGAAACTAAGTTCATGCAGTTTACGAAACCCGAAGCAGGGTACGGAAAGAAGAGCGGGGACACGATCACTATTGCTCGTGTGTCCAATCTCGCAATCCCTACCAGCGGGAAGCTACAGGAATATGCTAAGATTCCTGAAGATCAACTGACAATCACCACTGTTGGCATCACTGTCAGCGAGTGGGGTCGTGCAGTTCCATTCACCTCGTTCTCGGACGATCTTTCTGTGTACAACATGGAAAACATCGTTCAGCGCGCGTTGAAAGATCAAATGAAAGTGACGATGGACAATGCCGCAGCAGCAGCATTCAAATCGACATCTGCAAAGATCAAGGCAACTCCTGACGCTGTTGGTTCGATTCAATTTGGAACAAGCGGTGTGGCTCCTGCGACTGCAGCAGCTAACCTCAACGTGTTCCACGTAGAACAGATTCGCGACTATATGTTCTCGACTCTGAATGTTCCTCCATATGAAGGCGATGACTACGTTGCTCTCGTTTCGACGAAGGCAAAGCGCGGTCTCATCACCGATCCACATTGGGAAACATGGCACAAGTACACTGACCCAGAGAGCAAGTATAACGGCGAAATCGGACGTCTTGAGAACATCCGTTTCGTTGAAGTGAACAACACTTCTGCGTTGTCTGGTTCCTTGGGAACTGGTGGTGTATTGGGTGAAGCGGTGTTCTTCGGTGCAGACGCAGTGGCTATGGCCATCGTGACTGACCCAGAACTTCGCGCAGCGATCCCTGGTGACTTCGGTCGTCAACGCGCTGTTGCCTGGTATGGTGTGCTTGATTTCGGTGTTGTGTGGGATACTGCCAACGCCGGTGAAGCGCGTATCGTTCACGTAACTAGCCTCTAATAGAAGGAGAACAACCAAATGGCTTACAATGTAAAAATCTTTGGATTGTCTCCAGCTGTAGCCGGTCCGCAATCCGTTGCGAGCACTGGTGTTAAGCAGGAACATGTTGCTGGATCAATGCTCAAGGTTCGTCGTGTGACTTTCGTTGTCACGACTGTCTTGGGTGCTGGTGCAGTGACTGTTGCAATTACCAAGCGTCCGATCCCTGGCTCTGCCACGGGTGAAGTTGCTCTCGGTTCACTTGCAATCCCTGCTCTGACAGCCGCTGGGACGAAGATCTACAAGGATCTCAATAGCTCTGTTTCCATCCAAACTGGTGAGTCAGTCGCGTTCAACGTGTCTGCTGCAGCAGCTTCTGGAGCAGGTTATTTCTTGATCGAAGGTGAAGAAGACCCAGAAACCGCTCTGAACCAAAGCTTGGTTCTCAGCGCCTAAGGTCAAATGTGTTGGGGGTGGAGTTTGGACGGCTCCTTTCGCCACCCCCAGCTCTTTTAAGGAGATACTCAAATGGCACTATCTACATTTTCGATCCTCAAAAGATCAAAACTTGAAGACAGTCGGCAGATCCTAAACGTGAGCCTTGCTCTGGGTGATGGCTCCGCAGCCTATCCCGCTGGTGGAATTGAAATCCCGCTTGCACAGCTCGGGTTTCGCATGTCCATCGATTCAGTCATGTTGATGAACGATGCAGCTAGCACACGTATGGTGAAGTACGACGTTACAAACAAAAAGCTTCGTATCTACGTAGAAGGCGCTGCCGTCTACGCGGAAATGAGCGGGACTGTCCCAGCGATGACGCTGGAACTTCTCGTCATTGGAGCATAAACAAATACCGAAAGGAGCCGTTTTATGAGCGAGTTTGACAAGAGAACACACATTTTTGATCCACGTACCGGCAAGCTGCAGACTGTGCAGACCTACCGAATGATTGTGGACCGCACTGCGGGAACGATCTATGAGCGACCAGAACATTCTGGAAGTTGGTTCTACCCTGATGGGTCAGAAGTTCCAGCCGACCGTTTGCCTGAGCGTTTCAGACCGCAGAAAAAAGAAGAACCTAAGGCTGAACAGGCTTCTAAAAAAGCCTGACGCTTGGCCCTGGGGACTTAGGGGGATAGCCGATGGCTGCATATCAATACAAAATAAGCGACATCAAGAAGGCTGTCCTTCGCAATTGCGGAGAGGTTGACGACGGGCAATCGTTCTACGAACAGAACGGCCAAGTCATGCAGCTCATCAACCGTGCCTACCTGGCTATTCTGGCAGGTGGTAACGAGTTTGACGTTGAACTATCTAAACCCTGGGTTTGGGCCAAAGAGCCTCGACCTGGGGTTTTTGTTATCCAGCCCCCCATCCACTTGGGGAACGTGGCTGTAGTCAACGGCAGCAACAAGGTGACGCTGGCTACGCCTCCATCGACGAGCCTCAATGGCTACTGGCTGAAGCTGTCTGATCGGTACGAATGGTTCCGAGTGATTGGTCACGCTCCTGGCGGATCGATCATGACGATTGATTGTCCGTACACTGACCAGACCGCATCAGCGATTGACGCTAACGCAGTGTTGATTGATTACACGCTGGCTCCTGCTGGCGGTATCTTGCGGTTGATTCACCCGTTCGTGATCTACCGTACCCAGGATTACCTCGGAGACTTTGAGTACAAGCTCTATCAGATGGATCAAGCAGAGATGCTCAAGAACTATCCGATGTCTCAGATCATGCAGCGCACACCAGCGTACTACTGCGTGACGTATGAGAGCACCGACGGGAAGACGACTGTTCGCATGAACAGCTACCCGTTTGAGCAGGTCAAAGTTGAGTATGAGTACATCAAGCTTCCGGAGCTACTTACAGACGGCAGTGCTGGTTCTGTGGACTCTGAGCCCCTCATCCCTTTGGAGCATCGAGACGCGCTTACGTTTGCTGCAAGCTACTTCCTGTGTGTTGAGAAGAACGACTCAAGACAGCAGCAGTACCTCCAGCAGACTCAAGCGAAGCTGAAGGGGATGCAGAAGGCATCAGAGAAGGAAAAGACCCAGACCGCGAGCATTGACCGTGGTCGTCTGGTCCCAAGACAAGATCTCTACTGGCGCACTAAGCGCAGGATTGAGCAGACCACCTCATGAGCTATACTGGGCAGGTTTTCAATCTACCGCTTGGGAACATGGGTTTGTACACGGACGACAGTCCGACGATCACCCCACCTCAGGGATTGAAGCGAGCGATCAACGCACACGTGAAACACGGGTTCCTTGAGAAGGAGCCTGGGTCGAGGCGGTGGAATCAAGACCCACTGCCTTCTGGCGTTGTGGCTGTGTTTGATTGGTGGCCTGGTCAGAACGTCCAGCACATGATTGCTGTGACCCAGGATGGCCGTGTCTGGCGCTTTGAGAACTACCGACTGGTGGCCGAAGTGCTACCCACTGGGCTTGCTCCTACCCGACTCCGGGTGACGGATCAGGTCGTTATTGTTTCAGGTGGCAAGGAGTCTTTGGGCAAGAGCAGGAAGCTGTTCATCTTTACTGGCAACGATCCGGTTCAGATCATTGATGGCGATTCAACGACGCGTCGGAACATGGCCTTGCCAGCGTTTAACTGGACAGCGTCGAGCTACCCTCGGTTTGGGTTGATCCACTCGAACCGTATGTGGTGCCCAGGTGGAAAGAACACTGCGCACA
>Ga0154020_10002364_pt1 | contig 22979 bp, 10 predicted proteins | sample Klosneuvirus_201_FD_109709 | JGI IMG/M metagenome (GOLD analysis project Ga0154020, IMG submission 109709) | Active sludge microbial communities from wastewater, Klosterneuburg, Austria - Klosneuvirus_20160825_MG | ecosystem: Engineered > WWTP > Aerobic digester > Activated sludge | place...
CCACCACGAACGCCGCACGCGCGCCATTGCTGGCCGTGACATCGATCAGCACGCGCCCATCGGCCGGGATGGCCAGGTTGCGCACGAAGCGCCCGCCCTGCCCCGCCAGCACCTCGTCGCCCCCGACGATGACGTGACGGTCGGCGCGCGGCGCCGGCGGCGGCACCTCGGGATTGACCACCGGCGGCGGCGGCGCCGTCATGCGGAACACGATGCGCTGGTTCTTCTTGCGCGCCTTGGCGCCGGTGCCCGGCACCAGCTGCTCCGAGCCGCCGCGCCCGACCGCCTTGATGCGCGCCCCCGGCACACCGGCCGCGATCAGCGCCGCCTTGCCCGCCTCGGCCAGCTTCTGCGACGCCACCAGCTGCGCGATCCGGTCGCCACGGCCATCGGAGTGACCCTCGACCACGATCTGCTCGTCGGCCGCGATGCCCCCGGCGACCTTGACCGCCGCCTTCTTCAGCTTCTTGGTCGGCTTGACCAGCTTGCCGCTGGTCATCCCCGCCGCCGCCAGCACCTCGTCACGCGACGGCGGATCCACGACGCCCAGCGCGATGGCGAACGGCACCCGCGCGCTGATCCAGGTCGACAGCGAGCCCGCCTCGTCGGCGACCACCTCGAGCTCGGCGTAGTAGGTCGCATTGCGCGCCAGCGGCGCCCCGGCATCACCCAGACCATCGAAGCTGACCTGCGCCGGCGGCTCGCCCGCGCCCGCGAGCACACGCACGACCTCGTCCGCGCTCCCCGCAGGATCGAACTTCCGCACGTTGATGGTCCAGCCGCGCGCCGTCACCGGCCGCCCGGTCCTGGCCAGCGTGAACACCGGGGCCTTGTCGCCATAGCCCACCAGCGGAACCACCGGCAGGTTCAGCGACGGCGCCCCGGTTGACGGCCCGGTCGGCGCAGGGGCCGGCACTGGCGTCAACCCCAGCTCCAGCCCGACCAGCTGCTGGGTCTCGCCATCGACCAGCACCTCCAGCGTCGGCGTCTCGACCTCGCCCACGCTGCCGCTGACGGTGACGCTGGTCCTCGGCCGCGCCGGCCGCGTGTTCGCGCGGGCCTGCTTCAGCCGCAGCGAGCCATAGCCCCCCGGCGTCTCCGGCGTGATCTCGCGCGCCACACAGGCCACGCCGAAGTCCTGCTTCACACCCAGGCCGCGCGTCAGATACAGCCGCGCCAGCTCCGGCGTGGTCGTCTTCGACCCCGGCGGCACCGTCGCGACATCGAGCTTGAACAGGTGCAGCCCCGGCTCCAGCTGCGACAGGTGGTACTTGCCGGTGCGGTCAGTCACCGCATACGAGCCGGTGTCGACATACACCCGCGCGCCCGCCACGCCGCGCTCGCCGGCGTCGTGCTTGCCATCCTTGTCGGCGTCGCAGAACACCTTGCCGATGACCAGCGCCTCGTCGAACAGCGGATCATTGATGACCCGCACCACCGCGGTGTCCTCGTTCGACAGCGGCACGCCGCCCGGCCCCGACAGCCAGGCCCGATTCTCGTAGCTGCCCTGGCGGGTATCCAGCCCGACGATGGCCTGGTACGCCACCGTGATGGTCGCCCCCGCCGGCAGCGCCAGCCCGGCGAAGCGCGCGCGCCCGCCGCTGTCGATGGTCGGCTCGACCCGCCGGGTGCCCGTCGCATCGGTCAGCACAGCGCGGCCGCCCACAGGCGTCAGCCCGCGCGCCGGGACGTCCTCCAGGATGGCGTCGGTGAAGCTGGCGGTCGACCGGTTCACCACCGTGACCGTGTACGTGATGATGTCGCCCACCGCGGCCTCGGCGCGATCGGCGCGCTTGTCGAGGCGGATCAGCGACGCCGCCGGATCCATCGGCACGTGGTTGTTGAGGACCTCGTCCTCGGGACCGTCGATCTGGAAGCGCAGGAAGTACATCAGATCGTTCGTCAGCTCGACGCGCTCGAACGGCGAGACCTCGTTGTGGCCCGCGCTGGAGGCGTCGAACAGCCCGCCCTGCGCCGGGATCACGCTCGACGGGAACACCAGCGACGTCCCCGGCGCGCGCAGCTCGAGGCGATAGCGCCGCCCCGCGCGCACGTCGAAGCGGTACATGCCGAAGCCGTTGGTGCGCTGGCCCTGCTGCCCCGGCAGCAGATCCGCATCGGACACCGGCTGGCCACGCAGCGAGGCCTCGGCCTCCTCGCCATCGAAGAACAGGAAGGCCTGGGCATCGACCACCGCCGCGCCGCTCGACGAGTCATAGACGCGCCCCGACGGATCGATCAGCAGGTCGCGCTCGCCGACGTCGCCGCGCGGCACCCGCACCCCCGCGGTCTCCTGGTACACCGTCGGCCCCGACAGCACGCGCACGCGGTAGTTGCCCGGCGCGATCCCGGTCAGCTCGTACTTGCCCTCGCTGTCGGCGATGGCGCCACCGACCAGCTCCGCGCCCGGCTCGTCACCGCGCCAGAGCTGGACCTGGAAGCCACCCAGCGCCTCGTCGCCCCGCGCAGTCGCGGTGTCAGGCTGGAACACCCGGTCGCGCGCACCGACATCCTGGAACACCCGCCCGCTGATGCCGCCCAGGCCCACCGCGCTGCCGACCAGCACGCACACCGGGTCGCTCTTGAACACCGTGCTGTCGCTGCCGGCACCGCCGCCGCGCGCCTCGCCGGTGTTGCAGATGCTGGTCCCGGTCTCGACCATCTGCCCGACCCGAGCCTGGAAGCTGATGTCCGCGGTCGCGCCCGGCTCCAGCGTCAGCCCGGCGACCTGCAGCCGCGAGCCCGGCGCCCCCGGCGGGATGAACATGCCATCGGCCGGGTGCCGCTGGCTATTGAGCAGGAACTGCACCTCGGTCGGCAGCAGGTCCAGCACATCGACATCCCGCAGCGTCATGGCGGCATTCGACTTGACATGCAGTACATACTCGAGGACGTCGCCGGCCTCGACCTCGCCACCATCGAGGTCGATCGCGGTCTTGGTCACCGTCAGCGTGGCGGCAGCCCCGATGGTGGTCACCGTGGGCTGGTTGCCATTGGAGTCATCGCCGTCGGCGTCCGACTCCTCGGGCGGCGTCTCGCGCGAGTCGATGGTCGCCTGGTTGACGACCTGGCCGCCACCCGCCGGCGCGATGCGCACGTCGAACTCCAGCTCGAGCTGGTCGCCCACGTTCATCGGCCGCGGCAGCGTCACCACCAGCCGGCCGCCCGCGAACACACCCTCGTCGGCGTCGTTGCCATCAGTCAGCTGGCGCCCGTTCAGCCGCATCGACAGCGGCACATAGGTCGCGCCGGTCGGGATGACGTCGGTCAGCCGCACCTCGGTGGCCGCCGCGTCACCCGCGTTGGCCCAGGTCAGCCGGTAGTGGATCCCCTCACCGACCTCGAACAGCCCGTCACCGTCGTCGTTGACCGGCTGCGGGTCGAACACCTTGTTGAACTGGCGCAGGATCGCGCCGCCGCCGACCACCACCAGCGTGGCGTCCGACGGCATCGGAGTGCGCGGGTCATCGGTCAGCACCGACAGCCCGACGCCGTTCATGCGCTGCCCCGTGATCGTCCCCTGGTTCGCGATCACGAAGCCGACCGGCGTCAGCGCGCTGACCCGGACCTGGAAGCTGACCTCGACGCGCTCGCCCGCCTGCACGGTGCCGATGAGCTGCCCCGCGATCAGCGGCGCAGTCCCGCCCGCGCCATCCCCGATGACCGCGCCACGCACCCGCGTCGACCGCGCCACATAGGTCGTCCCCGACGGCACGGTGTCGCGCAGCCGCACCATCAGCGCCGACGCCGTGCCGGTGTTCGCGATCGTGAGCGTGTACGTCAGCGTGTCGCCCTGCAGCAGCACGCCGCCGTTGTCGTCGCGCGCGGTCTTGCTCGAGGTCTGGAGCTCCGGCCGCGCCACCACGCTGACGCGGGTCGGGTCGTTCAGCGTGGCCGTCGCCGGATCATCCGACAGCTCCTGCGTCCCCGCGGTCGCGGTCACGCGCGCCTGGTTGGAGATGACCGCCTCGTCCAGCGTACCCGCGCGCACCCGGCCGCGGAACGTCAGCACCACGGGCACGCCGGGCGCGACATCCGCCAGCGCCGGCGTGGTGGTCCGGTTCCACACCACCTGGGTCGCCGATACCGTGCCGCCCTGGGTCGCCGTCACCATGTCGAGCGCCGCCGGGATGGGATCGGTCACCACCACGTCGAACGCATGCGCCGGCCCGGGCACCGTCAGGGTCAACGTGTAGGTCAGGAAGTCGCCCGGCGCCACGCGGCCACCGTTGTCGTCGACCACCGACTTGGTGAAGTCGGTCAGCACCGGGATGGCCGACACCGTCAGCCGGGTGACGTCATCGACCGCGGGCGTCGCCGGGTCGTCGGTCGGCACCTCGGTCAGCACCTGCGCGCTGGCCAGGAAGGCCTGGTTGTCGATGAAGATCCCGTTGCGCACGTCGCCGCGCACGCGCCCGCTGACGCGCACCGTGGTCTCGCCGCCCGCCGCCACCGTGGCGATGGTCCAGCGCGCCACCCGCGTCGCGGCGTCGAAGCTGCCACCGTCGAGCACCATCACGTTGTCGAGCTCGGCCGGCACGGTGTCGCGCACCGTCACCATCGTGGCGGTGTCGTCCCCCGTGTTGCGCACACGAATCGAGTACGTCACCGTCGCGCCCGGCACCACCACGCCAGCCATCGCCCCCGCGGCCGTCTTCTCGCTGGCCGACAGGTTGGGCGCCGCCACCACCGTGAAGCGCGTCGGATCCGCCGGCGCCGGCGTGCCCGGATCATCCGACAGCACCGCCATGCCGCCAGTGCGATTCACGGTGGCCTGGTTCGACACCACCGTGCCATTGGCCAGCGGCGTCACCAGCCGCGCGCGGAAGTGCAGCAGCCGCGGCATCCCCGGCGACAGATCCCCGACGTTCCACGTCACCGTGCGCGACGTCGCATCGAACACGCCGCCGTCCTCGGGCGTCACGCTCGCGAACGACGCGCTGACCACGTCGGTCACCACCACGCCGCGCGCCACCGCGTCGCCCGTGTTGGGCACGGTGATCGTGTAGCGCATGCTGTCGCCCGGCGCGATCACGCCGGCGTTCTCGTCGACCACCGTCTTCGCGACGCCGCTGATGGTCACCGTCGACGTCACCGTGAAGCGCGTCGGGTCATCCGTCGCCATCGTCGCCGGGTCGTCGCTGAGCACCGGCGTCGTGACCGTGTCATCGGTCAGGCTGGCCTGGTTCGAGATCACGGTGCCGTCATCCAGCGGCGACGCGATCACCGCGGTGAACTCCAGCGTGATCGTGGTGCCCACCGCGACCGTCGCCAGCGCCGGCAGCGACATGGCGTCCCACACGATGTCATTGCCGACCACCCGCCCGCCGGTCGCCATCACGCTGGTCAGCCCCGCCGGGATGGCATCACGCACGACCACGTTGCGCCCGTTGGCGTTACCCAGGTTGGTGAACCCGAGCTGGTAACGCACGGTGTCCCCCGGCCGCGCCGGCGCCCCGTTCGCATCGACCACCGTCTTGGTCAGCCCGGTGAAGTCCGGCCCCGACACGTTGGCGAAGCAGGTCGAGTCGCCCAGCGCCGGCGTGCGCGGATCATCCGACAGCGCCGCCACCGTGACCTCGTCCGAGGTGATGCGCGCCTGGTTGCAGACCCGCACACCGTCATCCAGCGGCGTCACGATCTCGGCCCTGAACGTCACCACCACCTGCGCCGCCGCGCCGACCCCGACCCGCGTCAGCGCCGGCGTGCCCGTCGCGTTCCACGTGATGGTCCGCGTGCCGGCGTCGAACGTCCCGCCATCCGCCGCCACCACGTTGATCAAATTGGCATCGACCACGTCACTGACGACGACGTTGTCGGCCTCCGAGGTCCCGGTGTTGGTGACCGTGATGGTGTAGGTCAGGCTGTCGCCAGGCTCGAACGGCGGCCCGTCGTCATCCACGATGGCCTTCGTCGTCGTCGCGAAAACCGGGTTGGATCCCACCGTGATGATTGTCGGGTCGTCAGGTCCAGCGGTCCCCGGGTCATCCGTCAGCGCCGGCATCGGCAGCTCGGCCGACACCAGCGAGCCCTGGTTCGCGATCAGCGTGCCGTCATCCAGCGGCGACGCGATGACCGCCGTGAAGTGCACCTCGACCTGCCCACGCGCCGCCACCACCGGGATGGTCCAGGTAATGGTGCGCGTGCCCGCGTCGAACACCCCGCCGTCCTCGACCATGACATCGCCCAGGTTGGCATCGACGACGTCGGTCACCACCACCGCGGTCGCATCCTGCGTCCCGCTGTTCACCGCCGCCAGCGTGTAGCGCACCGTCGCCCCCGGCGCCGTCGCCCCACCCCCGACCACCGCCACCGTCTTGGTCGACGCCGTCAGGTCGGGCCGGCTCTCCACCGTGACACAGGTCGGATCCAGTGCCGCCGCCGTCCCCGGATCATCCGTAATCACCGCCGCCGGCAGATCCACGCTCTCCGCGCTGGCCTGGTTGCACACCACATCGCCGTTCGGCAGCGGGAAGCGCAGCCGCGCCCTGAAGTGCACCACCACCGGCGTGCCCGGGTTGACCGCCGCCAGCGTCCAGCCCACCGTGCCCGGCCCCGCCGTGCCGCCGTCCTCCGCCACCACCATCTCGAGCCGCGCATCCACCATGTCGGTGACCTGCACGTTGCGCGCGATGCCATCACCCGAGTTGGTCAGCGTCAGCGTGTAGCGCAGCTCGTCCCCCGGCTGCGCCGCACCACCATTGACGTCCTCGACCGTCTTCTCCGCCGTCAACACCGCGGTCGCGACCACCACCACGCGCGTCGGGTCGTCCACCGCCGCCGTCGTCGGATCGTCCGACAGCTCCGGCGTCGTGACCTCGTTGGACCGGATCGTCGCCTGGTTGTCGATCTCGGTGCCATTCGCGATCGGCTGCACCACCCGCGCCGTGAACGACAGCGTGAACGTCGCCCCCGCAGCCACGTCCGTCATGCACGTGATGGTGTTCGAACCCGCGTCATGCGCGCAGCCCGCCGTCGTCGACACCACATCGGTCAGCGTCGCCGGCAGCGGATCCCGCAGCACCACCCCGGTCGCGTTCGCCGTCCCGGTGTTGGTGACGCTGACCGTGTACTCCAGCGTATCGCCCGGCCGCACCGGCGCACCGTTCAGGTCGGTCACCGTCTTGGTGATGCCCGACAGGTTGGGCGCCGCGACCACCACGAACACCGTCGGATCATTGTCCGCCCCGGTCGCAGGATCGTTCGACAGCTCGGGCGTGGTGACCTCGGTGCTGCGCACGGCGCCCTGGTTGGCGATGGTCGTCCCGTTGGCCAGCGGCGTGACGATCGTGGCCTCGAACGCCACCGTGACCGTCGCGCCGACCGCGATGTCCCCCGGCGCCCACGTGATGGTCCGCGTCCCGGCGTCGAACACGCCCCCCACCACCGGCGTCACCGCCGTCAGATTGGCATCGACCACGTCGGTGATCTGCGCCGCCGTCGCCGGCCGATTCCCCGTGTTCGTGACCGCCAGCGTGTAGCGCACCACATCGCCCGGCTCGAACGAGCCGCCGTTCACATCCACCACGGTCTTGTCGAACGTCGTCAGCAGCGGCCGCGCGAACACCGTCAGCGCCTGCGACGCCAGCACGCGGCTCTCGGCCGGGCGCTCGAGGACCTCCATCTGCGCCAGGTTCTGCACCACGGTGCCGTCGGCGACCAGGGCCTCGACCGTGACGCGGAACCGGATCACCACCATGCCGCCATTGGCCGGCACCTGGATCCCCGGCACCAGCAGTCGCCCGGTCATGTTGATCCCCGCTGGCGGCGGCTCGAACGTGGCGCCGAAGATCGCCGTCAGCGGCATGAACCCCGTCACGCCCGCCGGCATCGAGTCAGTCAGATCCACCGTCGCGGTCCGGTTGCCGTCATTGCGCAGCGTGATCGTGTACGTCAGCGTGTCCGACGGCTCGAGCAGCCCACCGTCATCATCGACCACCGACTTGCCCGACGCCGCCATCGACGGCCGGTATGTGATCGTCGTGCACGTCCCATCCGCCGCCGCGCCCGTATCCGGGTCATCGGTCATCACCGCCGCCATCAAGAACGGCGCCGTCACCGTGCCTTGGTTGCACAGCACCTGCCCGTCAATGGCATTCGGGACGACCGGCGCCCACTCCGCCTCGTCATCCACCTGCGCCGTCACGATGACCTGCACACTCGGCACACCCGCGCCGACGGTGATGCTGCCGAGATCGACCCGCCCGCGCCCGTTGGCCCCGCCCGACAGCGTCGAGTTATCGACCGACCCCGCCGGCCCGATGACCGACAGCAGCTGCATGTGCGCCGGCATGTCATCGACCAGCCGGATCCCCGCCGCCTGCACGCCGCTCGGATCCCCCGGGATGGTGATGGTGTACTGCACCACGTCACCCGGCCCGGTCACGCCACCGTTGAGGTCGTTATCCCGCTTGGTCGGCGTGCCAATCGTCGGCGCCACCACCCGCGAGCACGACGTGTTCGTCGTCGCCGGCGTCGGCGTCTCCACCGACGTGACCTCCGCCGTGTTGCACAGCTGCGTCCCCGCCACCGCCCCGCCGTCCACCGTCACGCGGAACGTGATCTGCCGCTGCTGCCCCGCCCCCGCAAACGGCATCGCCCCCAGGTTCACATTGACCCGGTTGCCGACCACCGTGCACTGCCCCGCCGCACACGGCATCCCGCCCACGCGGATCGTCGCCGGGATCACCGTGACCCCCGCCGGCAGCGGATCACTCATGACCACCCCGGAGGCATCCTGGCTGCCCCCGTTCGACACATTGATGATGTAGACCAGCTCGCCGCCAGGCCCGACTTCCGGCGGATCCGACGTCTTGTTGGTATTCGGATTCTGAAAGTTCGGCGACGGCCGATTCAACCGCAGCAGCGTCCAGCCGAGCGAGAACGACTCGCCACCGCCACCCTGCGGGCTGGGCACGCCGTCGCCCGACCCGACGCGCGCGACCACCGACGTCGCCCCCGTGGTCAAGATCCCCTGCCCGCCGCCATCCGTCCCGATGTTGAAGGTATCGAGATCGAACCCGAGGGCAGGCGTCGAGTTCATGATGTTCTTGGGCGGATTGGCCCCGTCGGTCAGATCGACGCCGTTCAGCGCGAAGAAGTCCCAGCAGTCGTCCGGGGGGCAGGTGGGCTGGATGCCGCCGCCGCCCAGGCGCGCATCACCCTCCATCGCGAAGTACGAGATCTCCGCCAGCGCCGGCGTGCCGACCAGGAAGCCATCCAGCGTGAACGTCGTGATGCCCGCCCCACCTGGTCCCAGAGTCTCGTTCAGGTGAACAAAGCCGTCATACAGCAGGATGTCGCGCTGCACCGTCGCCGTCGGCGACGAGAACACGACGACCATCGTCCACGCCGCGTATTTGCCCTGGCAGTTGCCATCGCCGGGGAGACAGTTGTTGGTCCCGGGCATGACGTGTCCGGGGTCAGCCTCGACGCCCGCGACGGTGTAGTTGCCGTTGAAGCGGAACGACCCTGGATGAGCACGCAGCAGGCCGGTGACGTCGGCCCGGCAGTAGTACATGTCCCAGTTGAAGTCGGTCGAGTTGACGGTCCTGCACAGGTCGGCGTTGACCCCCGTCGACACCCCGTCCGCCAGCGTGAACAGCGCGTTCTGGTCCGCCACCACCGGCCCCATGAACCCCGGCGGCGTCAGCGACCCCGACCAGAACAGGAACGCGCTCTCGATCTCTGCATTCAGCGGGATCCCGCTCAGCGCCGCCGTCGACGACGGCAGCAGGATCGTGTTGACCTCCGCCGACCCGAACGACGTCGACATCAACGTATTGCCGGTCGGCCGCGCGTCCCCAAACAGCCTGAAGGTCTGGAACCGCGCCGGCGTCGTGCCCTCGACCACCGCCTCCGCCTGCCGCCCCAACCCCACCCACAACGCCGCCGCCAGCCCACCCACGATCAGCCGCCGCAGGGCAGATCGCCCCCCCACACGGGCCTTCCCCAAGCCATTCCGCAGCGAATTCACCGGGGCGTAGCTTAGAACCGTTTCGGATCAGATCTCAACTATTTGGCCAGATCCATCCACACCCGACCCCAAGACTTATCCACAGCCCACCCCCAGATCAGCCCCTTGCCCCCCCGCAAAGTGACCCCTCCCACGGCGTCGCCTCGTCGCCGTTCGGACCAATGTCACTGACAGCGCCCCGACGACTGCGCGAGGCTCACGGTCGTGATGGTGGCCGTCGCAGTGAAACCAAAGCCGCCGAGGACGACCCTGCTCTGGTTCCTCGCCCTGCTGGGCACCGCGTGCGTCGAGGAGGCGACCGAGCCGAGTGGCTGGGACCCGTCGCCCCTCGTCGAGGAAGGCGTGTTCTGGTTCCAGGGCGTATCCACCGAGCACCGGCGCTGGTACCAGGCCCGCTACGTCGACTTCACATCCGAGTTCGGTGTCGAGTTGCCTCCCGGCGAGTTGATCTTCATCGCACCCGGGAACCACGGACCCGCGGAGTGCCTACCAGTGCATCTGCCAGGCCGCATCGAAGTCCACCCCTGCAAGATCCCTGGTGGCTACAAGCTGATCTGTGACGGCGATCGGGAGTGCCCGCTACGATTTGCGGAGCTCCTGGCGAACCTGGCCGGGCCTCGCTCCACCTTTCTGCGCGACGGTCTCGCCGACATCATCGCCGGTGGAGTCACGACGCCACATGAGTTCGATTTCGAGTTCGACGCCTACGAGTCGAGACTCGAGGACTTCATCGACGACGTGGCGTACGAAGAAGAGAATGCAAGACTCCATGCTCTCTACGAGCGCGACTGGTATCAATCGATAGCGCTCCACTACTCGCTGCGCCGGACCGCGGCACGCTTCGTGGCTCTCCTCATCAGCCGTGTCGGCCCTCGGCAAGCAGCCCAGCTTCTCCGCCTCACGACCACCCAGTGGAGGGAGCCATCGAACCAGCAACTCATCGACGCCTTCGCTGCCGCGCCTCCGACCGACGGCCGATCGCATGCGCGCCTCGCGGTCGAGTGCGCGGCTCCGGCCCTCGCCGTCGGGGCCGACGTCTCGATCGACCTCACCGCCGGCGCCCCCATCTATGACTCGATGGGCCCACCCACGGAGCATACCCAGGCCCGCACGTTCGACGTCAGCGAGCCCTCCACGCTGGACCTGCGCATCGAGAGCCGCGGGTTGCCCTTCTTCCACCTGCAGTCCTGCGCCACGGGGATCTCGCTCCGCCACGTCAGGGCCCTCGACATCTTCTCTATCTCGAGCGCCGAACCAGAGCTCTCGGATCAGGTCGACCTGTCCCCTGGTCGCTACCTGCTCATCGTGGGCCTGATGACCAGCAGCCTGAGTGGGCGCGACAGCCTCATGGCTCGCCTCGACGTGACCCCCATGTCGCCGTAGCCGATCAACGGCCACCCCTTCAGAGCCGTCCACACCGCCGACGCCAACTCAATCGCCACCCGCATCACTGGCGTTCAGCGGACAGGTGCAACCAAGCCAGCGCTCATCATCGCACCAGTCGGTGGACGGAACTCCGTCCGGGCAGACGCAGCGCCGAAGCGTGCCGGTGGCGCAGTCGCCCTTCCGCTTCTGCTGCCTGCAGGCCGTGAGAGGAATCGAAACGGCGATGAGAACGATCAACCGCCAGATGGCCACTTGGGTGCCCCACAGTTCTCACCGGACGATGGTGGAGGCAACGATGGGTCGCCAAGCAAGAGGGCTCCGTCTCGGAAACCCTTTCCGACCGCAACAAGGAGTTCAATCTGCGCGCTCGCTGACAATTCAGCCGGTCCGCGGGAGACCGAGACGAACCCATAAACGCCCGGGTCTCCGCTCCGGTACATCTCGGTCAGCGAGTGTTCCTCGATGCGGATGTACGGATCCACGAGACGTTCTCTCTCCGCTTGCCACTCTGCCGCGGCCGACTTGTCGAGTGCGATCGAGTTGAAGATGGTGATGCCATGCTCGGACTTGCACGCCGAGAAGAAGCGACTGGCGCCCACTTCCGAGAGCCCTTCGACCAAGCGCTCTGGCACGACGACCATCTGGTAGCGCTTCCCCTCTGCCGGGAGGAAGCGACCGCTCTTGCGGAGTTCCTTCCTCACCTGATCTCCCAGATAGAAGCGAATCTGACCGTCGCCCTCCCTCGTCACGAACTGGTTCGCGTCGGAGCGAATGGCTTCGCCCTCGCCCCCACAGCCGAGAAACAGGAGGGCAACCCCCACCAGAACATGTCTCCTCATGACCGTCATCACCGTCATCACCGTCACTCCACGAAGCGATTGCAGCGGGTCAGGGTATCGAGGCAACCGACATCTCCAACATGATAGGGAATGGGACCTGCCGCGGTCTGGGTGACGTCTTCAGTTCGGCATCCACCACGAGTCTCGACGTTCGAGAAGCTGTCCCACACTCCGCCTGGCTGGATGATGCGCTGGTGACGCCCAACGAACAGTCTACAGTTCTTCTGGCAGGGCTCGTTGCGCGGAGTGACACACGAGCTGACAGTGACCAGGCTCACAAAGGTCTCCCGCGCCACCCGATCGACGCAGGTGTCCCGAGAGTTGTAGGGCCATGGCTGCGGCAGCCTGCACCTGAACGACTGCAGCGCCCGGAGGCGGTACGTGAAGGTGACGTCCGAGCAATCGCCAGGATGGTTGTCTTGCTGGACAATCCAGGTTGCATACTGGATCAGATTGTCATCAGTGCTGCTGACCGGTGCACCGATGGCTCGCATGCAGCCCAAATAGAGTTCGTCTCCGCTGGCCTCGAAGTACTGGTTCGTGTAACAGGTGTCGCTGCCGTAGTCGGTCCGGTATCGACTCTCTCCGGTCAGGAGAATCTTACCCCCGAGTTGCTGACAGATAGTGAACGCGGGCCTGGGCTGGGAGAAGGAGACCCCGCCTCCGATGGCGCCCATCGCCATGATCGCCAGCAGAGCTCGACGCCGACCAGTGGGAGTGCGAGGCAGCAAGGTACAGCATCGTAGCGCTGCCCCCCCCCCATTGAGTCAACTGCACACCCAGCTGCCGAGCCCGCCTGCTACGGCACGACCGTCGGGACCCCGTTCTCCACCATCGTCCCCAGGAACATCTTGGCCTGCCTGGCCCCCCGCGAATCGCGGAACACCACGAAGTGGCCGTCGTAGCCATTGGCGATGTACTCGGTCAGCGTGGCAGTCACCTTCATCGTGCCGACGGTGAGATTGCCAGTCACTGAACCCGACAGTGGGGTGAGCCCTGCCAGCAGCATGCCGGGCAGTTCGGCCGGCAGCGGCTCGACCGGGGACAGTGACAGCGCGGTCGCCAGGGCCTTGATGGTCGGCACCGGGGTGTACGAATCGACCAGGCCGAGCGTCTGGAAGACGTGCTTGGGCAGCTGGCCCTTGGGCGGCTCGGTGGTGATCAGCCGGGCGTAGTTGATGGGGTCGCTCGAGTCCATGTAGGTCTGGATCAGCGTCAGCAGCGGGTGGAACTCGTCCACGACCGCGTCGCTGATCAGCACCTTCACCAGGTGCGCGATGTCCACCGGCTCGGTCTTGCCCAGCAGTGACAGCACCGCGACGCCGCCGGCGCCGGACAAGATGGCCGCCTTGATCTTGGGCTCCGCGGCGATGAACAGCGGGCCGGTCAGGCCGCCCTGCGAGTGGCCGGCGAAGTAGATCTTGGTCGGGTCGAACTTGATGCGCTGGCCGACCCCGAGGTCCACGTTCATGGTCTCGACGAAGCGCACGATCTGGAAGTCGTCCAGCGCGCCCTGCTTGATGTTGTCGCGGAAGGCGACCGGGTTGTTGAAGTTGAAGAAGGTCAGCTCGGTCGACGCATTGGGATCACCCTTGCGCGGGCCGTGCAACACCTGGTCAATCGAGATACTGGCAATCTTCGAGACGATCTCGCCCTGGCCATTGCGGATCTCTGCCAGGTCACTGCCAATCGAGTCGCCGATGAACGACTTGTAGCTGCCGCCGGTGCCATGGGCATAGATCGAGATCGGCCAGCCCGCCGCCGGCATCTGCCCCTTGGGGATGGTCAGCGCGAAGCGCAGCGACTCGGTGCGCTGGATCTTGGGATCGCCGTTGGCGTCGAACTCGATGGCGCCGCCGTCCTCGGGCTGCGAGTACGGCGGCGTGCCGACCTGGAAGTTGGGCCCGTCCACGCGGCCCTCGAAGGTCAGGTACTGATCGGTCTCGCCGATCGACGTCAGCGCCGGCTCCACCGGCGGGGCCGGGAAGTCGCGGTAGATCACCTTGCGGATCTTGGCCATGATGTCGGTCGAGCGCTGCGTGGTGAACACCGTCGCGCCGGCCACCTCGCCCAGCGTCAGCTTGCCGGCCGCCGCGTAGTCGCGCAGCGGCTGGTACTTCGGCCACGCCGCCGCCAGCGTCGCGTCGCCCGGCATCGCCTCGCCCAGCAGCGCGCTCAGATCTGGCGCGCGCAGCACCGGCACCCCGGTCTTCGACAACACCCGGGTCGTCACCACCGCCGCGTAGGTCTCGCCCTGGCGCAGCGGGAAGCCCGGATACGGCAGCAGCGACAGCGCATTCTTGCCGATGTAGTTCAGCTCCAGCGGGTCGTACTTCAGGCGCAGCACCGAGCGCTTGCCATAGTCGACCGAGGTCGGCTCGATGTTGACCAGGTACACGCTGGCGTCGGCGGGCGACACGCCCTCGGGCGGCAGCGTCTCGGGGTCGATCTCGCCGGTGAAGCGGAAGTAGATCCCGCCGTTGGTGCTGGCGCCCGTGATGTCCTTCGACACCAGATCACGCACCAGCTCGACCAGCGGCCCCATCGCCGGCAGGCCCGACAGCTCCATGCCGCCGCCCGCCTTCATGCGCAGCACGTTCGGGAAAGGCAGCTCGAAGTACTCGCCCGGGGTCTGATCGGGCCGCGTCACATTGAAGTACACCCCGACATCAGTGGTCGGACCAGGCCCGCCAGGGCCATCCTCGCCGCAGCTCGCCAGCAGCGCCGCCGCCAGCATGCCCGCGCCAATCAGGCTGAAATTCTTCGCGAAGCGCATCGAACTCACCATGTGAACACCTTCTGAATACCCATCAGGCTCACAGAACGCCCCCGCCGTCCAGCCCTGCCGGGGCCTGCCTCCACATCATCCGTTCCGACCAGCAGCGCGCCTCCCCAGAAACCCACCGTGCCTGCCGCAAGCATCGGCACCAGGCCGTCGCGGCCATTCTCGTCCAGCGCCACGCCACCCAGAATCGCCAGCATTCCCAGCAACATACCCGCGCCACCCACGGCCTTGCGCCAGCTCGGGTGCTTGACCCGCTTGGCCGGCCTGACCACCACGATCCGGGTCCGCGTCGGCGGCGCCTCCAGGTTGCCCGACGACCCGATGGCCTCGGCCGCCTCCGACACGATGATCAGCGCCTCGTCCAGCGTGCACACCGGACAGGTTCGCAAGGTCTGCCCGACGACCTGCCCGCTCTGGGCCTCCAGCAGCGACATCACGATGTCGTACTGCGCCCCGCGCACCGTCACGGCGACGACCACGAAGTGGCTCACCCCCAGCATCTTGCCCGCCGCCGCCAGGCACGGCCCGACCCGGCAACCCGCCGTCGGCCCCGGCGCCTCGGCCAGCAGCGCCGCCGTCGTCGCGCGATCACGCGTGATGGTGTACCCCGTCGTGGCCAGGCCGACCTCCAGCGAGGCGTCGAACCCGGGCAGCGTCGCCCTCGGCACGCCGACCACGTCGAAGCTCAGCACCGCGACCTCGGCCGCCCGCGCTGTCCCTCCCGCCAGGGCCCCCCAGGCCAGGCAGAACGTCGCGAACGCCGCCCTGGCTACTTGCTGTCGCAATCCTCGAGAAAACGCTTCATCAGGCCGTCGATCATCAGGTTGCGCTCGACCACGTCGGTGCGTCCGCCGCGGTGCGCCCCCTGCAGTTCGTCGTACCGCCCTCGCGCGTCCTGGATGAGCTTCTTGTAGACGTCGATCTTCTTGGTGACGTCCTTGCGGTTCCTGATGAAGTACTGCGCCAGCGACACCGCCGTCGCCGCGCCCAGGATCAGCCCCAGCGGCCCACCCAGCGCATAGCGCAGCCCGATGCGCAGCGCCAGCATGGCCCCCGCCCCCACCGCCACGTTGCGGATGCCGTCCCCACTGCTGACAGAATCCTTTGCCATCTCCAGCGTCTGACCCGACGCGATGAGCAAGGCGACGAAGTTGCCGCGGCGATTGCGCCAGCCCCGGTCGTAGTACTCCTTGATGGCGTGCTTCAGGAAGGCGTCGAAGTCTCCATAGATGAGGCGCTGCTCCTTGGCCTTGGCAGCATCCTCCGACCGACCCTCCGCCTCGCTCGACATTTCCCTAGATGGTACCCGAGTTTCCGGCCAAAACAATGGAGCACCCCGCGCGTTGACACAACCCAGGCACAAGGCAATGCTGCCCGACCACAGGAGCCCCGCGTGAGACGCGTGAAATCGATCCAGCTGAAGGTGATGGCAGCGCTGCTGTTTGCCCTGGCCCCGGGCCTGGCGAACGCCGCGCTGGTCGACGCGCAGAACGACTTCCTGCACGGCCGCTACCGCGAGGCCGAGGCCGCCGCCGCCAAGCTCAAGGGCAAGGAGGCCGACGCTGGCGCGCTGCTGGTGGCCCGCGTGCAGCGCCGCACCGGTCGCCTCAAGGAGGCCGAGGCGAGCTTCCGCAAGCTCAGCAAGGTCAAGGGCCAGCTCGGCCTCGACGCCGCCGTCGGCCTGGCCGAGACGCTGCGCGCGCGCGGCGACTACGCCGGCGCCAAGCGCGAGCTCGAGGCCGTCATCACCAAGGACGACAAGCAGTACCGCGCCCGCGCCCTGCTCGGCGAGCTCCTGATGACCGACATGGGCGAGCTCAAGGCCGGCGAGGCGGTGTTCGACGGCTTCTACGAGGACTTCAACGACGGCAAGATCGACGACAAGAACGCCGAGCAGATGATGTACGTCGCGATGGCCGCCGAGTACCTGGGCAGCCACTCCGAGGCCAACGACACCTACCACACCGCGGTCGACCTCGATGGCAACCTGCTCGAGGCCAACGTGCGCTGGGGCTGGCTGTTCGTCGACAAGTACGCCGTCGGCAACGCCGAGCCGTCGTTCGAGGAGGTCCTCAAGATCGACCCCAACTACCCCGACGCCCTGGTCGGCATGGCGCGCGTCAAGCTGGAGCAGACCTACGACATCAAGGCCGCCACCGCGCTGGCCGACAAGGCGCTGGCGTCCGACCCCGGCCACCCCGGCGCGCTGGCCATCAAGACCGAGATCCTGATCGACAACGCCGAGCTGGCCTCCGCCGGCCGCGAGGTCGCCAAGATCCTCGCCGTCAATCCCAGCGACCTGCACGCGCACGCCCTGGTCGCCACCATCGCGTACATCGGCGACGACAAGCCCGCGTACGAGGCCGCGGTCAAGAAGGCGCTGTCCATCAACGCCAAGTTCGCCGAGGTCTATCACACCGTGGCGACCTTCGCGGTCAAGGACCACCGCTACGCCGACGCCATCGGCCTGGAGACCCAGGCCATCACGCTACGCCCCGACTACTACGTCGCCATGGCCGAGCTGGCCTCGAACTACCTGCGCATGGGCGACGAGGTCAAGGGCCGCGAGCTGCTCGGCAAGGCCTTCAAGGGCGACGGCTTCAACGTGCGCGCCTACAACCTGCTCAACCTGTACGAAGACATCATCGACAAGGACTACGAGTTCGCGGTGTGGCCACCCGCGGCCGCCAAGAAGGGGCCCGCCGCGAAGCCGCCGACCTTCCGCTTCCGCATGCAGAAGAGCGAGCGCCCCCTGCTGCTCCCCTATGTCGGCCCCCTGGTCGACAAGGCCTTCACCGACATGGTCAAGCGCTACGGCATGACGCCCAAGCTGCCCATCACCATCGAGATGTTCGCCGACAGCGACCACTACTCGGTGCGCACCGTGGGCCTGCCCAACCTGGGCGCGCTGGGCGTCTGCTTCGGCCAGGTCATCACCGCGCTGTCGCCCGAGGGGCGCTCGATCAACTGGGGCATGGTGCTGTGGCACGAGCTCAGCCACGTGTTCGCCATCCAGCTGTCGAACAACCGCGTGCCGCGCTGGTTCACCGAGGGCCTCAGCGAGTACGAGACCATCATCGCGCGCAAGGAGTGGCGCCGCGAGAACGACCGCGACCTGTGGATCGCGCTCAAGACCGGCACCCTGGTCGGGGTCATGGATCTCAACGCCGCCTTCATGCGCGCCGAGGACGTCCTGGTCGCCTACCACCAGTCCTCGGTCACCGTGACCTGGATGGTCGAGCGCTTCGGCTTCCCCAAGGTGGTCGAGGCGCTGAAGCTGTTCGCGCAGGGCAAGTCGACGCCCGAGGTCCTGCGCACCGTGACCGGCCTCGACACCATCGCGTTCGACACCGAGTTCCGCGCTTATCTGGCCAAGCGCCTCAAGGCCTATGACGGCAGCTACGTCATCAACCTGGCCTCGTACGCCGATGTGGAGGCGCGCGAGAAGGCCGCCGCCGGCGCGCCCGACGACATGGGCTTCCAGGCCGCGCTGGCGCTGGCCTACCTGAACGCCGACGACATCGACAAGGCCGACAAGGTCGCGCGCCTGATCATCAAGACCGAGCCCAAGCGCAAGGAGGCGCTGTGGGTGCTGGGCGACGTCGCGCTGCGCAAGAAGAAGGATCTCGAGGCCAAGAAGTGGATCGAGCTGCTCATCAGCGCCGGCGGCGACGGCTATGACGCGCGCGGCAAGCTGGGCCTCATCGCCACCCGGACCGGGTCGCCGGTCGAGGCCGAGAAGCAGCTGACCCTGGCCAAGAAGATGAACCCCGAGGCCAGCGAGCCCTACGAGCTCCTGTTCAAGCTGTACGAGGACAAGCAGCAGTTCGACAAGGCGCTGGCCGAGCTCGAGGGCTACGCCTGGATCGAGCAGATGGACGCCAAGGCGTATTCGATGCTGGTGACCAAGTTCGCGGATCGCAGCAACTGGCCCAAGGTCGCGCTGTGGGGCGAGATCGCCATCCAGATCAGCCCCTACGAGGGCAAGGTGCTGGAGCGCGTCGGCCGCGCCTACAACGAGGTCGGCCGCCCCGGCGATGCCATCACCGTGCTGACGACCGCGCTGCTGCTCAAGGGCGACAGCATCCCCGAGGATCCCGCCGCCATCCACTTCGAGCTGGCCAAGGCCTACGCCAAGCGCAAGGACGTCAAGCGCGCCAAGAGCGAGATCGCGGCGGCGATGCAGCTCAAGCCCGGGACGGCCGAGTTCGTCGCCTTCCACAAGACCTTGAAGTAGCGGAGCCGGACGGGTTGGTTCGCGCCCTCGAAGCTTCGCTTCGAGGCGCTAGCCAACACCGGTCAGCCGCTGGATGCTGGCGATGATGTCGGCCAGCCGCATCGGCTTGTCCAAAAAGAAATCCGCACCCGCCGACAGCGCCGCAGCACGCGCCTGCGCGCCACCCGCCGACACCGCGACCACCGGCAGCGTCCTGGTCGCCTCGCGCGCGCGCAGCGCCTTGATGACCGCGACGCCATCCAGCACCGGCAGATAGATGTCGATGATGCACAGGTCCCAGTCGGCCGAGGTCAGCTTGTCGAGCGCCTCGCGACCGTCCTTGGCCACGCTGAGGTCGAACACCACATGGCCGCGCATGCGCTTGGCGCCGCCGGCCAGCCCGTCGCGGATCAGCGCCGCCACGTGCGGGTTGTCCTCGACCACCAGCACCCGCAGCGTGCGCGCGACCACCTCGGGATCACCCTCGGCGATGCGCGCGACCAGCTCGGCCAGGCGCGCCTTGGCGGCGTCATCGCCGAGGTCGAAGGCGACCCCGACGCCGCGGTCCTCGCCGCCCTCGGCGTCGCCGTGCCACATCACCTTGGCCGGCAGCGGCAGCGGCTTGATCAGGCCGGGGAACGACAGCACCAGCTTGACCTCGGCGCCGATGGGCAGCTCGCGGTCGGTGACCACGAAGGTCCCGCCCTGCGAGATGTTGCTGGTGTAGTCGTGCACCAGCCCATCTGCGTCGGCGTATTCGACCTTCAACACCAGCGCTTCACGCGTCTGGCGACGCCGCTCGTCGTCCGAACCCGCTGCCATGAGAGGCGCTGATCCTATCAGGACTTGGCGCCGGGCCCCAGCTTTCGGCGCAGCACCTTGCGCGTGGCCACGAGGGCGTAGATCCCCCCCAGCGTGCCCACCGCGACCGCCACCAGCATGCCGGTCTTGAGCGATCCGGTCTGGGTCTTGATCTCGGCCACCACGATGGGCGACAGCGCGTCGCCCAGCATGTGGATCAGGAAGAAGTAGGCACCGGTCGCTGCGGCACGATTGTAGGCCGGCACCACGTCATGCAAGGCCGCCAGGATGGGCCCGATGTACCAGGTGGTGAAGAACACCCCGAAACCGAGCGCCGGGTACAGCACGATGGGATTGCCGACCAGCAGCCCGGCCACGATGAACGGCGTCGCCAGCACCATGCCGGCGCCGATGACCGCGAGCCGCCCGCCGGTGCCCCAGCCGCGCCGGGTCAGCCGATCGGCCAGGTAGCTGCCGAAGAACACCCCGCACAGGCCGCCCAGCGCCGCGATGCCACCGAAGATGGGGCCAGCGCTGGCGGGATCGATCTTGTGCACGTCCTTGAGGTACTGCACCGCATACAGGTTGAGCGCGCCGACGAAGAAGGTGATGAGGATGCCGATGATGTTGACGGCGCGGAACGAGCTCGACTTGAGCAGCACCTTGAGGTCACGCAGCGACGTGGTGTGCGCGTGCGACGCCGACGGATCCAGCGTCATGTCGGGCTTCTCGTCGCTCAGAGCCGGGCCGGTGCCCTGACGGCGCCGCTTCTCGGCCACCGCCAGCACCAGCAGCGCCAGCACCAGGCCGGGCAGGCCGACCATCAGGAAGGCGGCGCGCCAGCCCAGGTGCTTGGCGACCACGCCGCCGAGCGTGATGCCCACGGCGCCGCCGATGAACATGCCCAGGTTGAAGATGCCCAACGCGCGGGCGCGATGTTCGGCCGGGAAGCGCTCGCTGATCAGCGCGGTGGCGGCGGGCGCGTAGGCGGCCTCGCCGATGCCGACCGCGGCGCGCGCGACCAGCATGTGCGCGAAGTTGCCGGCCAGCGCGGCGCCTGCGGTGGCGACGCTCCACAGCGTCACGCCGGCGGCGATGATGCGCTTGCGCAGCAGCCGGTCCGCCAGCAGTCCCAGCGGGATCGACGCCAGCGAGTGCACCCACATGAAGGCCGACCCGAGCAGGCCGACCTCGCGCTGCGACAGCCCCAGGCCGCCTTTGGCCTTGGGCTCCATCAGGGCCGGGATCAGCGGCGTCAGGATGCTGCGGTCCACGTAGTTGATGAAGTTGATCGCCGCCATGATGAACAGCAGCGACATGGCGCCCGTGATGGCGCCGTCTTCCTTGCGACCAGGCACCCCCGCAAAGCGCTTGGTCGCGACCAGCTTCAGCTCGGAAGCCATGGTAGGCGCTGCATTCTGCGGGCGGCGCCGAGCTTGCGCAAGCGTGAACCGGTGTTGACGACACCACAGCCATGTGCCGGAACGGCACATCCCGGCACGAGGTCCGAGGTGCGGTCCGCTGCCAAAGTGGCGAGATTCCGTCGCCGCCCTGTGCGGTACGGCGCTTGCTGAAAGGGGAGACGACCAGCGGTTGCTGGAGGAGACGCCTGCCCGATGGGGTTGATTCACGCATTGCTGATTGGCCTGGTCTCGCTGCTCCCCGCCCAGCTGGGGGCGCCGGTGGCGGCGCCTGCTGCGCCCGCAGCTGCGCAGATTGGCTGGTGTAGTCACGAGGATGGCGCGCGCAGCGTCGAGTGCACCCTGGCCGATCAGGACGGCAGCTGGACCTGCACCTGCCAGAACGGCGGCGTGACCACGACCTGCACCCAGCCCGGCGGCGTGTCGATCAACGCATGCGAGTTCCGCAACTGCTGCCAATAGCGCAGTCGCCCGCCCGAGCCACTTTCGCTATGCCGCCTGCGCCCCCGCCGGCAACCTGACCGCGAACGACGTGCCCTGCCCCGGTGCGCTCTCGACCGCGATGGCGCCGCCGTGCTCAGCCACGATCTGCTGCGTCAGCGCGAGGCCGAGGCCGGTGCCCTTCTCCTTGGTGGTGAAGAACGGCTCGAAGATGTGCGCCTGCGTCTCGGCCGACATGCCTGGCCCGGTGTCGGTCACGCGCAGCTCGACCTCGCCACCCTTGGCCACGCACACCGTCACCGTCAGCCGCCCGCCGCCGCCCGCCGCCATGGCCTCGGTGGCGTTGCGCACCAGGTTGCGCAGCGCCTGCCGGATCTGGTTCTCGTCGGCCAGCACGCGCGGCACGTCGCCCTCGACGCGGACCTCCAGCTCGACGCCCTTCTGCGCCAGCGACTCCTTGTGGAAGGCCAGATCGTCGGCCACCAGCGCGCCCAGATCCTCGAGCTCGAGGCGCGGCTTGGGCATGCGCGCCATCTGTAGATACTCCTCGGTGATGCCGGTCAGGCGATCGACCTCGCGCTGGATGGCGCGCACCGCCTCGACCGACTGCGCCGCGCCCGGGCCCGCCGCCGCCAGCTCCTCCTCGAGGATCTCGGCGTTGAGCCCGATCGACGACAGCGGGTTCCTGATCTCGTGCGTGATCTGCGCGGCGATCTGCCCGATGGCGGCCAGCCGCTCCGAGCGGATCACGCGCTGCTCGCGCTCCTCCAGCGCGGCGGCCATGGCGTTGAACTCGCGCGCCAGCTCGGCGATCTCGTCGTTGCCCGACGCGTTCACGCGCTGTGACCAGTCGCCGCGCGCCAGCTGCCGCGCGCCGTCGCGCAGCCGCTTGAGCGGCCGCACCGTCAGGTGCGCCGCCACCGTGACCAGCGCGCCGACCACGATCGCGATGGCCACCAGGAGGAGCGTGCTCTTCAGCGCCTCGCTCTCGTCGTGCTGCGCCGCCAGCCCGGCACGCATGACGCGCCGACGCAGATCGAAGGCGACCGCGCGAATGGCCTGGAAGTTGCGCTGCTCGATGCGCATCAGGCGCAGCAGCGCCAGCCGCGCGTCG
>Ga0154020_10002365_pt1 | contig 22976 bp, 5 predicted proteins | sample Klosneuvirus_201_FD_109709 | JGI IMG/M metagenome (GOLD analysis project Ga0154020, IMG submission 109709) | Active sludge microbial communities from wastewater, Klosterneuburg, Austria - Klosneuvirus_20160825_MG | ecosystem: Engineered > WWTP > Aerobic digester > Activated sludge | place...
AATCGTTCAATAAACATGATCCTATCGGTTCCAAACTAGCGGATAATTTATATTGTTCAGGTTTTTCATTCATGTTTTCATCAATATTTCTGTCATTTCTAATTGAACCAATTTATGAAGGAAATGATATATAAGAGATAGAAAGAACAAACAAGACTCAAATTATTGATTTTTATTTTACTTAGGGGTAATCACTGCTTTAGTCACTTAATATAAGCTTTTTTATGGAAATAGGTTCTCGTTATCTGTGTTCCTCTAATTTTCTGACATTCCTCTGAATTGTATCTGGGCTTATTATATTTAGAGTGTCCAGACTTCTTTTCTATGCTGATTTATGTCTTATTCATCTATTTTAGTCTACGAGTTGCCCTCCTTTTCCCCTAACCAGACTGCATTTTCTAGAATAACTCTTCATTAAAAGCTTAAAATTTTAAGAAATTGTAAAATAAAATGTTAAATTAATTTAATTTATACAAATTGTTAAATTTTAACTCCTTATGAAGGGCTTGGGGTGGAAATGTTTTCATCCTATCTCCCCACGACGTGATTAATTCCTTATTCTTTATACAAATACCAAATTTTAGGACTAATAGAAACGCATCCTTCTCAAATAAATTAAATATTAACTAATTTAAAAGGTTCATAACTTAGATCTGCTTTAAAAATGGATCTAATTAAAGATGGAACCAAACAACCTATAGTAGCTAACTAAGTAAGTTTTAAAATACGAAAAGTGCCTTATTGCCTTTTATTATTTTCAGTTCTTTGTTTTTAGACCTTCATTTATTCATCCAATTCGGTTTATCAAGCTAATTAGTGTATCAATGGAACAGATGATTACTTACTTATTAAATTATAGACTGATTTTTACATTTTAGATGACTCTCGCTGAACTTAGGCTTAATATTCTAATTTTAGGCAATATATTAAGAGTCTGAATTTAATATTCAAAGTTAAGATAAAATGACTTTTAGATTTCATCGAATTTATAATTAGGAAAAGTGCACCTAAACTTTAGAAACGAGGAGCTAAATATTATAATTAGTGGAAATTAAGGTAAATTTTGATATTAATATATAGAGATAGCAGGGAGAAAGACAGAATACTCTCTTTTTTAAACTTCTAACTTCATTAGTCAGCTTTTGATATTTTGATATGGTAAATAAAGATACAATTATGAAAGCTGAGAGGAATTGAGTGAGATTTCAGAATTTACAAGCAAAGAATATAAAAGAAATCTATAGATCTCTAGTTATAATACACCACTCGTAGTAAATTTTTGAGACTCAAGTAGCGGATTGCACAAATGAATGGAGAGAGAGTATTCTAAGGAAAAATTTGAGAGTAAGGAATGAAAAATGAAAATAAAGAATGGCACCGAATCTAGAGGATTTTCGGATTAATTGATAAAAAATGCTCGATAAAAAACAGTTTTTAAATATGAATGGCTTTCCTCAGAAAGTTTTTGTACAGGAAAAGTTCATAAAACTTGAGTCATTTGAGAAAATTTTAAAAAGGAATAGGCCGAGAAGATCACGGAGAGCCGTGAAATAGAAATTATCTAAATCTAAAATACCAGATAATCAAGTAATTATGGATGAATCATCAAAGTTTTCTAAGATTTCCATTTTAAATCATTTAATTGATTAAAAATATACTAAAACAACTGATTAATAATATATTTATATTCCTTCTTAAAAGCATAATTAAAGTCTTACACTTAAAACTTATGTTTATCAACCACTAAATAAAATTGGCCTTACCATTTCGCCTTTTATCCCATATTTTTAATTTTTCAACTGTGTATATATTCAGAGTTTTTTTTAATTTTAATTATTAAGCATTAATAACTAAATGAGAAAAGTTTTTATACCCCTCCCCCTCCTCTAGTGCGACTTAATCCAGTTTTATTCCTGCAAACCTTCTTATACTCCTATTATGTCTTGAAATGAAATTTTTTACAACCATTAATATCAAAACATCCATAATATATACAAATGAAATAAACCTAAAATGCACTCAATTATTTTTTAAAAATACATTTAATATGTTTTGTCATATTCTAATTTCCATTAGTTTTTCTTCGGGTATGAACTTAATTCTCTTGATGATATTTCCCTTTCATTTTCTTTTTCTTTTAATTATTATTATTTTTTTTTAATCTTAATTCAGTCTCCTCAATCCAGTTTATCTGATGCTCTTTTTATCACACAATCTTTTTTTTTTCCAAATTAAAACAGAACCAAAAATTTGAATTTTCATAGGTTCTTTATTATTCTACTATATTCTTCTCATTATTCTTATTTATATAAATCAATCATTGAGTTTTCTAAAGTAGTAATGCTAAAGATTTTGGAAATGATATGTGCTTTTAAGTTATCGATTAGACTTATCGTAATTTGACCATCGATAACTATTGCTATCTTTTTAATTTCCAAAAATTTAGCTAGGCATCCTAACTTCCATACCCGAATTAACTGTTTTTACTTACTCCATTTCTTTTTCCATTATTGTATTTTACTCATATTAAATACTTTTATTAGATTCCGCCTTTTCTATCAATCATATCGCTTTCCTAGGGGTTTCATTTTTTTATCTTCTGTTTATCTTTCACCATGCGCCCAGGAACCTCAATGATAATCTATAATACTCATAATTAAGTTTCCGAATCAGATTGGAAGGCCCTTTATCACCTAATCCCATTCCTTAATGATTTCGAGTTAAATTATTTGCGTCTGTGCTCAACCTGCCTTTTCCTTAAGTCTTGCTCAATTTAAAACTTATTCTTATAAACTCACCCTATTATACTTCCTATTTAGTTAGTCCTGTTTAATTTTCAATTTTCTCCTGTGTTGGTTTGTGATTTCCAATTTATTCTGAGAAATTTTTAATTTAAAATTAAAAATATCTTATCAAAAATAGTGAATAATAAAATAAAAACTTTTGAATTTTCTACAGAAGATATATAGTCTGATTTTCATCTACGTAATAGAATTCATACATTCTGTTCATGTTGTTAGGTAAAGCCTAAATCAAATTGCAAAGCGGCACGAAAAATCTCAGATAAAGTTGAAAATGTTTCTAAACTCTTTTGCGCATCTACTACTAAGATTGATAGCTCATAACTAGCTATTGAGATTGCAAAACACAAATTTAACATTTTTGTAGCGGAAAATTTCCCATTTATGTCGATGACATTAACCTTTCAAAAAATAGATCTTCTTGCAGCGATCGGTTCCAGCCAGGTCATTGCTGTCACACTTTCTAATTCGGAGCTTTTGGACATTCACATCAAGGTATCACCAATATATTAGTGAACTCAAAACGAATCATGAATTTTGAAATATCTGAAGTTCCTTTGAAAATCTCTGCTTTTGATGTGATAGACAAATTAATTAAATATAGTCCATTTTTGGTTACGATTGGTGCTTAACTTTTTAAATGGAATCCTTAAGAAGATACTAAAATATCAATCTTCCTCTTGTGAAAATTAAAGGAACTTAAAGTGGTGGTTGTTTTTGTTGCTGTTTTCCTATTAAGAATCTGAACTAGAACAACATCAGGCTCAGAATATTTTAAAATTTGAATAGACAAGCCTGGCTGAGTTTATAGAAAGTATTAAGATATAGACATATGAGCATCGGATATTCGGAATTGATAAGTTTATTCAGTATATGGCTGGAAGTGATGAAAAATATGCAAAAAAATTAAGTCTTTTAAAAGACAGGCCCCTGTTCGATCCCTTGTAAAACTATGATTTTACAAATTAAAAAACTACCAAGTTTATTCCAGGGTGGCTTTAATAAATTCAATAGACGTATTTTTCTAACATAAAAGATGAAAAACAATTTCAATCATTCGAAAATGCTTTTAACTCTGAAGACTTATTTAATGAAATCAATCAAACACTTGATTTTGGAGAAAAATACAGAGACAATGTTCTAAAAAAAAGTACTCTTGCGATTCAAATGTGACACTACCTAAATAGCTCAAAATTATAATTGACTTGGTAATGGCGACTTCTGAGGTTTTCTAGTAAAAAATGCATGTAAATTTTAAAAAAGTCCATCTATTTTTTTATATTCTAAGACCTGTATCAGCTTTTGAGTAGGTGTGGCATAATAAATATTTTAAAACTCTATTTTGTTATCAATTAAACTTGTTTTCTCTCGTTCAAGTTGTTGCTAGATAATTTAAGTATAAATTAATTTTCTACTAATAAAAAGATATATTCTCTACCACCAGAGATTTTAGGAAGTATTAATTAAGCAAAATGAAAATGTTTTCATTGAAAGGCAAATTGAGAATCTCAAAATAAATTTAAAAACTAATGTTCAGTATTTTCATTCTAACTCACGCTTCTATTCGATGCAGTGGTTTCCTACTAGATATTATATGAATGTTTCATTATCTTTGTTGATTTTGCATTCTTGTTCTTACTAATCAATTTCCTCACTATTCCAATTCGGGGAGACTAATTTTTGTCTGCGTTGTGGATAATTATTCTATGCAATTTTTATGTATTCTTCTCGAGCTATGGCATGTCGTAAATCAGCAAATTATTATCATTTTTATCGTCAAACCTTGAAGTTTTTTCTTTTTTTTATTGGCAGGCTTAGAAAGCTCGCTAAGCCTATTGCAGAAGCTAGACCTAAAAAAGGTAATTCTCGCGTATTTCGTCTTATTATACTTTCTCAGGAGAAAATTAGCTGGACTCCACTATTTTTATAACTTTTTGTGATCCAAGAGCTTCTTCGTAAAGGATTTCAATAACTGATATATAATCTTGAAGTATTACAATTTTCTACCTGCTCTCTGTCATTAAAGGGAAACATTAATTGATTAACTAATTTGATGTAAATCCTCCAGAATCATTTGGGATCGGGAGATCTTAAAATAACCGGTTCTATTTGCAACTTGAAATCGATTATAATATTTTTAAAGTGCTATGTCCACATTTTTTCAGAATCTCTCGGTTCTAAGGTAATAGATTGAGGAAAGTCTTGTCCCAGCCATGTAAAATGAAAATGATTGCAGTCTAATTGAAACCTCTTATCAAGAAAAGCAGACTTAGTTCTATCAGCGTGTCAACATAATTCCCCAGAATTTTGAAGCAATTCTTTTCTTTCTCGATTGAATATACTTTTTTATTGCGAACCCTCTAAAATGAGGCCTTAATAATACTTCTGTAAGAGGGTAATTATTCTTCAATTTCACTTAGTATATTCAAAATTTATTGTACTGCTTGATAAACACTCCTTGCCTATTAATTTCTATTATCTTTGGAAATTTCTGTCTTTTTTTGATTTTCGACAGACTAAAACTATTCTTTGCATTTATTGTGAACCGCTTTACTGGTTGAGAGAAATGGATACCTCCTTTAAATAAACTAGGCATGCTTCAAGTAAAACTATGTAAACGTCTAAGGGTGATAGTACTAGACAAAATCCTAATGACTGATTATCCATCTGAGCAACCTCTTATTATTCTTATTCGTGCCCCAAGATTACACTACACGTGATTTTCTGTTCCATTTTAACCTGGGTTGCGTGATTAAGCTCTCGCTACCAGGTTGTCGAACCCTAATATCCACTGGAGTTCTAAGATTTTCTCTGATCACTGAAAAAGCTTTCCTTCCGTTCGCAAGAATCGAATTGATTTTATGAATGAGAAATCTCGGATTCTAAATTCCAAGAATAATTTCATTGGCTTTCTAACGCTTCTTTTGCACAGCTAAAAATACAGTAGTTATTGAGTGAGTCAACTCAGGCGGTAATTCTTTTAGCAATGATCGCTGAACCTTCCATTCTTCAAAATAGGTTAGGTTGCCCTATTTTTCAATCTGAATCTATTTTGATTCTTGCATCTTCGTTGATGGGCAATGTTCTCTAGAACTTCTTCGCAAATGTATGTGATTCTAACCAAACTAAATTGGGTAATCCATCGATTTAAAAGAATCCATGCACTTTACTTAAAGAATAACTTGAAAATAAAAGTAAAAAAGGAATCAGTTTTATTTAGTCGCTAGGAGATGCTTACAAAACGTTGCTTTGCTCGATTCAATTATTTTGCAATCAATATATATATTTTAATGATTAATTTTTTCTAATTCCTTAAAAATTAAATTTTTTTTGCCGCACTAAAAATTACAGAACACTTGGAAATACTAACAAAAAATTTATCTTATTTGAACAAAATCTAGAAGATAATAAATAAATTTATTACTATTAAATGATATTGATGGAAGATAATAAGCCAAAAAATAATGAATAATAGATTAAAGAGAGAACAATAGTTAAGTCTGTAACAATTGATTCTGATGGTGCATTTAATTTATAGCACAGTAAAGGAGGGTTTGGAGTTGTAGTAAGGACTGAAACAAAAATAGAAATTCTAAAGGGCCCTATTAATTAAGCAATCAGTCCTAATCATTGTGAATTAGTCGCTGCTTTGCAGGGTATTCGAAAAGCATTAGAATTATATCCTAAACTTGAAAATTTAACACTTCGAACAGACAGTGAATATGTTTTTCAAGGAGTAACAAAATAGTAAGAATGGACTCAAAAAGGGTAAAAATGGCGTAGAGGAAATGGAAAATAAGTAAATTATAGATGTGAGTGGTAATAGCTTTTTCGAAATATTAATTAACTAGCAGAATTTAAAGTGGTCAAGTTAGCTAGTAGAGAAAACAGTTATTATCATTTACTTAGTGACTTTTTATCTAAAGAACAGAAAAATAGATCTATTCAAATTTAGATATAGGAGACGAAAAGGAAAAAACCTTGAAAATATGTGTTTTATTTAAGGAATTAGAAGTATGACTATTGGAAATTATTTAATTAAAATCGACATGTATTTAAAAACAAGTCCATGTATTAGCTGTTCAGTTAGATAGCTAACTTTTGACTTATTTGATTGAATTTATTTTATTTTCTCTTTTTAAAAATGAAAAAGTATTTGAAGAGGAAGACGCTTCATAAACAAAATTATAAGATTTTATTATCAAATTTATGGAAAAGTGATATTATGAGATAGATAGGTTTCTATGGTTTTATTATTCTCTGTCTTAAAACATTAAATTTCTTGATAAATAAATATATAAAACCATCAATTAAATATATAGAGAGCCAATAAAAACTAATAATCTACTCTTACACACTCAAAAATTTCTTAAATACTAAAAACATATTTTACTTTTTACTTAATACTTAAATTTAAGTCAACATATTAAAATTTTTAATTTTTCTAGTAAACCTTGCTCGTTAAATATATTTTAACTTCTAATCATTTATTTTATCGGCACTTCATAATTTTATTCAAACAAATACCTCTATATTTACAGTAAAATTTTAAGAATTTGCTTACACTGATTTAAAATTCAGAATCTAAATATCATAAATATGAAGAATTCTTATAGAATTATGAGATTTGATGACTTTTAGATTGTTTTATAGTTTATAAGACCCTTTAAGAATTATTAGCATGAACCATTTTCCTATTATGTTCATTTTTTCATTTGATCAGGGAGGGGGGAAGTGGCAGCTAGAATAAGGGAATATAGAGCAAGTCATAATTGACAGATTAAATACTTTACTTATAAATGAATAATCTTTGAGCATTTAGTTTAAATTCGTATATCAATTATTACATAATTTTTTTATGTTAGGAATTTTGAGATTTTATTATAATTTGTCTACTGAGTAATAGATCTCCATTGTTGTAAATTTAGGTGACCAATATGCCAGAATTTATTTGTTACTTCTTTTTGAGCGAAATCCTTGGCAAAAAGTCAGCAAGACGAAGATCGGAATCCTCAACATAACTGAATTAGAATTAGCATCTTCTTAAAACTTACTAACTAGCGATCTGTTGAATGCGAGAAATTTCTTCTGCTGTCATTATTATCAGAACATGGTTATATATATTTTTTGTTAGAAGGATTATAGTGAGTGATTCAGTACGCAACGCACATGAAACAAGCCCCCGCATTTTCCGCACGAACCGCACGAAAATTATTTTTTTTTTTTTCGAGTGTGAAAGTTTTCTTTCAGTGGAAAATCTCAGCCTAGTTTCTCTCTCATTTTTGCGATTTTGCTAAAATTTTAGCCAGAAAGAAAGAAACTCGTAACTCGCAACGCCATTTTAAAAAATAAATTTATGTTTCATTCATCTTATTCCGCCAAACCCATCCAAAGACATGATTAGCGTTTTTAGGCCTAAAATCTTTCTTTTCTCTACTTGAGCGCTCTATATAGGTTCTAAGCTAACGTCTAATAACATAATCTATCTAGATTTCCGGAGTTGTGCGCCTCCAAGCCCCTCAAATCGCCATTTTTAATTTTGCGCTCCCATCGTTTTGCCAGGGCTAAATCCCGAAAAATCCCTCTTTCGCTCGTTTATTTCCTCGCTAGCCGCGCTAAAGCGCTTTAAATAGCTCCTTCGTGCTCTCTAGTTGCCGTATTTCGCTTTTTTTCTCCTTCTACGCCGATCTAAGCCGCTCAAATCGTCGCTTTTCTCAGAGTCGCCCATCAACCCACCCAAAGACAAGATTTTCGTTTTTAGGCCTCTAATTCTTTCTTTTCTCTACTAGAGGGCTCTATCTAGGTTCTAGCTAACATCTAGTAACATAATCTATCTAGGTTTCCGTAGTTGTGCGCCTCCAAGCCCGTCAAATCGCCATTTTTCATTTGGCGATCCCATCGATTTGCCAGTGCTAAATCTCGAAAAGTCCCTCTTTTTGCTCGTTTATTTCCTCGCTGGCCGCGCTAAATCGCTTTAAATAGCTCCTTCTTACTCTCTAGTTGCCGTATTTCGCTTTTTTTCTCCTTCTACGCCGGTCTAGGCCGCTGAAATCGGCTTTATTTTAGTGAATTAAAGCAAAAATTATTATCATATTCCTATAGATATTTGACTAATGAACACGATTTACAGATAGAAAGCTGAAGATAATTTAATAAATTACAGCAAAAATTATAACATATTCCTATAGATATTCGACTAACTAATGAACATGATTTACAGATAGAAGACTGAAGATAATTTAATAAATTACAGCAAAAATTATTATCATATTCCTATAGATATTTGACTGACTAATGAAGACGATTTACGGATAGAAAACTGAAAATAATTTAATGAATAATTCATTTATACCATACATTTCCTTATTTTTCATTTATAGCCAAGGGTTTAGAGTTTACAGTTTCGATTTCTCCTAAGATGGTTGCGCTTTTCAGTTCAATTTTGTAGTAATTAAGAAATATGTCATGCTGCTGGCATTTGTTTACGTTAAGCAAATAAAAGTAAAAGTCTTCTTAGCATTGTAGGCTTCCAAATTTTTGGCATTGGTCGGTGAATTAAGAGAAATCATTTTAGACCTATTTAGAGTCATAAGCCAGAATTATAGACTTTTAGATATTTTTATAGACATCCAAATAATTTGACCCATTGATAAATTGACATGCTTTTGTTTAAATAAGGAGTACTATTTGATTGATATACAGCTGATCCTAGAGGTAATTATCAGTAATTACACTCTGGCCGATGAAATAAAAAATTTAGGTGGCTGCTGTATTTTTGAATTCTATGGAATTTTTGAATAAATCAGCTTCGAGTATGGCATAATGATAATCTTTAGTCATGCCTCTGACTGCATTATCTTTGATGTGCCCACAAAACACATCGAGTGATTTTTCCTACTACTTAGTTAGGTAGTTATTCCTAATTTTCATATCGTCTCCGATATCCTAAGTATTAGAGGCGACTAATAGCACCATTATATCGGAGTCTTGCTTTAGAAGATCCTTGAATTCGTCTGGGCTCAGCAGGATCTTGTCTGGGAGTACTGAAATGTAGTTGATTGTCTTAAGAATGGAACTAATCTTTTGCTGTTGAAAAAAATAATCAGTCGTCACGAGTGATGACTATCTATAGCAGTAGATTCGCGGATATGTGGCATTATCGTGCTTCTAACTACTTGTTTCATAGTCTAAGAGATAGAATTAAGAACTTTCAGTTTACTCTTTGGTGACTAGAGACATGAAAAATGTATGAACCTGCGTGCTCAGCTCCGAATTTTCTTAGAAGAATTTAATGAAGTGGGTTTACAAAATGTACAGGTGCTTTTGTCTTTCGAGAAAAGCAGCTTGAATACTTTACGTCGGTGATAATATTTCAACTCCCGACTTTTAAAAGCTATCGAACGACTAGTTTTTCAATTCGATTTTTATTTTAACTGGCTTGATTTAAGACCTAATTTTCTCGGGGTGGAATGCAGACTAGGAAAATTACACTAAATGGTCATCGATCAGTCCGGCGCTAGAACTTAAGTCAGATTAGCGGAACTAAATCAAATTATACTTTAGCTTTTGCTGGAACTAGAGAGACGCGGACTAGAACTACGCTTTTATCTTAACCAATTGGTTTATTTCTTGCTAGTGCATTTCTCGATATCGGTATGCCTATGTCTCGATTGATCCGATTTCCGATTATACGTCTTGTATATTCGCTATGATAGACTAGCAACACTGGAGAGATTACATATTTAGTTCGTTTATCATAGTTATGCACCGCCTTTAGAGTGGATCGTCCACCTCGTGCAGCGGAATCAGGTGGAAAGATATTGGCACACCCTTTCCATTATTTTTTAATTAGATCGCGCTCTGAATCTACTTTACAAAATACATAAAACTCTCAAAGCTGGTCACCAGAATGCCTGTTTCGGGCACAACGTCGGAAAAAATGCTAATCCTCATGTTTTAAGCGATTTTTTTCTCAGCCTCATTGAATTCCACCTTAGCTGAACCCTATATAGAAAATGCAAGTTGCCTGCACACCGCCTTGAGCGCACCCTCGACTTCTGTTTAACTCAGGCCTTCTTGGTCCTCCACGACTAATTGAGCAGCTACTTTGGCACCCCAAGTTATACCCGATATAAAATGAGAAGCAGATTCAAAATTTAATGTTTCTAATGCGACTTTCGCTCGAATTTTGGGATCGCTACAGTTTATAAGTTCTTATTAGGTTGTAATTTGGAGCATGACCGAGCATTACACTCCTTTGAACTCTGATTTTTACTAGTCAAGGAATTTTCCAGACCCTTCCACGTTTATCATTCCTCCTAGCAGTGATAATTAAAGTTCAGCCTAGACATTTAGGAGATGAAATTTGTCTTCTAGTCGCTAGCTTAGCTCGTATTTAAAGTCATTGTTCCCACAATCCTGTGACATTATTTCTCCCTAGCCAAACCCGTCTTTAAAAGCCATGGATGGCAAAATCTAATCGGAAACCTGGTTATATAATTGACCTAGAAAACCAGGCCTGCCTAAAGAGAGCCGTTGAATAGGCTTTACTGTTTTCATTTGATCCAGCTTGGACTCACTCCGAGTAGAATTATGGTTAAAATTAATATGAAATTTCGTGTTAAAGAGATTTAAATCGAGATCAAAAAGCACCCACCCTCTGGAACTAGTTAGCAAGTTAGTTAGCAGACGAAAATGGAAAATTCAAAAGCAGCATTCTTACGACCTGTTGTAACTCAGAAACAACAATACAACCTGCTAGTACTTGGATAATCTGGAGCTGGAAAATCAACGTTGATAAACATGTTTCTGAATTTAGCTCAAAACAACTAGTATCAAGAAGATAGAGTAATTGGAATAGAGCAAAATTTTTATCTAAGCTCTGGAAAAATCTAATCATTCAGGCTTTATTGTAATTTAGATGGGTATTAATCTATGCAGAGTGACAAAAAAGAAGCTCGCCAGACTGACAGCCAGACTCAGAAATGTCATCGGTATGGAGTCGGTGGGTTGGATATTCCCTATGAATTGAATCTCATCGACACTCCAGGGTTGGGAGACACCGAAGGAGCCGCAAATGATGAGAGAAACATAGAAGAGATTATATAAGGGATTTCTTAATACGCCAGTTCCATCAACGAAATCGTGTATGCTCACAAAGCCGGCGATAGCAGAGATAATCTTTTCCTGAAGTACTACGTCCACCGAATTATGGAAACCATTCCAAAAAAATGCCAACAAAATTTAATCGTTGTTTGTTTCAAATCCAATGCAAATCGATGCCGTGGACACGTTGGTTAAATTCGGACTATTAAAAGGCTAAAAGGGACCTTATTTTAAGTTCGATAATGACTGCTTACTGCCGTACAGTTATGTAGAGAGGGGATTCGGAGATCTCCCACAAAAAAAGCTCGGTCAATTGCTGAATAGATATAGGGAAAATTGGGAAAACGCTAAAGAAAATTTTGATTCTTTAATGCAGCATGTCCAAGATCTAGTTCCAGTTGACTACTAAGAAATAAGTGAGCTCTACATAAGAAGAATCAGTTTAAATAGTTTTATAATGGAAAAACAAGATGGAATGAATGATATGCAAAAATTAAGCGACCAGAAATAAGAATCAGAAAAAATTATATCATGTAATCATGCAATTCTGAAAGCAGGAGGGCTATTAAAAATTGAATCAATCCCGGAAATTGTCCAGACCTCTATAGTAAAACAGATATTTATTTAGTAGCCTACTGCAGACTAGACAATTAATACTGTATGCACTTTTTGCTAAAAAAATTGCCAAATCCGATGTGCAATAATACTCAACAGTCACCTTTATAAGTGCCAAGCAATCAGTAGCAATGGCGCGTGTGCGGTGTGCAATTGTTAGTTGAAACATCATGTGCAATCTAGGAACATTTATTAACTTAAAAATGTGACGTATCACGTTTAAGAAGTGCGTATGAGAGAGGTGGTAGTTACCAATTAAGAAAAGGTGGATGCTAAAAATAAGGAAATATTTTATCATACCTACATGATTGAAGCATTCAGAAAGAGTCAAAAGGAATTGAAAAACAAAATTGAATCTAAACGAAGAAAGATAGCATACTTAAATTCAATGGTAGAGTAGGCTTGCATGGTTTAAACCGATTTCGAAATGTATATACAATACATAAACTATCAAATAGACAATGTGGAAAAAGGAGTGGAATCTCGCGAATAAAAGGACCAACTTATTTAACAACCCAAAGAAGAAATCGATAAATTAAGATAAGCAGCAGAGTATATTAAATAATGTCGTGAAGAAAATGTTTAGCCTCTTTCAGACGAAGAGAAAACCGATATTGAATAATAGATTGCTTAAAAGAGATAGACTTTCTTTTATTTGGCTTGATTTCTGTAATTCCTTTAAAGTTTAAACCAGCAAATGTTAATGTTAATGTCATGTCATGTGTAATCATAAAACGAGTTTTTTTTAAATAAGACTAGATAAGAATGAATTCAAATTTAGCAGGGAGTTTAAAATTTATTAAAATTTACCTAGAAATTCTTTGGCAAACTTCAAACTTCATACATAGCCCATATAAAATGTTTCCCAGCGCGGAATCTACTTTAGAAAATTCATAAAGCTCTCAAAGCTGGTCACCAGAATGCCTGTTTCGGTCGGGCACAACGTCGGAAAAAATGCTAATCTTGGTGTTTTAAGCGTCTCAGCCTAATTGGATTATGCTTAAAATTAAAATCAAAATTAAAATTAGAAAATTGAGATAAAAAAGCCCACCCTGGAACTAGTTAGCAAGTTAGTTAGCAGACGAAAATGGAAAATTCAAAAGAAGAATGCAAGGGACGACCTGTTGTGACTCAGAAACCACAATACAACCTGCTAGTACTTGGATAATCTGGAGCTGGAAAATCAACGTTGATAAACATGTTTCTGAATTTAGCTCAAAACAAATAGTATCAAGCAAATAGAGTAATTGGAATAGACCAAAATTTTTATCTAAGCTCTGGAAAAATCTAATCATTCAGGCTTTAGTGTACTATAGATGAGTATTAATCTATGCAGAGTGACAAAAAAGAAGCTCGCCAGACTGACAGCCAGACCCAGAAATGTAATCCGTATCGAATCGGTGGATAGTATTTTCCCTATGAATTGACTCTTATCGACACTCCAGGATTGGGAGACACCGAAGGATCTGAAAAAGATGAGAGAAACATAGAAGAGATTATAAAAGGTATTTCTTAATACGCCAGTTCCATCAACGGAATCGTATATGCTCACAGAGCCGGCGATTGCAGAGAGGATGTATTCCTGAAGTACTACGTCCATCGAATTATGGAAACCATTCCAAAAAAAGGCCAAGGAAATTTAATCGTTGCTTTCACAAATGTTTCAAATCCAACGAGAATCGATGCCGTGGACACGTTAGTTAAGCTCGGACTATTAAAAAATTAGGACGAACCTTATTTTAGTTTCGATAATGACTGCTTATTGCCGCACAGTTTTGTAGAGGAGGCATTCAGAGATCTCCTACCAAGAAATCTCGGTCAATTGCTGAATAGATATAGGGAAAATTGGGAAAACGCTAAAGAAAGTTTTGATTCTTTAATGAAGCATGTCCAACATCTAGTTCCAGTTGACTATTAAGAAATGAGCGATCTCTACATAAGAAGAATGACTTTAAATAGTATTATAATGGAAAAACAAGATGGAATGAAAGATATGCAAACATTAAGCGAAAAGATATAAGAATCAGAAAAAATTATATCATAAAATATTGATATTCTTTAAATAGGAGTGCTGCAAAAAATTTTAACAATCACTGAAAGTGTCAAGGTCATGAAAGTTTAATAGAAATTTGTTTAGTAGCCAACTGCAGACTAGACATTTAATACTGTATGTACTTTATGCAAAAGTAATTGCCACATCCGATGTGCAATCATACTCAACAGTCACCTTCATAAGTGCCAAGCAATCAAAGGCAGAGGCGATGGCGCGTGTGGAATGTGCAATTGTTAGTTGAAACATCATGGGCTATCTAAGAACATTTATTAAAAGGAATATCTGCCGTATTAGGATTTTGAAACACGTACTTCACAGAAGTTAGTTACCGATACAGACAAGGTGGATTCTTTCAATAATGAAATATAAAAATAGCAGGACAATGTGAATGCAATCAAAAAGTCTCTACAGGAATTGGAAAACAAAATGGAATCTGAACGAAGAAAGGTAGTATACTTAAATTCAATGATAGAGTAGGCTTGCATGGTTTCAACCAATTCCGAAATCTATATACAATACATAAAATATCTAATAAACAATGTGTAGAAAGGAGCGGAATCTCGCGAATCTAAGGACGACCATATTTAACGACACAATGAAGAAATCGATAAATTAAGATAAGCAGCAGAGTATATTAAATAATGTCGTGAAAATAAAGTTTAGCCTCTTTCTAACGAAGAGAAAACCGAAATTGAATAATTGATTGATTAAAAGAGAAAGTCTTTTATTTGATTTCATTTCATTTCTGTAATTCCTTTAAAGTTTAAACCAGCTAATGTTAATGTCATGTCATGCGTGTGTAATCGTACAGCTAGTTTTTTTTTAATAAGATAAGAATGAATTCAAATCTAGCAGGGAGTTTAAAATTTATTAAAACTTACTTAGAAATTCTTTGGCAAACTTCAAACTTCATACGTAGTCTATATAAAATGTTTCCCATGGTCCAATTTTACCTCTGTTGACATTAACCTTCCCTCCTCCGTTATCTTCAGCACACATGTAATAATTCCCACATTATAAAGCAAATTTGCCTCCTTCTAAGTTCTCAAGTTAAAATGTTTCCCATTGAGAAGCCTACTTTCTATTTCCGACGGCATTAGCTCCACCTCCATTTTCTGCGCACAAATAATGTCCATTTTTGGTTTCCAAGCAGTATTCTGGAGGGTTTTTAGGAATCAATTTAAAGTATTCCCAGTCACCTGCTTACTTCCTATCACATGTAATTTAACCTCCGCCACCATTGTCTGCACATAAATAATATCCTGCTGATGTCCTCAGTGTGACATAATAAGATTCATTGTAACTCTTATTCATATTGTTCTAGACAAACAAAACAACAAGAGACGAAAATAACAACAAGTTAACAATATTTAATATTTAATCTTATATTTTGTTAACTTACAGCTGCTTTTTTTGAGTAATAAAAATTGTTTGTTTTGTCTACTTATCGTAAAAGACCTCTACTCTTTTTTTTTGGTTAATTTTTCTAAATTAAAATTAATCGAAATCGGTTTTCTCTCTCCACAAAAATAGCTTAAATATATTTTTAATACCTCAAAAAAGATTAATCGGAGAGGAAAATTTATACATATTTTTCCAGAATACAATATTCGTTAACTCAAAATTTAAAAATTTTGATAGAGAGTTTAAAGTATCGACCATATTTAACAATTAGCTCATGTAATTAAAGAAAAAAATAAAAATGAAATTCGTTTAGTTTGTCTAGATCTGAGTAGGATTTAAGTTGTCGAAAAAAATCCAAACTGATAATTTGGGAATAAATCTTCAAAAATCACAATCTATGAACTTTTTCTAAATATCAAGGGGCCCGAACTCAGTTTTAAAGAAGAAAATTTTCTTAAGGATCAATAAATTGATTTTCTGATTGGTTTGAAAGTAAAATAAAAGTCCAAAGTGGCAAGCAAACGAAGAGCAGTCTGGAAAAGCGAATAGGAAACTTTATTATTTTATAAATATTCTTCTAAAGAAATTAGATATGAGTGAAGATCATCCTAGTTTATATTACAAGGTTTAAAGAAATAAGCGGAAGACTAAACTGATAGAGCGAAATGATCTCATTTCTAAAGATAGTTTTTAATTAGAAAGCAGCCGAAACCATAATTTTTCTAATTTTTAAAGATAATTAAATTTAGATAGCGAATAAAGAGAGAAAGTAAGTAAAAACCACTCCTGATACTGGCTTTCAAACTCGGAAAGTGTAAAAGAAAGCATTAATTAAGAAGAATATTTGAGAAGGAAATTTGAGAAGAAAAAGGGTCCCTGAAAGAATTAGTACTTTATGAACTCAAAACTTTGATATAAGATTTGAGTTAGGAGAGGGAATATGAACAGATATCAATGTTTTGAAAAAATAAAATAGTGGATTTGAATAAAATAAAGATACAATTATGAAAGCTTAGAAGAATTGAGAGAGATTTCACAATTTAAAAGCAAAGAAATAAAAGAAATCTATAGATCTTAGTTATAAAACAGAGAAACACCTCTCGAAGTGATTACTGTAATACGGAGAAGCGGAATATGGGACGGGAAATCGATTATAAATTTTTGAGACACTTAAGTAGCGGATTGCACAAATGGAGAGAGAGGATTCTAAGGAAAAATTTGAGAGGAAGGAATAAATAATGATAAAAAAGAATGGCACCGAAATTTACGGGATTTTCGGATTAATTGGCAAAATATGCTCGAAAAAACACAATTTTAAAATGAATAGCTTTCTTCAGAGAGTTATTGTACAGGAAAAGTTCATAAAACTTGAGTGTGGGGGGCTAGTTAGTAATTAGAAGTTAAAAGATTGCTGTAAAAGTGCCTTTAACAATTGTAGGATAAACAATTTAGGATTATATCGCGAAATTAGATGCTTAAATCAATAAACGATATAGCTAGGAACTCTGGTCGAGCATTAAGGAGCAACTTATTTGGGCAACAGAATGAAGGAGAAGCCAAAATTTTGCAGGTCCACATCGACTCTATTTAAGCTTCAATCGGCTCTGAAGTTTCATAGGACACCTTCCAAATAGCTGGTATTAATACTGCTCAGGCGAAATAGATTTATAAAATACTTTTGGAAGAAGAAAAAGTTATTAGAGACTTCAGGTTGAGTAAGAAGGTTTCAATCGGATATTAGGTATTGATTTTCGATAAGGAATTGATACTGAGGAAAATAGAATTTAAAATTAAAATGGAAAGAGAATTAATTGAGTTGCTTGCTTAAAATCCATAAGGGCACAATCAAAGTATGGATATCATCATAAAATCCATAGAGGAAAAACTTAAAAATCTGAATCTTCTACGCGAAAAAATAGAAAATTATAACTTGGATAAATATTTTAAATACGACGTTTCAACAACTCCTGATATAAAGACGCACCAGATCTTCGTTGATATTTTGCAGTAGCTAAAAATAATATAAGAAGGAAATATCTTTTATGGAAATAGGCTGGTTATTTTTCCGGTTCCATTTAATAATTGCTAAAATAGTATATTAAGCTACTTTCAGAGCCTAATTTCCAGCAATAATAGAACACTTGATAGCAAATTTATAGAAGCTGAAGTGTATACATTAGAAAAATTCTAACAAGACACAGAAAATTTTATTTAGGAGGTGTAGTATGTTGAAATTAGAAGTGAAATATAGACTATCCTGATCGGCAAACAAGACCATGTTATTTTTTAAAATTAGGGAAATAAAATATAATAGATATTATAAAAATTATCTTTAGACTAATAGCTCGTTAAATATAAATATTTGGCTGAGTTAATTAAAGAATAAACTAATCTTTAGACTGTGGAAATAGAGTAAATTTTTAATTACCTATAGTATCATAAAAAAATAACTATCAATTTCGAGAACCTGTGCTAAAGTATAGATGATGCCTAAAACTAGTTTATATTCTTTAAGAGTTAAAATTCTATTAGAAAATTTTTCAGTGGGGAAACTTAAATATACCTTAATGGGGAAGAATTTCAGCTATAAAACAATTAGAGTTACGACTTTATTAATCTTGAAGAAGCTTTAAAAATTGTAATTTTTTCAAGTAAATAGAAAAAATTCAATTTTGAAGAGTCAAATAATTTTTAGGCATTAAAAAACGAATTAGGTTTCAATGAAATTGAACAACTAAATGCAGTATAACGAAATTGTTATTTTTCATTTTAAAATGAAACTGAAATAGACCCCAACTAAATTATTTTGGAATAGGAATTAGGAAACGGTGACAATAGAAAGTAGATCTAGAAATGTCTCGACTGGATACATGACCCATAAGAAAAATAGGATTTTAACATAATTATAAAAGAAATCTACCGTCTGATAAAAGATTTTAACTTGATACAGAAACAAAAATTCATTATTGATAGGGAATAAGTTGGAGTTGATTAAATTTCATTTGAAAAGATAAAGAAGCTATTATAATCCAGGGGTTTTATTAAAGAACGGTAGACTCAAGAAAAAATCTAGGAGGAACTATAATAAATTTAAATTAGAAATGATTTATTTAGCAAATAGGAAACCAAAGAAATAATCAAAAATTTAGACTTCAGTATTTTAAAACCATTTCAGAAGAGGTCTGAAGAAATAAAGGAAATTCTGTATCGGGGTTTAGATGGGAGCTAGCTAACCAACCTGGATTTTTAATTTTAGACGGCTGAATTATTTTAGATCTTTAGGGCTTTCTTGGTAGACGCAGACTTAGTGTAAGAAACTATATTATATATCTTAAATCAGCATAGAAAAAGTATAACTAATAACCCTGAATTGTAGTAGATATTGTATCAAATCTATAAAAGCAATGGCAAGATAAACAAGAAATTCCTTTATCTAAAAGATGCGAAATGGGGTTTTTAGGAGTTAATCTCAAAATTATAATAGAGTGGTGTTGTAAAGAGTCCTTAAATGGTATTCTAATGCGGAGATAGCATTTAGACATACTAGGGAGTGGTAGAAAAGGTTTTGAGTAGAGTCTTGAATTTATAGAGAAATAGGATCCGATAGGTTTTATCATATCTGCCTTTTGGAGATATCGACAACGAATAGAATGAAGAAAGAGACCAAAAAAAAGAAGCTATTATGCAAACTCTCAAAAATGTGATAGGGCAAATAAAAATTTATTAGAAAATACGAGTTGAACCAAATGATTTGCCAAAGTATTATGGTGAACTTTAAGGTCCCGCACCACCTTAGATGTTGGATTTTATTAGAATTTAATTTGATAAAATAATTGAATTCAAAGAAGATAAATGTTTTGATTGGAATTGTTTTTTAGTAGCCTTGATTGGCGTCGCGCAAATCTGCATTGGGATAGCCATAGAAATCTTTAGCGGAGGAACTTTGCATTTTTTGGCTCAGGGTTTTATACAAGAGGGGATTGGAGATATTGTATTCGCGATTCAGTCATCCATACATGGCAATTTCTCATGGAAAAACTATTTAAAACATTAAATACAAAGCGTAATTATCACAATTATTAGTTGTGGAGTTGGAGCACTACTTTCTAAAGGTGCACAAGCAACTAAAATGGCTATTGGATTGGCAACAAAATCAGCAATCGCGAAATCATGTTGTAAAGAACTCTTCAAAGAGTCATTAATTGCTATAAGTTCCGCTTTTATAGATATCAGTTCAGAAGAGTTAAGCAAAACTGTGATGGAAGAAATATCTAAAAATTTTAAGGATTATTATGAGGAAAAATTCCTTAATAGTAATTAGTTCCTCAAAAAGACTTCAGCGCTTGAACAAAAAATATTAGAGATTTATAGTAAATTTGGAACTTATTCTTAGAGGTATATAGATGAATAAATAGAACAAACCATTCATAAAGCAAAACAAGGTACTCTTGCAAGTAAAATTATCAATTCGATTTCTTAAGTGGTAGGAGGAGTAATTGGAGGTTTTGATCATGCAATTTCTAGGTTTGAAAAAGGTCACAGTAAAGCCGCTCTGTTGAAATTTATAAAACGATCTATCGATATATCTCTGAAGGGTGCCGAGTTTGCAAATAATTTTTAAGATATTTCATAGATTAATTATGTATCGATTGACTAGATGCAAAAGAATCTAGAGAGTCTTGAACGAGAACTATATTCCATGGTTCAGAATGGCACGCTGTAATTAGACGATTAAAATATAACCAGGGAAAAAAAAGAAATTTCATTTTCGACAAGGGCAAAAAATTAAACTGAAAAATTTTAATTAGAAGTTTAAGAAACATTTCTTTCGATGGTTAGACAATCGTTTGTTCAACCAGGTATATAAAAATTACTTACCATTTCTTTCGATCCTATAAAGCAAGCACTTATCAAAAATTATGGAAATGGCATTTAGGGTCTTAAATAACAAATAGAGGAAAACAGTCAAAGATTGATTTAGGGGATAACCAGAAATAGTGAGCACGGTTAGAATGAAATGAATTCTAATTTAACAGCAAGAAAGAAAAAAGGATTGGAGTAGCTTGGACTTATTGATTGCGTGTCAGATGAAATACTTTAGGAGAAAGTTTGTAACTTTGGTAAAAAATCATTGAGGGAACTTTAAAATATTTATGGAGATTAGCTTAGGGTTTTAGCTACTAATGGTAAATTTATCGCCATTGTTCCAACACACTAACAATATGCTAATCATATAGCTAAGGGGAAATATTCAGGTCCAATACACATCCAAGCAATTTGCTAGTAAGAAAATTGCAGTATATTCATTGTAAATAGTTCGAAATTGCAAATCTAAAATAATGAAATATTTAACCATGATGGCAAAGCAATGAATAATTGTGAATAGCTTAAAAATTATGATGATATTAATTTACCCAATTAAGGATAATTTGATTGCACATAAAATTTACATAAGGACTAAAAATAGTATTACATAATGTGGATTTCAGGTGAGAATTAACAAATAGGTCATTATGCAGCAATTTACAAAGGCCAAGAAGGATCTCTAAAAATTTTTGACATTTAACAAAATGATATTACCTAGGGTTAATGTTTAACCCAGGCCTTTTTAGCTTCAAAACAGTTTAATAACTAACAACCAACTAACTAGGAAATTTAGACGTATTTAAATTAGAACAATTAGAACAAAAAATTAGTCTAGTTCAATAATAATTTAGGAAGATTTGTTTTAAGTAATTCTTAATTAAAAAATCTGTACCAAAACGGCGTTACTATTCACCATTCGTTTTTAATAGGAGGTGGACCAAAAATAAATGGAGAAACTGACCAATAATAACAAAAATACCAGCGTGCAACTAATAATAGTGAGGATACTACTGAATGGACAGACTTCTGTTAAAATTTAGATGATGTTAAAAGATAGGATGTTTTTGAAATACCCCCTTTTGTAGTAGATTGTGAAAATCCTAAAGCTTTTTAATAAGGTATGAAAAAGATAGTATAACTATTACAAAAATAGAAATCAAGTAATAGAAATAGTTAAAAACCTTTACTAATTAGTGCAAAAATGCCATTTTGTAAAGAAGGAACGACAGATTATTCGATGCTCCAATTGGTAATAGATCCTTAAAATTTGTATGTAAAACAAGTATTTAGGGATGGCAAAAGCCTTCTTGAAAGTGGATTTGAAACAATTCCAAATTAAGAAATAATTCGAATTCAATATGATTTTAATTAAATAGCTCCAAATGGATTTTATTGTTTTGATTATAAATATGAAAATGAAAAAAATTTGAGTCCTAATTAGATTAAATAAATAAGACTTGATACTGCAGCAATTATTTTTGCTGAAAGCATTAGATTTAAACCTCTCTTAAATTTCAGGGTCGAACAGATGGCAAATAATCAAGTAAATTTATATACAAACCATATTATATATGGTTATGAGTATAATACTGATCCAACAAAGCATTAAATAATGACGCAATAGGATATTATTAAAAATTGGGAAAAAATTTCAAAACATAAATCAGGTAATAAATAGCAAACTATTTACGATGTTGATCTTACAAGTTAAGATATTAGATAATATAAAATATTTTAGGAAAAAATGAAAGAGAATTCATCTAGTTGATAATTTATATATTTAAATCTAAAATATCTTTAATTCTATAATTTTAATCTTACAATTCCGAAGTAATTTAATTTTCTAGAGAATATCAGCAGTATTCTTTCTAAACTTTAATTAAGATAGACTTTATAATAAAAAAAAAATTAGGAACCATATACGGGAAAAATTTTTTATTTTTAAATTTTAAAAGCACAAATACAAAATGATTACCCCACCTAGGAACCTGTCATTATTAATAAAAAGAGGGGTTGGGGTTGGGGTTGTGCTTGATGATATTTTTCATTATGGAAAATGAAGGGAAATTAGAAATCAGAACTTATAAATTTAATATGCCCCTTGTTACAAACACGAATATGCATAAATAAGC
>Ga0154020_10002366_pt1 | contig 22976 bp, 29 predicted proteins | sample Klosneuvirus_201_FD_109709 | JGI IMG/M metagenome (GOLD analysis project Ga0154020, IMG submission 109709) | Active sludge microbial communities from wastewater, Klosterneuburg, Austria - Klosneuvirus_20160825_MG | ecosystem: Engineered > WWTP > Aerobic digester > Activated sludge | place...
GCGCTGGTGCTGGTGGTGCATCTTCAAGTGGAATCAACATCAATGGGAATGCGGTACTGAGGCGAGTTAAGGTCACAGGATGCTTAAACCCGCTCTCTACGGTATCTGGTGACATCATTGATTGCGAGTTCACGGACTGCACCGGTTCGGCGGCGCACGGCACATCGTATGTGACGTACTACGGTTGCTACATCCACGACAATATCACGGCTGAAGCGGTGACCATTACTACCGGAAACATCACGATGATCGACTGCATCATCGCGAACAACACGGCTGCAAATGGTGGCGTCGGCGTAACCGGAGCGGCTGGACAGTGCTTGTTTATCGGATGCACGTTCTACGGGAACACTGGGCAGAGATTGAGGTTCACATCGGCACCAGCTAAAGCCATTATTTCCAACTGCGTTTTCGAGTCCAACGGCACATACGGCTTGAAGCCAGGCGGAACGTACCCGCAGCTGTTTACGATCAACTGCGCTTTCTACAACAACGGCACTTCCAAATATCCTGCCGCTACTCCGCCGTTGCCTCACAACATCATCGGAGAGATTAACCATACATCTACGGCGTTCGTGAATCCAGGCGGGGCGGATTTCAGGCTCAACAACGCAGCCACAGGGGGCCGATTGCTCAACGGGCTAGGATTCCCTTCGTTGTTCCCTGGGCTAACGTGGCCTAACGGCTCAAGCGTTGGCGCATCCGCTTCACGAGGAGGTGCCGCCGGTCACGGTGGCCCGTTTCAACCCTTTTAGTTGCGGATCGGGCGCTTCAACGGGTGGCGCGTATTACAACTACGCAAACATGGCGTTCGCTTGCTGGGGTGACTCGCTTACTGCGAATGGCACAGGCTATGCGGACACATTGGCAACGTCGTACACGCCGACGCGCAAGCTCTACAATGGCGGAGTGGGCGGGTACACCATCGCTCAGGCGTTCTCGGCTCAAACGGCGGCCCCGTTGTACCGTGATCGCATCCTCATCATTCACGACAAGATGAACTCGGGTGAAACCGTGGACGCTTACGTGGCTACTGTTCAGGCGATGATAGCCTATCAGCCGAGAATGTTCTTGATTGTGTCTGGCATATTCAGCACGGACGGAAGCCAAGACCCAGGCAGCGCGTACTACATTCGGCAATCCTCGGTCAACACTCAACTCGCGGCATTGTATCCAGCGAACTTCCTGGATGTATCGGTGCTACTTGCTGATGACACTACAAGGTCAGATGGAGTCCACCTAACGACGACGGCTAGGGACACGATCCTTATTCCCGCAATCGCGCAGAAGTTGGTTGACCTTGGCTACATGAACGTGACTTCGTGATGTGCTAACATGGTTTGCGTGCCGCTAAAACCACATGGGTGGACGCTTAGCTAGCGTATGCCGTTCGATTCGGCTTAATCTCAGGCGAGAATAAGGGTTCGATTCCCAACTGCGGCACATCCTTTCTCTATTTACAATCATTCTAAACCTAGACGCATAATAGCCATAATCTCTTGTAGATATGGCTTTACTTTTACCAAACCAAGGCGAGGGAATTGCTCTCGAAGCGCTGATAAACAAGACTGCTCCGCAGAACTTAGTGCTGAGACTTTATAAGTCAAACACTACTCCAGGAGAGACCGATACTGAAGCGACCTACACAGAAGCAGATTTTACAGGCTATTCAGCACTTACCTTAACTGGGGGCTCGTGGACTACAGGCACAGGTACTGTTAGTTATGCTCAACAGACGTTCACGTCTAGTGCGGGTAGTCAAAACCAAGATGTTTACGGCTATTACCTGACGCAAGTTACTTCAGGAAAATTAGTTTGGGTAGAGCGATTTAGTGATGGACCTTACAACATTGTAAACAACGGGGATGAGATTAAAGTCACGCCGACTATAAGTGCGGATTAAAGTTTATGGTAACAACCACCTCTGCTTATATAGCTGAAGTCGCAATGGCTCTCGCTCAGGACGTGAGACTCACGGCGGCGCAGAAGACCAAGATCAAGTCGGAAGTACAGGCCGACCCGAAGGCCAGAGGCTACGCGGGGATGGCTCAGGCTGACTTGTGCATTGCCCTCGCCATGCCGTATCAGATTCCGAACCCAAACGCGCAGAGAACGATCACGGTGCGGGAGCGCAACGACGCACTGCGGAAGCTCTTCAGGCAGGGCATTATTACCGAGGCTCAGCTTATCGACTGCGAGACGGACACGATCCCCGATCCCGATTGGCAACCTTACGTAGATCGTCAATCCCGACTAGATGCAATCCTCAACACAACGGGTGCAGTGATTTCCATTACTGAACTGCAAGGGGCGCTGGCGTAAGTGGCGACGTGGTTTGCTCAAAACAGTTCCGTAAACATTGATTCGGTCAATCAGTGGAACTCGGCGGCAGATGGGTCAGGTTCGTGGTTGACATGGGCAAGTCTTGGCGCATCAGATATTCTTGTCTGTAATGCGAAAACATCTATCGCCATCAATGTAGACTTCACTTGTGCAACGCTTCACAACGGCACCACATACGGCGGGACAACGGGTGGAGGGTTTACTGTTTCTACAGCCAGAACGATCACTGCGAGCCTTGTTGCTGGAACAGCTACATTGCTGACCCCTAGTAGCTCTGGTTATACGCTGGCTATAGTTGGGAACTTGACGGGTGGTACAAACTCTTCAGGTGTAGCGTATACGCAGGGGGTAAGCATAACCTGCAATATTACAGGAAATGTAACTGGAGCGGCTGGTCATGCTGTTAACTACTCAGTGGGCACCATTAACATTACCGGTGACGTAACCGGTGGGAGTTCTAATCAACAAGCGGGAGTTCGGCAAAGCTCATCCATTCTTACAGTGAATGGGAATGTAACTGGCGGGTCATCCGGAGGTGTCGGGGTTTACAGCACAGGTTCAAACACCACCACCGTGAATGGCAACATTTCAGGAGCGGCTGGTGGAATCACTAACTACGCATTATATTCTCAAGGCAGTAACCCTGTGACCGTAAACTCTGGAAACATTATAAATCAGGTGGCTAGTGTTGCGTGCGCTGGTCGTCTCAAGTGGAATCCAGGGGCAACGAACTATGTTGAGATAGCAACAACGGCATCAACCCAAAAATACTACTATCTAAGAAATGCAACCGGCGCTGGCATGAGAGGTGGATTCAATGGCTAAACTACTATTCAAACATTCCGAATCTGCTTACGGTAAGTTCCGCGTTTTCATTCAGGACACGACAAGCGCGGTTGGCGCTGGATTAACCGGGCTTACCTTCAGCACGTCTGGCCTCTCGATCCACACCATCGCGGACAACGAAGCATCCGTCACGTCCTACACGGCGGCGGGGTCTACGATTGAAACCATTACAACTCTCGGAACGTTCGCGGCTCCGACTGCTACCAAGTGTAGGTTCAAGGAGATTGACAGTACGAACCTTCCCGGTTGGTACGAGATTCAAGTAGCCGATGCTCGGTGGGCGGTTTCTGGGGCAAGGGCGGTTCAGGTTCGTATTGCTGTCACGGGTGGATTCTGCGCTCCGGTCGAGATTCAGTTGGCGCTGTTCGATGTGAATGATACGGTGCGAGGTGGCATGACTGCGCTCCCGAACGCTGCTCATGATGCCGCTGGTGGACTCACAACGCTGTTGAACGCTATTGATGACTATTTAGACACAGAAATAGCCGCCATTAAAGCGAAAACGGATAACCTACCTACAGACCCGGCAGATCAAAGCGCTGTCGAAGCGGCAATTACTGCCGCGCAAATGACAGCGGCGGGAATCAGAGCTGCAATTGGTATGGCTTTTGCTGATCTAGATACACAACTTACAAATCTAGTTGCTGATGTTCAACAAGTAGACATACAGGTTGATAATGTCTATCTAGATACTAATGTTACTATTCCTGGACTACTCAATACCATTGATGATTTCTTGGATACTGAAGTGGCAGCTATCAAAGCAAAAACGGATAACCTTCCTGCCGCTCCTGCCGCTACAGGCGACATTCCAACAGCCGCTCAGATTGCAACTAGAGTCCTTGATACAGAAGAAATGGAAACTGGATATAGTCTTAGAAAGGCTCTGAAATTCTTCCTATCTTTGTTCGGTGGAAAATCCAGTGGATTCCCAACATCCCCTGTCTTTAGAGACATAAATGATACTAAGAACAGAGTCTCGGCTACTCTTGATGGTGACGGAAATAGAACTGCTGTAACAATTGATGTGACGTAAGATGGCTAACTACTCAGGCGGATACTTTGGTGATAGTCCGTCCTATTTAGGAAGTTATTTTGGCGAAAGCATTTCGGTCGTTGTATACACCTACTCAGGCGCAGGTACGATTACCTTTTCCGGCATCAGCTTAGTTAGTAAATCGAAACGATTCACTCCAGCAGGAACGATTACATTCTCTGGCGCTGGATTAACTACTAAGTCGAAGGCATACACGGCGTCTGGAAGCGTTTCTTTTAGCGGAACTGCAACACTAAAGAAAACGAAGGCGTATTTAGCCAGCGGTAGCGTATATTACACTGGTACAGCACTATTAGAGAAGACTAAAGTCTATTCTGGGTTAGGAACCCTTGTATTTAGTGGAGCGGGCTCTACGGGTTATATAGCGTACTTTAGGAGACCTGTGTGGGTTCGCCTAGCGCCAACAGAAAATACCGTGTCGATCACAACCGATCTCTATAATGACGTTAGACTCGTAGCTTCTAGGAACTCTGTGACAATTTATGGCTGATACCTTTACAATTAGACAAAACGATACCCTTCCAAACTTAGCGGCCACGTTGTTAGATGCTAATGGAGATGCTGTAAACCTCGCGGGGGCTACAGTTGTGTTTAGAATGGTACCTAGGCACGGAGGTACGGCTGTTATTGATAACAGAAGCGTAACAGTTGTGTCAGCGTCGGCTGGAACAGTATCTATGACTTGGCAAGCTACCGACACAGATACAGAAGGAACTTACCTGGGCAATTTCATCGTTACGTTTAGCGGAGGCTCTATTGAAACATTTCCAAACGCCGAACCGCTCATTATTGAAATTCCAAAGGCTCTTTAGTTCTCTTCTTCCTCTTCGTCATCATCTGATGCGTCATTACGCGAAGTAAAGCCTGTAATTAGTCTGCCTGTGACTACAATTGCAAGCCAAATGATTCCGCACTTCCACCAGACAATATTGATACCAAACCATCCGAGGATTAAAGCCATAAGCCAGCCGAATCCGGCGATTACACCAAGCCACAAGGCTACAAGCCATGCGATAACGATAACTGCGAGAGAATAGACTACGAGGTTCATGATTGAAATTTTGTGGGTCAGCTAAAGAATCGAACTTTATTATTACGCGTCGGTAAAGACCGTACCTCCTTCAGGAGAACTGACCCGTGTGTTTTGAGGTAGTGTTCAGCTTTTATGTAGTTACTGAACGAGGGATGAATTTAACCAGAGTATCAATTCCCCGCTACAATCCATGTTCTACCTCAAGTTGTTTTAGCCCTTAGACTTAAAAGAAAGCCCTCCGAAAACCAGGCACCCAGCCATCCAGACAATAAGGCTCTGAAACAGAGTGAAATTGTATCCGAATAGCGCAAGCGCTGTCATTACAATCCAACTACATCCAGCAATAAACAAAATGATCGCTGTAATTGTCAAGACTACAATGATGAAGTCTTCCATTACCAGTTGTAACGAAGGAAGAGGCCAAGCCCCCACTCGCCATCGCCAACACGCTGCGTGATTCGCTTCACACTACCAGACCAACCACCAGCAACACCGAGCGTAAACTGCTCTCGCTTGATGACGGGATAATGTACACCGAATCCAGCATAGTTTTCGCTAAAGTCGGAGAAGCTAACCTTGATGTCAGAGACATCAGTCAGCAACCACGCATTAAACGTCAAACCCAGCTTCGAGTCAAGCGTCTTCAGGGTAGTTGCGTATCCAGCACGAAAACTGTTCGCGCCACGAACTACAACCATATCCTGAGCCATAATGCCGCTCGTAAGAGCGACGGTTCCAATACAAGTAAGAATCAGCTTATTCATAACTCCGGTCATTATACCACAATCTGCTCTCGCAAATTCGCAACATACGCATAATGCTCTGCTGACGGCGCTGAAGCGATCTGAGGAGCAAGAGCCGCAAGCCCCGCGTTACTGATGTTGTAGTCGCCTGAGTCCCAATAGAGCGTAGCTGAGTCGATAGGCAGTGTTTTCATACATTGAATCACAAACGCCGTTAACTCTACGCGCTTTGCCTCGCCTTCTGGTACTTGGTTAACATGGAATCCAAACTCGGGAATGATTAGCTGATAGCCTTGCGCTGACGCCCAATCGGACACTAAGATAAGATTTTCTACCTGACGCTTTACGTTAGACGCCGTGTCTACTGTGACTCCTGGAGTCCAGTCTGGATAGATGTTTACAGCTAGGTAAGACGCTCTACTTACTCCTGCGTCGTAGTGGTGTAGTGTCTCCCACTCTGCGATTGATTGAAGCAGTTGATCTCGCTTTCCCCACAGCACGGGTGAAGTCCACCTATGTCCGTAAGATGGTTGTATATAGATGTTGCGAAGTCTCGCATACGTGTGTTGATCTTTAGCTCTAAAGAACTGTTCGTTGTTTGGCTGCCACCTAACCATGCGGCCTGATTGAGACAAAATCTTAGCCGCGTTATTGATCCAAGTGTTTACGCTAGCCCATGCTTCTCTAGGAACTTTAGCCTCACGCCAAGTATTAGGCGGTAAACAGCTTGACCAATCACCGACAGTGTTCCAGTGCGAAGAAGTAGCCGGAGGCGTACCATCTCGAATGAAATCTATGTCTATCTTATCTGAAGTACACCGATTAGCCAAAGACATGAACTTATCAATCGGGCTAGTTCCATCACTGAAAACAGTAAAGATGTCTTTACGCCATGCGTACGCATCCATGTGAGTATCGACACGAATGAGTTTTGCCCAACTCTTAATAGAGTCCCACCATTGTTCGTAAAACACCGGATCAGCTTCCGGTAGCAACATGTGATTAATTCCGATCTTCATTAACTTTTCTCCAACCAGAGCATTGTACAAGCTCCTACGTGATACAGCGTTTCTCTAAGCGCATCAGCGGCTCCTGCGTCGTCTGAGTTCTTAGTCAGGTAATTGATCATGCTGGCAACATCACCAACTTGCTCAACCAAAATAGCTAACAGCTTAGAGTTAGTAAGTTCAAGATGGCTGTTTTCTTCGCCATACAATTGATCTTGGTGTTCTCTAACTCTGACAAATTCTTCGTAGATTCGTTCTCTATTCATGTAGTTGTTTCATCATCCAATCAACCGCTAGGTTGTAGTTCTCTAAGGTGCTGTCGTTAGTAACGATATGATCCCACCCAGTGTAATCGTCTAAAGCTGTTTCACTAAGGTGAGTGCCTGTATCACTATGTGAAGGACGATTAACTCTATAAAGAGTAGCACCTACTTTTTTGAGAGCTTCCACTTCGTTAGGAAACCTCAGATCGTCACAAACGTAGTCTTTATCAAAGTCTAGACGTTCTACAGTGCGCTTAACGTGAAAATCTGGATCAAGAGCGCGAAAATACTCTGTACCTACTAGCTGCAACATCTCTCGAAGTGAATAAAAATACAAAGTGTTTGCGCGAGTTTCTAACTTATAGATCAATAGGTTACACGCCCGAGCAGGGTATCCCATACGTTCAAAAACACTCAAATCTTTACGTAAATGCCATATCGGATACGCGTGGTTTTCTTCCTTCTTATCTTGATCGTACATCCACTCAATAGGTACGTCATAAACACCCGCACAGTATTGCTTCATCCAATCAGCAAAGCTGAACTTGTGAAACCCTAGTTCTACAAGTCTCTTGGAAAACGTACTTTTTCCGCTATTGATTTTTCCACTAATTCCAACTATCAATCGTAAGACTCCTGTATCAGATACGCCGCTAGCACTTTCAACATCTGGGTTAGTGCCAATTCGCCTGATGAAGCACAAGTATACCTCACAGTTTCAGCGTTTGTTAGATCGGGATACAGTGTAGTTCCCCATAGGGCTCCGGTGTAGAAAACAACGTGGGTATCGTTGTCTAGAAGAGAGATTTCCCACCAGAGCCCTTCGTCTTTGCAGATGGTAAAGATAAGCCTGAAAGCCGCTTGATTAAGCGCGAGTAAACATGTCTGATATAGGTTTTCGCCGTCTGCACTTGACAGATCAAGAAAATCACTTCGTGTGATCCGGCTGTCCAAATCAATATCATTAGGTCTGTAAATGTCATACGCTTCGTCTAAGGCAATTAAATCTCGTAAGGCTACGATTAGATCATTTAGTTCTGCAATTTGATTCATTGTGATTGGCGACGCAATTATGCGCGAACGTAGTTTGTCTAATCCCATCCTATAATCATTATTGTCAGTATGACCGAAATTTACATCAAGAAAATCACCGTGGACTATTCTGGGCTACGTATACAGTTCTCACACAAGGTGAACGTGTACTGGTTGTACATGGCTGGGTCACGCCCAGGAGGGAATGCTGCCACACGGCTTTTTCCTTACCAATACAATATACCCGAAGTCATTGAACGAATTCAGAAATGGTCGCCTATGGTGCCCACTATCAAAGCCAGGTTCGTAGACATTCCCTGCGAGATCGAGTACCGAAAGAAATACATGCGAAATAGCTGGTATCGCATTGGAGACAAAACAACAATTGGGCACTGCCAACACATCCGCGACCGAATCAACAAGTCCGTATCCCTATGAACCGCTAGGGCTACAGCACGTTCCTCGTAACTACGACTGGCTAATCATCGACGTGATCGGCTTTCCCCAGTACGACACGCAACCTACGTCTGTGTACGCAAAGATGTATTACCAAATCGAAGGACAAGAAAAACATGTGTTCTTAGTTAAGGCTGCAAATAAGACGGACAGTAAAGTTGTCGTGGCTATGTCTAGAGTTCTTTCTGACATTCGATATATCTTTCACAACGATAAAGTTGCTGTACCAAACAAAGGAATTCAGATAAACATTCATAACCCGTACTATTACATGCTACTTACAAATCAGTTAGATTGGGTTTTTGTTTATCAAAAGCGATGTCGAAAAGTGAAGACAAGATTTAGAAAGGTGTTAAATGGGAAAGAAGGCAAAATAAATCTAGTCAATCTGAATCACATCATGTCTAGAGAATCAGATAACTTTCCTTGGCGTAGAGAGACGCACAAAAACTGCGTCCCATCCGAAATTGAATCAGGCATCCGATTCAAAGAAATATTTGCCTCAGAGATGCAAGCAAGACAGAGAGTTTTTCATGGAAAATAACGAATACTTTGACATACTAGAATTCCGTAGAAACCTAGAGAAAACATATCTAGACGATCTCGAAGGAATTCAACGCCGGAAGGTAAAGATACGCAACGATGTTACGTTAGCGCTAAAAGACAAGAAGCCGGTAAAACTCACTCAAGAGATGCGAGATTTAGATATGGCAGACGAAATCCTAAACATCATCTATCAAGCCGAGATGAAACTACGACTGGACGCGATGACCCGAGACGAGGAAGACGATGACATACCGTACACGCTTCCGATCAGTTTCTAGGAAACTTCCAATACACTAATCCGGTGTGCTTCGCCACTGCGTCCAAATCCATGCCTTTAGGATCGCTCTTTCGATTGGGCGAAACCTGATGATGTCCTGTCACCCACTTGAGCGGAAGTACCGTTTTAAGGTCGCTAATCAACGATTCTAGCGACTTTAGCTGCGCTTGGGTAGCTGGAACCCCTAGGTTGGTATTTACGAGTGAAATTCCGACAGTGTAAGGGTTTACAGAACAACCGATCAAAAACTTGTAGACGCGACCAGCTTTGACGTTTTCTTTCGTATAAAGGTACTGCGTCTTACTTTTGCCGTAAGCCTCTTCGTGAGGACCGTAAGAACTTCCGGCGTGATACGTTTCAGACATGTACGGTGCGCCTTTGTAAACGCTGCCGTCGAAATCAATCAGGTAGTGGTAACCTAATCCGCGAGTCTCTAGAGTCGAGATTGCCCCAGACAGGCTCCCACCCGCTGTGTAATGAACTACGATTGTATCTACGACCGTACCCTTTGGACGCGCCTTGTGTACAAAAAACTCTTTCTTCTTTCTCGAATATGGTTTGATTGACTTCGTTTCCATGTTTAACCCTTCAAATACTTAGCTAAGCTCCTAAACACAATCTTTCTCATCCCCGAAGGTCGTTGCAATAGTGTACTCCGTCTTCCCCTGCTAACCCTTGGTTTGTCATCTGTTCTGCGCTTCTGCGGTTTTCCCATCTACAGGGATTATAGGCGATTTACATTCATACATAAGTTTGAGGAGAAATGTGCTATACGCGTGCGTGGGCGCTCGGGCGGGCGCGGGCGCGAATTAATTGATTATCAAAGAAAAGATAAAGAAAGAAATATATAAAGAAAGAAACAGAAAAGAAAGTTAGAGATGGGTAGACAAAGGGGTGAGCGAAGCGAACCCCTTTTATCCATGTCGAGCGAAGCGAGACGTGGATAAGTTAAGCGTTACTTGAAATTGCAATTTGAGAATTTTTTAATTCCGTTACGCGTGCGCGAGGCTAAGATTTACAAACATAAGTGGTATAATAACCCTCAAGCATGCTGATCACCAAACCCTCCGAAGTCTTCTCTGATCCAGAACTACATACATCTCTGGTCTTCGCCTCCTTAGAGCGTCTCCTGCTAGACAGGTTCCTGATCCCCCAGGAAGAACTCTACAGATGTGTTTGGGATTTTGTACAGATGTGGAATGCTGAGAACTCTGAACAAATTGATTTTGTTGAAACATTCAGAAAAGCAGAATCATTTCTTTTGGAGCATGAAGAAGAGTATGCTGCTAACTTTATCAAAGATTCACTTATTCAAGGTATTAGGGTTTACCGAAAGAATATCAATGCAGATCAGATTGATCAAATCTTTGATCTTGAAAGAAATCAGATTTGTTGGTATGAAGAGTTTGGGTTCTTTGAGTTAGGAAACTATCTTTTCTCTCGAAGTATTACAGTTCTTCAAGATTCAAACTTTGAAGTTGTTTTGGTTATTCCAAATACAAAGAAACTTGACTTAGAGTTCTTTAGAAAGAATTACGTCCCCACAATCACTTCAGGCTTTTTGATTGAAGGATATGGTAGGTTAGAGTCAAGAAGCATTAAATCAAATCTCAGAGACGTTATGGCTCAGGATGAATTCCTGCTCAGTAAAGTAGCCCTAGTGTTGGAGGTTCCTGATGTTGACCGAGACGATTCTTAATGACTTGTATTTCTCTAAAGCGATAGATACTATCTTTCTTTCGCCAAAAGAATACAAAGAAGCAGAAAAAGTATTCTTTATCTTTGAGCAATACATCAAAGAACACGAGATTGTTTTCGTAGGCAGAGAAATAGATCATTACGTTGTAACTCAACCCTCTAGAACGGTAGAGGGAATGCCACCGCTGTCGCCTATAGAGTTCGCATACTTTGTGCTATGCTCAACTCTGATCTTTTTTGATAACCCTAAATGGCAGCTTTCGTTCGACTATGCCAAAGAGATTTGTAGCAGAGTCCAATCGTTTCCGGCTCTAACAGCATTAGAGGAAATACCGTTTTTGCAAACTAATCCAATAATAAGGAATAGTGACGTATCAAAACAGAAAAAAGATCGTAAAGCATGTGCTAACTAATGCTATCATAGGGGATTCAGTAGGCGCAGACCTGAACAAAATAGCCCCAACCTCTAGAGGAAGTGTTTACGCAAATACAGTGCGTCAAACAAAATCTAAGTTTCCAGGTAACGGTTTTCCTACTAAGAACTCTTCTGTTTTGTATCACACGTTCAAGTATCTGATGGAGCATAAACCAACAGTGGCACAGCTAAAGGTTCTAAAGCCAAACTTCACAGGAACAACAGCAGAGAACATCACTTTCGGTACAGCAATAGCTTTGGGACTGTATTGTGCTATGGTAGAAATGGAACAGGATGAATTCATCCAGATGATAAACAATGCAATTGTTTCGTTCCAGATTTCTAAGCATGATTGTTCCGTTTACTATTACTTGGCTCTGACTACGTACCAACTCATCAATGACGGTTATTTAAGGCCGCAACATTTTGATGATCTCAGCAGATTAAATCTTATGTCCGGGAACTTCCTCACAGCGCTTAGCTGGTTGAACGTCTATGCTTTTTACAAAGACACGTACTGCAACGGCCTTCTTGCTCCCCTAGAGATAATGGCACCTCTTACCTACGCTGAGCGTGTTGCAGCCATGAGCGTCTTCTACCTCTTCCAGTCCTTCTCAGGGTACGGCAAAAAGCCTAGATTCGCTGTAGAGGAGTTCGTAGGGAACACGCCAATGCTCGATGAAGCTGACGTGTTGTTTGTATATAGTGCGCTTTGTACTGCCTCAGAACATCAGTATCTTTTGTTCACAAAGCCACTCCAGGAGAAAATGAGGTATCATACTGAACTATGCTTGTTGATGAAAACGTAATGTTGGCGACACTCGTTGCTGAGAAGGCTACAAACCAAGAAATCGCAGATGCTCTTGGCATTAGCTATAACGCCGCTAAGAAGCGTAAAGGCCGCTACCTGAAGAGCCGAGAGACCAAGCAGTTTGAGGAAACAGCTTCCTCCACTGTCGAAGAGGATATTGCTCGATTAGCAGAAAAGAAGATTACGGTATCACTTCAGCAGAAGTACAATACCGCGCTGAAACGCATCAGTGATCTCTCTACGCTAAATGAATCGTTGCTTACGATCAAACAAGCAAAGACTCAGATCACTAAAGTTGAATCACACCCCGATCTTCCGAATGAAGTAACGGCGGTTATCGTTGCATCAGACTGGCACATTGAAGAACCTGTTGATGCTTCTACTGTCAACTACATGAATGAATTCAATCTCGAAATCGCAGATAAAAGAATTCGTACCTTCATGCAAAACGCTTCCAAACTTGTGAACATGTTTGCTAAGACAAGTAATCTCACCAGCGCTGTTTTGGCATTGCTAGGAGACTTTATCACAGGGTCTATTCATGAAGAACTTGCAGAAACAAACCAACTCGCTCCGGTAGAGGCCGCAATCAGAGTGAAGAACTATTTGATCAGCACGATTGAATACATTCTCGAAAACACTGATCTCACGGATTTAACGGTTGTATGTAAAGTAGGAAATCACGGACGTATCACAAAGAAATGCTACAACGCAACAGAACTTGGAAATAGTCTGGAATACTTTGTGTATGACGCAATCTATCACTACTATCTTGACTCGGACATCGTAAACGTTATCGTTGAGGATAGCTACCACACATATCTAGATGTGTACAACTACACGATTCGATTCCACCACGGACATAGGTTGTCCTACAGCGGTGGTGTAGGTGGACTGCATATCCCTGTAAACAAGGCCATATCAAGCTGGAATAGGGGCATTAAGGCCGATCTAGACGTGTTTGGGCACTGGCACCAGTGGGTGCCTACAGACACGTTCATTTGCAACCCTAGCTTGATCGGTTACAACGCCTATGCTATTGGAATCAAAGCTCCATTCGAGCCAGCGCGACAGTCGTTCTTCTTAGTAGATAAGCGACACGGCAAGACAGTTGTATGCCCCATTTTCTTAGAGGACTAAGAAACTTTCTATAATCCACTAATAGATGATTCAATGGCTCAAGCAGACGTTTCTGAAAAAACCACCAATCAACGTAGAAATTCAGGATCGACTATCCACTACTTCTCCGTTCGATAAAAGTTCACAGCTTGAAAATCCTGTTGAGCCAATCAACAAGATTACAGCAAAAGAAGCCATCGGCGCGTTTACTTTTTCGCCTGATCTGTATGCTGTAATCAAGTTAAAGGCACGTATGGTGTCTTCGCTACCGTTGAAGTATTACTGGGTTAAAGAAACCGGAGAAAAAGTAGAGCGTACAACAGGTCCGGTCATTGATCTGTTAGAGAGTCCAAACCCTAATACAACCAAAACGCAATTGATAAATCAGTATGTATCTTGGTACGAACTGACAGGAGATGCGTACATGGTTATGGAGAACATACAGGGAACTGATTATCTGTTTGTTCTGAACACCGAATGGGTTCGTCCCATCGTAGACGATAGGTTTGGATTGAATGGAATCATCTATCTAAAGCATAAAGGGAAAGAAATCTACTATGCTAAAGATCAGGTTATTCGATGGACTGACTTTAATCCCAGCGATGACTTCTATGGCATGTCTCCAGTACAACCACTGTCCGAAGACATTCAAGCTCGAAGATCAGCAATCAAACAGTCTAAGAACCACTACAAGAAAGGTGGACTATCGGGCGGTATTCTTGTTGTACCGGACAACATTGATGCAGCGCTGTTAGAGCAACTGAAGAAAGACTGGAACAGACGTACCGAAGACTCTTCCAGGCTCATTGTTATTCAAGACGGTTGGGACTTCAGAGAGGTTGAGGGTAAAGAGCCTAACGTAAAGGCTAATGAACTCGTAGCTATGACGCGAGAGGCTATTTGTAACGCCTACGGCATTCCTGTAGCCCTTCTAAACCCAGACAAGAACTCTCACCCAGAAGAGGCGGAGATATTCTGCTGGACAACCACTATCATCCCTGAAGCAACGATACTAGCCGAGATTCTTTCAATGAAGCTGCTCTCGTTCGTCAAAGGAACTAAATCGCGTACGCGCTTCGAGTTTGACACATCTGGAATTCTAGTGCTTCAGAAATACAAGATGGAACTCGCTAGAATCATGGTTGCAGAAACCGCTTCTGGCGTTCAGACGTTGAATGAGAAACGGCTTGAGCGTGATCTTCCGCCTTACGAGTTTACTATCGGAGAGATAGATGTTGAAACGGCTAAGTTTGGCGACGTGCCTCTTAACCTACTGCAAATGAAACTTCAGATGGACGCTGCTAAAGCTAATGCTCTAGGAACAGGAACATCTCCATCACTATCCGTCTCTGACAGCGGTCCTCGTGATCAATCGTCTACTGGCGAGGCGCAGATGATAGACCAGACTGGAAAAAGATAAATTTCTAAATGGAAAACCTACAAGGATACAATAGAACGTAGATTGAATAAGTCGTATATCCTCCAAAGCGGTTCGGTCAAAGCCTTAAATGGCGATGACAAAATGGAAATTTCCGGCTGGTTAAGCACCGGAGATACCGACCTTTCTAACGAAATTGTAGAACCTTATTCAGCTAAGAAGCACCTAGAGAGCTACACTAAAGCGGGTCGATTGTGGTTTAACCACGATCCATCCCAAGTATTAGGACGCGTACACTCCATGTCCATTGAGGAAAAAGGTATGCACATTGATCTAGCTAGGCTTAGCGATACGCCGTTCAATAGAGAATACATTTGGCCCCACATTAAAGAGGGTGCGCTATCTGAGTTCTCAATTCAGTTTCAATCTCGTGATGGTAAGTATGTTAACAAGGTTTACCACCACACAGAAATTTTCATTATTGAATCGTCTATCGTATCAATGGCATGTAATCCTGCCGCTGTGATTGACGGGTTCAAGTCCCTCGTACCTTCTGAAGAATGGTACGACGCGTCCTTGGAACAGCTACTGAAGTTGTACGAGAGCGGTAAGTTGAAATTGCCTAGCGAAGCACGCAGAGTGTTTGCTGTTGGCGGAATAGATACTCCTATGGAAAACAAACTCAAAAACACTAATGGCGAATCGCTCGTGCCTGACTTCGCAGACATTTCAATCAACGAACTGACTGCTGAACAGAAATCTTTGCTTGATCCAACAGGAGAGGCGCTCGATCTTCCTAAGAGAGAACAGAAGAATTACGAAGAAATTTGTGATTGCATTTACTTGGCTAAGTCTTTGGCGCGTAACTCTTATATGTTCCGTATTGGAGTTCCTACAGAGGAAGGTTTCCGTTATGATTGGGAAGCCGTAGCCCTTGCTACAGGTAACATCCTGGGCGCTAAAGGTAGCGCACACTTCGTGCCTGAAGAGAAGGTAAAGGCTATCGCCGCTATCGCAAAGATTTACAAGCAGTTGAAGAAGGCTCTTCCTACGTGGAAGGGTATTGCTCTGAACGATGTCGATGACGAGATTGTTACAGACATTAAGTTCTCTGAGATTGAGTTTCACAACGACGAAAAGGATTTGCTTGAAAAGCACATCTTTGAAAAGAACCTCGAAGCCGCTGCTAACTACATTAAGTCTGTAGATGGCGAGAAGGCTAATGCTGTTCGTAAGTATGCTTACGCAAACTTCGGCATGAACTTCAATGTCTATCCTTATGATGAGTCTGATTTTGCTCTCATCGAAGCGCTCATGGCAGCCTATTCTAGCTACATGACTGCTGAGGAAGAAGAGGCAGCAGAACCTGGTGACTTCTACATGAACTTCGCTAGCCACTTGACCGACATTAGTCAGAAAATGGCTGAAACCGACGAAGTTGAAGTACCTGAAGAAGAAGAGGTAGAAGCAGAAGTCGAAGAGACCGAAGAGATCGAAGAAGTACCTGAAGAGCAAGCGGATCAGAAACATCTAAGCAGCCTTTTAGCGGAAGCCTTGAAAAAGTTTGTAGAAAACTAAAGAAAGTTTTCAAATCGTGCAATGCCTGATCTACAACCTAGATCAGGCATTTTTGTTTCTTCATTAGGAGAACTATCCATCGTAGATGAAACGAAACGCTAAAAAGAGAAAAACGATGGAAAAAAATACAATTGAATTGAATCTCGACCAGTTTGAGGGTCTGAACATCAAGAGCGCTGAAGATTTGGTTGCTCTCGTTGCTAAGGCTGCTGAGACTAAGAGTGCTACATTCGACGCTGAGGCGTTTAAGGCAGAGTTCCTGTCTGAATTGAAGGGCGTTACGAGTCAGGTCAATGAACTGTCTAAGAATATTGTTGACAAGTTTGAGGGTGAGGCTTTGGCTGATCTTGAAAGCGCTGGTCTGCGAAAGGCTTACGATAGCGAAACCGATCCTGCGAAGAAGGCTGAATTGGTTCAAAAGGCGCGAGAAACGCACGGTAACTTGGTTACTGGTTTGGCGTTGAGCGGCAATGAATTCAAGAAGGCTATGATTGGTCCTGTTACGAAGGACAATGAGAACTTTGGCGTTATTAAGAATCTGCGAGAGATTCACGACATGGCTCTTATGCTTACCACTATGAAGGGTGGTCTTGAGCGCGTTCGTCTTAAAGAAGATTTGGCTCGTGTTAATCGAGACATTCTCAACGAATCGCTTGAATTGCTGGAGAAGGCTGGTTACACCAATGTTGACACCTACCGAAAGGCGGCTGGCGACACTTGGGATACCGCAACGTCCGGCGATGGTTCGGAGTGGTTGCCTGTCAACATGTCCCGTGACATGATTGATGCAATCTTCCTGCCTCTTGAAGTTGCTCCCCTGTTCCGACGCATCAACATGACTTCCAAGTCGTTTAGACTGCCTCGTGTGACGGGTCGTTCGCGTGCTGCGATCATGGCTGAAGGTACGTCCAACTCTACTCTGTACACAACTGCTGCGGCTGTTAGTATGCAGGATTCGGCGGACATTACATTCGCGGCTCGTAAGCTCGGTGTTACCCAAGGGTACTCGGACGAAATTGAGCAGGATGCGATTGTTCCTACGGCACAGATGGTGCTTGAGAGCATTGTTGACGGTATCGGCGCTTCGATTGAAGATGCTGTCCTCAACGGTAGCCGAGACACGTTCAACGACTTGGACAACGCTTCTGGCGGTAACGAGTTGTGGGCTACGACTGCGGCGGCTCTCGGTAGAGATGCTTGGGATGGCGTTCGCGTCAATCAGGCGGCTGGCGTTAAGGTCAACACTGCGGGTGTTCTGACTACAGCTTCGCTTCGCTCGGCTCGTAAGAAGATGGGTCGCTACGGTAAGGACACATCGAAGTTGGTTTGGATCATCAGCGTTAACTCGCTCATGGATGTTCTCGGACTGGCTGAAGTCATCACCTTGGATAAGTACGGTCCTGCCGCTACGATCCTTCAGGGTGAGATTGGCAAGATCGACAACATTAGAATCGTTGTTTCGGAATTCGTTTATACGAACCTTAACGCATCTGGTGTGTACGATAACTCGGTTACGACTAAGACGGCTATGTACCTTGTGTACCTCCCAGCGTGGGCATTCGGTGATCGTCGGTTGATGCGTGTCGAGCAGGATCGTGTGATTGTGTCGCAACAGAACGTTGCGGTCGGTTCGTGGAGAGGCGACTTCCAGAAGTTGCTTGGTTCGGAAACGACAGAAGCTCAGTTGTACAACCTGGTTAGCTAGTCTAGCTAAGGTCTGGATTCTAAGAGCCCTCGAAAGGGGGCTCTTTTTAATTTGCCTATAATAACTCTTGTACATGAAGCATATTTGTCAAGCACTTCGAGTCCCAGGTCTATTCATAGACGAATACCTGCACGTTGGATCGGGAACTCTAGAAGACGATACTGTTATCAATATCTCAAAGACAAAGCAAGACCCCTCTACTTTCTATCGCGGAGTTTATGGAAACGCAACAATTGGTCTAAGCGGTAACAGCGCAACAGCTATTGCAGAAGGCGGACGGCTAGAAGGCAAGATTACTTCGGCGTTTAACCTCACGTCCACAGACTACGGACTCAGAGGCGGAACCTTTATTGCCACACACTCAGGTACGGGTACAGTCTCTCTCGCTGTAGGTGGTTTGTCTTTAATTCAGAACCACAACGTAGGCACCGTTACAACAGGCTTTTCTCACTTAGTTGCAAGCGGTGATAATAGCGGTGGGGGTACTTTGACCAACCTAGTAGGATTAGCGGTCGCTAATCAATCTGTAGGCACCAATAACACGCTATTGCTGATGGGGACGCTTACCCCGGTTTCAAGTAACTACGCGATTTACAGTGCGTCCACTTATCAAAGTCTTTTCGCTGGAAACGTAACGGCAAATGCAATCATAACCGCGAATAGAACAAACATACAAACAACGACTACGCAGGGGATGGCTGTTATAAACGATACAGCCTCAACAGTTGGTGTAACCGATCAATGGTCTCCCGGACTTGATCTCACTGGACATTCCTGGAGTTCTCTCGGTGTTAACGACAGGTATATCAGATTTAGATTAGAAACACAAACTACTTCTGCGGCAACGCCCACAGGTACGTTGGTGATTAAGAGTTCTGTAGACACAGGAGCAGAATCGTGGACAAATAGACTTACCTTAACAACAGCCGGAGCTTTGACTGTTCAATCTGTAACTGCATCAGGATTGACCATCAATAGAGTGCCGGTTGTGTCTACCGCTGGATTGTTGATTGATGATGCGGCGTTTACCTACACAGTCGGTACAGGACAGCTTTCAATCTCTACTACAGGGTCAGGTGCTGGAATTCTAATCGGTGGCGATACGCAAATCTATAGATCAGCGGCAGATACTTTGTTTATGCCGGACTATCTAACTGTAACAGGTCCGACATCCACCGTAACTTCTGGTTCTGTAATTAACATCGGCTCTAACATCACAGCAAACGCTGGAAGCGCTTCGTCTGCTTCGTATTATGCGCTTAGCTTCAATACTACTTTAAGTGGTAACCAGAACTACACTGGAACAGGAGCTTTGTTTGATGGAACTCTGACTCACTCAGGTAATGGAACAGCAACCCTACTTCAGGGAATGCACGCCACTGTTCAATCAAGCAGTACAGGCACTGTAACTACTTCCAGAGCGGGGGCATTTAGACTTCATAACGCCTCATCTGGGGCAACCGTGACTACGGCGCAAGGTGTTTATATTGTGAGTCCTAGATGTTCGTCAGCGGGAACTGTAACAACCGCCGCGATGATCTACTTCGACAGCAACACAGTATCTGGTACTGGTGTTGTCACTAATCTTAGGGGCGTTGATCTATGGGCTAGTTCTGGAATGTCTGCTATCACTGCAAACGGTCAAGTCCGCGTAGGCATAGACATCGGCGCGATGCCTGATCCAGGAGCATTCACTGGTAATACTTCTGTAGCGATTAGATTCTCTTCTACCGCATCCGCACGGAACGGGTTGCTTTGGGGTACAGACACTAATTTGTATCGTTCTGCCGCAGATATGCTAAAGACTGACGACGGTCTAACGGTAGGCTTAGCATTTAACTCTGGCGTTGTAACACTGACAGATGGTGCAACTCCCGCACTTAACGCGGCTTTAGGAAATACATTCTTGCTTACAGCCGCAGGAAATAGAACAATTGCAGTACCAACAAATCCTGTAAGTGGACAGAAGATTACAATTGTACATACAGCATCTGGCGCTGATAGAACTCTCGCATTAAATACAGGTGCTGGTGGATTTAGATATGGAACAGACATCACAGCTTTAACAGCAACAACAAGTGGGAAGACAGATTACATAGGTGCAATCTACTCGGCGGCGTCGGCAACATGGGATGTGGTCAGCGTGGTTAAGGGGTACGCCTAAATGAAAACAAAAGCATGTGAACATTGCGGAACAATTTTTGAAAAACAACCTAGTATGTCTAATTCATATTGGGAAAAACGAAAATATTGCACAATGAAATGCTCTTTAGCTAACACGGGAATTAAACGTGGAGAGCCGTTACCTGAAACCTGGACTGCTAAGATGCGCGGACGGGTATCCCATAAAAAAGGAAAACCAGGGATAGGAGGAGAGGATCACTATAATTGGCGAGGCGGTCCTGCTGTTTTAATTTGTCAAACCTGTACAAAAGAATTTTCTGTGTATGGTAAACGAAAAAATACCGCTAAATTTTGTTCTCGCACTTGTAAGAATGTAGCGCAGGATAGAGGAATATCATCCGAAAACGAGAAGATTAGAAAATCAACAGAATACCGTAATTGGCGTACAGCAGTTTTTATCCGAGACGACTATACATGTCAAATTTGTGGAGTACGCGGAAGCACTCTTCACGCTGACCACATAGAACCGTTTGCTACAAATCCTACGTTAAGATTTGAAATTAGTAACGGACGAACGTTATGCGAGACCTGCCACAGAAATACCGACACTTACGGCGGAAAAATGAGGAAAAAGGTGGTCTCGTACATTAAAGGATTTTAGTACTATATGGCTACATTTACTGCTTGGAAAACTCCTACAACTACTTCATCTCAGTTACGGACTGGAGGTAGTCAATCTTGGTCTAACCCTAATAATGCACAAGCAAGCGACAATGCCTATGCTACGACTGCTTCGCTTAATGTGACATCTACACACTGGTTGTGGTGTACTGGATTTGATTTCAGTTCTATTCCGTCAGGGGCTACGATCACAGGAGCAAAGGTTAGATACGAACGAAAGCAGTCAAATAGTATGGACGGTGGTATTACTGAAACTTACCTACAATTGATTAAAGGCGGGGCTAGGACAGGTTCTGAAAAGCATGTTACATTACTATCTGGATGGGCAATGGCAGATGAGGTATCAGCAGACGCCGGTGGAACAGGAGATTTATGGTCTGCTACGTTTACGAGAGCAGAGGCCGTAGCTTCGGACACGGGAGTAGCGCTTGCTTGTGAAGATACAGCGGCAAACGGTACAATTCCCTCAATTGACGTGGTTGAGATGGCGTTCGAATATACTACGTCAACTCCGGCGAATTACTCTTTCTTCTTAGTGTTTCACACACTATGGGAATCTATGTGTGGTATACTAGCCGTTCAATGTATGTACATAAGGAATTTGATTTCGGAACTGGCATCCCGATCAGCTATTGGAAGATCACCGGCTTTGCCGTAGACTTTGAAGCCCAAGTCTTCACGATGCGCCTGAGAGGATGGACAGACGAGGAGTTGTTCGATGCGGATAAGGTGCCGCTTGGAACTGTAGAACTTGAGTTCTCGGAGCGCAAGCGTAGGCAGATGCGAGAAATGTATATGTCCGCTGTAGCTGAGGGAGCGAAGACAGGACCGTTCGATGACACAAAGTACGCTTTCGATAACAGGTTCAAGAACACCGTGTTTACAGACAAAACTTTGTATGAAATTGCTATTGATCATCCAGAGATGACAGGAGCCGTTGTTAATGAGTAGTCCTAATTACATGAAGTTCTTTATGCGAAGCGGTGGATGTCTAGATTTTTCTAGAGATACGCTTGATTTCTTTCCGATGGATGACGTACTTTATTCTCTAGGAAAAGAGGATCGGTTCTTCAATCAAATCAGTTGGAGCGTATTGCAACACAGCATTGCTTGTGGAATCGCAGGAGAAATTCTGTACGGAGACAATACGTTGCTAATCAAGCATTTGTATGTTCATGATTTCACAGAAGCATTTTTGAGAGATGTACCTGCTGTTGTGAAGTGTAAAGAATACAAAGACATTGAAGGGGAAGTTCAAAATAAAATCTTCAGTTTCATCAATCTTCCTAGTCTTGGAATTGATGATCATGCGTATTTGAAGAACATTGACATCCACATGCGTTTGGTAGAGACTTTCTATCTATACGACACCCCAGAGTGCTTCGAGGCCATCAAAGCTGAGGTAGGTGCAACAGAACCCGAGATTCTACTGGCTTGTACGGATGCTTTCCTGCGTGTTCAGGCGCTAGAGATGTTTGATGATGAAGGCGACATTGACGAGTCGATTGTGGAGCTATTCAAAAGTGTCCTACGGAAGTATTAAAATGGAGTATAATAGCAACTAGCTATGTACAAGTATCTAGGTTTAATCTACATCGGTAACGAGGGCTCTTACAGTGACATGAAGTTCACTATTAAGACCGGAGAGGCCGTCATTACTGAAGCCGGTCACGCAGCAAATGTGATTGGGGACTTCCCGGACAAGTTTCAGCTTATTAGCGCAGAGGATTGTGAATTGATTCTGTCTAACGGCTCGGTTACAGCGAATTCACCGTATCCTTTCTACAATCAGCTTGACGACTTCGATCCTGAAGTCCTCGCCTCTCTGCTGCCTCCATTTGAAGACGAAGAGGAAGAGGAAGAC
>Ga0154020_10002367_pt1 | contig 22971 bp, 19 predicted proteins | sample Klosneuvirus_201_FD_109709 | JGI IMG/M metagenome (GOLD analysis project Ga0154020, IMG submission 109709) | Active sludge microbial communities from wastewater, Klosterneuburg, Austria - Klosneuvirus_20160825_MG | ecosystem: Engineered > WWTP > Aerobic digester > Activated sludge | place...
ATCATGACCGCGCACCTGCACGAGGCTGGGCGCGAGCCCGACAAGGCGCGCGCCCGCTACGAGGACGCCCTGCGCCTCGACCCCGCCGACCCGCGCGCCCCCGCCGCGCTGGAGCGGATCTACCGCGAACTCGGCGACTATGACGCCCTGGCCGAGGTGCTGGGCCGCCTCATCGTGCTGTCGTCGTCCCGCGAGGAGCGCGCCCGGCTGTGGTTCCGCCGCGCCCTGCTCTACCGTGACGTCCTCGATCGCGAGCCCGAGACCTACCGCTGTCTCAAGGAGGCGCTGGCCAACGACCCTGGCCATCGCGAGGTCGCCGAGGCGCTGCGCGTGGCCGCCGCCGCGCGCGGCGACTGGACCCTGGTCGCCGAGCTCTTGCACCGCGAGCTGGCGACCACTCACCATCCCGGCGCGCGAGCCGCGGTCTACGGCCGCCTGGGCGCGGTCTACGAGCAGCGTCTGCTGGCGCCCGAGCGCGCGCTCAAGGCCTACGAGGAGGCCACCGTCATCGACGGCTCCAACCTGGAGGCCCGCGTCGGCCTGGCCCGCCTGTACAGCGACGCCCGCCGCTACGCCGACGCCGCCGCCATCGAGCGAGCGCTGGCCGCGCTGGCGCCCGACGCCGAGCAGCGCGCCGAGCACCTGGCCCGCGCCGGCGAGCACGAGGAGAAGGCCGGTCGCAAGGACGCCGCGCGCGCCCTGTACCGCGAGGCCGCCGACGCCGCGCAGCACCGCGGCAACGCCGCCAGCGCTGCGGCCCGCGGCCTGCTGCGCTTGACGGAGGACCCGACCGATCGGGCCCACCTGCGCGAGGTCCTGCTCGGCGAGCTCGGCGAGACCACCGACTCCGATGAGCGCCTCGAGATCCTGCGCAAGCTGCTCATCACCGCCGAGACCAGCCACGCCGCCGGCCTCGACCCCGCGGGCACCGACGCCGACATCGAGACCCGCGCCCGCGAGATCCTGCTGCTGGAGCCGGCCGACAGCGCCGCCTTCCTGGCCCTCAAGGCGCTGCTGGTGCGCCGCGGCGACGCCCTCGCCCTGGCCGAGCTGCTGCGCCGCCGCGCCGAGGCGCAGAGCGACGACCGCGAGCGCGCCGCCCTGCGCTTCGAGCTGGGTCGCCTGTTCGAGGCGCGCCTCAATGACTCCAGTGGCGCCGCGCTGGCCTACGAGCTGGCGCTGGCCGACGACCCCGGCCACGCCGCCGCGCGCGACGCGCTGGCCGATCTGGCCTACCGCCAGGGCGACTTCACGCGGGCCCGGCTGCGCTACCAGGAGCTCGACGAGCACACCTCGTCACTCGGCCTGGAGGCGCTGCGCTACCGCCGCGGCGAGCTGGCCGAGCGGCTGGGCCTGTACGACGAGGCCGCCACGCTGTACCAGCGCGCGGTCGAGGTCAATCCGTCACACCTGGAGGCGCTGCAGGGCGTGGCCCGGCTGGCGCAGCAGCGCGGCGACGCCGAGGGCGCTGCGCGCGCGCTGCGGCAGGCGCTCGAGCTGTTGCCGCTCGACGACGTGCGCGGCATCACCGGCATGCGTCAGCAGGTCGCCGACCTGTACCAGAAGGCGGGCCAGCTCGGCGAGGCGCAGGCCTTCTACGAGCTGGTCGTCGCCGAGGATCCCGAGCGCGTCAGCGCGCTGTTGCCGCTGTCCGCCCTGTACGCCGCGGCCGGCGAGTGGGAGCGCGCCGCCGAGGTGCTGGGCCGGCTGTCGGCGCTGTTCGAGGCGCCCGAGCGTCGCGCCGATCTGCTGTACCGCCAGGGCGAGGTCCTGCTGCTGCACCTGCGCGACACCGAGCGCGCCTCGGCGGCCTACCTCAAGGCCATCGATCTGCTGCCCACGCACGTGCCGACCATCCTGCGCCTCATCGACTACTACTGGGAGGAGGCCTCGTGGTCGGACGTCGCCGAGCTGGGCGCCGACCTCGATCACCTGGGCGCGCTGGCCGGCACCCCGGGCTCGCCCATCGCCGCCTCGGGCGAGGCCGCGCGGCGGCTGGCGCGCATCGCGGTCGCGCAGGCCATGGCCGGCGACCCGCCGCGCACCCGTGAGGGCAGCATCGCCTGCGTGCGCCTGCTGGCCGAGAGCGAGGGCGCCGCGCGCGCGGTCTCCAGCGCGCTGATCGCCGCGGTGCCCTACCCCGAGGGCCCGCCCACCGAGGGCGACGACCCGCGCATCCCGACCATGATGCAGGCCGCCCGCGTGCTGGTGCCCATGCTGACCATCGGCGCCGCCGCCGGCGGCCCCAGCCCGGGCGCCGTCCTCGCCGAGCTGACCCAGCGCGTGGTCGCCGCCGGCCCCAACTCCGCCGTCCGCGTCGCCGAGCAGGCCCTGGTGAGGATCGTCAGAGCTGGCTGAAGCCAGCTCTGACGTCTGGCTCCGGTCCTCTTCAGAGCTGGCTGAAGCCAGCTCCGACGTCTGACGTCTGACGTCTGGCTCCGCCTACAAGGTGCCCGTGATGTCCAGCCGCACCAGCCTTGGCGCAGCGCCACCGCCCGCCCCCAGCGCCACGTACACGCAGCCGGCGTCATCGACCGTCAGCGCCGACCCCTTGGCCATGGTGGGCTCGCCGTTGGCTTCCCTGATCGGCGCCACCCGCGCGAACCCCTTGTGGTCGATGACGCCCAGGGCGGTGCCCCAGTTCTTGCCCGGGATGCCGACATCGACGCAGCTCTCGGCCACCGCCACGAACAGCATGCGCCCGTCGGGCAGCCCGCAGGCATCCGAGAAGCCGAGCTGCACGCCGCCCATGGCCCCGAGGTGGTAGCGCCGCAGGTTGACCAGGTCGTCACCCATCTGGGCATCCGGGTTGCGGCGCGCGCGCTCCAGATAGGCGATCAGCACGTCGAGCCGGATGTCGACGGTGGCGCTGGTGGCGTCACTCTGGTGGCGCGGCTTGCCGTTGCCGCGCTGGCACAGCCGGATCACCGCCGGCGAACCCTGCGGCTTGAGCCAGGCGGCGCCCTCGATGTTGAGCGCCGAGGTCGCCAGGCCGGGCAGCTCCCACAGCGCGCGGTACAGCCGCTGGGCCTCGACCACCGAGAGGTCCAGCTCGCCGGCGCCGACGCGCATGCGCACCACGCGCTGCACGTCGGTCCGCGTCCCGGCGCCGAAGGCCATCAGGAAGTCGCCGCGCCAGTCGCGCGTCGCCACCACGGCCTCGAGCTCCAGCGCGGCGCCGGCGCGCAGCCCGGCCGCGGCCAGCGCGCCGCCGCGCGGCAGCTCGATGCGGCGGTGCGCCATGGTCGCGGGATCGATCATCTCCACGAAGTCGGCGCGCTGGTGCACCGCGACCAGCTGACCACGGCTGAAGGTCAGGCCGCTGCACAGCTTGAGCAGATCGTTGAGCTCGGGCTGCGACTCGGTCAGGTTGCGCCCGATGTTGACCTCGAACGTCGCCGGCTGGTTCTCCAGCGGCGGCGGCAGCGCGGCCAGCGCAGCTTCGGAGATGGTCGGTGCGCCGGTCAGCGGCGAGATCGGGGTCGCGACCGGGATGCCGGTCGCCGGGGTGCGGCGCGCCGGGGGCACCACCGCGGTGACTTGCGTGCTCGACTGCACGAACTTTGGTCGATTCGGATCGTCGCCCGCCACGGGCCAGATCTACCACGTTTGACAGCGCGCGGGGCGCGTGCTGTCCTTTGCCGCAGCTAGCCGTCGTCATCTACTACGCCACGTCAGGAGACACCCCGCATGAAGCCGATGAAGTTGCTGCTCGCCGCCAGCCTGCTCACCGCGACGTTCGCGCTGTCTCTGGCGGGTTGCGCCGCCAAGCGCGCCAGCGGGTTCGACACCCGGGTCAAGCGTGTCGAGTTGACCGGCCCGCAGCTGGCCCAGTACGAGGCCGCCAGGAAGGACGCCGCCGCGGCCTGGGCCGTGCGTGATGACGTCACCAAGGCCGAGGTCGCGCTGGCCAAGTACCAGGAGGCCGCCACCCTGCAGCCGGCCGACTGGGAGTCGTGGACCATGGCCTCGCGCGCGGCCTACTACATCGCCGACGGGTATCTCCAGTTCGAGCCGACCAAGCGCAAGGAGTACCTGGATCTGCACAACCAGGGCGTGACCTTCGCCGAGAAGGCGCTGGCGGCCTACTCCGACGACTTCGCCGCCCGCGTGCGCGCCGGCACCAAGGTCGAGGACGCCGTGGAGGTCATCGGCGAGCCCGGCGTGGGCCCGCTGTACTGGTACGCGACCAACCTCGGCAAGTGGTCGAATGCCATGGGCTTCGCCACCCGCCTCAAGAACAAGGACCGCATCTTCAAGGTGGTCACCCGGGTCGCCGATCTCAACGCCGACTACTTCTATGCCGCGGCCGACCGCTATTTCGGCGCCTTCTACGCCATCGCCCCCGCCTTCGCCGGTGGTGACCTCGACAAGAGCCTGGAGCACTTCAAGAAGGCCACCGAGCGCTATCCTTACTACCTGTCGACCCACGTCCTCCTGGCCGAGTTCTATGCCACCAAGCGCCAGGACAAGGACCTGTTCAAGAAGGAGCTCGAGTTCGTGCTCTCGGTACCCGACAACGCCATCCCCGAGGTCACCGCCGAGAACAAGGTCGAGAAGGCCAAGGCCAAGCGCCTGATGGAAAAGATCGACGACCTCTTTTAGCCCGCCCCGCACCGTCTGCGCGCTTCCCTCCATTGACGACTTGGTGACGCTGGTTACCTTGCCGCCATGGCGATTCGACCTGACAAGCTGACCATCAAGGCCCAGGAAGCCCTTGCCGACGCACGCGATCTCGCCGGCAAATACGGCCACTCCGAGATCCAGCCCGAGCACGTCCTCGGCGCGCTGCTGGCCCAGGAAGAGGGGCTGACCGGGCGACTGCTCGACAAGGTCGGCGCCGATCCCGACGCCCTGGCGACCATGGTCAAGGAGGAGCTCGAGAAGCAGCCCTCCGCCCGCGGCAGCTCGCTCGACGTCGGCTTCGGCCGCCGCTTCAAGGAGCTCTACGACGCCGCGGTCATCGAGGCCGACAAGTTCAAGGACGAGTTCATCTCGACCGAGCACCTGCTGCTGGCCATGCTGGCCGGCGACCACGGCGCCGCCACCCGCCTGCTCAAGGCGGCCGGCCTCGATCACGACGCTCTGATGAAGGCGCTCGGCGAGGTCCGCGGCACCCAGCGCATCACCGACCGCGAGCCCGAAGGCAAGTACGAGGCCCTGGCGCGCTACACCCGCGACCTCACGGACCTGGCCCGCAAGGGCAAGATCGATCCGGTCATCGGCCGCGACGAGGAGATCCGCCGCTCGATGCAGATCCTGGCCCGCCGCACCAAGAACAACCCGGTGCTGGTGGGCGAGGCCGGCGTCGGCAAGACCGCCATCGTCGAGGGGATCGCGCAACGCATCGCCGCCGGTGACGTCGCCGAGTCGCTCAAGGATCGCCGCCTGATGTCGCTCGACCTCGGCGCGCTGGTCGCGGGCACCAAGTACCGCGGCGAGTTCGAGGACCGCCTCAAGGCCGTGCTCAAGGAGATCGCCGCCGGCGCGGGCCAGATCATCCTGTTCATCGACGAGCTGCACACCATCGTCGGGGCCGGCGCCGCCGAGGGCGCCCAGGACGCCGCCAACTTGCTCAAGCCGGCCCTGGCCCGCGGCGAACTGCGCTGCATCGGCGCCACCACGCTCGACGAGTTCCGCAAGCACATCGAGAAGGACAAGGCCCTGGAGCGGCGCTTCCAGCCGGTCTTCGTGGGCGAGCCCTCGGTGGCCGACACGCTGTCGATCCTGCGCGGCATCAAGGAGAAGTACGAGGTCCACCACGGCATCCGCATCCGCGACAACGCCCTGGTCGCCGCCGCCAAGCTGTCCGACCGCTATGTCACCGGCCGCCAGCTGCCCGACAAGGCCATCGACCTGATGGATGAGGCGGCCAGCCGCCTGAAGATGGAGATCGACTCGGTGCCGACCCCGATCGACCAGGTCGAGCGCAAGAAGACCGCGCTCGAGCTGGAGCGCCTGGCCCTCGAGAAGGAGAAGGACAAGGCCTCCAAGCTGCGCCTCGAGGAGGTCAAGCGCGACATCGCCGACCTCGGCGAGCAGTCGTCCACCATGCGCGCCAAGTGGCAGCGCGAGAAGGAGCTCATCGCCACGGTGCGCGCGGCCAACGAGGCCATCGACCAGGCCAAGACCGAGGCCGAGCGCGCCCAGCGTGAGGCCGACTTCGCCAAGGCCTCCGAGCTGCGCTACGGTCGGCTGCCCGCCCTCGAGAAGCAGGCCGAGACCGCCACCCGCGCCATGGAGGAGGCCCGCAAGCAGGGCGCCAGCTTCCTGCGCGAGGAGGTCACCGAGGAGGACATCGCCACCGTGGTCGCCAAGTGGACCGGCATCCCGGTCGAGAAGATGCTGGAGGGCGAGCTGGAGCGGCTGACCCACATGGAGCAGCGCCTGCACCACCGCGTCATCGGCCAGGACCCCGCCATCAAGGCGGTCTCCAACGCCGTGCGCCGCTCGCGCGCCGGCCTGCAGGATCCCAACCGGCCGCTGGGCTCGTTCCTGTTCCTGGGCCCCACCGGCGTCGGCAAGACCGAGCTCGGGCGTGCGCTGGCCGAGTTCCTGTTCGACGACGAGACCTCGATGGTGCGCATCGACATGTCCGAGTACATGGAGAAGCACGCGGTGTCGCGCCTCATCGGGGCGCCTCCCGGCTATGTCGGCTATGACGAGGGCGGCCAGCTCACCGAGGCGGTGCGGCGCCGGCCCTACTCGGTGGTCCTGTTCGACGAGATCGAGAAGGCGCACCCGGATGTCTTCAACGTGCTCCTGCAGGTGCTCGATGACGGCCGCCTGACCGATGGCCAGGGCCGCGTGGTCGACTTCAAGAACACGCTGCTCATCATGACCTCGAACGTCGGCTCGGCGGCCATCGCGGAGCTCGAGGAGGATGGCGCCAGCCAGGCCGCGCTGGAGCGCCGGGTCCAGGAGGCGCTGCGTGCGACCTTCAAGCCCGAGTTCCTGAACCGCATCGACGAGACCGTGATCTTCCACCGCCTCGGCCGCGACGAGCTGGGCGACATCGTGAACGTGCAGCTCAGCCGGGTGCACAAGCTGCTGGCGGCGCGCGACCTCGGCCTGGAGGTGACCCCGGCCGCGCGCGAGTGGCTGGGCGACAAGGGCTACGACCCGCAGTACGGCGCGCGCCCGCTCAAGCGCGCCATCCAGAAGTGGCTGGCCGATCCGCTGTCGCTGAAGATCATCGCCGGCGAGTACCAGCCCGGTGATACCGTCCTGGTCGATGTCCGCGGGGGCGAGCTGTCGTTCGGCAAGTCGGAGGCAGGGGCTGGCGCCGGAGTGGGCGTGGGTCCGACCCCGCCGCGCGCGACGGCCAAGGCTCCCGGCAAGGTGCGCCCGCAGGCCTGAGCTGAGAGGACCCTGAAATGCCCCCGGTGAAGGACTATTACAAGGTCCTCGGCGTCGCCAAGGACGCCTCGGCCGAAGACATCAAGAAGGCGTACCGCAAGCTCGCGCGCAAGCTGCACCCCGACGTCACCGGCGGCGACAAGGACAAGACCGCTCGCTTCAAGGAGGTCTCGGAGGCCTACGAGACCGTCGGTGACGACAAGCGCCGCACCGAGTACGACGCCATGCGCTCGAACCCGTTCGCGGGCGCCGGCTCCGGCCCAGGCGGCGGTCCCGGTGGCCCGGGCGGCTTCGCGGGCGGCTTCCCCGGCGGGCAGTACACCTGGAGCACCTCCGGCGCCGGCGGCGCGCCCGGTGGCGGCGCCGGCTTCGATCCCTCGATGTTCGAGCAGTTCTTCCGCTCGCGCGGCGGCGGCGGCGGCCGTGGCGGGCGGGCGCCAGGCTTCGACTTCGACCTCGACGACGACAGCGGTCCACGCCGCGCCCGCACCGGCGCCGACGTCGAGGCCACCCTGGAGGTCGACCTCGAGACCGCCGCGCTGGGTGGCAAGATGACCTTCACCCTGGGCAAGGACACCCTGACGGTGAAGATCCCGCAGGGCATCCAGGACGGCGCCACCATGCGCCTGGCCGGCAAGGGCGAGCCGGGACGCGGCGGCGCCGGCGACCTCTTGCTGCGCATCAAGCACAAGCCGCACTCGCTGTTCAGCCGCCAGGGCGACGACCTCACGGTCGATCTGCCGCTGACCGTGGAGGAGGCCGTGCTGGGCGCCAAGGTCGACGTCGCCACCCTGGAGGGCCGCGCCTCGCTGTCGGTGCCGCCGGGGACCTCGAGCGGCGCGCGCCTGCGCCTGCGCGGCAAGGGCGCCTTCAAGAGCAGCAAGGGTGACGAGCGCGGCGATCTCTACGCCCGCATCATGATCCAGGTGCCCAAGTCGGTCGACGACGAGGCCGCCCGCCTGCTGCGCGAGTTCTCCAGGCGCGCCCCGGTCAAGCCCCAGCGCGGCTGAGGTATCCTGCCGGGATGAGGCTGCGCAGCTGGGTGCTCGGGATGGTGTGTGGGGCAGCGTGCATCGGCATCGCGGCCGCCGGTCCACCGGCGCCGGCGCCGGCGCCGCCCGCTGGCGCAGCCGACGTGAGCAGGCCACCACCTGCCCGGGTGCTGCCCACGCCGCCGGGCTACAAGAAGGCCGAGCTGACCTGCGCCAAGAACAGTGACTGTGTCATGGCGACCGAGGACAGCTGCTGCGGCAGCTGCGGCCTTGCGCAGCCCTTCGCCGCCATCTCGAAGCGCACCCAGGCCCGGCGCACCCGCGACCTCGCCCGGATGTGCAGCCGCGTCGACATGGACTGCGACCAGGTCCACTGCTCGGGCCCCAGGGTCCACACCGACCCGTCCTGTGTGGTCATCCCGCGCTGTCAGAAGGGCCGCTGCGTGGTCGTCGCCAGCGCCAGCTGTCTGCCCGCCACAGTGGGCACCACCCCGCCGCCGCCGCCGGCCTGCACCACGGCGGACGACTGCGCCCTGGCGACCGCCTTCAGCTGCTGCGGTGACTGCGGCCCCGGCTTTCCCTTCGTCGCCCTCGACAAGGCCACCGCCGCGGCCCGGCGCGCCTCCCAGGAGCGCGCCTGCTCGCTGAAGGACGTCGACTGCAGCACCCACAAGTGCAGCGGCGGCGCGCCCCCCGGCTGCGAGGCCAAGGTCATGTGCACGAATGGCACCTGCGCGGTGCGCACCACCGGCCGCTGCCCGGCCCCACCCGCGGGCTGAGCGCGCGGGCGTCGCGCTACTTCGGCAGCGCGGCGATGCAGGCGTCGGTGAAGCGCTCGGTGTTGGCGTCGCCGCCGAGGTCGCCGGTGCGGTGCGGCCCGGCCAGCGCCGCGATGACGCCGGCGCGCACGACGTCGCCCACGGCGCCCTGCCCCATGTGATCGAGCATCATGGCCGCCGACAGCATCAGCGCGGTCGGGTTGGCGATGCCCTTGCCCGCGATGTCGGGCGCCGTCCCATGCACGGCCTCGAAGATGGCCGCCTCGCGCCCGATGTTGGCGCCCGGCGCGACGCCGAGGCCGCCGACCAGACCGGCGGTCAGGTCGCTCAGGATGTCGCCGAACAGGTTCATGGTCACGATGACGTCGAACTGCGCCGGGTTGGTCACCAGCTTCATGCAGGTGGCGTCCACGATCATGTCGTTGAAGGCGATCTGCGGGTAACGCCTGGCGACCTCGCGGCCGACGTCGAGGAACAGGCCGTTCGACATCTTGAGGATGTTGGCCTTGTGCACCAGGGTGACCTTCTTGCGCCCGCGCGCGATGGCCAGCTCCATGGCGTAGGCCACGATGCGCTCGGAGCCGTGGCGCGTGATGATGGCTATCGACTCGGCGGCGTTGCGGCCGGGGCCGACGTAGTGCTCGACACCGGAGTAGATGTCCTCGGTGTTCTCGCGCACCACGATGAGGTCGACGTCGGTGTAGCGCGACGGCACCCCGACCAGGGTGCGCACCGGGCGCACGTTGGCATAGAGATCGAAGTGCTGGCGCAGCGCCACGTTGACCGAGCGGAAGCCGCCCCCGATGGGCGTGCCCAGCGGCCCCTTGAGGGCCAGCTTGTTGCGCGCGATCGACTCGATGGTCGCGCTGGGCAGCGGATCGCCCGCGCGCTCGACCCCGGCGACGCCGGCGACCTGCTCCTCCCAGGCGATGCGCGCGCCGGCCGCGGCCAGCAGGCGCTGCGTGGCCCGGGTGATCTCGGGGCCGATGCCGTCGCCGGCGATGAGGGTCACCTTGGGAGTTTCTTCAACCTTTGCTTCAACATTTGCGGTCATCGGGTCGGTCCTCGGGCTGGCGCGGGTTCAGTCCTGGTCGGGCGGCAGGCCCAGCACCGCTGGGGTGCCGCCGTCGAGATCGATCATGATGACGTCGGCCTCGACCTTGACCGGGTAGGTGCGGATGCGGGTGCCGGGCGCGACCTCGCAGGTTCCGGTGCGGATGTCGAAGCGCCACTGGTGCAGCGGACACACCACGTGGCTGCCGCCCGAGACGATGCCGTCGCCCAGCTCGCCGCCGCGGTGCACGCACTCGTTCTGGGTGGCATAGAAGCCGTCGGCCAGCCGGTACAGCGCGATCCGCCGCGGCGCCGTGGGGCCGCCGTGGCTGCCCATCTCGACGATGCGGCACTCCCCCACCTTGATCTGCGAGGTGCGCGCCACTGGCTCGAACGCCATGCCCAGAACCTACTACGTCTTGATCCCGAGCGCCTTGAGCTTGTTGTAGAAGGTGGCCCGGCTGAGGCCCAGCGCGCGCGCCGCCCGCGTCGCGCTGCCGTCCTCGCGCCGCAGCGCGTCCTCGATGGCCTGGCGCTCGACCATCTTCACGGTCTCGTCGACCACCTGCTTCAAGGTGCGCCCGCCCAGCTCCGTGCCGGTGCCGGTAGCAGTCCCCGCTGCGCCGCTGCTCCGTCTGCCATCCAGGTGCGGCAGATCTGCCGCCCTGATCTCGTCCCCCGGCGCCAGGATCGACGCCAGCTCGATCACGTTCTCCAGCTCGCGCACGTTGCCCGGCCAGTCGTGCGCCGCCAGCGCCGCCAGCGCCTCGGGGGAGATCCGCGTCGGCCGCCGCACCCCCGCCTTGCGCCCCATGAAGTGCGCCACCAGCGCCGGGATGTCCTCGCGGCGCGCGCGCAGCGGCGGGATCTCCAGCGGCACCACCGCCAGCCGGTAGTACAGATCCTCGCGAAACGCCCCGCGCGCCACCAGCGCCTTCAGATCCTTGTTGGTCGCCGCCAGCAGGCGCACATCGACCTTGACCACCTGGTCGCCGCCGACCGGCTTGACCTCGCGCTCCTGCAGCACGCGCAGGAGCTTGCTCTGCACCTCGGGCGCGATGTCGCCGATCTCGTCGAGGAACAGCGTGCCGCCCTGGGCCTCGCGGAACAGCCCACGACGGGCCCGCTCGGCGCCGGTGAAGGCGCCCTTCTCGTGCCCGAACAGCTCGCTCTCCAGCAGCGGCGCCGCCAGCGCCGAGCAGTCGAAGGCCACGAAGGCCGCGTCCTTGCGTGGGCTCTGCCGGTGCAGCGCGCGCGCCAAGAGCTCCTTGCCGGTGCCGCTCTCGCCCAGGATCAGCACCGAGGCGTCCGACTCGGCCACCCGCGCGGTCCGCTCGAGCAGCGCGCGCAGCCGCACGCTCGAGCCGATGATGCTGGCGCCGCGGGTGCGATCGACCTCGCTGCGCAGGCGGCGCACCTCGCGCGCCATGCCGCCGTGGGCGACCGCGCGATCGACCACCGCGCGCAGCTCGTCACCGCCGGCGCCCTTGCGCAGATAGTCGAAGGCGCCCGCGCGCATGGCCTCGACCGCGCTCTCCACCGTGGGCTGCGCGGTCAGCACCACGAAGGGCGGATCGGGCTCGCGCCGGTGCGCCCGGCGCAGCAGCTCCACGCCGGTCATGCCCGGCATCATGAGGTCGGTCAGCACCACGTCATAGGCCTCGACCTCGAGCATGCCCAGCGCGACGTCGCCGCTGGGCGCCGCGTCGACCCGGTAGCCGTCGCCCAGCAGCGCCGTGACCAGGCGCGCCATGTGCGGCTCGTCGTCGACGACCAGCACGCGCGCGCCCACCGGCGCCACGCTCATGCCCGGCCCAGGGGCGGCAGGTGCACGGTCACCGTGGTGCCCTGCCCGGCCTGCGAGCGCACCTCCAGCTTGCCGCCGTGCTCGTCCACGATCCGGCGCGCGATCCCCAGGCCGAGGCCGGTGCCGCGCTCGCCCTTGGTGGTGAAGAACGGCTCGCCGATGCGCGCCAGCACCTCGGGCGTCATGCCGATGCCGTGATCCTCGACCACCAGGTCGGTGCCATCCCCGGCGGCGCGCTCGCGCAGGCTGACCACGACCTCGGCGCCGTCGGGGCTGGCCTGTGCGGCGTTGCGCACCAGGTTGATCAGCACCTGGGACAGTTTGCCCGCGTGGCCCACCGCGATGGGATGTCCGCCCTCGACGCGGCGGATGCGCACGCGGCGCACATCGCCGTCATAGCGCAGCATGGCCAGCGCCTCGTCGACCACGGCGGCGACGTCCAGCGGCTCGCGCACATAGGCGGCGCCTCGCTCGCGCGCGAAGTCCTTGATCTCGCCGACCATGGCCATCAGGCGGCGCTGGGTCGCGATCAGGATCTCGGCGTATTCCAGGGTCTCGGCGTCACCGCGCTCGCGGGCGCGGCGCGCGATCGGCTCGGCATAGCCGACCAGGGACAGCTGGTTGCCCAGCTCGTGCGCCAGGCCGGACACCACGCGACCGACCGCGGCCAGCCGCTCGGTCTCGACCAGGCGCTCCTGCGCGCGCCCCAGCTCCTCGAGCGACCGCGACAGCTCGGCGTTGCGGCGCGACAGCTCGGCGTGCGCAGCCGCCAGCTCGCGGGCCAGCCGGCGCTTGTCCAGCCCGGTCTGGATCTTGTGCAGGAGATCCCCGAGATCCCAGGGCTTCTCGACGAACTGCCAGATCCCGACCTGGTTGATCGCGGTGATCGCGGCGTCCTTGTCGGCGAACCCGGTCAGCAGCATCAGGACGGCATCGGGGTGCGCCGCGCGCACCGCCGCGAGCAGGGTCAGGCCGTCCATGCCCGGCATCTTGAAGTCGGAGATGACGACGTCGGGCGCCGGGCCGCGCTGCGCGGCGTCCCCGGTCAGCGCCGCCAGCGCCTCGGTGGGCGACTCGTAGGCGTGGACCTCCCAGGGCGACTCCAGGCGCAGCGCGGTCGACAGGCTGCGGGTCACCAGGGGGTCGTCGTCGACCAGGTAGACCACATCGGCCACGCGCGAGGGTTACCACGCCGCCGGCCATGACGTCCACGCGCCCGCCGCGCCGCAAGGCTGGCGCGCTCGGGTAACGGAATGTCGCACTGTCCAGGAACAGAATGTCCAGCCGGACGGGCATGTGTCCAGCCATCCGGACAATTGTCCGGGGCGGACAACCCCCAGGTGCTTGAAATCGCGCAAAAGGCGCGTCGGCACATGGTTCGCAGTGCCAGGTGCCCGGGAGGTTCGAGATGAACGCACGTGAGACCCGGCCCTTTGTGCAGACGAGCTCTCCTGACCCGGTCCGCTTCGGCGCCAAGGAGCGCGACTATGTCTTCTCGGTCGCCATGAAGTACGTCAAGGACGAGGACGAGGCCGCCGATGTGACCCAGGACGCCATGCTGCTGGCGTACCGCCATCGCGCCTCGTTCCGGGGCGCCTCGCGCTACACCACCTGGCTGTACCGGATCGCCGCGACGACCTCGCTGATGCACCTGCGCAAGCGCCGGCGCACCCCGCAGGTGCTGACCCTGGCGGTCGGCGAGGCCTCGGGCACCGAGCCGCGCGGGGTCGAGCCCATCGCCCCCGGCCCCAGCCCCGAGGATGACGTCGGCGGCGCCGAGGCCGCCGCGCTGGCGCACCACCACCTCGACGACATGGGCGAGAAGTACGGGCGCATCTTCATGATGCGCTTCTTCGAGGGCTACACCGAGACCGAGATCGCGCGCCAGCTGGGCCTCAACGTGTCTACCGTGAAGACCCGCGCCTACCGCGCGCGGACCTACCTCAAGCGTGAGCTGGCCACCGCGGTGTAGCTTGCTTGACAGCCCAGGAAGCGGCGCATACTCCTTGCTGATGGCCGCCCCGTCCAGCACGCCCCCCGAGCAGCCCGGCAGCGCCGCCAGCACGGCCGCTGCAAACACCACCACCACCGGCAGCAGCAGCAGCAACGGCAGCAGCAAGCCCGCCGCCGACCCGGCCGCACGCGACTACCGCACCCTGTCGGGGCTGCCGCTGGCCGAGAGCTACGGCCCCGAGGATCTGCCCGAGAGCTTCCACGCCGGCGAGCCTGGCGAGTATCCCTACACGCGCGGCGTGCACCGGACGATGTACCGCGGCAAGCCGTGGACGATGCGCATGTTCGCTGGCTTCGGCACCCCCGAGGACACCAACAAGCGCTTCCACTTCCTGCTCGAGCAGGGCCAGACCGGGCTGTCGACCGCGTTCGACATGCCGACCCTGATGGGCTACGACCCCGACCATCCACGCGCGCTGGGCGAGGTCGGGCGCGAGGGCGTCTCGGTGTGCTCGATCGAGGACATGCGCCGCCTGTTCGCGGGCATCCCGCTCGACAAGGTCACCACCTCGATGACCATCAACGCGCCCGCCATCGTGGCGCTGGCGCTGTACATCGCGGTGGCCGAGGAGCAGGGCGTAGCCGCGGCCGCGCTGGGCGGCACGCTGCAGAACGACATGCTCAAGGAGTTCATCGCGCAGAAGGAGTGGATCTGCGGGCCGCGCCCGTCGATGCGCATCATGCGCGACATGCTGACCTTCTGCACCCGCGAGATGCCGCGCTGGAACACCATCTCGATCAGCGGCTATCACATCCGCGAGGCCGGCGCGACCGCGGTGCAGGAGCTGGCCTTCACGCTGGCCGACGGCATCGGCTATGTCGAGCTGGGCCGCGCCGCCGGCCTCGACGTCGACGCCTTCGCGCCGCGGCTGTCGTTCTTCTTCGACGTGCACAATGACTTCTTCGAGGAGATCGCCAAGTTCCGCGCCGCGCGCCGGATCTGGGCCAAGGTCATGCGCGAGCGTTTCGGCGCCAAGAACCCGCGCTCGTGGCTGCTGCGCACGCACGCGCAGACCGCGGGCGTGTCGCTGATGGCGCAGCAGCCGTGGAACAACGTGGTGCGCACGACCATGCAGGCGCTGGCCGCGGTGCTGGGCGGCACCCAGTCGCTGCACACCAATTCATACGACGAGACCTATGCGCTGCCGACCGAGGACGCCGCCTCGCTGGCGCTGCGCACGCAGCAGGTCATCGCCGAGGAGTCCAACGTCACCGCGGTGGCCGATCCGCTGGGCGGGTCATACTTCGTGGAGGCGCTGACCACGCAGATGGAGACCGCGGCGATGGCCTACATCGAGCGCATCGACGCCATGGGGGGGATCGTGCGCGCCGTCGAGGAGGGCTATCCGCAGCGCGAGATCGCCAACTCGGCCTACCAGTTCCAGCGCAGCGTCGACACCGGCGCGCGCTCGATCGTCGGCGTCAACAAGTACGTCGAGGACGGCGCCGGCGACAACATCCCGACTTTGAAGATCGATCACGGCCCCGAGCAGGGCCAGATCGCCCGCGTCAAGGCGCTGCGCGCGTCGCGCGACGCGGCCCGGGCGACCGCCGCCATCGAGGCGGTGCGTGCCGCGGCCAAGGACGACGGCCAGAACCTGGTGCCCCCGGTGGTCGCCGCGGTCAAGGCCGGCGTCACCGTCGGCGAGATCAGCCAGGTGTTTCGCGAAGTTTTCGGCGAGCACCGCGACCCGGCCTATTTGTAGCGACTGCGCGGCGAAGTAGGCCGCGCGCGCGGTTTCGGGTAGGCTTGGGCATGCTCACGATCGCGGTCGACGCGATGGGCGGCGACAATGCGCCCCTGGAGACGGTGCGGGGTGCGGCGCTGGCCTCGCTGGAGGCGCGCCACCTGCAGATCGTGCTGGTCGGCGATCAGCGGCGCATCGAGCCCATCCTGGAGGAGACCCGGCACGACGCCGAGCGCCTCAGCGTGCTGCACGCCGGCAGCTTCGTGACCATGGATGACAAGCCGTCGGAGGCGCTGACACAGAAGCCCGACTGCTCGATCCTGGTCGCGGCCAGGCTGGTCGCCGAGGGCGGCGCCGACGCCCTGGTGTCGGCCGGCAACACCGGCGCCGGGGTGCTGGCGGCGGCGCGGACCTGGAAGCGGGTGCCCGGGGTGCGGCGCGCCGCGCTGGCCGCGGTGTACCCGACCGAGCAGCGCCATGGCGACAAGCAGGATCCGTTCTCGCTGCTGCTCGATGTCGGGGCCACCCTGGACGCCGACGCCGACGACCTGGTGGCCTTCGCGCTGATGGGTGCGGCCTATGCGTCGCGAGTGTCGAAGAACGCGCGCCCGAAAGTCGCGCTGCTGTCGAACGGGTCGGAGGCCGGCAAGGGGCCGGCGTCGGTGGTCGAGGCGCACAAGCTCCTGACCTCGCACACCGGGCTGAACTTCATCGGCAACGTCGAGGGCATCGACATCCCGCGCGGCACTGCTGACGTCATCGTGTGCTCGGGCTTCGTCGGCAACGTGGTCCTCAAGATGCTCGAGGGTGTCAGCGAGACCGTGATGTCGCTGGCGCGCTACGCCTACAAGGAGAAGATGGTGTGGCGCCTGGGCCTGATGATGCTGTCGGGCGGCTTCCAGCGCATCAAGGAGGTCACCGACTGGGAGCAGTATGGCGGCGCTCCGTTCCTGGGCTTCGACCGGCTGTACATCAAGGCCCACGGCCGCTCCAAGCAGCGCGCCATCGCCAACGCCATCAAGGTCGCCGGCAAGGCCGCGGCGCACGGCGTCGTGGAGGAGATCGCCAAGGGCATGCGCGAGTTCGAGGCCAGCCGCGCCGGCGGCGGGGCCAAGGCCGGGTAGCGTGGCGGCTGCTTCGGCGGCGCCCGAGCGGCGCCATGTGTTTCGCTGGGATCTCGACAAGACCTATCTGCGCAGCGAGTTCTCGACCTTCACCCAGCTCCTCAAGTCGGCGTTCGAGAAGGCCGAGGACAAGCACGCGGTCCCGGGGGCGCCGGCGCTGCTGCGCGCGCTGCGCCGCGAGCGCGGGGCGCTGGGGCGCATCTGCATCGTGTCGGGCAGCCCGACCCAGATGCGCACCGTGCTGGAGAAGCGGCTCCAGCTCGACGGCGTCGAGTATGACGAGTTCGTCCTCAAGCCCAACCTGGAGAACATGCTGCGCGGACGCTTCCGCGCCGTGCGCGAGCAGGTCGGCTACAAGCTGCCCGCGCTGCTGCGCTCGCGCGCGCAGCAGCCCAAGGAGGTCGAGGAGACGCTGTTCGGCGACGATGCCGAGATGGACGCCTTCATCTACTCGTTGTACGGCGACGTGCTGGCGGGGCGCGTCGGCGACCGCGAGCTCGAGCAGGTGCTGGTCAAGGTGCGCGCCTACCCCGATGCGCGCAAGGCGACCCTGGCCGCGGCCGCGATCGCGCGCGTCGGCCACGACGTCGTGCGGCGGATCTTGATCCACCTCGATCAGCGCTCGCCGACGGCGCGCTTCGCCAAGTACGGGCCGCGCGTGGTGCCCATCTACAACTACTTCCAGGGCGCGCTGGTGCTGTTCGCCGACGGCACGCTGTCGGGCGGCGCGGTGCTGGGCACGGCGCTGGAGATGATCGCCAGCGGCGAGTACACCCTGGATGCGCTGGCCAACTCGCTGCAGGACCTGCTGCGTCGGGGCCGGCTGGCGCTGGCCGAGGGCGCGCGGCTGGCGTTCGAGATCGAGCGCGCCGACATCGAGATGGACGCCCGCATGGCCGCGGCGCTGCCGCCACGGTCGGAGATCGCCGCTGCCTTCGCGGCTCGGGTGCGGGCGCTGGCGCTGGGCGCGCTGCCCCCGGTGCTGGCGGATGGCCACGCGCGCATCGACTACCAGGCCTTGCTGGCGAGCGACGCGCTCAAGGGACACTGAAGCCGGCGCCTGGGCTATCATGGCGCCATGGCGCGCATGACTGGAGTGCTGCTGGCGGCGACGCTGGCGCTGGGGCTGACGGGTTGTGGCGACGACGATGACGGCGGCACCACCGTGGATGGCAGTGTGGTCGCGGACGCCAGCGGGCCGGACGCCACGGTGGGCTGCGTCAAGCGCTGGCGGGTGCAGAAGATCGGCACCGCCGCGGTGTCGAGCGCGACGGTCGAGAGCGGCGCCCTGGTGCTGAAGTCGGCCATGAGCGCGCAGACCGACCTGCTCAACGTGCTGCCGATGACGACGCTGAGCGGGGACTTCAGCGCGACGATTCGCTTCGAGGGCTTCGTCGCGGGCGGCATGGGCGCCTTCGTGCAGTCGGCGGTGGCCGATCCCACACTGGGCGCCAGCGCGCCGTTCGCGACCGCGGCCATCGGCAACGTGCCGCTGGAGGGGCTGTCGGCGGCGTTCAAGAACCCGTCCGGGATGACCGACGTCGATGCCACCACCATCAAGGCGGGCGAGTTCCAGTTCGTGCGCAGTGGCGGCATGCTGACGGTGACCGCGGTGGCGCTGGGCGGCACCCCAGCGTCGATGGCCAGCCAGTCCTTCACCATCATGCCGCTGCAGCTGGGCTTCCAGATCGGCACCAACAGCCAGACCTTCAACCCGGAGACCTCGATCCGCATCACCGAGATCGCCATCACCGGTGGCGGCGCGGGCGGCGCGGCGCAGACGGACGACTTCTCGTGCGACAGCATCATGCGCTGACCACCCTGCTGGCGCTGCTGGCGCTGGCAGGGTGTGGCGACGACGATGGCGGGGCGCCTGACGCCAGCCCGCCCGACGCCGCGCGGGCAGACGCCGCTGTCGCCATCGATGCCTCGCAGTGCGCCATCCTGTGGCGACGCGCGGGTGCGGCCGGCGGTGCCACCGCGCGGGTCGAGGGCGGCGCGCTGGTGCTGCGCGCGACCGGGGCCGGGACGATCGGGGTGCAGCAGACCGGCCTGAGCGGGAACTTCGAGGCCAGCTTCGAGGTCGAGAGCTTCAGCGCGGGCGGCACCGGCGCCTTCGTGCAGGCGGTGCTGTCGAACCAGGACCTGGTGCCCGACCAGCTGTTCACGGCCGGGATGGGCACCAGCCCGGTGGTCGGGATCTCGGCGGCGATGCAGCCCGGCAGCAGCGACATCAAGCCGGTGGCGGCGACCGCGGCGACCTTCCGCGTCGTCAAGACCGGCAACTCGATCACGGTCACGACGACGGCTGGCGGGCAGACCGCGACCGTGCAGGGATTCTACGGCCAGACGCCGCTGCAGCTGGGCATCCAGGTCGGCAGCAACGCCGGTGCGGTCGCCGGCGAGACCGTGGTGCGGGTCAGCGACTTCAGGGTGGTGCTGGGGACCGGCAGCGGGACCCGGCCGAAGCCCGACGACTTCGCCTGCGACAGCCTGTTCTGACGGGCGCGCACGGCGGCAGACTGGTGATCGCGGTGGCCAAGCGCCGAGGCGCGCGGTAGCGTCCCGGCATGGCAAAACAAGAGGAGCGCCCCGGCATCCCGGAGGCAGCGCGCACCGAGCTGGAGTCGCTGGTGCGCCGGCAGCTGGAGCTCATCGGCGAGAACCCCGATCGCGAGGGGCTGGCCCGGACGCCGCGCCGGGTCGCGCAGGCGCTGTCGTTCCTGACCCGCGGCTACGAGCAGGACCCGCGCATCGTCCTCAACGACGCCATGTTCGAGACCAGCTCGGACGAGATGGTGATCGTGAAGGACATCGAGTTCTTCAGCCTGTGCGAGCACCACCTGCTGCCGTTCTTCGGCAAGTGTCACATCGGCTACCTGCCCGCCGGGCGCGTCATCGGCCTCAGCAAGCTGGCCCGCCTGGTCGACGTCTTCGCGCGCCGCCTGCAGGTGCAGGAGACCATGACCAACCAGATCGCGCGCACCATCGAGGAGCTGATCGGCGCCCCCGGCGTCGCCGTGGTCAGCGAGGCGCAGCACCTGTGCATGATGATGCGCGGGGTGGAGAAGCAGAACAGCTACGCCATCACGTCGACCATGCTGGGGCGCTTTCGCGAGGACGCCAGGACGCGCGGCGAGTTCCTGGATCTGCTGCGGCACCGGCGCAGCGGGCTGTAGTTCAGACCAGGCGGCGCTCGGCGTCGCGCAGCTTGCTGAGGAGCGGTGCGGCGGCGGCCTCGAGAGCGGCAGCGTGGCGGCGGCGCTCGGCGCGGGTCAGCAGGGCCGCGGACAGGCGCTCGAGCTCCTCGTCGGACAGCTCGCGGCGGGTGGCCGTGGGGGCCTCGGCGAAGCCGAGCGGGTCCTGCTCGGAGGCGCGGGCGCCGGGCGGCGGGCGGTCCAGCGAGATGACCAGATCGCGGGCGTCGGCCAGGGCGTCGGCCAGATCCTCGACGTGCGCGGCGACCAGCTGGCGGCCGTGCTCCGGCGTGGCGCCGGCGACCAGGACGTCGAGCTCGACGCGGGCCAGGTCGGCCAGACGGAGCAGCAGCGCGTCGCCCAGGCGCTGCTCGGCCGGGCGCGCGCTCACTTGCGATCCAGCTTCTTCTTGAGGTCGGCCAGCGGATCGCCGCCAGGCTTCTTGCTGGCGGGCTTGGCGGGCGCGGCCTTGGCGCTGGCGCTGCTCGGCCGGCTCGCGGCCCCTGCCCCACCCGTGCGCATCTTCTGCTTGAGCCGCTCCAGCTCGAGATCCATGCGGCGCGACTTGAGCTCCTCCTCGGCCATGCCGAAGTTCTCCGCCGCGCGCACCGTGGCCTCGACCTCGGCATCCGCGGCCGCGCGGATGGCGTCGTGATCGAGGTCGTCATCACCGACGTCGAAGCGCGACAGATCGGGCAGCCCGTGGTCATCGACGAACGACGCCGACTTCGGCTTGGCCCCGGCCTTGGTGCCCGAACTCGAACTCGAACTCGAACTCGAACTCGAACTCGAACTCGAACTCGAACTCGTGCTCGTGCTCGTGCTCGTGCTGGTGCTCGTGCTCGTGCTCGTCTTCGCTCCCGCTCCGGCCCCCTTCCCCGCCCCGTTCACCTCCGCCAGCTTGCCCTCCAGCTCATCCAGGTTCTTCTGCAGCTCGTCGGTCTCCTTGCGCTGCCCCGCCAGCACCTTGGCCAGCGCCCGGGTCTCGTCCTCGGCGCGCTTCTTCTGCGCCAGCGCGGCGCTCGCCAGCGGCTTGTTGCCGGCCCGCGCCGCCTGCTCGATCTGGACCGCCAGCTTGCGCACCATGGCCACCTTGTCGCGACCCTGCTGCTCCAGGCGCGCCTCGGCCGCCAGCAGCAGCGCGAGCTCGCGCCGCCCGGTCGCCAGATCGGCCTCCAGCGCGCTGACCTTGCGGGCGTCACGCGCCCCCTTGGCCTTGCCCCACAGACCATCCAGGTTCGACTTCAGCGCCGCCCGGATGCGGTCGAACACGCTCACGCGAGCCCTCCATCCTTCATGCCGTACTTGCGATACAGATGCCTGAACTGATCGTACGACATGCCGAGCAGCTCCGCCGCCTCGCGCTGCTTGTTCTTGGCCCTGAGCAGCGCGTCCTTGACCAGCGCGCGCTCGAACGCCGCCACCCGCTCGGGCAGCGGCAGCGCTGGATCATCGGAGAACTCGGGCGGCAAGCTGCCCGCCTCGACCCCGCGCGCGGCGCGGCTGCCCCCCGCCGGCGTCTTGCTCGGCGGCTCGGGCGGCAGCGCGCGCTCGACCGCGCGCTCGTCCAGCGCCGGCCGGTCGCAGCCGTAGGCCGCGCGCTCGACCACGTTCTTGAGCTCGCGCACGTTGCCCGGGAAGTCGTAGCGCATCAGGCGCGCCAGCGCCTCGGCGGAGATGACGCGCGCGCTGACGTGCGGCACCTCGGCGCGGAACTGGGCCAGGAAGTGCGCCGCCAGCGCCGGGATGTCCTCCCTGCGCGTGCGCAGCGGCGGCAGCCGGATGACCTCGAAGGACAGCCGATCGTAGAGGTCGCGCCGGAAGCGCCCCTCGGCCATGGCCTTCTCCATGTCCTCGTTGGTGGCCGCGACCACGCGCACGTCGACCGAGATGGTCTTCGACCCGGCCACGCGCTCGAAGCGCTGGTACTCCAGCACGCGCAGGATCTTGGTCTGGAACTCCGGCGTCATGTTGCCGACCTCGTCGAGGAACATGGTGCCGCCGTCGGCCAGCTCGAACTTGCCCTCCTTGCGCTTGGTGGCGCCGGTGAAGGCGCCCTGCTCGTGGCCGAACAGCTCCGACTCCAGCAGGGTCTCGGTCACCGCGGCGCAGTTGATGGTGATGAAGGGCCCGTTGGCGCGTGGTGACAGCCGGTGGATGGCGGCCGCCACCAGCTCCTTGCCGGTGCCGCGCTCGCCGAGCACCAGCACCGGGCGCGACAGCTGCGAGATGCGCTCGATCTTCTCGCGGATCTCCTGCATCGAGGCCGCCTCGGCCACGAACTGCAGGCGCCGATCGGCCTCCGCGCGCAGGGCGCGGTTGGCGTTGCGCAGCGCGACGTTCTCGCCCTCGAGCCGGCGCCGCTCGCGGATGTGCGCCAGCATGCGCTCGATCTTCTCGACCGACACGTCGAGGGTGTCCTCGAGGTACATGTCCTTGACCAGGAAGTCGGTGGCACCGGCCTTGACCGCGCGCACCGCGGCGTCGACGGTGGCGTTGCCGGTCAGGATGATGACGGGCAGATCGGGGTGCGCCGCGCGCAGATCCCCGAGCAACTCGATGCCGCCGCGCTTGCCGGCGCCGAGCTCGAGATCGAGCACCACCAGCACGACCTCGCTGGGGTGCGCGGCGACATAGGCGATGGCGGCCTCGCCGTCCGAGAACGGCTGGTAGGCGCGGCCACGGGCGCGGAAGACCTCGCCGAGCAGCGCCAGCACCTCGGGCTGGTCATCGACCGCGACGATGGTCTGCACCGGGTTGTCAGTCGCCGCCACCGGGGCCGCCATCAGCTCGACACCCTGGGCACCGCGGCCAGCCCCTCGAGGTCGCTGGGCAGATCGATGCGCACCGTGGTGCCCCGCCCGGGCTCGCTGTCGATGGCGATGCGGCCGTGGTGCGCGGCGACCACGCGCTCGGCGATGGCCAGCCCGAAGCCCGAGCCGCCCTCCTTGGTGGTGAA
>Ga0154020_10002368_pt1 | contig 22966 bp, 23 predicted proteins | sample Klosneuvirus_201_FD_109709 | JGI IMG/M metagenome (GOLD analysis project Ga0154020, IMG submission 109709) | Active sludge microbial communities from wastewater, Klosterneuburg, Austria - Klosneuvirus_20160825_MG | ecosystem: Engineered > WWTP > Aerobic digester > Activated sludge | place...
AGCGCGCGACCTCGGCGCGCATGCCGTTGGTGTCCTGACGAACGAGGCGATAGACGGGCGCCTCGGGCAGGAGACCGCAGACCCTCTAGCGAGAGCGTAGCCTAGCCCCTGTCGGCCACCGGTGCGTGCGCGGCGCGCCAGCGCTCGAGCATCCCCTGCCATGTGGGCGCCACCTCTGGGGGCAACAGCGCGGCGATCGCGAGCCCGAGCTGCACGTCGTGCAGGCGCCGATCCGGCCCCCAAGCGAGCGGCGCGCCGAACACCACGCGCCAACGACCGTCCGCGTGGACCACCCCGACGGGGACCACCGGCACACCGAGGCCCGCGAGGAAGCGACCAGACCCCGGGCGCAGATCGACGAACTCGCCCTGACCGACGCCCTCCGGGAACACCAGCAGCGGCACCTCGGCCGCGCGCCGCGCGACGGTGCGGAGGGCGCCCACCCCGAGGCGGGCGTCGGTCGGGATGCGCACCGCGTTCCTGCTCCATCGGCGGAACAGCCAGTCGGCGCAGGCGCGCGCGAAGCGGCGGCGCCGCGTGACCGGGCCGGGCCGCAGACGCTGACCCACGACGACCGTGCACGCATCGATCACGCCGGCGCGCGCCCGCTCGGCGGCGTGCAAGGTGGCCGCGATGACCTCGAACGTGAGCCGCGCGTGGTAGTGGTTCACCGCGAGGACGAGCCCTCCTTCGGCGAGCACGTGCTCCACGCCCGTGGCCTCGATCGCACCGCGACGAACGCGCGCTCCGAGGACCCTGGAGAAGCGCCGAAGGCCCAGCGTCTCGATGATGGCACGCACCCAGAAGACGAAGAGCGTCCACGGACGAGGGGACGGCGTCGCCATCACCGCCGCGGGATGTTGCGGAAGTCGTCGTCGGTCATCTGGTGGGCGTCGCCGGGGCCGCTCGGGTGACGACGTGGGCGTCGCGCGGGTCGGTCCTGGTTCGCGCTGCTCGAGGCGCTCGACGCGGCGCACGAGCTGTCGACGGACAGCTCCACCGCCGACTCGCTGCTCGACCCGAGGAACTCTTGCGCCATGGGTGGAGGATAGAGGGAGGCGCGCGCCGACGACAGAGGCCACTGTCCCCCTCACCTTGACCGCTCTCGACCCACGCGTCACCCTGGGAGACATGTTCACGAACGTCTTCGCGATGCGCGGGATGCCCAGCCGGGTGTCCGCCTCGCGTCACGGGTCCTGAACCAGACATCGCGCGGCGGTCGCCCTCGGAGGCGACCGTCCGCATGACATGCCTTCGAGGTCGACCGACGCGCCGAAAGGAGCGTCGTCATGAACCCTCGTCCCCTCTTCGTCAGCAACGCCATCCCCTACGTCAACGCCCGACCCCACCTCGGCTTCGCCCTCGAAACCGTGTTCGCAGACGTGATCGCGCGACACGCTCGTCTGCGTGGGCGCCCCGTCTGCTTCGCGGGCGGCACCGACGAGAACAGCCTGAAGAACGCCCTCGCCGCCGAGCAGGCCGGGGTTTCGACCGCGGAGCTCGTGGAGAGGAACGCCGCCGCGTTCCAGGCGCTCGGGCCCGCGCTGGATCTCTCGCAAGACGTCTTCGTGCGCACGAGCGTCGACCCGCGCCACCGCGAGAGCGCCCTCGAGCTGTGGCGGCGATGCGAACGGCGCGGCGACCTCTATCGCGCGCGCTACCGTGGCCTCTACTGCGTGGGCTGCGAGGCCTTCCGCGACGCGGAAGAGGGCCGTTGCCCCGAGCACGACGCCCCGCTCGAGCCCATCGACGAGGAGAACTGGTTCTTCCGCCTCTCGCGGTACGAGTCGGTCGTGCGGGCGTGCATCGAGCGCATCACGCCATCGTTCGCCCGCGCCGAGCTCCTCTCGCTCCTGGATCGCGGCCTCCGCGACGTCAGTGTGTCGCGGGACGCACGGCGCGCGCGGGGCACCGGGATCCCCGTGCCGGGAGATCCCGGACAGGTGATCTACGTCTGGTTCGACGCGCTCGCGGTGTACCTCGCGGGCGCTGGAGATCGCTGGGCGTCGTCGGAGCGCGTGCACGTCGTCGGCAAGGGCGTGGTGCGCTTCCACGCCGCGCTGTGGCCCGCGATCCTCGCGTCGGCGGGCCTGCCCCTGCCCGACCGGATCCTCGTCCACGGGTACCTGACCGTCGACGGCAAGAAGATCTCCAAGTCGGGCGTCTCGGTCGATCCGTTCGCGCTCGTCGACCGCTTCGGCACCGACGCCGTACGGCACGCGCTGGTGCGCCACGTGAGCACGACGCGCGACGGTGATCTGGACGCGCAGCGCATCGAGGCGGCGCGCACCGCCGACCTGGCGAACGGCCTCGGCAACCTGATCGGGCGGGTGACCAAGCTCGTCGATCAGGGGTGCGACGGGCGCGCGCCGGTGCTCGGGGAGGCCGCCGACGAGCACGACCACGAGCTCGTCGCGGCCGTGCGAGCGCTGCCCCCGCGGATCGACGCTGCCGTCGATCGCTTCGCCCTCGACGCGGCCAGCGCGGCGATCTTCGAGGTGGTCGGCGTCGCCAACCGATACGTCGACCGGACCACCCCGTGGGTCGCGGGCCGGGGGCGGGAGTCGCGCCTCGGCCTCCTCGTCCACGCGCTCCGGATCGTCGCGCACGAGCTCACCCCGTTCCTGCCAGCGACGGCCGCGGCGATCTCCGCGAGGGTCGGCGAACGCGTGCGACACGGCCCCCCGCTGTTCCCACGGAATGGGTGACGCACTGCCTCCTTGGTGCGCGCCGAGGCTCGTGAGACGAATCGCGGCGTGGACGTTCGCGGCACGCGCGCTCTCCTGCTGTTCGGCCTGCTCACCGTCGCCAACGGCACGCGGCTCGTCGCCGAGCGCGCCGCGGATCTCCTCGGGCTGCGGGCGCTCGCCAAGCTGAGCCCCGAGGAGCTGTGGAAGGCGCGCCCCTACCAGCGCGTGCAGCTCGACGGGGCGGCGCTCCGCCCGAAGGACCTCCTCTACCGACGCACCGACACGGTGACCCAGGGATTCTACGAGTCCGATCCGCGCACGAGCCTCACCGTGACCGGCGCGACCGAGCTGGCCGCGCTGGTCGCCCGGCGGCGCGAGCTCCACGGCGTGCACGTCGTCGTCGACGGCGTGGCGCTCGATGCGCAGCCGTTCCTCCTCGACCGCGACACGCGTGAGGTCAAGGGCGCCGCGTTCGTCGATCGCATGTACGCGCCGCTCGCCGGCACGGGCGACGCGCTCTTCGTCGGGGGACTCGTCGGCAGCGACCGGCTCGGCTCGCAGGCCGCGCTCCATGCGCGCACGCGGTTCGAAGGCACGCTCGTCATGCTCCGCGAGCAGGACCGCTTCGACGACCTCTACCAGTCCCTTCGCTCCGCCGGTCGCAAGGACCCCTACGACGCCAAGGCGTTCGTGGTCCTCGACGGGGAGGCTGCCCCGGGCCCCGACAGCGTCCAACGGCTGGTCCCGATCGGGCCGACGAACAACCTCTTCGCGGCGCTCCCCGACCGCGTCGACGCGAACGCCCTCGCCGGCCTGACGCTCGAGGGCACGCTCGCGGCGCCGATCGAGGACCCGATCCCGCGCATGGCGCTGCGCCGGCTCGTCCTCACCGTGCGCAACCAGACCGAGCAGCACCAGCCCCTGCGCGTCGTGGTGCTCGGGTCCGTCGACGAGCTCCGCAAGCACCCCGGCGCGCCGTGGCTCGTCCACCCGGGCGGGGCGTTCCAGCTCCTGCTCGGGCTCTTCTTCACCGTCCTCGGCTTTCGCTGGGGAGCGCGCGACGATCGGAGCGAAGTCGAGGGGAAGCTCCGCTTCGACCTGATCGTCGGCGCGGTCGAGCTGCTGGTGGTGGTGGTGCCGATCGCGTGGTTCCTCTGGAAGCGCTCGGAGGGCCCGCCACCCGCGCCGCCGCTGCCGCTCGAGAACACGAGCGCGGCGGCGATCCTCTCGGCCTCGGTGACACCGGCCGCGGCCTCGGTCCCTGCGCCCGCGCCCGGCGCGCTCGAGGCGGTGATCACTGCGCTGACCGCCGTCCGCAAGGCGAACGACGCCAAGCAGCTCGGCCTCGCGACCCAGGCGGCGTCGGTGCTCTGCGAGGGGAGCGCCGCCGGTTCCTCGCCCCTGCGGGCCACGTGCGCGCGCACCGCACCGCTCGCGTCGCTCGAGACCGCCGTGGCTCTCTTGGGGAAGAAGCCCACCGCGCCAGAGCGGCGAGCCCTCTGCCTCGCAGCGGACGCGGCGGGTCGGAAGCTCACCGAAGCGCACGAGAGCGACGACCCGACGATCAAGGACCTGCTGGTCGAGGTCGGCCGCCTCTGCCGGTGATGTCGCGCGAGGAGGGGCCTTGACCCGCCGGGCACCCGGCCGAATCCTCGCGCCATGCTTCTCGATCAGATCAAGGCCCGCATGTTCGCAGCGATGAAGTCCGGCGACACCGTCGAGAAGGAGATCCTCAAGGTCGCCATGGGCGAGATCACCACCGAGCAGGCGCGCCCCGACCGCAAGAGCGGCGACGAGGAGACGATGGCCATCCTGCGCAAGATGGTGAAGTCGAACGAGGAGTCGCTCGGCATGGTGTCGGAAGAGGACCGCAAGGCCGTCCTCCGCCGCGAGATCGAGATCCTGAAGACCTTCCTCCCGCAGACCCTCTCGGTCGACGCCATCGTCGCCGCGCTCGCGCCGGTCGCCGAGCAGATCAAGGCCGCCGGCAACGACGGTCAGGCCACCGGCATCGCCGTCAAGCACCTGAAGTCCTCGGGCGCGGACGCGGCCGGCAAGGACGTGTCGGCGGCGGTCAAGCTCGTCCGCGCCTGAGTGGCCGGGCCCCCGGCACCGGGCTAGGGTCGGGCATGCGCCCTTCCCACGCTCGGAGCGCCGCCTCGACGTCGCGCCGGTGAAGCCCCCATCGGGCGTGTTCGCCGCCCTGATCGTGTGCGCTGCCGCGAGCGCCGCCGCCGCCGAGCCACCGCCGGCGGTCCCGGTCCTCGACGTCGTCCGGTCGAACCTCGAGCAGAGCTACACCGCCCCCTTCCCGCTGCTCGTCACCTGGAAGGGAGGGACGGTCGACCCGTTGTGGTTCGAGGCCAACCTCGCGCCGCACTTCCTGGTGGGCAAGAACGGCTGGCCCATCGCCATCGATCTGACCCCGAAGATCGTGCTGCGGATGTACCGCGAGAACTCCGCGCCGGTGAAGACACCGAGCTACATGCCACGGCTCACCGCGTACCTCCTCTTCACCAAGGAGCTCGCGGGGCGGCCGGTGCTCTACAGCTCCTTCACGTTCGGGCACCACTCGAACGGCCAGTCCGGCGGCACGTTCCTGGCGGACGGCACCGTCAACCACGACACCGGGGACTTCGCCACCAACTACCTGGAGGCGGCGCTCTACGTCGCCGACGGCGTGGCCTCGAGCTGGTGGGTGAGCCCCTCGCTCGAGTGGCACCCGCGGGTCGCCACGAGCGAGGGCCTCGCGGGTCGCTACGGGTTCTGGCGCGCGCACCTGGCCTTCGCCGGCTTCCGCGGGCTCTTGCTGGACGACAAGCTCTCGGTGCGCGTGTCCGGCATCCTCGACCACGTCGAGATCGAGGGCGACAGCGCGGTCACTCGCGTGCTGCGGCGGGTCCCCGTCTCGGTCCGCTACCTCGTGCGGTTCCCGACCCTCGGCGTGGGCGGCTACCTCAGCGTGTACGCGGGCCCCGACTACTACAACGTGTGGTTCGACCGCTACGTGAGCGTGTTCCAGATCGGGCTCGCCGGCGACACCTCTCCGCGCCTCCCCGGCGTGTTCTGACCTGTGCGCCGCGCTCGTCGCGTGGCACCTTCGGCCTCATGGATCTCAACCCGTACGCGCCGCCGAGCGCCCCGCAGGCAGCGTCGGTGCTGGTCGCGGTCGACGAGGCCACGTTCGGCCCGATGGTCGAGCGGCACACGATCCCTAACCGGGCGGCGATCGGCCAGTGGGAGCTCTGCTTCCACGAGCACGGCCTCGTCGCGCTCCGGGGCGATGGCCTGCGGCTCTCGTTCTCGCCCACCCAGCTGGTCGCGGACACCGACCTCGTGCTCGGCACGGTGGTGCGCATGCTCGCCGTGCGCCAGCCCACGCGCACGTCGATCCCGCTGCCGCCCGAGGCCGTCGGCGCCCTGCGTCGGCTCCTCGACCCCGTTCTCGCGGAGCACCTCGCGGCGGCGTTGAAGCGGCGGGTGCGCCTGTCGCTGCCGATCGGTCTGTTCGTCGTCGCGATCTCTCTGCCGTTCGTGGTGGCGCTAGACGTCGGCGGCCTGGTCTTCGGCGGCGGCATGGTCTTGCTGTCGCTCGGGTCCCGCGTCGTCAAGCACCGCGCGCTCTGGATCCTCGACGCGTTCGTGTGGGCGGTGCTCGCCACCAACAACGCCGTCCGGCTCGCGCGCGGCGGCAGCTGGTTCGACGGCCTGTTCGTGGTCCTCGGCCTGATGTTCGCGGTCGGAGCGCTGAAGGTCTTCGCGTTCTACGGGCCGACGCCCACAGCGAACCTCCGGCGCTGACGGCAGGTTGCCGGGCTTCCGCTTCCACGCGAGACTCTCGCCGTGCGCGCCCTCGCCTTGCTCCTGCTCCCACTCACCGCCTGCTCCTCGAGCGAGCCCAGCCCCGCGGCGCCCGATACGGGCACCGACGCGGCCGAAGACGCGCCGGTCATCGTCCCCCCCGTCGCCGAGCTGGGTCGTCACACGGTCACCGTGGTGGAGACGCGCAAGGTGATCCCCGGCCCCGGCCTGCCCGCCGAGTCCCCGCCCCGGGTCTCCAACAACAACCTCGACGTCGTGCGCCACGACGGCAAGATCTACCTCGCCTGGCGCACCGCCCCCGACCACTACGCCTCCGACGCGACCGCGCTCTACGTGCTGTCGAGCACCGACGAGAAGACCTGGACCTACGAGACCAAGCTCACGGCGGGCACCGATCTACGCGAGCCGCGGTTCCTCTCCTTCAAGGGTTCGCTGTTCCTCTACCTCGCGCGGCTCGGCACCGACCCGAACAAGTTCGAGCCGCAGGGCATGTCCTACGTGGAGCGAACTCCCGACGGTACGTGGGGCAAGCTCACCGACTTCCACGACCCTCGCTACATCCCCTGGCGCGCCCGCGTGCTCGGCGGCGTCCCCTACCTGCTCGCCTACGACAACGGCGGCTACCTGTATCGCCAGCACCCCGGGCCCACCCACGTGGCGTTCCTCACCACCGACGACGGCAAGGCGTGGCGCGGGGTCGACCTGGCCAAGCCCATCGTCATCCAGGGCGGCGCGAGCGAGACCGACTTCGCCTTCGCGGCCGACGGCACCCTGTTCGCCGTGAGCCGGAACGAGGCCGGCGACCCGGAGAAGAAGGTCTTCGGGAGCTGGGTCTGCCGCGCCGAGAAGGGCGCGCTCTCCGCATGGAGCTGCAAGCACGACCGCAAGAAGTACGACTCACCGCTCGTGTTCGCGCACGACGGGGAGATCTACCTCGTCGGTCGCCGCAACCTCTCTCCCGACGGCACCTACGACCGCGCCGAGATCGACGACCGCCCGTTCGACGAGCGCTGGTTCAAGAATCAGGTCGACTACAAGACCTGGCCCAAGCGCTGCTCGATCTGGCGGTTCGTGCAGGCCGAGAACCGCATCGCCTACGTCACCGATCTCCCGAGCAAGGGAGACACCTGCTTCCCGGCGATCCTCGACGGCGCCGCGCCGGACGAGAAGGTGATCTACAACTACTCCTCCGACGTCGACGGACCCGACCTCTCGTGGACCGAGGGGCAGGTCAAGCCCACGTTCGTCTACCGCCACGTTGTGAAGCTCACGCCGCGCTTGTAGCTCGGACCATCGAGCCGTCCTTGGACCCCGATCCCGGGTCTGTCATACTGTTCCAGTGATCGAGCGCACCATCCGAACGGCGAGCAGCTTCGCGGAGGCCGCGGAGTTCGACCGCGAGGATGTCATCGCCATGTCCTTCGAGGAGCGCATCTCGGGCGTCGAACGACTGCGGAGGGTCTGGTTCGGTGAAGATCGAGCTGAATCGCGACTGGAGCGAGTTCTTGAGTGCGCTGATCTCCCGCGACGTGAAGTTCCTGCTGATCGGAGGACACGCGCTGGCGGGGCACGGACAACCAAGGCTGACCGAGGACCTCGACGTCTTCAGCGAGCCCAGCCTGGCCAACGCCCGAAGACTCCGTGACGCGCTTTCGGACTTCGGCTTCGGCGAAGTCGCGCCTTCCGTCGCGGAGCTCGCCGCACCCGACAAGGTGTTCATGCTCGGCCGGAAGCCCTGGCGCATCGACATCCTGACGGGCATCTCGGGCGTCTCGTTCGACGAAGCCTGGGCCACGCGGGTCGAAGCGGACTTTGTCTCCAAGCCTCTGTTCGTCATCGGACGCGAAGCGCTCCTGAAGAACAAGCGCGCGTCCGGCCGACCCAAGGATCTGCTCGATGTGGCGATGCTCGGAGAGGTCGCGCCCCCGAAAGGACCAAAGCCCAGGCGAAGACCGTGACTCCCTGGAACGGAGCGCGGTCCAGGCACCCGGTGACAACCGCACCACCGACCGATAGCTTCAGCGTTCCAGAAGAGGGGAGCACCGACATGGCCGACAATCACGGGAAGTTCTGCTGGTACGAGCTGATGACCACCGACGTCGCCGCCGCGAAGGCGTTCTACACGGAGCTCGTGGGCTGGGGCGCGCAGCCCGTGCCGATGGCGACGGGCGAGTACACGATGTGGATCCCGCCGGGCACCACCGATGGCATCGGCGGCGTGACCGTCCTCCCCGAGCAGGCGAAGGCCATGGGCGCGCCGCCGTACTGGCAGGTCTACGTCGCGGTGGACGACGTCGAGGCGAGCGCGAAGCTCGCGACCGAGCTCGGCGCCAAGACATACGTGCCGCCCGTCGACATCCCGAACTACGGGCGCTTCGCTGTCCTCGGCGACCCGTGGGGCGCGGTGTTCGCGCTGTTCCGCGGCACGACCCCCGACGTGCAGCTCGCCGATCCGGGCGAGGCGCTCGGCAAGGCCGGCTGGCACGAGCTCGTGACCGACGACGTCGAGGCCGCCGTGCAGTTCTACGGCAAGCTGTTCGGCTGGACGAAGACCGACGCGATGGACATGGGCCCCGAGATGGGCACCTACCAGATGTTCGGCAAGGGCAAGGTGTCGTACGGCGGCATCTTCAAGCGCCCGCCGATGGTCCCGAGCGGCGCGTGGGTCACCTACTTCAACGTGCCGGACGCCGACGCCGCGGCCGCGGCGCTCGCCGGCAAGGGCGGCAAGATGATGAACGGCCCCCACGACGTTCCCGGTGGCGGGCGCGCCGGTGTGGCCCTCGATCCGCAGGGCGCTGCGTTCGGCATCCTCTCGAAGAAGTGACCTCGAGCGAGGCGTGCGTCACGACGCGCTCCTTGCGCTCCCCCGCGAGGTCTCGCGACCATCGAGCGCGCACGCGCGTGCTCTCGATCACGGCAAGCAGCTCCGCTCGTGCCGGAAGGGACAGACACCGCGCCGGCTCGTCGACGCGCTGCCACTGGCACACGCGATGCCCGCTTGCTGGGCATGAAGACCATCGCCATTGCCCTCGGGCTCGCCGCTCTCCTCGTGGCGCCGGCTGCCTCGGCCGGCGACGAGGTCGCTCCCCCCACCAAGTCGTCGCACGGACGCTTCGTCCACGACGGCTTCTACCTCCGCATGTCCGCCGGCGTCGGCGCGTTCACCTCGCGCAACGTCGTCAACGGGTCCGCCGAGAACCAGCCCACCTTCAGCGGTGGCGGCTCGGCCCTCGAGCTCTCGATCGGCGGCGCCATCCGCCCCGGCTTCGTCCTCGCCGCCACCGGACTGATCCAGAGCTCGCTGGTCGGCTCCATCCAGGACGAGGCGGGAAAGACCACGCTCACCCGGCGCCACGACTTCGCGCTCGTCGGCCCGACGTTCGACTTCTTCCCGTGGCCGCGCGGCGGCTTCCACGTCCTCGCCACGTTCGGCCCCGCGCTCATGGGCGACTACCGCGACGATCGCATCCAGAAGACCTGGACCACGCGCGCGGGCGGAGGGTTCTCGCTCGGCGCCGGCTACGACGCCTGGGTGTCCGACAACTGGTCGCTCGGCTTCCTCGTGCGGGTCACGGGCGCGACGCTCGGCGGCACCGAGCGGACCTACAAGGACGACCAGGCGTACACGGTGACCCAGCCCGAGACCCAGCGCTCGATCGGCGCCATCTCCCTCACCTTCACCGCGCTCTACAACTGACCGCGCCTCAGCCGAACGCCGTCGCGCGCGCGACCGCGTCGTTGCGGTCCACGTCGGCGAGCACGCTGGCGAGCTTCGCGCGGATCGCGTCCACCGCGTCGGCGCCGAGCGGCAGGCGCAGGCCCCGCGGTGTCTCCACCGCGTCCACGATCGCCGCCGCCGCCTTCGCCGGGTCGCCCGGCTGCGCGCCGTCGTTCCCGGCCGCGTAGGCGCGGATCGGCCCGACGGTGGGCGCGTACGCCGCGATCTCCTCCATGCGCCGGAAGCGCCCGCCGAACAGGGCCGTGCGGAACGCGCCCGGCTCGACGATCAGCACCTGCACACCGAGCGGCGCGAGCTCGAGAGCCATGCACTCCGAGAGCCCCTCGAGCGCGTGCTTGGCCGCGCAATAGGCGCCGAAGCCGGGCGCGGTCGTGAGCCCGCCCATGCTGGTGATCTGGACGATGGCGCCGCGCCCACGCGCGCGCATGCCACCGACCACCGCGCGCGTGAGCGCCACGGCGCCGAAGAACATCGTCTCCATGGCCTCGCGCAGCTCGCCCTCGCTGGTCTCCTCGACCGCGCCGACGAGGCTGTAGCCGGCGTTGTTCACCAGCACGTCGATCGCGCCGAACCGCGCCTCGGCCGCGCGCACGCTGGCCTCCACGTCGGCCGGCGCGGTGACGTCCAGCTTCACGACCAGGAGCTCGGGGGCCGCGAGGTCGAACCGCTCGGGCGACCGCACGGCCGCGACCACCCGTTCTCCCCTCTCGAGCGCCGCGACGACGATCTCGCGACCGAACCCGGACGAAGCCCCGGTGACGAACCACACCTTCGAGGACGGCTTGGACATGGCCGCACCCTAGGCCCGGCGAGCCGACCTCGGAACAGGAGGAATCTGCAAGGACTGATAAGCTCCGCTTCATGATCGAGGACCCGCTCGCGGGGCTGTCGCTGTTCGTGAACGTGGCCCGTCGGCGTAGCTTCACGGCAGCCGCCAAGGCGATGGGCGTCTCGCCGTCCGCCGCGAGCCAGGCCATCACCGCGCTCGAGCGACGCCTCGCCGTCCGGCTGCTGCAGCGCACGACGCGCAGCGTCGGGCTCACCGAGGCCGGTGCGCGCTTCCTCGCGCGCCTCGAGCCGGCGCTGGGAGACGTGCGGTCCGCCTTCGAGACCCTGGAGGGCCTGCGCGATCGCCCCGCGGGCACCCTCCGCCTCGACGTCTCCCGCGCTGCCTGCCGCCGGTTCGTCGAGCCCCGTCTCGCGGAGTTCCTGGCCGCCTACCCGGACATCCGCCTCGACGTGGTCGTCGAGGACGGGCTCTCGGACATCGTCGCGAGCGGCTGCGACGCCGGCATCCGCCTCGGCGAGTCCCTCGACCGCGAGATGGTCGCGGTGCCCATCGGCGGCGACGAGCGGATCGCCGTGGTGGGCTCGCCTTCCTACTTCGCCGCCCGCGGCAAGCCGAAGCATCCCCGCGAGCTGCACGCGCACGCATGCATCGAGTACCGGCGCGTGACCGCAGGCAGCGTCTACCGCTGGGAGTTCACCGAGGACGGCAAGGACTTCGAGGTGGAGGTCCACGGTCGGGTCGTGTGCAGCGACGCGCAGCTGATGACCCGCGCCGCGGTCGACGGCGTCGGGCTCGCCTACCTCCTCGAGTCGATGGTCGAAGAGGAGCTCGCGAGCCGCGCGCTCGTCCGGGTGCTCGGCGACTTCTGCCCGCCGTTCGCCGGCTACTTCCTCTACTACCCGAGCCGCGCCCACGTCGCGCCCAAGCTGCGCGCCCTGATCGACTTCCTCCGCCCCCGTCCGGGCCGTCGTCGCCCGAAGGCGCCCGCTCAGGGCCCGAAGACCTCGCCGAAGAAGCCGCGCATCGCCTCCCACGAGCGGTGATCCGCCTTCGCGTCGTACGCGGCGCCCTTGCTCGGGTCGTTGCCCGCGGCCTCCACCGTGAACGCGTGCACGGCGCCGCCGTAGGCCACGAGCTGCCAGTCGATCTTCGCGGTGCGCATCTCGGTCTCGAACGCGGCCACCTCTTCGGGCTTCACGAACGGGTCGTCCGCGCCATGGAGGACGAGCACGCGGCCCTTGATGTTCTTCGCGTCCTCGGGGTGCGGGGTCGAGAGCCCACCGTGGAAGCTCACCGTGGCCGCGAGCGGCGCGCCGCTCCGCGCGAGCTCGAGCGCCGCGGTGCCGCCGAAGCAGTAGCCGATGGCCGCGACCTTCGCCGGGTCCACCTTGCCCGAGGCGACCAGCTGGTCGAGCGCGGCACGCGCGCGGGCCCGCAGCGTCGCGCGGTCCTCCTTGTACTGCCCCGCGAGCTTGCCGGCCTCGCCCGCGTTCGCGGGACGCACGCCCTTGCCGTAGAGGTCGGCGGCGAGCGCCACGTACCCGAGCTTCGCGAGCATGTCAGCGCGCATCTTCGGGTTCGGTCCGAGCCCCATCCAGTCGTGGAACACCACCACGCCGGGGCGCTTGGTCGACGGCCCGTCGGGGTACGCGAGGTAGCCCTCGAGCTTGGTGTCGCCCGCCGCATACTCGATCGCGTCGTGCTTCGCCGTGGGCTCCGCTGCCTTGGGCGCGCTGGCCGTCGTGTTCGGGTTCTGCCCGCTGCACGCGAAGAGGACGATGCCGAGGAGCAGAAAGGCGGTGGGGCGCATGCGCCTGTGTAACCGATCTGCGGCCCGTGGTCAGTCGAACTGCTTCGGGTCCGCCCCGAGCAGCCCGACCTGGTAGCCGGCCGCCTTCACCATCTTGGTGGCGGACTGGTTCACCACGACCATGACCACGAGGCTCACGTACGGCACGAGGCAGCCGATCGCCGCGAGGACCGCCGCCACCGCGCTCTCGTACACGCGGTAGGCGAGCTGGGTGACCGCGGCGGCCGACAGCACGCCGAGCGCGGCGAAGACGATGAGGCGCAGCGGATCGCCGATGCCGAGGAGGAAGATCGCCAGGAACGCGATCAGCGAGGCGAGCACCATCAGGTTGACCCAGCGCTGCGACACCGCGATCGGACGCAACCTCGCCTTCAGGCTCGCGTCGGCCTGCGGGGCGCTCGCGGCGGTCGGTGCCTGGTACGGGTCGTTCGCCATGGGGGCATGGGAGCCGAGTTCGCACCCACCGTCCATCGAAGAGGTATGCTGGGAGCCTTCGCTTCAGCAGGGAGGCATCGATGCGCGCACTCGAGGTTCTGAAGGCTCCGGGGCTCTGGTCGATCTCGGCAGCGACGCTCCTCGCGTGCTCGTCGTCGTCGGACACCCCTCCCCCGGAGGACACCGCGCCAATCGACGACGGCGCGACCGACACCGCCGACGCGACGCCGCCGCTCGTCGCCCCTCCCGCGTTCGACCGCTACTGCGCGGGGCGCACCCTCGAGGCGACCAGGACCCCGGCCACCCCCGGCAAGCTCTCCGGAAAATACTCCGGCGTGCTCAAGGGCCCGACCGCGACCAGCACCTGGAAGGCGGGCGTCCAGGAGGTCATCAAGATCATCCCCGAGCACCCGTTCGTGGCGACCAAGCTGCGCGTGAACCTCGTGGGCAACGGCCAGGCGCGCCTGCGGGTCGTCACCACGTTCGGCCGCAGCTACCCGGGCAGCTACCCGAGCACCGATCCGAAGACCCTCCCCGACCTGCCGACGCCCGTCGATCTCGTGGAGCCGATCGTGCTCGACGTGGTGGACGGCAAGGCCGACGCGTGGATCGAGGTCGACATCCCGCCCACGTTCCTGCAGCCGACCCAGCACTACGATCTGGTCTACGAGCACGTCACCGGCGAGCCGTTCCTCGCCCTCGAGACCAAGGCCGACGGCGACACCGACCGCTCGGCGCTGTTCCAGCCCCCCAAGCGCGACATGTTCGGGGTCCCCGGCAACTACCCTTCTGCGCGATCGCCGACGAGGACCGCGCGTTCGCCCCCAAGAAGACCGCGCTCGACGGCCTCGCGGTGTCGTTCGTCACCTTCCGCGACGTCAACGGCGACGGCCACGACGACGCGGTCTCGATCGTCGACGGCGTCGCCAAGCTGCACCTCGGCGACGGCAAGGGTGCGTTCGCTGCTGCCGGGTTCGACCCCTTCGACGTGCCGAAGCCGCACAGCATCACCTTCGGCGACCTCGACAACGACGGCGAGCAGGACGCCTTCGTCTCGGTCTACGTGCAGCCCGACGGCGACGGCGACGGCTACACGGTCGAGCAGGGCGACTGCAACGACACCAGCGCCGACATCCACCCGCTCGCGGTCGAGACCAAGAACGGCAAGGACGACGACTGCGACGGCAAGGCCGACGACGGCACCGACACGACCGACGCCGACGGCGACGGCTTCTCGATCGCCAAGGGCGACTGCGACGACACCCAGAAGACCGTCTACCCCGGCGCCCCCGAGCTGCTCGACGGCCTCGACAACGACTGCAACGGCAAGACCGACGAGACCTTCGTCAGCCGGATCGCCCTCGGCGACGGCAAGGGCAAGTTCACCCGCGTCGCGAGCAAGGACGTCGAGACCATCGCGCCCTCCACCGCGGTCGCGATGGGCGACGGCAACCTCGACGGCAAGCTGGACGTGTACGCCGGCAGCTGGCTCGTCCACTACCCGGACTACCCCACCGCGAAGAGCCGGTACTTCGAGGGCGACGGCAAGGGCGGCTTCGTCAACGCCTGGGACAAGGCCGGCCTCGCGCTCGATCCGCCGCGCCCCGTGTACGGCGTCATGTGGACCGACTGGAACGACGACGGGCTGCCCGACCTCTACGTCAGCCACTACAACCTGCGCGACAACGCGCTGTTCCAGAACCTCGGCGGGGGCAAGTTCAGCGACGTCGCGGCCAAGGTCGGCGCCGACCACGACAGCATCCCGACCACCAGCGCCGACTACCCGGGTGGGCACAGCTTCGGGAGCGACATCGGCGACTTCGACAACGACGGCGACATGGACATCTTCGTGCCGGACATCTCGCACCCGCGCACGCAGCCGTGGGCCGACCCGAGCATGCTCCTGGTCAACCAGGGCGCCCCCGGGTTCACCTTCAAGAACCTCCGCCGCGATCTCGGGATTGTCTACGACGAGGGCGACGTGAACTCGCTGTGGGTCGACTACGACAACGACGGCGACCTCGACCTCGTGGTCGCCCCCACCTACCCGAGCCACTACACCAAGCTCTACCGGAACGACGGCAAGGCCGGCTTCGTCGACGTCACCTACGAGGCGCGCCTCGCCGTGCACATGGGAGGCTACGTGGTGGCCTCGGACATCGACGAGGACGGCGACATGGATCTCCTCGTCACCGGCGTGGCGCCGAGCCCGAGCGTGAACGTCCTCGAGAACAAGGTAGGCAACAAGAACGCCTGGGCGTTCTTCGACCTCGAGGGCGTCAAGTGCAACCGCGACGCGGTCGGCGCCAAGGTCGTCGTGAAGGCGGGCGGCATCACCCAGACCCGCGAGGTCAAGGGCGGCGGTGGCGGTACGCCGAGCCACGGCAACTCGCACTGGCTCCACTTCGGGCTCGGCAAAGCCGCGGCGATCGACTCCATCACCGTGCGCTGGCCGGGCGGCGCCACCGAGACCTTCACCGACGCCAAGATCAACGGTCGCTTCAAGCTGGTGGAGGGCGCGGGCAAGGCCGTCGCCAAGTAGTGGCTTGCGGCCTCTGCCCCGCACGTTATGAACCAGGCGATGAGCGTCACCGCCTGGTCCTTCCCCACCCGCATCCTGTTCGGCGTCGGCGCGGTCCGCGAGCTCGGCCCGCTCGCCAAGGGCCTCGGCAAGAAGGCGCTGATCGTCACCGACGCGGGCGTCGTCGGCACCGGCGCGATCGACAAGGTGCGCGCGGCGCTGGACGCGGCCGGCGTCGCCCACGCGACCTGGGACGGCGTCGAGGGCAACCCGCACGAGCCCAACGTGTTCGAGGGCCTCGCCGCCTACCGCGCGGCCGGCGCCGACCTGATCGTGGCCGTCGGCGGCGGCAGCCCGCTCGACGTCGCCAAGCTGGTGCGCCTCATGGCGACCCACGAGCCCCCGCTCGCGCAGTACGACGACGCGATCGGCGGCGACGCCAAGATCGTGCGCGACGTGCCCCCCATGCTCGCCGTGCCCACCACCGCCGGCACCGGCAGCGAGGTCGGCCGCAGCGGCGTCGTCACCCTCAGCGCCACCAACCAGAAGACGGTCATCTTCGGGCCACGCCTGCTCGCCAACGCCGCGATCCTCGACCCGGAGCTCACGGTCTCCATGCCCGCGCGCATCACCGCGGCCACCGGCATCGATGCCCTCACCCACAACCTCGAGGCCTACCTCGCCCTCGGCGACCACCCGCTCGCCGATTCGATCGCCCTCGGCGGCCTCGAGCTCTGCGCGCGCTCGCTGGTCCGCGCCACCCACCACGGCGCCGATCTCACCGCCCGCGGCGACATGATGAAGGCCGCGGCCATGGGCGCGATCGCCTTCCAGAAGGGCCTCGGCGCGTGCCACTCGCTCGCCCACCCGCTCGGCGCCGACAAGGGCCTCCACCACGGCCTCGCCAACGCGCTCTGCCTGCCGGCCGTCGTGGCGTGGAACCGCGAGGTCGTCACCGAGCGCGTCGAGCGCGTGGCCCGCGTGTTCGGCGTCGCGGGCAGTGAGCTCGCCGACAAGCTGCGCGGCCTCAACGCCGAGCTCGGCCTGCCCGCGGGTCTACGCGCCGAGGGCGTCGCCGACGACGACCTCGCGAGCCTCGCCGACCACGCCTTCGCGGACGCGTGCCACCGCAGCAACCCGCGCCCGTGCACGCGCGACGACCTGCTCGCGCTCTACCGCGCGTCGATGGGATGAGCGAGCGCGCCGTCAGCGTCGACGAGGAGGCCGAGCACCTCCTCGACCTCTACGCGGGCAACGGGCCCGCGATCATGGACGCCATCCAGCGCCAGATGGGCATCCTCGCCGGGCGCGCCCAGATGCTGCTCCAGCTCGCCGGCCTCACCATCACCGTCACCGGCTTCTCCGGCGCCAGCATCGCGCACAGCGGCCGCCTCGGCGCGATCCTCATCGTGTCGGGCCTGGTGCTCGTCCTCGTCGCGGCGTCCATCACGATGGTCGGCATCCTCCGCGTGCAGTGGACGACGAGCCTCGCGCCCATGGCCCTGCCCGAGGCTGTTCGCCGCGCGCTGCGCCTGCGCGACGAGAAGACGACGGCGTACGGGCGCGCGCTCTCGGTGCTCGTCGTCGGCCTCGCGCTCTACGTCTCGAGCGTCGCCGTCCTCCTGCTCGGCAACCTCCCTCCCCACTGACCATGGAGTGATCGATGGACCCCGTGCAAGCCGCCGCCCACGTCGACAGCCTCCGCCGCGCGCAGCGCCCGTTCGAGGCCCGCGACGCGCTCCACGCTGCGCTCCCTTATTTTCCGCAGGATCCCACGCTCTGCCACGCGGGCGGCGTGCTCTACCTCGAGCTCGGCTACGCGCACGAGGCGCTGCGGTTCTTCGAGCTCGTCGAGCGCTCGTCGCACCCGACGCTCGCCAAGGACGCGACCGAGCGGCTCTCGCTGATCGCGCGCGAGGGCACCACCGGCGCGCGCGACGCGGCCATCTGCGTGCTCACGCTGGCCGAGATCTACGGCGCGCTCTTCACCCCCTACGCGCGACAGTGGCCGCTCGCGCACTGGGCGGACGCCACGCTGCGCGACCCGTGCTGGGTGCTCGCGCCGAACCACCTCGCTGGCGCGCTCAGCGGCGGGCACGCGACCCCGCCAGGCCACCCGCGCGCGTTCTGGACCGTGCGTTACGCGATCGAGGCGCTCGACGCCGGGAGCGCAGCGGCCTCGCTCGGCGGGCGGTTCCCCGACGGCGAGATCCTCGTCTACCTCGAGACCGACGCCACCACGCTGCCCATGGAAGAGCCGACCGACAGGGATCTCCTCGGCACCACGGCGCTCCGCCGCGCCACGGCGTTCGAGCGCGTCACCGACCCCGTGGACGTCGCGCTCGTCCGAAGGGTGTACGTGGCCGGCGTGGTCAAGGACCCGATCGGCTAGCCACCGTCGGGCGTCGCGAGCGGCTTCAGGCTCGCGAGCAGCGCCTCGAGCTCGGCGCGCGCGGCCTCGACGCTCTTGGCGGGCCCCGTGAGCTTGAAGAAGTGCGCGCCGCGCGGCGTGTCGACGATCGCGCCGAGCAACAGGAACCCCGGCTCGGGCTCGGCCATGTCGAGCCCCTGGTAGGCGCCGCGCACCTCGACGAACAGCGCGCGGACGCCGGCGATCGTCCGCTCGGTCTTCTTGGCGGTCGCCTTGGCGCCGGCGTCGAACTGGGCGATCCAGCGGTCGGCGTTGACCTGCAAGTCGCCGCCGGCGCGCGTGATCGAGAGCTCGGGGTTCTCCGCGTCGCCCGGCACGTGCGGGATCTCGTAGGTCGCGATGCGCATCGAGCTGATGTGCGGGCGGAGCTGCCAGCGCGCCGGGGCGACCCATTCAAGAGAAGGCTCGACGCGCGGAGGCATCGGCCCCCCCTTGCCCGCGTGGGCGGCGCCGATCGAAGCGCTCGAGCTCCACGCGGGGCTCGGGCTCGAGTGCAGCGGCGGGTGGCCTTTCGGCAGCACGGGCGTCGATGCGACCGAGGCCACGGCCGGCGTGGGTGGCGCGTCGGGGCGTCGCGTCGCGAGCACGATGGCGAAGGCGCAGACCACCCCGGCGAGGACCACGAACCCCAGGCGCCCGAGCGGGTCGTTCATGGATCTCTCGGACGCCGGGGCGTGATCCTGCGCGTGGTTCAGGGACGCGGGCCGAGGTCCGTGGTGGCCTTGCCCTCGCTGAGGCGGTCGTACGAATCCCAGAGCAGCTGCTTCACGTAGACCGGGTTGTGGAGGCCGAACTCCTTGCCGCGGGCGACGAGGAAGTAGTTGTAGAGCGCGCCGGCGTGCTCCGCGTCGAGGACCTGGTCGGCCCCGGCGGCCCCGCTCTTGGGGCGGACGTGGTCGAGGTGGAACGCGCCATCGGCGAGCTCGGCCGAGGTGAGCGCCGGGTACGGTGCGGCCGAGCTCCTCGAGATGAGGTTGAGGTCGTTCAAGAGCTTCTCGAACTTGGTGAGGATGCCCTTGGTCGCCGTCTGGCCGCCGGCCACGTCGAAGTTCGAACCCGTGTACGTCGAGTGGCAGGTCTTGCAGAACGTGAGCTGCGGCTTCATCGAGTGATCGGGCACGTGCTTGTTCGTGGTGACCGGCTGCATGTGGCAGGACGGGCAGCCGTTGGCGATGGTGCCGTGAACGGCCGACCCATAGCTGCGCCCGCCGAACTGGTAGCCACCCTTGCCGCTGTAGATGTCCGCGACTGGGCCCTCGTGCGGGCCCCAGAAGTAGCTGTTCATCGTGTTCGAGGCGGTGATGTAGAACGTGATGTCCTTGCGGGACTTGTGGCAGAAGACGCAGGTGTTGCCGACCTTGTACTTGCCCGCCTCCTGACCGGCCACGGCCGACGACGAGGGGCTCTTCTCGATCATCGCGTAGTCGGCGGCGCCCGCCGGCACGCGCAGCGGCGCCGAGCCCGCCACGTACGAACCCGTGTTGTGCGGGTCGTTGGTGGCGCTGAACGCGTGGCACGACGTGCAGTGGACGACGGGAGCCTTGCCGGTGCCGGAGTAGAGCTGCTCGCCCGCGCCGCCGCTCGCGGTCTTGAAGCTCAGGTGCCCCTTGTCGGGATCGGTCGTCGCGGTGCCGCCATCGGCGACGTCGACGGTCTTCGCGAGGCGCCGCTCCACACCATCGATCGCGTGACAGTTGCCGCAGGAGTTGCCCGGAGCGGTCCAGACCGGCTCCTCGTCGGCCAGGTTCTGCATGCGGTAGTGCTTGCTGTAGCGCCACTGGTCGACGACGTTGCCGAAGCCGTGGCACGGCTGACCGCAGCTGAGCGGGCCTGCCTCCCCTCCCGCGTCGCTCGTGCCCGGGGGGCCGGCTTCGCCCGGCGGCCCTTGCTGGCCTTCCGGTCCCTGCGGCCCCTGCCCACCCTGCGGCCCCTGCGGCCCCTGCTCACCGTCTTTGCCCGCGCAAGCCAGGAGCGAAGCTCCACTGATCAGCAGCGTGACGACCGAGGCAGCAAGGAAAGTTCTCATGGGATTCATCTCGTCTCCGGAGGGGACTTCATGTTCGTGCCTGGACCTTGCTAGATCAAGGCCAGACGCGCGAGCGTGTGTGATCTAGTTGCTTTCGTCTCCGACCTCCTCCAACCTCCAGCGAGCCATGCGCAGACAGCGCCCTCACCGCAGCGAAATCATTGCGCAAGTCGCGCATTCTGCGCGCGCTTTCGGGGTCATCCTTGCCGCAACGTCCACCCTCGCGGCGTGCAGCCCCGACAGGGCCGAGCCGGTCCCGACGTTTCGTGAAGACATCGCGCCCCTCTTCGCCGCCAAGTGCACCAAGTGCCACGACGGAGCGACCGCCGCCGCCGGCTATCGCACGACGAGCTACCTGAGCGTCGTCGGCTGCGTCGCCGGCGTCGCCGCCACGGCAGAGAGCGGCCCCCTGCTCCGCGCACTCGCCGGCACCCACGCCGGCTATGTCACTGCCGACGAGCGGTCGCTGATCGAGCGCTGGGTCGGCGGCGGCGCTCCCGCGTCCCGCGGCGGCGTGCACCCCGTCGGCTTCGTCGATCCACGCAGCCCCGACTCGCACGCCACGTTCCTGCGCAGCAAGCGCTGGACGCCGATGCTCGACGGCAAGGACTCCGAAGCCTGTGGGCGTTGTCACGACGGTGCGCCGAACCGCGCTGCGTTCACGACCGATCTCCCTGCCGAGAAGCGCGTCACGAGCGCGGCGCCCAACGCCACGGCTTGCACCACCTGTCACACCGAGCCCGAGGGCCCGCTCGCGTGCGGCACGTGCCACGGCAACGGCCCGCGCGCCGCGCCGCCGCGCGACGCATGCTTCTTCCCGCGTCCGACGTCCGACGCCCACCGCGCCCACGTCGAGCCGAGCAACGCCAAGAAGAGCGGGCTCGCGTGCAACACCTGTCACCCCGTACCGTCCAAGGTCGGCGACTTCTCCGCGACCCACGGCGATGGTGCCGTGCAGGTCCAGTTCAACGGCCTCGGCGGCCCCGGCTCCAAGTTCGACACCTCGAGCAAGCAGTGCTCGGTGCGCTGTCACAAGGGCCAAGGTGGCTCTCGTCCGTCGCCGGCGTGGACCGAGACCGAGAAGATGACCTGTCAGAGCTGCCACAGCTCTCCACCGCCCGCGCACTACAAGAGCGCTTGCACGAACTGTCACACCGAACCCGACGGCACGGGCACTGCGCTCGCGAAGACCGACCTGCACCTGAACGGCACCGTCGACGTCGGCAACGGCAACCCCGGCTGCGGCGCTTGCCACGGCAAGGGTGACGACCCGTTCCCGACCACCGGGCCGCACCCCGCGCACGCCGCGCCCAAGTTCAGCAAGCCCGTGGAGTGCACCACCTGCCACGTCGTGCCGACCAGCCGGGTGGGGCACCCCTCCGGCAAGGCAGCCGCGACCGTCACCTTCGCCGGGCTCGCGACCTGGCGCGGGCTGTCACCGACCTACGATGCCACCACCAAGACCTGCTCCAACGTGTACTGCCACGCCGGCGCGGGTGGAGCGCTCACCGCTCCGACCTGGGTGGCCGGCACCGTCGTCTGCGGCTCGTGCCACAGCATCCCGCCGCCCCCTTCGCACACCACGTCGACCGGCTGCGGCACGGGTTTCTGCCACAACGGCGCGATCAGCGGCGGCGTCATCACGACCAAGGGCGCGGCCCACCACGTCGACGGCCAGATCGATCTGAACATCCCCTGAGGGTGTGCGGGTCACTCGTGCGGTTCGGGCGCGGGCGGCGTGTCGGTCGGCGCGCGATCGCCCTTGAGCATGCGGACGACCCCGGTGTTCTCCTCGGCGATGGTGAGCGCGAGGTAGAGGTGCACGAGCAAGAACGCGGTGAAGGCATACGCGAGCACCGAGTGCCCCACCGCCATCGGCCAGATGCCGCCCATGCCGGCGACGGAGACCGGCGCGCGGTCCGGGTAGAGCAGCGCGATGCCGGTGATGGCCTGCGCGGGGAACAGGACGTACACGGCGAACACGTACGCGAGCCGCTGGATCGGGTTGAAGCGCGACTCGAGCGTGGACTCGAACGGGTGGTGCTCGCCCTTGAACACGCCGAGCAGGTACCAGCGCGTCTGCGCGATGACCCCCCGCAGCGTGGGCTTGTACTGGCGGATGTGTCCGGTGACGAGCTGGGCGACGATGTAGAACACGTAGAGCACGATCAGCGCGATGCCGAAGGCGTTGTGCAGCACGACCGAGCGCCGGAAGCTGGTGTTGCCCGCCCCGAGCGCCGCGAAGTGCAGGTTGAAGCCGGTGTACAGCAGCGTGAAGAACACCACGGCGTTGGCCCAGTGCCAGAATCGCAGCCAGCGAGGAAACATCAGGCGCTGCTTGTTCATCCGTGGCCTCCCTTGCCGCGTCGCTTGCGCAGCTGCCCGAACAGGATCCGCAGCGCGCCGTGCCCGGAGACGCCGGCGAACGTGCCGCCGATGATGAGCAGCGCGAAGAAGTCGAGGCGCCGGTTGCGCGTGGCGCCGATCACGTAGGCGCGGTTGATGATCGTCGCGTTGAGGAACCCGAGCTCCCTCACCTCCGCGGCGCGCATGCGGCTGTAGAGCCGCATCAGCTGGGCAGGGTTCTGCGAGTGGCACGCCTCGCACTTCTTGACGGCGAACTTCTTGGCGAGGACGAGGTGCGAGCTCTTCGGGTCGTAGCCGGTGTGGCACTCGAGGCAGCGCACGGTCCGCCAGTG
>Ga0154020_10002369_pt1 | contig 22963 bp, 14 predicted proteins | sample Klosneuvirus_201_FD_109709 | JGI IMG/M metagenome (GOLD analysis project Ga0154020, IMG submission 109709) | Active sludge microbial communities from wastewater, Klosterneuburg, Austria - Klosneuvirus_20160825_MG | ecosystem: Engineered > WWTP > Aerobic digester > Activated sludge | place...
CGCATTGACGCGTGGCTGAACGAGTACGACAAACAGATCAAGGTTGTCGAGCAGATGGCCGAAATCTCCCGCCTGCTGACCGAGGCCCGCGCCTACCTGAACAAGGCGCTGCCCGCCAGGGGCTACGACGAAGCCCGCAAGCTGCTGCAGGATGTCATCCGTCGCTGCGACTCTGCGGTGTCGATCGGCGCCGACCTTGACCTTGCGCAGCCGCTGCACCGGCAGGCAAAAGACATCAAGGCACAGGCCACGCTCGACTTTGCTTCACGCGCGCTCGCGCTTGGCCAGTTTGATTTCTGTGAATACATGCTGGGCGAAGCCTCGGATACGCGCGCGCGTGAAGGCGAAGTGCGCAAGTTGCGCGAAGAGCTGGGCCGCCAGCGTGATCTTGCCAGCAAGTTCCGTAAGCAGTTTGCCGAAGCCGAGGCCGCCGTTTCCGCGGCACAGAAGGCGGGCGAAATCAAACAGTGGGACATCGCCAACCAGAAGGTGCGTGAAGCCCTGGCCGAGGCGCAAAGCTCCACGTATGCCACCGAGAATGACAAACAGCAGCTCGACCAATGGGCCCAGCTCTCACGCCTTCAGCCGGCGCGCCTTCGCGACAGCACAGCTGCCAACGTTGACGAAATGATCGCCGTCGAGGCCGAGTACACGCTCTTGCTCGATACGCTGCTCAAAGACAAAGATTACCGCGAGAAAGCACTGGCCTGGCGGCTGGATCTGCGCAACCGGCTGATCAAGGTGCTGCGCGAAGAGGCGGCGGTGTCCAAGGGCGACCGCGCGCGTGAGTACCTCCGGCGCGCGCTGGCCTACTGCTTTGACGACACCCAGCGCAAGGAAATCGAAATGGCGCTGGAAGACGTTCAGGCGCGCGAAGCCATTGGCGAACTTGACGCCACCATGGCGCTGCTCCCGCGCGGCGGATTCCTGCTTGGATCCACGCGCGACGCCGACAACAACCCGCAGCGCCCCTTCGAACACAAACAGTTCGTGTTCATCGACAAATACCTCGTGACCAACGCCGCTTACTCAAAATTCGTCGCCGATGGCGGCTACGCAAGACCCGAGTTGTGGGATGACGCTGCGCAATCCCTCTTGCCTGCCTTCGTGGATACAACGGGAAAGCCGGGCCCCGCTGGCTGGGTGGACGGCAAGTTTGACAACACTCTGGCCAACTTGCCGGTGACCGGCATTTCCTGGTACGAAGCGCGCGCTTTCGCCAAGTGGACCGGCAAGCGTCTTGTAAGCGGTGACGAGTGGGAACTGGCAGCGGGTGCGCCGCGCAGCGACAAAGACATGGTGGCTGAGTTTCCCTTTGGCACCCGCGAAGAAGCCGAGGCCGTGGGCGGCGTTCCCACTTTGCGCGAAGTCGGCACCGCGCCCTGGGACCGCAACGAGCTTGGCGTGCGCGACATGGGCTGCAACAGCGCCGAGTGGACCGGCAGCGCCAACCAGAATGGCCGCGTCATCATCAAAGGCGCCGAGCCGGGCCTGAAGCTTGAATTGTTCCTGCACTTCGCGCGACGCGCCAAGAACAGTTTCGCGCCGCCGACCGATCGTTCGCTGGGCAGGGGTTTCCGTTGCGCCCAGGACTACAAGCCACAGTAAAGGATGATGGATGAAAACGGCGTTCCAGTGGCTTGTGTTGCTGACGTGCGCGCTGCTGCTTGGCGCGTGCAGCGGTTTCACCGTGCCCGACTTTGACGAGGAAGTGCGAAACGAGAAGATCATCCCCGAAAACTGGAAACCGGTGAAGTTGCGTGTCGGGCTCGCGCCGGTTGTCGCCGACCTCGAGCTCGATGCCAGGAAGCTCAACGTCGAAGACACGCGCCGCTGGGTGCTCGCACCCGACGAAGCGCGGCTCAACGCGGCCGAGAAGTCACTCTTCAACCAGCTGCAACAGGTGCTCTCGCGCTACAAGATGTTCGAGCGCGTCGAGGCGATCAGGGGCGTAACCTCAAAGATGAAAATGGAGCGCGTAGCCGCGCTGGCGCTGGAGCAGGGATTTGATGTCGTGCTGCGCCCCGTGGTCAAGCGCAGTGACGTGGGCTACGTGGGCACCAACGGCGCCTACGCCTGGAACCTGCTGATCTGGCTGGTCATCAATCCGATCAATTCCTGGTGGGTGGCCGACGAGGATTTCGACGCCTTCCTCGAGTGCGATTTCGCGCTCTATTCGGCTGCCAACGGAAAGCTGCTTCGCCAAAAGCGCGTCAAGCCCGACAAGCCGGTGGTGCGCGCGTTCGACGACTGGGACATGGGCTTCAATCTGTTCGCCATTTTCACGGCACCCAACTATTTCGACCACGAAAACTGGGAGCGCATCGGCGAAAGGCTCATGCCTTTTGCTGATCAGGCTCACAAGAAGCAGGCCTTGCGTTACGTGGTCAGCGAGCTGGCGCCGGACGTTAAATCCGAGAGCTTCCAGAGCGGCATCCGGCGCCGCGTCGGACTCTTTATCGGGGTGGATGGCAATGGCCAGAACGGAGTGCCGCTGACGCGCTATGCCGCCGCCGATGCCGAGGAACTCTCACGGGTGCTGACGGCGCTCGAGTTCAATTCTCTTTCCGCGTCCGGCGCCACGCTGCTCACGGGCGAGCAGGCCACCGCGCTGGGTGTTGACAGTGCGCTGGACGCACTGGCCAAACTCGCCCGCGAGAACGATGAACTCTTTCTCTCCTACAGCGGCATGGGCACCGTCACGCCCGAGGGCAAACCCGCCGTGCTTCTGCGCAAACCCGAGGGCGGATATGAAGCCGTGGCCCTTCAGACCATGGTCGATCGCGCGCTCAAGGGCAAGCCGCGCACACTGGTGCTTTCGCTTGATTGCTCGTTTCTCTCGCCCGCTGACGGGCGCTGCGCGGTCACTCAGGAATTGCTGGCCAAGGTTCAGGGCGTGCCCGGCGAAAGCCTGCTCAAGGCCATTGTCGCCCAGTGTGAGGCGGCCGGCACGCAGTGCATTATCATGGGCGCCGACGGAGCCATCCCCGGCCTGGCAACGCCTGACTGTGCGCTTGAGAACGAAGAGCTCGGCCACGGACTGTTCACCAGTTTCCTGATCGACGGCGTTGCGGGCGCGGCTGACTCCGACGGTTTGGGCGGCGTCGCGATTGAGGAGCTGCGCGCCTATCTCGGATCGAACATCGAGCGTATCGCCGGGTTCGACGACAAGTCGCAACGTACTTTCTCGGCCTGGAGCGAGGCCCGCAACTCCTACGTCATGCCCAGTTCAAGCCGTGATTCCAGCGGCCGCTAACGCCCTGATTGCCACATCCGGCTTGTCGGTTTCAATGGCATCCACTCCCATGCGCGCCAAACGCAGCACGGATGCGGCGCGATTGACAGTCCAGGCGTCTACGCGCAGGCCACTGACATGGGCCTTCGCGACGCGGGCTTGCGTCAGGTGGCGATAGTTCACGCCCAGGCCATTGAGGCCGTGCCTGGCCGCGGCCAATGCACGCGCCCATTGTCCCTCTGTAGAGGCATTGGCAAGCAACTCCGCGTGGAGGAAAGGAACTGCAATCTTGAGCGCCAGGCAGATTTCCTCGGAGAATGAACAGGCCGTGGCGTGGGCGCCGTCAAGCAGGCGAGCAACTTTCAACGCCAGCCGCTGTCTTACTTTCGACACCCCGCTGTCTTTGACTTCGACCATGCAGGAAAAGCGTGGCTTCGCGAGTGCCAGCGCCTCCTCCAACGTGAGAATACGTTGATCTGAGAACTCGCGGCCGAACCACGAGCCGACGTCCAGCTCTTTCAACTCGCGCACAGTCAGGTCACGCACAAGCCGCTTCATCCCTGCTATGCGTCTTAAGTTGTCGTCGTGGATCACGACGGGCACGCCGTCTTTGCTCAGGTGCACGTCGCACTCAAATCCGTCGGCGCCCATGTCGCGCGCGAGTTCAAAGGCCGCGCGCGTGTTTTCAGGCGCGTAGGCGGAGGCGCCACGATGGGCGATGATGAGAGGCCGCGCCATGGTCATGCCATCGTCAGATAGACGAGGCTGAACCACTTGTTGGCGTCCTGCCAGACCTTGCTGGCTCTTAAACCCGCCTGCGCGGCGGTGTTTGCAAAACCCTCCAACGTGTACTTGTGCGAGAACTCGGTGACAATGGCTTCGCCCTTGTCGAACTTGAACTCGCGGCCCGCCACGCGCGCGCTTTGCTCGCGGCTTGATATCAAGTGCATCTCGATGCGGCCCTCGCGCGCGTTGTAGATGGCCTGGTGCTCAAAATGCCCAAGCTCAAAGTTGCCGCCCAGCTCCTTGTTGATTCTCACTAAGAGGTTGAGATTGAACGCGGCCGTAATGCCCGCGGCGTCGTTGTAGGCGGGCAAAAGCACGCTTAGCGGCTTTTGCATATCAATGCCGATCAGCAGCCCGCCATTTTCGCCCGCAAGCCGGCGCGCGCGCTCGAGGAAAGCCGCGCCTTCGTCGTGGGTGAAATTGCCAATGCTGCTGCCAGGAAAATAGACCACCACGCGTTTGGGCTCGCGCGGAAACTCGGGCAGCTTCACCTCCGAGGTGTAATCGGCCACCACAGGCAGGATTGCCAGCTTCGGGTAGCGCTTGCGCAGCGCCGCCGCAGTCGCCATCAGGTGTTTTTCTGAAATGTCGATCGGCACATAACCCGCTAGCGACTTGTGCTTGTCGAGCAGAAGCCGCGTCTTGATTGAGCTGCCGCTGCCGAACTCAGCAATCAAGGCGTCGTCGCCCAGCACGGCAACGATGTCATCAAGGTGATCGCGGTGGAGCTGCAAATCCACGCGCGTGACGTAGTACTCGGGCAGCTCGCAGATTTTGTCGAAGAGCCGCGAGCCTTCGGCGTCATAAAAGAACTTGCAGGGAAGTGTTTTCGGTGTTGCGCCCAGGCCCTCAAACACGGCGTCGCGGAAACTGATGTCGGTCATCAGCGCCGGTGTCTGAGTTTTCAACGTCGGGTCGGAGCTCATGATCGCTCTGGGTTCACCGTATAGTTCAAACTCTAGCAACGATGACGTGCGCTCCAAACCACGAACGTCCGTCGCCCATTCCCGCTAATTACTCAGAGGCGGGTGCTGCTCAGCAGTTGCCCGCGGCGCGTGAAGTGTTGGCGCGCTGGGCTTGCCACCAGGCGAGCGACTTTGCCAGGCCCTCGTCGAAGCTTACCTGCGCTGAGAAACCGAACTCTGCTTTGGCGCGGCTTGTGTCGAGCCGCCTTCTGGGCTGGCCGCTAGGTTGGGTCTTGTCCCAGATGATATCGCCAGAGAACCCCGTGAGCTTGGCGAGCGTGACGGCCAAGTCGTACATCGAGATTTCCATGCCGCTGCCCAGATTCACGGGCTCAGGCTTTTCGTATTGGGCTGTGGCCAGCGCGATGCCGCGCGCGGCATCGTGCACGTACAGGAACTCGCGCGTGGGCCGGCCGTCGCCCCAGAGCGTGACGCTTTTTGCGCCCGAACGCGCGGCTTCGTCGAACTTGCGAATCATCGCGGGGATTACGTGACTGCTCGCGGGATTGAAATTGTCGCCGGGACCGTAAAGATTTACGGGCAGCAGGAAGATTCCATTCAAACCGTACTGCTGGCGATAGCTTTGCAGCATCACCAGTTGCGCACGTTTGGCAAAGCCATAGGGCGCGTTGGTTTCCTCGGGGTAGCCGTCGAAAAGTTCGTCTTCGCGGAAGGGAACTTTGGCGTGCTTGGGATAGCTGCACACCGTGCCTAGCCCCACAAACTTGGTGAGTTTGCCATACAGCCGCGCTTCTTCGATCAAGTTCAACCCCATGAGCGTGTTCTCATAGAAGAACAGGCCAGGGTTGGCGCGGTTGGCGCCGATGCCGCCCACGCGCGCGGCCGTGTGGATCACGATGCTCGGCTGCCAGGTATTGAACATGCGCGCGACCTGCGCACGCTCAAGCAGATTGCACTCGGAGCGAGTGGGCGTGAACAGGTTCTTGCAGCCCAAGCCGCGCAGGTGCTCGGCCAGCGCGCGGCCGAGGAAGCCGTTGCCGCCGGTGAGAAGGATTCGCTCTTTTTGCAGCTCAATCATCGTCATGAGTGTTTGAGAGATAGAGAGTTTGAGAGATGGCAAAAGCGGTCAACGATTGTTGGCTATCTCTCAAACACTCGATCTCTCCATCTCTCAGCCTCACTTGAACCACCGTTCTTCGCTTCTGAAATCGTCGCGGCCCGTTGCCACGGCTTCCACGTCGGCATCGACCATGATGTTCACCAGCTCTGCGAATTTCACGCGCGGCTTCCAGCCGAGTTGCTTGCGGGCCTTGCTTGCGTCGCCGCAGAGGTGATCGACTTCCGCAGGGCGCAGATAGCGCTTGTCGTGCTTGACGTGTTTGCGCCAGTCCAGCTTTGCGCGCGCAAAGGCCAGTTCGCAGAATTCGCGCACGCTGTGGCTTTCGCCCGTGGCGAGCACGAAGTCGTCGGGCTCTTTCGCCTGCAACATCTGCCACATGCCCTCAACGTAATCGGGCGCATAGCCCCAGTCACGGCAGGCGTCGAGGTTGCCGAGATAGAGCGTTTTCTGTTTGCCCGCGGCAATGCGCGCGACGGCGCGTATGATTTTTCGCGTAACGAAGGTGGGGCCGCGCCTCGGGCTTTCGTGGTTGAAGAGAATGCCGTTGGCAATGAACAACCCGTAGGCTTCGCGGTAGCTCTTGCCCATCCAGAACGCGTAGGCCTTGGCGGCCGCGTAGGGCGAGCGCGGCATCAGCGGTGTTTGCTCGTTTTGCGGTGCGGGCGCGTTGCCGAACATTTCACTGGAGCACGCCTGATAGATGCGCGACTTGAGACCCAGCGCGCGCACGGACTCCAGCAGGCGCGTCACGCCCACGGCGTCAACGTCGCCGGTGTACTCCGGCTGCTCGAAACTGACCTGCACATGGCTTTGCGCGCCGAGGTTGTAAATCTCGTCGGGCTTGATTTCGGCAAGAAGCTGCGTGACGCGCGAGCCATCGGTCAGGTTGCCGTAAACCAGCCGCAGGCGGTAGTCGGCCACGTGCGGATCCTGGTAGAGGTGCTCAATGCGGTCGATGTTGAAAACGCTGGAGCGCCGAATCATGCCATAAACGGTGTAGCCCTTGGCGAGCAGCAGTTCGGCCAGATAGCTGCCGTCCTGGCCGGTAACGCCGGTGATGAACGCGGTGCGTGGTTTCTTCTTTGCCATGCGCCGCGATTGTGGATTAGCGAATGCCGAATGCAAACGGCAAAGGCGTGAGCTGGCGAATTCTGAATGGCACGAGTTCGGCAAAGCTGCATTCAGAATTTAGGATTCAGAATTGTCTTTCTGGGCATAATCACGCGCCGTGCCCAAACGCTTCACTTTCCTCGTTCCTTACTTTCCGCCCGATGTTGCGGCCGATGGGCAACTCTTTGCCCTGCTCGCGCATGAACTTGCCAAGCGCGAACACGGCGTGCGTGTGATTACGTGGAAGCCGCGCTATCAGGGTTACGCGGCAACGCCCGCCGACGATGGCGGCTTGCGAGTCTCGCGCTGGTGGGCGCCTGGCGGCAAGAGTTTGTTTGCACGCGCGTTTGGCGCGCTCTGGTTGTTCAAGTCAGGGTTCTGGCGTGCGTTTTTCTCACGCGGAACGATGATTGTTCCATCGAGTCCGCCGGGGCTGGCACTCGCGGCCTGGTGGCTTTCGTGGCTGGGACGCCACTATATCTATGTGCTGCACGACATTCACCCTGAGCTTGGCATCGCGCTGGGAAAGTTGCGGCCGGGCTTTGTTGCGGCGGTCATGCGCTGGGTGAACAAACGCGCCATGGCGCGGGCTTCCGCCGTGGTCACGCTTACTGGCGGCATGATGGAACGCGCGCTCGCGCTTTGCCCGCGCGCAAGATTGCACGTGACTCCAAATTGGGTTGACCTCGAGGCGATCAAACCGCTGCCCAAGTCGGGAAGCCGCTTCGCGCGTGAGAACGATCTGGTGGAACCATTTGTCATTCAATACTCGGGAAATCTGGGCCTGCTTCATCCGCTCGATGGCCTGACCCGGGCGGTGGGCGCTACGCCCTATTGCGTGCTTTGCTATATCGGTCGTGGCGCGCGGCTTCATGCCACGCAGGCGTTGGCCCGGCGCGAAGACATTCCCAACATTCGATTTTTCGACTATCGCCCAGTCGCTGAGTTATGCGACTCGCTTGCGGCCTGCGACGTCGCCGCCATCGCGCTTGAGCCCGGCGCCGACAAGCTCGCCATGCCCAGCAAGCTGCAAGGAATACTTGCCAGCGGGCGCCCGATTCTGTGCCTCGCGCCAGCGTCGAGCGAACTCGCACAGTTCATCGAGCGCGAGCGCGTGGGGGTCGTTGTCAACGAGCCCAATGATCCCGCGCTAGTACGCGCGGCCATAGAGACATTGCGTGATGGCGCGCGGCGAGAGGAAATGGGCAAGAGAGCGCGTGCGGTGGCCGAATCGCAATTCGGCGTTGCGAAAGCCGCGGACGCGTACGAAAAATTGTAGGGGCGCAGCATGCTGCGCCCCCTCGGTTGTCGATTACTGCGCTAGGAATACACGCGCTCGATGGGCTTGCCGGCGGTTTTGTCCGTCAGCCACACCGGGCGATTGCCGGCCTGGAATTCCTTTGAAGTGTCCCAGCCCATGAGCGTGGCAAAGGTCCAGAACAGATCCTGTGGCGTCACGGGATCCTTGGTGATGGTCATGCCGCGGTCGTCGGTTTCGCCAATCACCTGCCCACCCTTCACGCCGCCGCCTGCCATCCAGTAGCAGAAATTGTTAGGCCAGTGGTCGCGGCCTTCCGTGCCGCTGATACGCGGCGTGCGGCCGAATTCGCCACCCCAGACCACGAGCGTGCTTTCGAGCAAGCCGCGCTTCTTGAGGTCTTGCAGAAGCGCCGCCATGGCCTGGTCGATTTCACTGCACAGACGCTTGGTCTTGACGAAGTTGTCGTCGTGGGTGTCCCAGCCGCCGTGCACGACTTCAACGCAGCTCACGCCGGTCTCGACGAGGCGGCGCGCGATGATGCAGCTCTCCGCAAACTTGCCGGGGCCATAGGCCTTCTTGACCTCTTCGGGCTCATCTGAGATGTAGAACTTCTGCTTGAGCGGGCTGTCCATCAAGCGGCGGGCCTTTTCGTACATGGCCTTGTGGGCTTCTACGGCCTCGTTGCCGCGCTGCTTTGCGAAGTCTTTTTCCATTTCCTCGACAAGTTTCATGCGCTTGTCCATGCGGGCTTTATCAACGCCGCCGGCGTAGTCGAGGTTCTCAATGCGCGCGCCCGGGTTGTTGATCACGAACGGATTGTGTTCGACGCCCAGATAACCCGCGCCAAAGGGCCCGCCGCGCAGTTTCACAAAGCTGGGAAGATCGAAGTCTTTCTTGCCAAGCTGATGGCTCACAATGCTGCCGAGGCTGGGAAACTTGAGTGTGGGGTTGGGGATGTAGCCGGTGTGCATCAGGTGCTGGCCACGCGAGTGGTTGCCTTCTTTGCTCGTCACGCTCTTGATGAGGCAGATTTCCTTGCCCATCTTGGCCATGAAGGGCAGGGTGTCGGCGGGCGTGTAGCCGGGGACGTCGGTTTCAAGCGCCTTTTTATCGGGCGAACCGGTCTCTTTGCTGGCGGGCTTGGGATCAAAGGTGTCAAGCTGGCTGGGCGCGCCTTCCATGAAGAGCAGGATGACGTTCTTGCACTTGGCGCTAACTTTGGCGCCGGTTTTCTTTTCGCCGCCCTTGGGAGTGTCTTCGGCAAGCAAGTCGCCGCCCCACCAGAAGTGAGAAGTGGCGGCAATACCGCCCGCGTAAGCGGCGGTGCGGAGGAAGTCGCGGCGTTTCAAAGAGACGAGCGGGTTAGCCATATTGACCTCGTGGATGCCTGTAATTCTGGACTTGCCGTTCAATTTTTCAGTAAACCCCGGAAAAGCGGCCCGGTTACGGTAATTCGAGGTGTTGGGTTCTGGGTTTTGGGTTCGCGGGAAACCAAAGCGTCTTGCGCCTTGCCCAGAACCCAAAACCCAGAACCCAGCCCCAGCTTCTAGTGGTTGGTCACGTACTCCGTAGTGTTCATCACCGCCCAGAAGACGTCTTCCCAGGCCTTGGCGCGGTCGGATTCGTTTTCAACATACTTCTTGAAGCGAGCCACTTCCCACTTCTCGGGCCAGCGGCTGAGTGTGGAGAGGTAAATCTCCTGCACGATGTAGGTCGTCGAGTCCAGTCCGCCGCGCATCTTCTCTTGATCCGCCTCGGCCAGAATCTTCTTGAGCGTTGTGGCGCCGCCCGCACCCACGCCATCGTTGAGCAAGTTGCCGTTGAGCATCATCAGCGCCTGCGGGATTGAGCCGGAGTAATCGTCAAGATCGCGCGAACCTTCGTCATCGGAGTAGGCATAGTTGAAACTTTGAAGCACGTAATTGAGCACCTGCTCGCGACGCTCGCGGTTGTTCTTGGCGCCGAAGTCCGTCGCGCCAATGCTGCGCATGATCGAGAATACGACCTGTTCAGGGCTGAGCCTGCGTACCATGGCGCTGGAGTAGAACTTGCGGTCCTCAACGACTTTGCCACCCGATTTCTTGGGCACCGTCGAGACGTTGTAGGCGTCGCTGGTCGTAATCACCCTGATCAAGTACTTGAGGTCAAAGCCGCTGGCCACAAACTCACGCGCCATGCGATCAAGTATCTCGGGGAACGTAGGCGTGGTGTTGCTGTTGAAATCGTCTGTGGGTTGCACAAAACCGTAGCCCAGGAAATGGGCCATGTAGCGGTTGACGGTCATCTCGCGGAAGTACTTGTTGTCCTTGCTCGTGATCCAGGTGGCCAGCGCCTTGCGCGGCGGATTGACTGGGTCGGGCGTGTAGGTTTCGCCGAACAGAAACTTGGCGGGTACGGCTTTGCCTTCGCGGGTTAGCGCGCGCTTGAAGGCTTCGGGATTGGTCGGCACCGCTCGATCGCTGGCCTGCCACAGCGCGGGCTGGCCCTTCATGGCCAACTGCGTCATCCCTGTGCTGGTGAAACGGAAAAAGTTCTCCATGCCTGCAAAGTCATCCATCGTGATTTCTTCATAGGGATGTTTGTGGCATTGGGCGCACTGGATCTGCTTGCCCATGAAAACCTTGCTGGTGATGCCGGTGAGCGCGGGCGTGTCATTCTCGAAGGAAATCACGTAGCCAATCGCCTTGTTGTTCTCACTTGAGCCGCTGGCGGTGAGCAGGTCATAGACCAGTTCGTTCCACGGGCGGTTTTGCGCAAACTGCCCCTGCAGCCAGTCCTCCAGCATGCCGCGGTAGCTGCCATCGGCTTCGCGGCCGATCATGGTGCGCGTCCAGACCTTGGCCCAGTTGTCGGCGTATTCAGGGCTTGCGAGCAGCACATCGATCAGCTTTTCACGTTTCTGTTGCGGTTTGAGGCGCGCGAAATCCATGCCCTCGGGCGTGCTTGTGTCGGGCACGAGCCAGGCTTTCACTTCTTCGCGCGAAGGAACGCGGCCCAGAATGTCGAGATATGCGCGGCGCACGAATTCCGGCTCGGTGCAGCGCTCTGTTTGGGCAACCTTTGCCTCTTTGCGTTTGGCCTTATAGGCGTCATCAAGGTATGTGCGTGCCTTGGCCCAGTCTTTGCCCAGCGCGCCGTCGCCGGCTTCGGTTCCGTTCTTCTTTTGCGCATCGACCGCAGCGAACTCCATGGCCAGCGCGCCAAAGACCAACGCGGAACCCAGCAGTGCCAAGGACACGATGCGAAGTCGATTCTTCATGCTGCCTCCTCAAAGGCTGAACATGGCTCGAGAGTTGTGGGTGAGCCGCAATTCTAGCTCGCGACACGGGGGAAGCGCGAGATATTTCAAGTTTCAAGCATCACACATTTTCTAGTGGCATGTCATGCTTTGCACTTACTGAAAACCCCGGGCAATTCGTTGGTAAGCTGCCGCTCTGGGCACACACCTGCTGGAACCACATGATTAGCCACCTGAACAAATGGTTGATTGCACTTGCCGCCCTTGCATTGCTGCTCGCTCCAATTCAGGGCGATGCAAAAGCCGTGCGCGAGCGCCTGCGCGAGATCAAGAAAGCCTGGCCCAAGGCCCCCAAGAGCGAGCGCCTTGAGTTCCTTTCGGAACTCCGCGGCGAGGGCGAGAACTCAGTCGATGATTTCCTGCTTTCCGTCCTCGATACCGAAGCCGATTTCGACACGGCCAGCGAAGCCGCGCGTATGTTGGTGGCTCACAAGGTCGCCAAGGACGCCAAAGACCTGTTGCGCTCATACTCCAAGGCCAAGGAGCCGCTGCGGCGCGCCGCGTGCCTGCGCTGGCTGGGCCGATATGGCGCCGATGCGCCGCTGACACAGCTCAAGGACATCGCGATCACCGACGACGGCTCGGCCCCCGCAGCCGCGCAAGCACTGGCCGAGGCCGGTACGTCGGAAGCCCTGAAGCACCTTGAGACCGTGGCCTCAATTTCCAAGAACGCCGAAGCGCGTAAATGGGGCACGGCGGGGCTGCTGGCGCTGGGCGACAAGCGCGGCCTCGACCCGCTGGGCAAGCTGGCGAATATAGAGGATGCCTCGTTTGCCGCGCATTTTGCGATTGGCGGCGAGCTGGAACGCGACGCGCTGCGCGAAGTGCTGACGTTTGCCGCCAAGCGTGTGAATCTGGGCGTAGGCGTTCGCCCCCACTTATTCGCGAGTTTCCTCGCCCGTTTGAGCAAACCGGAGAGCCACAAAGCGTTGCTCGATGCGGAAAAGAGTCTGGACAAGAGCGTGGGGCCGGAGGTGACGTGGTGGGTGCTGGCCTACAGCCAGGGCGAACCGAACCTTGATGTCGCCCTGAACCTGATTGGTCGCGAGGAGCCCGACGACATCATTGCGGGTTTGCGCTGTTTGCAGCGCCAGCCCAGGCCGATGACGGGTGACAATCTCGCACGCGTTACTTCCGCTTTGCAGCCGCTCACTATGCACAAGGAAGAAAGGGTACAGTCTCACGCGTTTCTGGCAGCCGCAACGTGCGGCGTTGAGCCCGGGGAGTTCTGGGCAGCGGCGACAGAAGACTGGTTCAGCAGCGCCTCGCCCTCGAAACTGGCTTGCATGCTGCTGACTTCTGCGCGGCTTGTCGCTGCCGGAAAAGCTCCGATGCTGGGTGCGATCGCCACGGCCAACAGCCTGAGCAAGATAGAAACCTGGTACGTCGTGACAGCTGCGTTCGAATTCGTTCGCGCCTGGCGGTTTGCGGGCTTTGGCGGACAAGGTGAACGTGTCCTGGAAGTCGCGAAGAAATGGGGAGCAGGCCGCGTGTTCAACGAAGCTATAGGCCTGCTCGTGGACTTGACAGGTCAAGACTTCGGCGACGATCTCAAGAAGTGGGAGGAGTGGCTGGCCGCCAACAAGGACTTCAAGCCCGTCGAGGGCAAGCTGCCCACACTGCGCGGCTACAAGCCAAAAATCACCAGCAACAAGACGCGCGCGACTTTCTACGGCCTGGAGATTGACTCGACCAACGTTGAATTCGCCATCGACCGCAGCATCTCGATGATCGACCCCGTGGCACGCGAGCCCAAGCGGCCCGATTTCAAAGCGCGCAAGGCTGATGTGCTCAAGCGCCGTGCCGAGGTCAACCGCATGGTGCGCGACGGGTTTTTGCCTCGGTTCTACGTGGCCGCCTGCGAGGTCAGCGCGGCTCTCGACGGTATGGCGCAGAGCTCAAAATTCGGCTTCACGCTGTTCAACACCGAAAGCGTGATGATGGGCGACGCGCGCATTGTGAACGATCTCGAAACGCGCAAGAATGCCGTGAACTGGCTTTTGTCGAGCGAAGTCAAGGGCGGCACGGACATCAAAGCCGCGCTATGCGCGCTGTGCGAAAAAGGCGACGCCGACACCATCTTGATCCTGAGCGACGGCGAGCCCCTGAGCCTGGGGATCATCGAGCAGATTCAAAGAAGCAACGCGATTACACGCGTGAATATCGAAGTGATCAGCCTCGCAAAGATCGATTTCTCCAAGCACTATCTCGGAGTCGTCGCCAAACTCAACGCCGGCCGCTACGTCGAAGCCGAGCCTCGGGATTAACTTTCTCGCCAAGGCCGCAAAGTACCGAGAAGGACGCGAAGAACGGCAACGACCATTACCAATGCTAAGGCAATCCACAGATTTCACAGATTGACACACATGGATTTGCACATGTAGTTATCTGTGAAATCCGTGGACGGCAGTTGTTTCTTTCCTGGTTTCTAAACTCCATGGCAGTTGCAGTTCTTGGCGTCCTTCGCGAAACTTTGCGCTCTTTGCGAGAGAATTAAGGCGCCGCCTTCCCTTTCCAAACGCTGCCGCCGAACGTCGTCACGTAAATGATTTCTTTGTCGTCCGGGTCGAACGCCACGCGTTGCACATTCAGGAACGGCAATTCTTCCAGCCCCACCCAGGACACGCCGTTGTCCTTGCTGAGCCAGAGCGCGCAGCCGTCGGCGCCTTCGCAGAGTGTCGCGTAGATCCAACCCTTATTGTGCGGGCTTAGATAGGCGCCGTAGTGCTCGGGGCCTTTTTGCAAGATGCGCTTCCACGTCGCGCCGCCGTCCTCCGTGCGCCACAGGCCGTTTTGGTCCTGGCCGGCCGCGCGCGCGGCGGAGTAATAAATGACCTTCGAGTCCTTGGGATCGACCGTGAAGTCCTTGGGCCACTGCAGCAGTTGGCTTGCGTTCACTTTCTCCCAGGTCTCGCCTTTGTCGCGCGAGCGATACAGGCCGACACCCTTGTCGTCCCAGTTGTTGCCGTCGCGCAGAGCCGTGATGCTGGCGAACAGTGTTCCGTCAGCGTGGGAGATTACGCGCGTTACGCGCATGTTCTCGCCTGAGCCCAAACCCTTGTTTTTCTCGGTCCACGATTTGCCGTCGTCGGTGCTCTTCCAGACGCCTTTGCCAAAGAAGCCCGCATACAACGCGCGGCTTTTCTTAGTGACTTCGAGTGCCACGCTGGTGCAGGGTGCTTCGGGCAATCCCTTGAGCGGCGTCCAGGTTTCGCCGAAGTAAGTACTCACGCAGACGCCGCCCGGGCCCGTGGCTTTGTGGCGGCCGCCGATGATGTTGTTGTTGGGGATGTCGTGAACGTTCGAGAACGCACCCCAGATTTTTCCCGGAGTGTCGGGGTCGAACGCGAGCTCATAGCAGGTGTTCTTCCACGGGGCTTTTTCATCTTTGCCCCACCAGTGCCAGGTGGCCCCTACATCCAGTGAGCGCGCAAAGCCGATGTCCGTGTAGCAGATGTAATGGCGCTTTTTCTCGTGCGGGTCGACGTAATAGTTGTGCACGCTCGTGACCACGAGGCCGGTGTTCTCAAAGAAGCCCTTTTCTTTGCATTGGCGCGTGTGGCCGTTGAACCAGCTCTTGCCGCCGTTGTCGGTCACCAGCGCGTTGCCGCCATCAACGAAGAGCACGACATCAGGGTTGCTCGCGCAGACCGCCACGCCGTTGGGCACGGTCTGGTAATACTGTCCATCGCCCACGGTCGTGTAGTCGGGCTCCACGTTGTAGGGCTTGCCCATGCGCGGGTCGGGGTAGAACGTGGCCTTCCACGACTTGCCGCCGTCTTCACTTTTGTAGGCGCCGCAGTGATGGGGCGGAAAGAGGCCCGTGTTCGTATTGAACGCCCACACGGTCAGCGGCTTGGCGTTACTTGTGGCGACGTGCATGTATTGGGCGATTTCGCTTTCGGCCCAGGAATCCGCCGCCCTGGTTTCGGCGTTGATGCCCTCGCCCATGGCGCTTTCCCACTTCTCGCCGCCATCCTTGGAGGCAAACACGCCTCCCGCGTATTTGCCGCCTTCGCTTGTTCCGGGCACGGCGCAATACAGCATCGCGAGTTTGCCCTTGGAATCAAAGCCGCCGCTGAGCGAGCGGATCTCGCGTGAAGGCAGGCCATTGGATTTCTCGTTCCAGCTTCGCCCGTCATCGTCGCTGCGCCACAGGCCCTGTTTCGTTGATGCCCACATCGCTCGCGGGCTCTTGCCAACTTTGCCGAATGCAAAGCCCGTAGCCTCGCCTGCGGGGCCCTTGCACGGGTTCCACTGTTTGCCGCCATCTGTGCTCAGGAATACGCGGTCGCCGCTGCCGGTGAGCATGAAGTCCGGGCGTTCGGGATCAATCGCGACCTCGCCGCGCAGCCCTTCGGGCAGATTGCCCAGTTCGGTCCAAGTGTCGCCCGCGTCGCGCGTGACTTTCAGGCGGCCTTCCCAGCCGCTTGCGGCGAAGATGACTTTGGCATCCGTGGGATGAAAGCCCGGCTTGCAGCGCGTGTTGCCGCCCAGTTGCGAGTAATGAATCATCTTCCAGTTGTGGCCGCCGTCTTTGCTCAGAAACACGCAGCTCATGTCGCAATTGATCATCATCAACTTCGGGTCCAGCGGCGATATCGCCGGGCAGAACATCGCGCCACCACCGGACAGGCCAATCGCCTCCCAGCCCTGTTCCTTTTTCGGCTTGGGCTTGGCGTGAACAGTAGTCGGCTGACCTAGTGCCAAAAGGAGCGCCGCCAACAGCAGCAAAGCAAGGCCGATAACACGCATGCGCCACCTCAAAAGGCATTTCGCCAAGAAAAGCGAAAGCGACCACAGATGCACACAGATTCACACAGATGCCAACGGGGCAAGGCCTATCCGTGTTCGCCTGTGTATATCTGTGGTTCCAAACGCCGTCGCCTTTCAAGGCTTACTCGGCGAGAAAACTGCCCCTTCGCTGCTACACTCCTTGCGTGCAATCACCCTGGTATCAACGCGCTTTCCAAAGCGAGTATCTCGCGCTTTACGCCCACCGCTCGCAGGAGGAAGCCGACGCGCAGGTGGCCGGACTTCTGCAGAGCGGCCTTTTGGAGCGCAAGTCGCCACTGCTTGATCTGGCCTGCGGCTCAGGCCGACATGTGCAGGCTTTTCGCTCGGCCAATCTGCGCGCCTGGGGCCTCGATCTTTCGAGCGATCTTTTGCACGGCCAGCATGGCGTGGTCCGCGGCGACATGCGCAACCTGCCTTTTGATGCCGCGCGCTTTGCGACGGTGACGAGTTTATTCACCAGCTTCGGCTACTTTGAATCCGAATCCGAGAACGTGCAGGTGCTGTTCGAGGTCCGGCGTGTATTGCGCGACGGCGGCGTGTTCCTGATGGACCACATCAACCCCAAACCCACGTTGCAAGGGCTCGTGTCCGAATCACACCAGCAGGTTGGCGAAGCCGCGGTGACCTCGCGCCGCCATTTCGACAGGCACTCGCGGCGGCTGATCAAGGAAGTCGAGTTTGCCAAACACGGCCAGACCGAGCGCTGGCACGAAAGCGTGCACATCTACGAACCCGACGAACTCGACGCGCTACTGGCCATGGCGGGTCTGTTCGTCGAGCGTCGCTGCGCTGACTTTGGTGCCGCAGAGTTCACGGCACAAAGTCCACGCCAGCTTGTGCGCGCGGTTAAACACTGAGCCACGAATGACACGAAGTTTCACAAATGGCTTGTCTGTTCATTCGTTCCGATTTGTGCAATTCGTGGCCGCCCTGACGTTGTGGACCAAGGTTATCCACATTGCTTGACGCCTGAAAACTCCACGCCACAATCGCCACCCATGACTGACGCTCTCCTGCAAACCAACCTGCCCGGCATCAAGAAAATCCACCAGGGCAAGGTTCGCGATCTCTACGAAATCGAAGACAAGCTCTTGCTCGTGGCCACAGATCGCCTCAGCGCATTCGACGTCATCATGTCGCGCGGCATCCCCGGCAAGGGCGAGATGTTGACGCAGCTCACGCTCTTCTGGCTCGAGCTTTTCAAGGGCGACGTCGAAAACCACCTGATCACCGCCGACGTCGACAAAATGCCCAAGGCGCTTCACGCCCACAAGAAACAGCTTCAGGGCCGTTCGATGCTCTGCAAGAAAGCGAAAATCTTTCCTGTCGAGTGTGTCGTACGCGGCTATGTGGCCGGAAGCGGCTGGAAGGACTACCAGAAAACCGGCGCTGTCTGCGGCCACAAGCTGCCGGCAGGGCTCAAGCAGGCCGAAAAACTGCCCAAGGCGCTGTTTACGCCCAGCACCAAAGCGCCCATCGGCCAGCACGACGAGAACATCGACTTTGAGCAGGCCGCCAGGATCGTTGGCAAGCTCGCGGCCGAAAAACTGCGCGACCTCACGCTCACGCTTTACACCAAGGCCGCCGATTTCGCTGCCAAGCGCGGCATCATCATTGCCGACACCAAGTTCGAGTTTGGCGAGTATGAGGGCAAGATCATCCTTTGCGACGAAGTGCTCACGCCCGATTCGAGTCGCTTCTGGGATGCATCGAAGTATCAGGTCGGCAGCAGTCCCGAAAGCTACGACAAGCAAATCGTACGCGATTACCTCGAAAAACAGCCCTGGAACAAGCAGCCCCCGCCGCCCGCCTTGCCCGATGGCATCGTCAACAAGACAGCGGGCAAGTACAGAGAAGTCATTGAGTTGCTGAGGAAGAAGTAACGCTATTCCCAAGCAGGCCGACGTGGATTTCCGATTCGGGGTTCGCTCTGCGATCAGGCGCAGCAGCGCCCAATCGAAAATCAATCCGTCCCGATAGCCGCCAAGCCCCGCATCCTCGTATAACCTTAGACCTATGCCGGGGCCTGCCGATAACCACGCCAATCTTGAAGCCCTGCGCGAAGGACTGCGCAAAGCCTCAGCTGTGGTAGATTTCGCCCAGCGCATGGCCCGCGAGAAGCAGCCCGTGCCCGAGGGCCTGGTCGCCGATTTCACCCAGGCGCGGGCGACGATCGAGCGCGAGTTCGTTCGCGTTCACCAGTTACTCTCGCCCGATCTCAGGAAGCGACTCAAGGAACTCATACTCAAGACCAAGGGATTGACACCGGATATCATGGCGCGCGGAGCCGAACCGCTCGTGGAGAGACTTCGCGGCGTACTCAATGACCTGATGATTGACGGCGGCCTGCCCCTCTCCCTTACCGAAGAAATCTTCGACAAAGCCGCGCGCGAGACGACCACCCGCGTCTCAGCCGGTGTGGCGCAAGTGCTGGCCAAGCCGCCGGATAAGGAGCGCGCGCAGGCGCCGGAGAGAGGATTTTCGCCGGTCATTGCGGCCGCGCTGCTGGTGCTTGCGCTCGTGGCCGCGGGCGTTGGCGCGTGGGGGTTGGGCTTGTTTGATCCGGGCCTGCCGCCCGCACCCAATCGCGTCGCGGTTGAAAACGCCAATTCGGCCCTGCCGGGCAACGAAGCTTCCAACAAGCCACCCGAAATCGTTGATCACGGCGCGCCCTTTGATCGCGCCGGCGCCGGTTACACGCGGCCATTGCGCGCACAGCCATTGCGACCGGCGCTGAACCCGTTGAGCGAAGATGTTGACCTCGCGGCGGTGGTCACCTCCGAATGGCCGTTGTTGCAGCTTGGCCTCGAAGAGCTCGTGCATGAGCTCGAGCCGCAGCGCTTGAAACTGGAGCCGGAAGAAACAAGACGCCGCATGGGCCAGTTCGCCGACAGCGCCGAAAAAACCGACCTGGCCTGGATCGGCGCGCGCAGGAAGTTCCTGGATGCATTCCTTGATCACGTCCGGGAGAAGTTGCAGCTCGCTGTATTCAACGAAGGCGCGCAGGTGCTGATCTCTGATGTGCTCAGCGCCAAGGGCGCGCCGCGCCTGCCGCTGCTGATTGCGTATCTGGCCGTGGCGCGTGCATGTAACGCTGACCTGGGGCTGATTGCGCCGGTCCGAATTGAATATGCGCTGCTGGCTCAACGCGTGAAAGGCGGCACGGCCACCTTTGATGGCGAACTGATCGGGCTGCGCCCCACGCCCTCGCCCGAAGTAAAACTAACGGCCCTGCTCGCCGCGCAGTGCGAGCTGTTGCGCCCGACCTTGACCGATGCGCACGCGAAAACGGCCATCAGTGCTGTGTTGCTGCGCTGCCAGGGCCGCTTGGACGCAAAACAGGCGCGCGAGGCACTGGCCGATCTCGACCTTGACTGGCTTCAGGGCCAGGCGCGCCCGGATATCCGCCCGCTCATGGCGCCCGCAGCGCGGCTTCTTGCCGCCGCAATCTGCGCCACGCTGCTCGACCCCGCCGCGCGCGGCGACGCCGCCGAGGCGGCCAAGCTGCTTGACCTCGCCGATGCCGCCAAGGACAGCGCATCGGCCGTCAAAGCGCTGCTTTTGCTGGGCGAGCGCGCGGAAAAGGGCGCCATGCTCAGGCAGGAACCTCTGGCCTATGTCGTCGCGATGCTGCAGCAAAAGCGCGGCGATAAAGCCGGTGCGGCGCAGTGGTTCAAACGCGCCATGGCTGAATTTCCGGACCACTGGCCGAGCGCGCTGGATTTCGCTAACGCCACTGAGGACAGTTCGCAAAAGCGCGCACTCTATGAAGCAGCCTACGCGCGCGGATGCCGCACGCCCGCCTTCCTGCGCGAGTTGGCAAAGGCCGAAGCGGTTGCGGGCGAGAACGCTGCGGCGCTGGCGGCACTAGATGATCTGCTGGGGCTCGAAAGCGCCACCGCCGGCGACGTCAAGGATGCCGCGCTGTTGTGTCTGTCGCTCGAGAAGTACCAGTGGGCCCAGGAGCGCATCGCCGCGTCGAAGTTTGCGCAGGAGTCCGAGTTGTTGCGCATCGACCTGATCTGCGAGCTGGCGCAGAACGGCCTGAGCGACCGCGCCGTGCAACTGGCGAAAGCCTACGGCAAGCGCGGCACGGAAGACCCGTATATTGAAAGCCTGCTGCAACGCTTTGGCGGCTGAAAGCAATTCACCACAGAGCACACAGAGAGCACGGAGAACTGATTTGGAACCACAGATGGACGCAGATAAACACAGATTCTGAAAAGACCTATCCGTGTTCCTCGGTGGTTTCAAAGCCCAGCCTTATCTTTGTGCTCTGTGGTGAAACTAAATGCCCCGCAAGGAGCCCGAAAAACTGGCCAAGATCATCGACCCTGACAACGAGCTGATGAAGCGCGTGGCCAGGGGCGATGATGAAGCGTTCAAACTCCTGTTTGAGCGCCATAATCGCCTGGCCTGGAGCGTGATTTACCGCCAGCTGGGCAGTTTCGCGGCCTCCGAGGATCTTGTGCAGGAGGCGTTCCTGCGCGTGTATCGAGCTGCGCCGAAGTATGAGCCCAGCGCGAAATTCTCAACGTGGCTTTACACGGTCGTCACCAATTTGTGCCTGAACTACAAGCGCGACCGCGCGCGTGACCGCCTGCGGCTCGTTGGCAGCGATGAAGAAGGCGAAAGCAACGCCTTAGAGCAACTGGCCGCCGTCGAGCCCGACGAACACGGCGACGACGAAGCGCAAAAGCGCACGCAGGCCGTGCAGCAGGCCATTGCCGAGTTGCCCGAAAACCAGCGCATGGCCCTGATCCTGAGCCGCTACGAAGAAAAGAGTTACGAAGAGGTGGCCGAGATCTTGGGCGTCACGGTAGCCGCCGTAAAATCGCTCACAAGCCGCGCCCGAACCACCCTCAAAGAAAAGCTCCAGCGCTGGTTTGAAAGCCAATGAAGCCGCTATCCACCGGCAATCCACGGGTTTTCCACAGGGCGTTTCGCTGGGGGCGGGCTATAGAATCACAGCGGAATTACCGGAATCTTCAAAGTTCGGGCTCTAAATCGCCGATTGGGGGGTTGGGGGGCATTATGCCCTTCATCCTCTATTACGGGAACGCGCATGCGCATCACTCGCCTTGAGCTTGAAGGTTTCAAGAGTTTCGGCCGCCCCACGCTCTTTGACTTCGAAGCGCCCATGACCGGCATTGTCGGGCCCAATGGCTGTGGCAAGTCCAACGTGGTCGATGCCGTACGCTGGGTGCTGGGCGAGGCCAGCCGCAAGGCCCTGCGCGCGAAAGAATCCACAGACGTGGTCTTCTCGGGCAGCGCCTCGCGCAAGGCTGCCAAGCATGCCGAAGTCAGCATTACCTTCGATAATTCCGACGGCACGATGGGCGTGGCCCACAAGCAGGTCAAGGTCACGCGCCGACTCACGAGCGGCGGCGACAGCGAGTACTACATCAATAACGAAGAGGCCAAGCTCAAGGACATCAAGAGCGTGCTGCAGGGCACCGGCGCGGGCCTGAGCCAATACTGCATCATGGAGCAGGGCAAGATGGACTCCCTGATCCAGTCCAACCCCATCGAGCGCCGCCGCGTGTTTGAAGAAGCCGCGGGTGTGGGAAACTTGCGCCGCCAGCAGGAGGAAGCCCAGTCAAAGCTCGCGGTCGTGGACCAGAACCTGGCCTCGCTCAAACAGATTCTCGACGAAGTGCGCGGCCAGTTGCGCAAAGTGAAGGGCCAGGCGACGCGCGCACTGCGCTACGCGGAGCTGAAAGAGCGCCAGCGACTGCTGCATACGAATCTGGCGTTGGTCGAGTTCCACGCCTTTGACAAGTCGCGCGAGGGCCTGCTGGCCAAGATATCCGATGCGGGCGCGCGCGAGGGCGCGTTGCAGGCCGAGATCGCCAAGACCAAAATGGACCTCGAGGACGCGGAAGCCAAACTTTCGCAAAGCGAGTCCGAGTTCCGGCGCATCAGCGACAGCGTACACAAGCTGGAACTGCGCATCGCCAGCGAACAGAGCAAGCGCGAGAGCGCGCTCTCGAAGATCGAAGGCCTTAAGGCCGCCATTGCCCGCGTGCAGGAGCATGCCGCGCGCGTGCGCGAGAACACAGCCGCGCTCAAGAACCGCCGCGCCAACCTGGCCCAGAAGGCCGAAACGACGCGTGCGGAATTGGCTGAAATGGCCAAGCGCCTTGCTGCGCTGGGTGATGCCGAGGCGCAAGCCGCGCAAGCGGCAAGCGCCGTAGAGAGCGAACTCAAGGCCACGCGCGCAACGCTGCTGGACGCCATTTCAACGGCCAACGCCTCGCTCAACGAGCGCATGAAGCTCGACACCGAAATCCGCGTCTCGCGCCGCCGCCTGGAATCCCTGGCTGCGCGCGCCGCCGAAGTCGAGCGCGAGTTTGGCGAAAACGCCACTCGCTTCACTGCTGCTCAATCGGAGCGCGACACCGAAGAAGCCCGGCTGGCCTCGCTCAAA
>Ga0154020_10002370_pt1 | contig 22960 bp, 22 predicted proteins | sample Klosneuvirus_201_FD_109709 | JGI IMG/M metagenome (GOLD analysis project Ga0154020, IMG submission 109709) | Active sludge microbial communities from wastewater, Klosterneuburg, Austria - Klosneuvirus_20160825_MG | ecosystem: Engineered > WWTP > Aerobic digester > Activated sludge | place...
ACCACTCTTTCAATTTCAGACAGCTCTAAAGTGTTGAACATCGGAAGCCTGATCAGTGTATCAGAAAATGTATCACTGTTTTTCAGCAAACGACCGTCATGCTCTTTGCTGTAATATGGGCTTGAGTGCAGACTCAGGTAATGGAAAATTGCATAAATTTCATGTTTAACAAAAGTCTCAATCAACTGATTACGGCAATCTCCGGACGGACAAAGCAGATAAAACATATGAGCATTATTGCTTGAATAAAAAGGAATATCCTGTAATTTAAATTTGTCTGATGACTCCAAGCCCTTCAACCTCTGATGATAAGCATTCCAAATCTCCTTTCTTTTTGTCTGAATTTGATCTAGGCATTCGAGTTGAGCCCATAAAAATGCCGCTGTTATCTCAGATGGCAAAAATGAACTGCCTATATCTACCCAATTGTATTTATCAACCTCGCCCCTGAAAAATGCACTACGGTTTGTTCCTTTTTCCCAGATAATTTCGGCCCTCTTGGCAAACTGAGTGTCGTTTACTACCAGCATTCCACCTTCACCCGATATGATATTTTTGGTTTCATGAAAAGAGAATGCCGCTATATGTCCGATACTACCTAATGCCCGCCTGCGACCATCTTTTCCGGTATAAAAACTATCAATGGCCTGAGCAGCATCTTCAACAACATATAAATTATTTCTCCCGGCAAGCTCCATGATCTTGTCCATATCACAGGCAATACCTGCGTAATGAACAGGCACTATTGCCCTGGTTCTGGGAGTAATCAGGGCTTCGATCTGATCTGCGTCAATATTTGGATTCCCATTCATGGAATCAGCGAAGATTATTTTTGCTCCCCGAAGTACAAAGGCATTTGCCGTTGAAACGAAGGTATAAGAAGGAATAATTACCTCATCTCCGGCTTTGATATCGAGTAAAATAGCCGCCATTTCCAGCGCATCGGTACATGAGGAAGTCAAAAAACATTTCCCAAAACCATAACGATTTTCAAAATAATTCTGGCATAGGCGCGTGTATTTCCCATTTCCTGAGATCTTACCGGTGCCTACCGCATCCTGCATATAATGCAGTTCCATACCGGTAAGATATGGTACATTAAAAGCTATTTTTTTCTTATCGTTCAATTTCAATTAATAAATAGGCTGAATACTAAGGTTAAGATGCTTAAACTTTTCTTCAATCATAGGATAATACTTTTTATTTACAGCAAGCAGTAAAAGGTCTGGTTGATTTTGTTCAAGCCAGGAGGAAGAATAAACCGGAATACCATGCTTAAGCATTCCCTCTGGTTTGGTATCATCAATACAGGCAATAATCTGTGCTTCCTTTAACAAAGTGTTCGCCATAAATAATGTAAAAATTTCACTTGCCCCAAAGACAGTAATTTTCTGACCTGCAAAATTTTTAATTAATTCATTAACGTTCTTAAAACAACTTTTCCAATAGTTCAGATTATCTATAAGAACCTTAGAATCCCACAGAAAAGTATCAACAGACTGCTGAATCCTTTCACATATAAATAATCCAAACCCATGATTTATTGGGTGCTCTGTATCTTTATGAATAACCTTCAAACCCAACCTGTTTAAAAATGCTTCAAACTGTTTGGACGTAAAATGCCATATATGATCCGCAAAGAAAATATCGTAAGCCAAGTGATCCTGAATCGGAATCGATAATATTAACCTACCGTTAGTATTGAGTGAAGTAACAATATTCTTTATAAAAGATTCAATATCTTCAATATGCTCCAATACACCAAGCAGCATATACACATCTGATTTGGGTAATATCTCATTCTCAAATATCAACTTTTGTGTGATTTTTAACCCTTTTTTCTGTGCTAACTCGACAGCTTTTGTACTCCCATCAAATCCTATGACATCCAATTGAGGGAAGGTATCAACAACCTTCTGAAGAACTCTTCCTTCACCAGCCCCAATCTCAATAAGAGAAGTGAAATCACCTTTGATAAAAGGCTTGACCCAATTAAAATATACCTGTGAACGAGAAATTGGCCCTTGATTTGTATAAAATATATGTTCATCATTCCCTGAAGTATTTAGCACGTAGTCATTTTGATAGATTTGAGATAACTTTTCTTCTGAAAACCTCTCCAGATTCGCAACAACTCCAGAATCTTTAAAAATTACCTTATTCAATCTACCTGGCAATATTCTTTGGTCACTGGTCATTACACATTCATCTAAACTTTGGTAAAATAGTTCGAAGTTATTCGATCCAGTAATCGGGCATGTTCTCATTAATAACTATTTCTAGGTTTCCGTTCAATTGAACTTGTAACAATATATTTTAAAGAGTCTTTCCCATGATTCATTAACAAATCGAGAATAGACATGTAAGGCACAAAATCACCCCATAATTGCTGATATGGTTTATGTTGATAATCCTGGAAAACTACCCTAATTCCATTCTGCCCAAAAAGATCTGTCTCTATAAAATTCTGCGCTTTTTTGCCATCATAAAACACATTGACATTTTCAAAGTTTCTACATATTTCAAGCAATCTAAAATTTTTATCATGTGTAGTTTTAGGAATACTAGAAGAAAAATGAACTTGAGTCTTTATACCCAAATATTGTAAAATTGCATTATTGAGATTATAGTTTAGATCAATAAGTCTTTCATATTTGTTCAGAATTATAGATTTAATCATTTCAATAACCTCATCATAAAAACAAGCTTTACAATAATTGGCATTTAACTGATTTAGTAATCTTTGTTCCCACTTTTCATTATACGAAATCATTACCTGATTAATAAGAGTTTCTTCATAAGTCTTTTTTACAGGGACGAAGATTTTTGCTACACCAAAGGAAGATTTTACTTGATTGTTATTTCTCCAGTCTTGTTTAGTGTACTTAACGTCATCCAAATAAACAAATACATCTGCAAGAGCAATCTGTTCAAAATATCCGAGCCAGGGTACAAAGCAGGGTTGAATAATTGAGATAACCATTAAAATTGATTTATTAAGCTAATTGCTCTTTTAACTTCTTCCATTGAAAAGCGCTCATCTACAAATAGATTGATCACTCTTTTAGAAAATTGTTCTGCACCCGGATACCCTCCAGATTCATTCTCCTCAAAAAATAACTGATTTACAGGGGGATACCACTTACTAGCCCAAATAGTATTATCTATCAGTAGTTTTAACAATTCATCTCTACTTTCAGGCTCTACCAGAATATTATACCTCCAGAATATCTGACCCGGAACTTCCTGAATATGCGATATCTTTGAGGAACTGATTCCATTTCTGTACATCATTGCTTTCTGATGTCTTGACAATAGAATAGTATCAAGATCAACAAGAGCATCCTTTATCAAATTGACACTTTGTTCATCCAGTCGGTAAATTAGAAATTTAGCATAATCTTCATACAATGGGCGATAAATTTCTGGCTTTTGATTACCGGGATCTTTTCTTAAAATTCTCAACTTTGATTGAAACTCATGATCTGCCTCTTTGTGAAGATCTGAATATGGGTCGAAGGAAGAAATTAATTCTTTAACCTTTTGCCTCAAGCCAGACTCTCTGACTGTTAATCCTCCACCAAATCCCAGGTCTACAATTTTAGTGTAACCGAAACTATAAATAGCCGCATCTCCCCAATTGCCTAAAGGAAGGTTCTTGCAGGTGGCACCCAAAGCATTGCAAACATCTTCAATAAGGAAGATCCCCTGCTCTTTAGCCCAATCCGAAATCAGATCGATCTCAAGGACTGCACCGAAATTATGAACAGCAAGTAAAACTGCCTCATCTCCGGTATATTTAGCTTTTATATTTTCAAAATCTGAATTTCCTGTGGCGGGATTTACATCATAAAAAACGGGAATAAATCCTGCCATTTTTATAACCGGAATAACAATCTCACAAATATTTACTGGAAGCAGGATCTTTCTTTTCGTTACTGTTATGGAATTAAGAATAGCATATAGTGCCGATGAGCCTCTTCCGGTATAAAGCATTTCTACTAAATCAATCATTTTCATATTCAATCCTCTGATTGATTGCTTTTCGAAAATCAAGATTCTTATTTATGCGTTCCAGTTTAAATACCACCATACTTAATAGAATAAGTTGCAAACCAATAATTGCAAGCATAGTGGAGAATAGCAATAAGTTTGTTGGTAATTCTGAACTATTTATAATCCCCCATAAAATAAGTCCAAGAATAGTAGTTGAACCAATGAAAAAGAATAAAACACCTGTAATTATCAAAATCACGAGTGTTGACCCACCTGTACTAAAATTCAAAAGAGCTAACGTAATAGCGGATAATAAATCAGCAACCTTATAGTGGCTTTTCCTACTTTGAAGTTTTGTATAGTCAATAGGAAACTCAATGATTTTAAAATTCAGATTCATTATAAGAATCGGTAAATTTTGAACTAAAATATCATTGGAAAGAATTTTATCCAGTGCCCTTCTCTTAATAAGCTTAAAGGTAGACCCGATATCATTAAATTTATTCCTGCCAATTTTCTGCAACAATAATGAAATAAATTTCGATCCTAATTGCCTTTTAAAACTACTTGATCTTGTTAATCTGTTTGCACTAATAATATCCCAATTCCCCTGAACATTACTAAAATCGAACATCTCCTTCATCGCTTCAGGATTGACCTGCAAATCAGAATCCATCATGAAAACCAAATCACCACTTGTATGCTGAAGTGCAATTGAAGTTGCAATATGCTGCCCGGAGTTCTTTGTAAGCCTTATTAACTTGATAAACGGATATTGTTTTAAGAGACTCTTAATTTGATAAACAGTGTTGTCTGAACTACAATCATCCACCATAACCAGCTCAATATCATCACTGATATTTTTCAATGCAATAACCGCCATGTGAATAAACTCAGCAATCTTTTCACTTTCATTATATACCGGAGATGCTAAACTAACTTTCATTAAGATATAAATTTCTTCCTCTAAAACAGCTAACTATGGTTTATCATTAAAATTGAATTTTCTATAAACTCACCTTTGAATCAAAAGTATAATTAAATTCAATTAAACTATGACCCATCCATCACCCCCGAGTTTTACCCTAACCTAATTGTGCAATCCATTAAAATGATACTGCTCTTCAAAATAACGAAGTACAAAACCACTCTTAATAACCGGCTGTATAAATTTATGGTTTAAAACCAATTCATTGATTGACATTTCTACATCATTAAAGCCAAAATTTGCGCGAATACCTGTGGTGCCCGAAAATCTGGGATTGATCTCAAGCACCTTCGGACCCTGATCGGTTAAGCGAAACTGAATATTTACCGAACCTGATAATTTTGTTTTTAAAATACTTTGCCGGACAAAATTTTCAAGATCGGAATCAAATACCGTTTCGGCTGTATTGGTCATTCCAAATTTCAGCGTCCGTTTCAATATAATTACAAATACCTCATCATTCCGGGTTCGGTAAACACCTGCGGTATATTCCTCATTATCCGGATATAAATACTCCTGCAAAACATGATCAGGCATCACTAGGCCGTACTTTAGCAATTCTTCTGTAGAATTTATCCTGAAAATCGACCTCGATCCACCACCAATTCTCGGCTTAAGAATCATTGGAAAAGTCAATCCTGATAAATTGCTCTCATGATTCATCAGATCCTTTATCAGATAGGTCTTGGGACAAGGGATCTTATTTTCATCAAACCATAAATAGGACAACCACTTATCATTAAACCGTTCTACTTCTTCGGATGTATTAATGATAATCAGACAATTATAGGAATTCTGAAACTCCTCTTTATATCTTGAAAGCGTCAGAATCTCGACATCATTAGTTGGTATAATTGCATTTATTCCCTCAGTCTGAACAATCTCTTTTAGCTTTTGAATATAGTCAGCTTCATTTTTAGCAAGAGGAACCTGATAGAATTGATTACACCAGTATTTACCTGCAACCTCAGTGTTGATATCCGAGCCGTATAACTTAAAGGGAAAGCGGGCAAGCTTCAGTGCTTTTATTATTGAGAATGCAAGTTCTGAACCAACCGCAGTAACTAAAATATTCATCATTTTAAAATCTCATCCTTAATCTTTCTAACGATCATGCCTATATCATTGAAGCCATGCGCATTGGATCCTAAAGTAATTTTTGCATTTTCTTCGGCACAGAGTTCGATGAAATTTTTCAGTGGCTGATGATACACAGGGTTTATTTCAATAGCAATATTATTTTTTACTGCCTGCCGAATAACCTCTCTCATCAAATGTGCTGGAAATGGAGTACAATATTTTGAACAGGTTCCGCCCATATGTGCTATTGAATTAATCATCGGATTGGTGGTGAGCCCCATCAAAGTTCTGAATTCCAGATCAATGGCTTCATTTTTACCAAGTTCAGAAACCTTTCTTCCTTCAATTCCGGGATAACGGTGTGCTGCACCTAAAATAAATTCAGCTTGCTCAATCATTTCATCACTTGCCCCTAAATCACCATTAAACGAAATTGCAGGAGCCTCTATTCCAATAAAAGCTTTGATCTTTCCTTTAAAAATTTCTCTGCACTTTCGGATCTCATTGCAGTATTGAGAAAACCACTCAGGATCAGAATTATGCCAGGATTCTGTGTGCTCAGTAAAAGCAATAGCCTCCAGCCCAAACTCAATTGCCTTTTCAAAAACCTGCCAAACAGTTGCTTTGCCATCAGTATAATTGGTATGAATATGAAAGTCATACCGGGGAACAACTTTATTCCTAAGCAGCTCTTTTGCTGAAATCAGATAAGGATAATCAATGCTTTTTTTCATTAAATAACGTGAACTCGACATAAAAATTTAAAAACCACATAGAAACATAGCATTTTATTCCTTGTAACCTCCATGTTAGACATAGATAGCCTTGAAGCTTCGCCTCAATCTATTTGATTTTCAATCTATGTCTCCTTGAAAGCATTACAAATTCAATCTATGTGGTTAAATATTAATCTGTTTATTAATCTAATATCGAACTCACTTTAAATTATGTTTACTTTAGAAAAGTGCCGGCAGCTATCTCTTCATTCAGATAAACTCTCTGTCCTAAACCAATATGACAAGCCTCTCCCAGTTTAGCACTATTGCCAATAATTACCCCCGCCCCAATCAAACAAAAGGGTTCAATTATAACATCCTGGTTAATATTAACATGACTCAAAATACATGTTCCTTTTTGAACCCGGCTACCCGTAAGTACAGAGGAGTTTGGACCTATGAGAACTCCATCTTCTATTAGACTGTATTTTGACAACACTGAGCTGGAATGTGACAGTGCCGGAAAATGATGCCCCTGAACTGAAAGCTCTTCAAAAATTGATTTCCTGTATTTAGGCTCTCCTATCCCGATTGCCAATGAGAGTTTACCTGAATTGGCTAAGTCACCTACCCTTCCTAAAACCGGATAAGCCATCACCGACTTTAGCTCAGGAAAATTATCGTCATAAAAACCCCCAACTTCAAATTCAGTGGTCGATTCGATTATTTCGACAATCAGTTTACCCAGAGTACCTGCACCGATTATAAATATTTTCATTCTTAGACAATATATTTCTTTAAAGGCAACTTTACTGGAATAGTTTGATAATCATAGTCCTATGGATGCAGCAAAATCGTGTTGAAGCATTCTATCAAAATCTCCTTGATATTTCAGCATTATTGGAATTTGCTTGTATGCTAAGCTAAGAAATTCTGCTTAAGCACCATATTAGAATTTACAGGCTTCAGACTAAATATCTTGAAATCGAATAGAAACAGGCTCCGGAAATAAACTATTTAGAGAGCACTCTTTTAATGGTATCAATTTGCAATTGAACAACTTTAGATTCAATAAACAATTCATTTGCAATCCTTTGCCCTTCAGCTCCCATACGCTCTGCTTTCTGACTATCCATTAAAATTTGCTCTAAGGCTAATTCCAGTTGCAAAGAATCTTTACATGGTACGAGCAAGCCTGTTTTTCCATGTACAACTTCTTCCCTGCAACCCCTGATATCAGTTGCAACTACAGGTTTAGCCATCATCATTGCCTCAATTATTGTCCGGGGCAAGCCTTCTCGGTATGATGGCAGGCAAAATATATCCATTAATGAAAGAAGCATGGGTGTATCACTTCTGAAACCCACTTCAACCAACCTATTGCCCATTTTTACTCTTGCCTTTTCTAAAATATCATCAATTGCCTGGTCATGGTCACTTGCAAGTTTACCTCCTACAACTAAAAGATAAAAATCAGGATGGCGTTCTGCCAAATGAATTGAAGCTTCCAAAAGTTCCTGGTAGCCCTTTTCTTTCACCATTCTCGCAATAATTCCTACTACGCGTGCCTTTTCAGGAATACCAACAGATTTTCTGTTCTCATTTATTGAATTACGGTATTTTAAAGGATTGAACTTTGCATCATCCACACCGTTTCCAATTGCAAGTACCTTGTTTGCAGGCATAATACCTTCTTTAACCGCATCCTGAGCATCTTCTGAGCTCTGACAAAATAGAAAATCGGTGAATTTGCCGGCAAATTTTTCCAGAAAGACAAACAAATTCCGTTTTGCCGGAGGCATTTCATCATGAAAATAGAATCCGTGAGCGGTGTATATTACAAAGGATTTGCCTGCAAATGCTGCAGCAATACGACCCAGCAATGCCGCAACAGGCGTATGAACATGGATGACATCAAATTTTTCTTGCCTGAATACCTTATACAAAGCAATAATTGACCTGATTGCTTTAATTGGGTGCATACTTCTTGCAATGGGTACTGTTCTGAAGCGATAACCCTTTTTTGAAAGAACCGGAATTGCAGGACCATCACTGCAAATGGTAGTCACCTGCCAGCCTGTTGTTTCCATCCCATCAATTAAAGGAAGCAGGAATTTTTCAACAGTAAAATCAACTGCACATAACTGACATACCTTCATAACCAATGTTTTTGCCAGGCCCTGAACATCAGGATATTCCACAATTCATATTGAAGATTTTTTCGGCCTGATAAATGATCCTTCCACATTGCTCTTACTTTTTGGGTATTGATATAGCCCAAATCGTTCAAATCCTTTTCATTCAGCAAAGACTCTGCCCAATCTTTCAAAGGAGCTCTGAGCCATGAATCGATTGGCAGACCAAATCCCATTTTCGGCCTTTCTATCAAGTTCTGTGGAACATATTTATACAATAACTCTCTTAAAAGCCATTTACCCTTTCCATCACGGATTTTGAGGTTCAAAGGCAAAGACCAGGCGAATGCCGCCACCCGATGATCCAGGAACGGGACACGAGTTTCAAGAGATACTCCCATTGCAGCACGATCCACCTTGCAAAGAATGTCATCAGGCAGATAAGTCAATGAGTCTGTAAGCATCATGCGGGAAGCAAAATCTGCATCTTCAGGAAGAAAGTCAAAATATTCCTTACTGCCTGATCTGAAATTAGTTTTGCTTAAAAGAATATCATTATTTGAGCCTATTGTCACCAATTTTTGATAAATATCCCAATTACTATCAAGACTTAAAATAGCTGCTATCTTGACCAAATGATTTCCGGGGTTTGAGCTTTTGAGGGATCCGGGTAACATTGGTTTGAATATTTGATAGGCTTGGTTAAGTTGAGCCGGACTAAACTTCAATATAGTTTTTCCAATTGCCTTTCTTAAAAAACCGGGATATTTATTAAATCTCCCTGCTTGCATATATCTGTTGTATCCTCCAAAGATTTCATCGCCTGCGTCACCCGAAAGACTCACTGTTACATACTTTCTTGCAAGCTGACTAACCAGGAAAGTTGGCAACTGGGATGAATCAGCAAATGGCTCATCATATAATTGAGGCAATGAAGGAATGACATCCATTACGTCATTTGCGCCTACATAGATTTCATTATGGTTTGTACCTAAATGCGAAGCGACCTCGGAAGCAAATTTGGCTTCATTGTAGGCATCCTCCTTAAATCCAATAGTGAATGTGTTTACTGGTCTGGAACTTTGGGATTGCATCAGGGCAACGATCAGTGAAGAATCAATACCACCGGATAAAAAAGCCCCAAGGGGTACATCAGATAATTGCTGCCCTTTTACTGACTGGGCGAGCATTCGCTCAAGTTCATTTAATGCATCAGTATCTGATCCTGAAAAAGGGGATTGCTGAGCCTCAGTTGCGACATCAGCAAGACTCCAGTAGGATTCCAAACTTATATTTCCTGCCGGATCGTTCAGCGAAATAGTCAGAAGATGACCAGGACTAAGTTTTTGGATTCCTTTATAAATAGATAATGGTGCAGGAATATAAGCATACTGCATATACTGATGTAACGCATCATGGTCCATTTCGGGCAGGAAAGCAGGATGTTTACGAATTGCTTTCAGTTCAGATCCAAAGTAAAAATACCCTCCCTGCCAACCGTAATAAAGTGGCTTCTCACCGAAACGGTCTCTGCCAAGTACGAGTTTATTTTCCTTGCTATCAAATACAGCGAAGGCAAACATTCCGACAGTTTCCCGGATAGTTTTTTTTATGCCCCATACCTCAAAGCAAGTAAGGATGGTCTCGGTGTCAGACTGGCTTTTATAAGAAATTGAATGACCTGAAGCTGCCAGCTTTTTTCTCATTTCAAGGTGATTATAGATTTCGCCATTAAAGCAAATCACAAAACGACCCGAGAATGAGGGCATCGGCTGATGACCAGCCGATGAAGTATCAAGAATTGATAAGCGCGCATGCGCAAAACCAGTTTTGAAGTCTTTGTCAATCCAGATGCCCTGATGATCAGGCCCGCGATGAAGCAAAGATTCTGCCATGCTCCTTAGAACATTCTCCTTTACATCAGCTTTTACCGAAAAATAACCGGCTATTCCACACATCTGCTGTATATTTTATTTTTTAATCCCAACAGCTACCCAGAATGGTATTGAGTCTGAAAACACGATTTTTTCCAGGCCTGAATCTTCCATCATCTTTTGGATTTGTATCCGGGTATAACGGTGTTCAAGCCTTGTACCAAAACGATCGAGTGCATCTGTACGCATGGTATAAAAAGATTTAAATCTGTAAGCACTCAATGGGAAACTATGCACCTTACCTCCAAGAATCTCAACGAGTCTGGAAAGCTTTGCCAGAGGAAAATAAACTAAAACTGCAATCAATTGAGAAGAAACAAATCTTAAAGGGAAAGGCATGATCGAAATCATTCGCCTGAACAGGTCACTGGCTTTCCATATTGCCCTGAACCAAAAAGGCTGATTATCGAAGGCATAATAAAGATATACTAAAAACGGTGCACCCGGTTTGATCTTCTTAACACAGGCTTTCATTCCTGCTGAGGTATCAGGAATATGATGTAAAACACCCAGAGAATATCCAAAATCCATTGAATTATCTTCTAATGGAATATCGTCAACACCATTTCGGTGAAAAGAACAATTTGAATTAGCACTAAGATTCATTTTGGCAACTTCAATGGCGATTGAAGGATCGATGCAATGCAAATGTCCAACTTTGGGGGCAACCAGTTTTGCCCATCTTCCACTTCCGCAACCTAAATCGAACCCGGAGGCATTCTCAGGAAGCATTTCCCATGGAAATATTCCAAAGTACTCCTCCCCAATGAATTCCAACTCCTCCTTAGATAGTTCAGATTGATCAAATTTCTTCCACTCTTCACCAAATCCGTCTACAACTTCCTCTCTAATATTAGCTTCTTGCATCATTAATTACAATCCAATAAAAATTAATTTATACACTTATTATTGTTAAAAAATTAAAAACCTTGTGAAATTTAATAATCATTTCATAAAATTCAATAATCACTATCTAAACTTAAATGAATCAAAAAAATTCAACAAAAATACCATCAAAGCTGAAGTTAAAAAGGTGATTATTATGAACTGCAGGCCTGCTTCAAAGGCATATGAATTAAAGATAACTGAAAAAGCAAAAACCAAAACCGCTTTAAAATATACTTTACTACTGAGCCTATAAATCAATGAAAACAACATACCCGAAAAAAAGGATAAAAACATAGTCAATGTCCCACCAAAAACAATCATCAGAAATCCAAAAAATGAATAGGGCTGTGTGTTAGCTTGTTGCCTGAGGGTTATATTATCTAAATGAGACTCCATTACATTTTGCTCTAGAACTTTTGGAAACAATTGGCTCGTTGGAACGTAGGCTTCAGGAAATGGTGTTCCTGGGAGAACGAGGTTTAGAAATGAAGACCAGGAATAGGATGCAAAATGCAATCTGTATGAGAAATCTACTTCTTTAGTATAATGCGAGAATATCAAAATAAAATTATTGAAAATAGCAGAAAGTCTGAGAAAGATTAGATCAGATATCACTCCGAGATCAACTTCCCCAACCAGACTGTATAAATTACTGAAAAGCTCCCATGAGAAGGTTACTCCGGTGCCCGAAAGCTCTCTTGCAAGTGATGCAAAAATGAATAAGGGTATGGAAATTGCGATTCCGAACATAAATAACTGCTTGCAAGGCCAGATCACTTCATTTTTATTTTCATTATAGAAAATTGCAATCGGCGTTAAAAAGAAAGCAGTAAAAATAAGCAATATACTGGCTTTACTGGCTCCTTGCATATTTAGTGCAAAAAATAGAAGTAATACAAAAAAAAACCAAGTGAGAGATTTTTTTTTGGACTTGATCGGGATTAAGAAAAACAAAACCGGAAAAATAGTCTGGAAGGTTTTATCACTAAAGAAAAAAGCGAAAACGTTCACCCCTTTAGATATTTCCTCGGTCCTGGCCAAAACATTGGCACTGTTATCTAAAAAAATAAAATAAAAGGTGATAAATGCAATTGTTATCCAGGTATATAATGTATTTGGACTTTTAAACTGATCAACATCAAGACTTTTTTTGAATTTTACGGAGTTCCCGACTAGCAAACCGAAAATCAGAACCAGAAAACAGAAAATAAAAAAAAGAGATCCTGTAAACATTGATTCATAATAAAAAGAGTCATCATTTGGGGTTGAGATAAATCCTTGAAAATTATATTCTACCCCCTTTGAGAACATATAAAGTATAGGAATCTGTATATAGATAAAATTGTTTAATAACAACAATATCATACCAGGTATTTTTCTAACAGATTTCAGAGTGTATAAATAAGCTAGCAGTAAATTAAAACTAAATGAAAGTAGAATAAATTCAATTCCAGAAATAAGAAAAAGAGAAAGAATCGCTAATAACATACTCCCGTAGGAAGCAATTTTATATAAATAATTCCCTAATTCGAAAGAACTCCTATACTGAATTAATCTATTGATCATATTGGGACTATTTTAGTTGATATTTAGCTCCGGACTTATACCCTCTAACAAATGCAAGTATTGGTTTTATGCTCAGTGATTTCAGAGAATCTAAAGCAACCGATAAGAGCAGACCCATTATTAATATCAAAAAATCAAAAGTACTATTTTTTATAGTTCTATTTTTCTTGTAGAAAAGAAAGTATTCATACGTTTTCATCTCAATTCCCCTGAGTTTACCGGCACGGTTTACCGGAGAGTAATTATGCTCAAGTCTTGCAGCTGAACATATAAATAAAGAACGTGGAAACATTCTGTCTACCCTTGTTGAGAACTCAAAATCTTCCATCATATGAAATCGGTTCTTTACATCAAAAGAAACCTGCTTGAATAAGGAGAATCTCCAGGCTGACAAACCACCATTAATTACATTTGATTGAACTATTGCATTGGGGTGGGATTCAAGTTCAGCATAAATATCAGGACGTGAGTCTCTAAAAATTCCGACATGGGTAATACGATAAAAAAAACGATAAAATTTATTGCCACTAGTCGCATTGGTAATGATTCCTGAACAGCCCAGCATTTGCTGATTTTCATGAAAAACCCGCTCAATCTCCAGTATATAATCAGATTCAAGAACAATATCATCTTCAAAAAAACAAACAATATCTGTTTTAACAAAGTTAAGCGAAGCTGCTTTCGCTTCAACCAGACCCTTGATTGAAGTATCTCTTACGTATTCCAATTTTATTTTCTCTGGAAATGCAATCTTTGATGTAATCAGGTCAAAACTTGCAGAAGTCTCGCTCTGATCAATTATTATCAATTGATCAGGCTGTCTTAACTGATTTACAATTGATTTCACAGCCTCCAGAAGGTCCTCAGGTCGATTCTTAGTAGGTATTATAGCAGCAAGAGTCATTCACTAATAATTTTATTTCAATATTGTAATTATCCCAGAATTGTGGAATTGAATGATGAATAATAATTCAGACAATATGCTCTAAGCCTGGAGAATGAATTTTCAAGATTTTCACTATTCTGAGCCAACAAATCACTTATCTGATTTTTTAGATCCAACTGATTGTTTGCAATAACCTTAAATTCATTGGTCTCATACAAAAGATCAATTGTCATTTCCGACTGGCGCTCAAGATAAACAGGCTGAAGTCCGTTTAATACCGCCTGAATAACCATAGTAGTACCCCTGTATAAAACATGGGTATAGGGTACATCTGTAATATTCTCACCCTTTCCCGACCAGCGGATATTGGGAGGCAAATCATTGAATTTTCTATTCTTTTTTACCAGTTCAGACCGGCTGATTAGTGGATGTAAACGCCATACGAATGAGATATCCGGATTTTGTATTGCCTGAATAAGGGCATATTCAAACAAAAGCATACATTCCTCAGTTATTCCTTCAGGTACCACAAGAACATGAATAGCTGCATTTTTATTTTCCAGTATCCGCGGAATTTCATTGCCTATTAAACCATTATTCCCGCGATTTGATCCCAGAATTTGAACAGGTATATTTTGTAAGCGTCTTTCCGCAATCATCCTTTCGTAAGAATTTTGACCTGAAACAAGGATCTGATCAGGATTAAATCCAACGGCTAAATTCCTGCAAATTGCATGCTGCAATTTAAACAGTGCGGCATGCTGATAGGCCTTACATATGATCTGAGGATTTGCCTTTCTTGCTGCAGCGAAGGCTAATCGCTCCCATGCATGACCTTCGTAAGTAGTAATCAAATTTTTAGGTTGATAGAGCCTTATAAATTCAAATACCTGATGGTAACGTCTTAAAGTTGAGAGTGAATTTCCGGCGAATGCCTCAAGTGCTGCATATTGGTGTAACTGATATTGAAAATAATCAGCCCTCAGATTGCTGCCCCTTTTCTTTATTTTCCATGATTGCCTGAGCAATGCCATGTAAAATTTGACTTCAGACCAAAAATTAAGTGTACGGGAAAAAATTATTCGTGGGCTGGGCGAGTTTTCCCATTTCAAACTTAGTTTATGTTCATTGGCACCGGTATGATTAACAAGCCCAACTACCACATTATAACCTTTTGCTTTTAGCTCAGGTATAACTTTATCAAAATAGAAATCATCCGCGGCACCTGCATTTGAAGTACTAATGCAATGAGAGATAAAAAAGAAATCAATGTTTTCTTCAATTTGCCCGGATTGGTAGAAGTAGCTTTTGTTATAAAAAATACTTCTGATCAAGTGCAGAACAATTTTAGTATGGTAAATTAATCCTTTACGGTACCTGATGAGAAAGTGACCAAAACTACTTAGTCCTGTTATAAACAGCTGTTTATATTGATCCAAAAAAACCGGGTGTTCACGAATAATGTGCAGCCAGCTTATAGAAATCCGTTCAACATGCGGCTCATCATTCAGGATATCATCGCATGATTTACAGAGGGATAAATATTGTGCCTTTGAAAGAAACAAGGTTCTAATAATTTAAAAAGCAATCACATTGCAAGGAACACCATCAGCAGATGAAACCTGTAATGGGGCAATAATCATGAACTCCGGAGTGAAATTCAGAGCACTAAGATTCATGTCCTCCAGAACTAATATTTTCTTTTCTATCAGGAAACGGAGGTGAGCCTTTTTACCCTCCTCACGGTCTAGCTTGCTTGTCAGAGATATGAGATCAAAACCAAATACTCTTAAATTTGGGAATCTTTCCTTTAGAAAGTCTGCGAGAGCAGATGGGATTACTGGCTGTTCTGCCCAATATTCCCTTTCTGTTCGTTTATCTCCAAAGCCTGTTTTTAAAATAAGGATTTCAATATCTACGGGTAAATTGGTCGATTCTAACTCAATCTGATCAATTGAACATTGCAGGAAACCAATTTTTCTAAAAATCCAGAAAGACGGTGGATAATCGCTACAAGTTAAGCCGTTTGCACTAAAATGAACAGGGAAATCTATATGCGTACCAATATGATTTGGGAAAGAAAGGTGCATATTATTGGAATTATCTCCCTTGCTGATCTGATTGGTTTTTTCAATTATGAAGGCTCCTGCTGCACCACCGTAAACAGGAGTTTCAGAATTCAGAAAATAAGAAAGGTATACCGGTTCTTTCATAAAGCTATTTGATCAGTAATTTGGATGCTTGTTCAAAAACGGCAGAATTGGATGCAAGTACCTCATATTTCCAGGTATTTCCCTTTCTGCGTAAATAAATTTTGCCCCCTGCCTCTTCTACAAGTAACAAGCCAGCTGCAACATCCCATAAGTAAATATCATTTTCATAATAAACATCACAAATTCCCTGTGCAACATGGCAAAGCATAAGGGCAGCGGAACCAATTGCCCTTACTTTTTTGAATTTTTGAACACTGGATACAAAAGCAAGTAAATAGTCAGTACTGTAATCTCCACCCGAAGGGAATCCGGTTGTTAAAATCGCATTATTCAGCTTTTCGGTTGTGGACACATGAATTGGTTTACCATTCATTTTTGAGCCATAACCCTTTTCAGATGAATAACTAATTGAATTACTAATGTCCTTTACAACTCCGATTACCGGACCATCATTTTCCCAAAGAGAAACAGATACCCCATAAAAAGGGTAGGCACGCGTAAAGTTAAAAGTTCCGTCAAGAGGATCAATAATCCAGCATTTAGATGGAATTAAAGCTCCATTACTATCAGATTCTTCAGAGATTATTGGTATTCCGGTTGGCAAAAGATGAGAATAGATTATTTCATTCATCTTTTCATCAGCCAGTGTTTTAATATCCTTATCTCTGCTAGAAACTATCCCTGCATCCTGAATAAAATCTGTTGCCACATCTGCGGCTGCCTGTGCGGCAATTTCAGCAATATTCAGCATTTAAATGATAATTATATCTCTTGATTATTTATGATTTCAGGGAAGCATCCTCATTGATGATATGAAACTGCATCCAGGTTACAATGATGTGATTAATTACTAAATGCACATCCTCAACAGGAGCATATTCACCTTTAGGCGTTTCAACAACAACCGGTATATCAGACAATGCTTTTAACTTTCCGCCATCAAAACCTAACCATCCAATAACTGTTCCACCCTGGCTTTTAACCCACTCAGCTGCAACCAGTAAGTTTGGTGAATTACCACTTGCAGAGATTGCCAGAAGTAAATCCCCTTTGCGATAATGAACTTTTAACTGATCAACAAAAATATTATCGTAAGTACTATCATTACCAATTGCAGATATAACTGAAACATTATCAGTTAAAGCAAGAGCACGGTATGATTTATTGTTTTCCCTTGTACTCTTTTTCAATACTGCAAGGCCAAAATCATTGCCAATATGTGATGCAGTAGAAGCAGATCCTCCATTACCGATAACAAAAATTGTATTACCATTCTGTCTGGCTTTCTCAAGTTCATTGATACATGCAGCTACCTTCTGATGGTCGAGTTTCTCAAGTAATGTGATAAGGTAATCAGTATATCCTTTGCTAAAAGCAAGAGGATCTATTCCTCCAGCGGTATTCAACTTGTCTAAGTTGTTCATAATTATAAATTTGGGTTTTTTATATTAAATTGGTTTCGCCATTGCTGATCGTTGTAGTAAATTGTAAAAACCAGCTTCATAGTTTCAAGGGCGTCTTTGCTTGTCCCCGATGTAATTGGCAGATCTTTAACTATTGCGTCGGCAAATTCAAATATTTCATCTCTCCAGGAATTATCCTGTAAAAATTTTATAGTTGTGCTCTCCATTTGTCCATTATCCGACTCTTCATCTCTTTTCCCGTATACAATACGCTCTTCTCCGTAACTTTTGGATCCGGATAATATTCCGAAAAGTTCTATGTATCCTTCGGTTAGGAAAATTTCAAGATTAAATTTGTGCTGCCATTGGGTGGCACTTGAAGTGACCATTGCTATTCTGCCTTTCTCATCCTTCATCATTGCATAAGCATTGTCTTCAACATCGTGTTTCCAGAAATCGTTGGACACATAACTTTTGACATCAACAAATTCGCCACAGAAGAGTCGCATTAAGTCGAGCATATGAATCCCTTGATCTAATAATATTCCACCTCCGGCCAACTCTCTTTTCGATCTCCAGCCTCCCGAAAACGGAATTACACGGCTCTTTCCATAAATACCTCTCAGGTTGATGATCTGCCCAAGTTCACCTGATTGAACAATTCTCAGTGCCTCACGGATTGAATCATGGTATCGATGATTGAACCCGTACTTAAGTTTAAGCTGAGGATTCTTCTTTTCAACTTCAATTACCTCCTTGATTTCATCAACATTCATGCCCGGCGGCTTTTCACAAAATACGTGTAAACCTTTTTCAAGACCGGCAATTGTTACCTCTGCCGCTACATTATTTGTAAGACAAACGAACAAAACATCAAGATCTTCCTTTAATAAATCATGATAGTTATTGTAACAACTGATACCGGGTAATCCTGAATAATCTGAAGCGAAGTTTTGTTCACATACAGCGGTTACCTCCAAAAATGGGTGTTCATTTATATATAGGTGACGTCTGCGGCCAACAATCCCATAACCAGCTATTCCAACTTTTAATTTTGACATAGAATATATTATTGTTTAATAATTTCATTTCTGAAGCTCAGAAGGTGATTGATCGCAGATTCTCCCATCGCAAATACTGCTTCAGCAGCATTCCCGCCGGTGTGCGGTGTACAGATTAAATTCTCCATTTCCAGCAATTCACGATCAACAGGTGGCTCCGGTTCATAAACATCCAATGCTGCTCCTGCAATTAGTTTTTCCTTTAAGGCAATTTTTAAATCCAACTCCTTAATTATTCCACCCCTGGCAGTATTGATTATAAATGAAGTTGGCTTCATCATTCTGAACTCATTTAATGTAAATAAATTGAGGGTATCAGAATTTGCCGGAGTATGAATGCTGATGATATCAGCATTACTTATCAATTCACTTTTACTAACTATTTTTAAATCATTTTCAGCAGCAAATATGCTGATATCAGCAATATCATTAACAATTATATTGCAGCCAAAAGGTTTCAGTAAAGCTACAAGTTCTTTACCAATATTACCTAATCCAATGATCCCTACGGTTTTCCCACTCAATTGAAAACCTCCGGATTTATTCCATACCAGTTGCTTCATTTGGTTGGAAGTGGAATAAAGATTACGGCAAAGGGCAAGCATAAAACCCAGTGCCATTTCGGCAACTGAACGCTTATTGACCCCTCCGGTCCAACCTATCCGGATACCACGATCACTACAGGCTGTTAAATCAACATTATCAAGTCCTACCCCATATTTAGCTATTAATTTAAGCCTTGGCAGCCGGTCAAGAAGTTCAGGAGTGATCTTTTCCAAACCAACAATCACAGCATCTGCATCACTAAAGAATTGAATCAAATCATCGTCATTCATCCTTACACCTTTAGTATTTACTTCAGCATCAGGAAAATGCTCTTGTAGAAGGCTAACTAATGACTGATTCTTAGAAAAGGCAATTGTAGAAACTTTAACTTTCATCAAAAACTATAGTTTATATTTTTCAAACAAGCTGTCTTCTGCCATTTTCTTATCCACACGAATCAGATCTTCAGGTGTATCTACTGAATCAGCATCGTGATTAGTTAACCTCATGAAAATTGGAATTTCATTTTCAATAAACCTGTTCATATCTACCGACTCGATGATCTCGAGTTTTGTCATTTCAAGATTTACAAAGTCTAATAATGCTTTTCGGGTAAATGCTATCAGACCCAATTGCCTATAGACTTCCATTTCGCCTTTAAACTTTTTAGATGATGGAATTGCCTCTCTCGACATATACAAAGCGTTGCCCTTATTACTTACAACAACCTTAACATTGTTAGAATTATTAATTTCTTCTTCTGTGGTCAAAGTCATCATCAGATTGGAAACCTGTCTGCTTCCATCAAGCAAAGGCTCGATAACTTCGGTTATCATCTCCGGGTGAATTAGAGGTTCATCGCCCTGAATTAATACAACGAGATCAAACTCACCCTGGTTCAGGATGTTTTCAACATTAATTAAAGCTTCGGCTGTCCGTTCTGATGCACGCTCATGAACATCAGAGGTCATGACAGCTTTGCCACCTATACTTTCAACATAATCCACTATTACCTGATCGCAGGTTGCAACGTAAACCTCATCAAGGAGATCGCACATACAGCTTCTAAAATAACAATGACCAATCATCGGCATTCCCATGAGCTTAGCCATAGGCTTATCAGGGAAACGGGATGCAGCCATTCTTGCAGGAATAACACCTAATATCTTCATTTATATAAAAAATTTAACTTAAGGCTTAAGACTTTTTTGCAACAAAAAAAACTTTGGAAAACTGTTTTATCCGGATTTATTTTAAATGCTTTAATTGTTCGCGAATGGCATGACCAAGGAAAAAGGCATCAAAGCAAAAGGCAATAAAATTATATCCCTTATCCCGCTTTTCAAGTACAAGTTTATAGTCGGGAGATACCACATGGAACCCAATCCATTTATCATATTTGGATGCAATTGTTTCATAGGTACGTAAAGCTTCCTTTACATCTTCATCATCATAATCTCCGGGTTTGCCCATAGAACCCGATAAATCATAAGGACCAATAAATGTACCGTCAACCCCTTCGGTTTGAATAATTGAATCTAATTCCTTGATTGCATTAATGTGTTCAATCTGAACGATCAGCTTGATTTCTTTGGCTTTAACATCCCTGTAATTCTCAAACCCAAAACCATAAGACTGTGCCCTGGCTAATCCAACACCTCTGGTACCAAAAGGAGGATACTTCACTGATTTGACAGCTTTTAATGCATCGGCTGCAGAGTTAACCGAAGGAACAATTATTCCATCAGCTCCTGCATCAAGAATACGTTTGATAATTCTTGTATTATTTTCACCAACCCTGACATAGGCCTTAATGCCTTTGCTCTGAATAGCCATGATTAATTGTTGTGCTTCAAAATAATCAGTCACAGAGTGCTCCAGATCAATGCATAACCAGTCAAAGCCTGCATCTGCCATTACCTCTGCAATAGAAGGGTGACCAAGTGATATCCATGAACCAAGCTGAAAATTGCGTTCTTGTTTTGAATCGTTCATTATTCGTCTATATATGATTTGGAATTATACGTCTGATGGACCAATGTTTTTTATCTTTTTTGCAGGATTACCTGCGTAAATCGAATTAGATTCAACATCCTTTATGACAATACTACCTGCGGCTATAACAGAGCCATGCCCAATTGTAAGGCCTTTGAGAATAATACAATTCATTCCAATCCAAACATCATTTTGAATTATGATTGGGGCGGATGGTCCCTTTTTAGCCCAACGATCTTCTGGTGGCCAAACCGGATGCCCATCGTTATCCATAATAATAGTGTTTGGGCCAATCTGAGTATTATCTCCTATAAAAACATGGTTTCTGGAAGTGATTGTCGTACCGTTTAAACTAACATTATCACCAATTACTATATGTGCATCATCGATAACAGAAAGATGGCATGGCGTAAACAATGTAATTACAGACCTCTTTCTGGATGACACAGCATGAAAGTTCTTTCCTATGGTGATTGAGCCCTTACCCAGGATTAAAAATCGAATTTTACCCCACACATCAAATGAAGAATCTATTTCTAACCTTTTACCGTATAAAAACCTGCTGAAATTGGTTGTGAGCCTTCCAACAAGCAGGGAATATTTTTGATAGATTGAAAACCGGATATCACCGTTTTTAATAACATCTATAATTTTATTCATACAGTATATTATAAGGAAATTGAATCAGAAAATTATCCAAATCAATTATTAGGAGATCTTGCCCATATTTGATTTGGAGACCCACCCGGATTATTTTCCGGGTGCCATACATTATCATGAATCTTTACTAACCCTGATTTACTTAGAAATTCTTCGCAAAGACGGGTTTGTTCAGGCCACAAATTTGGTAATTCAATTAAAACTCCCTTGACGTTTTTTAAGACCTCAGGGCCACCTGCTAAAATTAACTGTTCAATACCATCAACATCAACTTTCAGATAATCAGGATATTTAAGTTCCAATCGGTTGATTACATCGTCCATTGTCAATGAAAATATTGGATATTTAAAAACAACCTTAAAGTCCTCCCCATCCATTCCATAGGTCTTATCGAAAGTTGATAACGCTCCTCCCCAATTGGCTGAACTCATACTTAAATTACCTCTTCCCATTTTATCATTTAATGCAAAAGGCATAATTGTTACCAGGGAGTCAAGATTGTTTAAACTAATATTTCTGGCTAAAACTTCAAGATTGAAAACCGATGGCTCAAATGAATAAACTATACATTTTCTGGCTTTGGCGGCATGAATTGAATATAAACCAACGTTAGCTCCAACATCCCATAAAATAGAGCCTTCAGGGAACCCATCGATCCATCCCAAAGTTTCAGGTTCTTTGGTAGAAAAGGTATCTGCCCTCATTTTACATAACTTATTTGGAACTGAAAGGGTATAGCTGACATTGTTATATTTCACATGTGCTTTTTTATTCCGAATAGAATTTGTAAGATTATCCTGAACTTCAAACAGGTTTAATATTTTCCTTGCCAAAGGTCTTATCCAGGATTTATTCTTTTGTACAGTCATATTTGTTTAAGTATTTTAGATTTC
>Ga0154020_10002371_pt1 | contig 22960 bp, 24 predicted proteins | sample Klosneuvirus_201_FD_109709 | JGI IMG/M metagenome (GOLD analysis project Ga0154020, IMG submission 109709) | Active sludge microbial communities from wastewater, Klosterneuburg, Austria - Klosneuvirus_20160825_MG | ecosystem: Engineered > WWTP > Aerobic digester > Activated sludge | place...
GCCCAATAAATGGGTTGAAGAGCTATAGATTGTTTGGTCGCTTCTTCTAAACAAATAAGCGCCTCCTTAAAATTTTTCTTTACCATATAGGTCCTTCCTAAACCATAATGTGAAGAGGCATTCATTTGATCAAAGGCAATACTCTTATTAAAATCATAAATCGCATCTTCAAAGTTTTTAAGATGGTAATTCATATAACCTCTCTTTTCATAAGCCTGGGAATGCCTTTCATATTTTTCAATAGCCTCAGTCAACATTTTAATAGCTTCTACTTCTGAACCGATTTCTTCAGATTTTCTTTTACCTTCTTGATATAAAGCTATTGTGCTTTTTTCGCCAAGTGGTTCAATATGAGCATATTGCAGGATTTTACCATTATCTGTCATCCAAGCATTAATGACCCCTGAAAATGAAAATTGAGCACAATATTCTAATGATAATATCGTATTTTTCCACATCTTTTCCGAAATATTACCGATAAAACGTCCAAGATTCATGGTAAAGTCCTTTTCAAAAAAGATCTCATCAGAAATTTTGAAGACTAACTCTCTTTTGTGAATTGTCTCTAAGCGTTGATTATATAATTGCACAACTTTTTGAAAACTTCTATCATTTCCAAACTCCAGTTTCCCTTGAATGATAACTTTGTACAATTGTTGTGTTTGCATAAGATAAAATTGGATTATTATAAAAGTTTAATATTTAAATTTAATATGTTTATAAATTTCAATATTAAACACATTAAATAGAATTATATATGTGAAATATTCTAATAAACAAATTAAAAAAATATATATATAACTAATAAAATTATTATATTGGGTAATTTGTTTTCCAATGCAAATTTCACTAAAATAATTTATAACTCAAAACTTATGACTTACTTATTTAATGGTAATTTAATATAAATATTAAAACACATGTGTAATATTTTGATTTAAAGCTGTTTATAACAATTATTTGCGTTCCTCTAATTAACTAATAATGTTACATGGTATTCAAGCAAGATTCAATTAAACTTGAGTTGATTTTTAAAAGACTTTAATACCAATATATTTTTAAGTGCGTAGATATTTAGGTTATTTAGCCTTTTTAATTTCTAATTGTTCAGACGTTAAACCAAATCTCCTTTCTCGAGATTGATAATCAATAATCGCTTCATAAAGGTTTTCCTTACTAAAATCAGGCCAAAGGGTTTCGGTAAAATAGAGTTCGCAATAAGCCAATTGCCATAATAAAAAATTTGAAATCCGATGTTCCCCACTAGTTCTTATTAATAATTCTGGGTCAGGAATATTTGCAGTATTTAAATATTGAACAAATTGCATTTCATCTATTGGCCCTTTTTTATGCTGTGTGTCAAAGTCTGTTAACATAGCATTTATTGCAGAAATTATTTCCCATCTAGAACTATAATTTAATGCTAAAATTAAATGTAATCCATTATTCATTTTTGTATCTAAAATGGCTTGTTTTAAAACTTCTTGTGTTTTAGCAGGAAGTTTACTCAAATCGCCTATTGTAGATAATTTGATATTATTTTTTGTTAAGGTTTTTAATTCCACCTTTAATGTTTCGACTAATAAGGACATCAATCCTGTTACTTCAGCAATTGGTCTATTCCAATTTTCAGTAGAAAAGGCATACAGACTTAGGTATTTGATTCCCATTTCTGCACATGCTTCCGTTACACGGTGTACCGCTTTAACTCCATTCTTGTGACCAAATAATCTAGGTTGACCCGTTTTTTTTGCCCACCGTCCATTCCCATCCATTATTATCGCGATATGGTCTGGCAATCGTTTTAAATCTATTTTATCTTTCATTTATTGAAATCATCAAGTAAAGATACATAACTTGAATTAAAGCATAAACTTTGACTGCTTTTTATAATTTAATTAAAACGAAACGAAGCATATCACCAGGTAAATTACTATTCTAAAACTAATTTTGAATTTAATAAACTTCTAAGATTTGATATGATTTATTCGTTTCTTTGTATTGTTAATTCTGAATTATAGGATGTATCATATAATACTTTGTTTTTTAACTTCTTTCATGGTAACTTTTATTGCTATTCCTTCAATAATTAGAATCGCAAAAGTTAAAAAACTAACTGATGATCCTGGGGAACGTGGATCTCATAATAAAAGTGTTCCTACTTTAGGTGGAATTGGACTTTTTGCAGGTGTAATATTTAGTATTATTTTATGGACGCCCTTTGAAGTTTTTGGAAATTTACAATATATCTTATGTGCTTTTGTAATCATCTTTTTAATTGGTGCAAAAGATGATTTACTTCCCTTAACTCCTTATAAAAAAATGATCGGTCAAACGTTTGCAGCTTTTATATTAGTTTTTAAAGCAAACATTCGCATTACTAGCTTATATGGAATTTTTGGAATAACTCTTTTGCCTGAATGGATCAGTATTCTACTTTCTTTATTTACTATTTTAGTTATTATTAATGCCTTCAATCTACTTGATGGAATTGATGGATTTTGTGCTAGCGTGGGCATTCTAATATGTATAACCTTAGGCTTTTGGTTCAAAATGACAGATCAAATTGTACTATGTATTATAGCTTCAGCATTATTAGGGTCATTAATGGCTTTTTTAAAATTTAATTTAACTCCGGCTCAAATATTTATGGGTGATACTGGATCTATGTTAATTGGTATAATTTGTTCAATTTTAGTTATTCGATTTATTGAACACCCGAATATATACAACGAGTTTAATTTTGAAATCAACGCCTCTCCTGCCATCGGTGTTGCTTTACTTTTTTTGCCTCTTTTTGATACTTTACGCGTTTTTATCGTCCGTTTAATACATCAAAGATCACCATTTAAAGCAGATCGTCAACATGTCCATCATATCATATTGGATTCAGGCTTAAACCATCTTCAAACAACCGCGCTTTTATTGATTATTAATGTTATTATTCTTGGAATTATTGTTTCCTTGCAGTTTCTTGGCAATTTAAATTTAGTCATAATCATTCTGTCATTCAGTTTGTTTTTTGCCATGTTTTTAGAATATTTAAGAATTAAGAAAAATGTAGGTAAACAAAAAATTTAAACATGCTAATCAAGCTTATTCTAATTTTTCTTGGCGGTGGTTTAGGAAGTTGTGCCCGCTTTCTAATTGTTTATTTGAACCCTAATATGATAAAAACTATTCCAATAGCCACATTAATTGCCAACGGACTTGCATCATTTGTTTTAGGAATCTATTTTTATAACTTTAAAACAAACCCTAATGAGACATGGATTAAATATTTCATTATGTTAGGTTTTTGTGGTGGCTTAAGTACATTTTCTACTTTTTCCGGAGAATTAATGGAATATATTTGGAACCATCAATTTTGGCATTTTTTTATATATATTATCCTAAGTATTAGCTGTTGTTTGATCTGTTTCTATTTTGGCTTTGAAATTAAAAGAACATAAAATTAATCGAGATATTGTATATTATTATAGGTTCAATTTGAACTTCTATAATTATTTTTTGTCCTTGTTTAGTTATTAATACATTGTCAATTAATATTTTTTATATATTTGCAAAAAAATAATATGAATCAAACTGCCACTCATTTAGAATTTAAAGTTAAAGACATAAAGTTAGCAGAATGGGGACGCAAGGAAATTGAACTTGCAGAAGCCGAAATGCCAGGGCTAATGTCATTAAGAGAAGAATATAGTAAATCCAAACCTTTAATGGGTGCTCGGATTGCCGGTTGTCTACATATGACCATCCAAACAGCGGTTTTAATTGAAACACTAACTGCTCTTGGAGCTGAAGTTAGTTGGTCTTCTTGTAATATTTTTTCTACGCAAGATCACGCAGCAGCTGCAATCGCCGCTGTTGGAATTCCCGTTTTTGCTTGGAAAGGAATGAACGAAATTGAATTTAATTGGTGTATCGAACAAACTTTATTTGCTTTTAAAGGAGGGCTTCCTTTAAATATGATCCTTGATGATGGAGGTGATTTAACAAATTTAGTGCTTGATAAATATCCAGAACTTACAAGTTCAATTAAAGGTATTTCGGAAGAAACAACGACCGGTGTGCATAGATTATATGAACGAGTAAAGAACGGAACGCTTCCTATTCCAGCAATCAATATTAATGATTCCGTGACAAAATCGAAATTTGATAATAAATACGGCTGTAAGGAATCTTGTGTTGATGCTATTCGTCGTGCTACAGACATTATGATGGCTGGAAAAGTTGCGGTTGTTGCTGGATATGGTGATGTTGGTAAAGGTTCCGCAGCTTCGCTTAAAGGAGCTGGTTGTAGAGTTATAATTACTGAAATTGATCCTATCTGTGCGCTTCAAGCTGCTATGGATGGTTTCCAAGTTTTAAAAATGGAAAATGCTGTCAAATTAGCTAATATCATAGTTACTGCAACAGGAAATTGTGACATCATTACTGAAAAATATTTCAGATTGATGAAAGATAAAACTATTGTTTGTAACATTGGACATTTTGATAACGAAATTGATGTAGCATGGTTAAATACAAATTATGGAGCAACAAAAGTTGAAATTAAACCTCAAGTAGACAAATATACTATTGATGGTAATGATATTTTACTTCTTGCGGAAGGACGTCTAGTTAATTTAGGTTGTGCCACAGGTCATCCATCATTTGTTATGTCAAATTCATTCACAAATCAAGTTATTGCCCAATTGGAATTGTGGAATAATTCCGATGCATATGAAAATAAAGTCTATACCTTACCAAAACATCTCGATGAACAGGTTGCTAGGCTACATTTAAGTAAAATTGGAGTTGAACTTGAAGAACTTAAAGACCATCAAGCTAAATATATTGGAGTCAATAAATCTGGTCCATTTAAACCTGATTATTATCGATACTAAAATCAACATATTGTTTCCAAGGAATAAAGCCGCTTTGATTAAAATTCAATGCGGCTTTTTTTAATTTGTATTTTATGCAAAGTAATAAAATCCTTTATTTGTTCCTTTACTTTGGCTTATTTAATACCGTTAATATAAATGCCCAATTAAACTCACGTATTTTTTTTAAACCATCAGATTCGTTAAATCACACCAGAATTTTATTAGCTGGTGCTTTTACTTTTAGTACATATTCAACTTTTTCGATTGGTCTCTATCATGCATGGTATAAAAAACACAACTTAACTAAATTTCATAATTTTAACGATTTTGGAGAGTGGCAACAAATGGATAAATTGGGCCATATATTTAATGCTTATTTTCAAAGTGACTTATGCTACAATGGGGCCTTGTGGACTGGAATCAACAGAAAAAAAAGTCTATGGATAGGAATTGGAATCAGTCAATTATTTCAAACCACAATTGAACTTTTTGATGGTCATTCTATGGATTGGGGTTTTTCCTGGCCTGACATAGCTGCAAATTTGGTTGGTTCAACATTTTTTTTAGGTCAAGATCTCCTTTGGCATAAACAAAAAATACTTTTAAAATTTTCAACTTTCCCTACAAAATACTCACAGAATCCTGTAGTCAGAGGAAGAGTTAAAGAAATCTATGGCACCCATTTATTGGAAAAATTGCTTAAAGACTATAATGCCCAAACATATTGGCTTTCCTTTAATCCCAATTTATTTGCTGCAAAGCTCCCTTGGCCTCAATTTCTAAATTTTTCAATTGGATATGGTTCATCCGGACTATATGGTGCTTATGAAAATGCATGGATAGATAATCAAGGCCATTATATCAATCTAGACGCTCAGTCAAATCCAAGATTACACCAATATTATTTTTCTTTTGATTTGGACTTAAGAAAAATTCATGTGAAAAATCATTTTTTAAAAACAAGTCTTAAAATTCTAAATATTATTAAATTTCCATCACCAACCTTAGAACTTAATTCGAAAGGGGTATTAAAAGGACATTGGCTCTATTTTTAAATTTATAAAAAACTATTATTAACTTTAACTTATGAAAAAAATTATCAGCTTAAATGTAAATGGCTTACGATCAGCAATTCTAAAAGGTTTTACAGCCTGGATAAAAGAGAATGATTTTGATATTATTTGTTTACAAGAAATAAAAATGGATAGTTCTTACGCAGATCCTGATTTTTTTATAAATCAGGGTTATTATTCTTACTGGCATTGTGCAACAAAAAAAGGCTATAGTGGAGTAATGATCTTATCTAAAGAAAAAATAAATAATATTTTCATCGGTACAGGAAACCCTGAATATGATCAGGAAGGACGGGTAATTAGAGCTGATATTGGAGATTGGAGCATAATAAATGCTTATTTTCCTTCTGGTTCTTCTGGTGATGAAAGACATGATTTTAAAATGAAATTCATACAAGATTTTTATCCATGGATTAAAGAACTCTTATATATTAGAAAAAAAATAATACTAGTTGGCGATTATAATATTGTACATCAAACTATTGATATACATAATCCCGAAAGAAAAGACAATCCTAGTGGGTATAGACCTGAAGAACGAGCTTGGCTAAATGCTTGGTTTTCTGAATTATTTGATGATAGCTTTCGAGTTTTATTTCCTCATAAACAAGAATTCAGTTGGTGGAGCTACCGCGCTGGATCATATCAAAAAAACAAAGGCTGGAGAATAGATTACCAATCTATTTCTAAACCCTTTTCAGATTGTGTCATAAATTATAAACATCACCACGATATTCGTTTTTCTGATCATTGCCCAATTGAAGGAAACTATAATTTAATTTAATTTAATTTAATTTCTTTAAAATTAATTATCTCTATTTTTTCATTTGATTGGTTCATAAGCTATAATTTTTATCAAAAATATATTGTTATAATTTTTCAAAATAAACATTTAAATAGAAATTCTGTCTATGCATGAAATAAAATAATCATGCTTTATTAGTTTTGACCATAAATAATAAAAACTTACAGTGAATTCCTTTCACATCCTTTATATTTAAAAACTTCTAAAATTATTGAGGATGTTAAAATTAAACACATAATCCCTTAAAATATTAGGCATTGAACTCTATCCAATAATAAAATCAAAGTTGATTTATTACTTGAATCTAAGGGGTAAAATATATGGGTAGTTTTAAAACACCTCTCAAAATAAGAAAAGCGAACAATATGAATAATATTTTATAAAATAACAACAATTAAAAAAATTGATGACTTTTTAGAAGCTTCTATCCAATTGTACCATCATTTTAGAAAAACTTATTTGAAATTTTAGTAAAAAAGTATATTTTTGCACTCTATTAGTAAAATTACTATTAGAATTAGGATTTGGCGTGGTAGCTCAGCTGGTTAGAGCGTGCGATTCATAATCGCAAGGTCGGGAGTTCAAGTCTCCCTCACGCTACTCTTCAGATTCATATATATTAAATAATAGGGAATATATCATATCTCTAAATTAATTTCTCCTTTTAACAATCTTTTAACTTTGACGAATTCAACTCTATATACTGTAAACAGTCAAATTAAAAAAAATTGTTATGAACCTCAAATTAAATAAATATCGACTCTTAGCCATTAATAATTTATTTACCCTATTTATTATTTCTTTTCTAATCTCTTGTTACGATAATCGTAATTATAAATCTGTTTCAAAATCTACTAAACTTATTACTTCTAAAGAAACGATTAATACGAAAAAGGTACATTATAGTTATAAGTCTAAAACTTTAATTTCATCCAAAAAAATTCCAACTATTATAAATGATTCCATCAGTATTTCTGAAAATAAGAATAAAATGGATACTGGCAAAATCTCCGTTGTTTCTAATCAAAATGAAATAGTAATAGATTCTTCTGAGTTAATCAACATTTTAAATTCCAACAATTCAAATATTGAAATCGATACTTCGGAATTAATATTACTTTAAATAGATTTCACATAAATAAAGTAGCGAAAAATCCTTTAAGATTTATTAATCATTGGAATTATTTTTTTTAATGAAATTATATTGGTGGAAATTATAAGAATAAGTGCTCCATAAAAAAAGGAATTTCTAAAAATATATAAATTATTCTGCCAAAATGGATATGAAAAATTTATATCTAAAACAATTAGTATAGATATGATTAGCGTAAAAATTATACTCAACAGTGTAATTTTAATCCATAAGATATTTTTAATTTGCTCCATCTTAAATAGTAACAACAATAATTCAATTCTAATTTTTTTATCGTTTGGTTTTATTCGATTGACTTCTAAATAAACTTTAAGAGCTTTTTCTAATAATTTTTCTTCACGATACATTTTAGCTTTCAAAATTAGCGCTTCTATGTACAAATTTTTTAAATAAGAATTAGTGATTGGATAAAATATAATATCCTCAAGAATTTGATCAACTGTATCATGAAAAAGATTAGATTTACCCAAAAACAGTAACGCTTCTAAATAAACTAACTTGATTTCTAAATATTCATTAAATTCTAATTGCCTTATTTCATTAAAATATTGAACATAAAAATGGATAAAATCAATATGTCTTTGATTAGACTTATGTTTAAACTTGTTAAGTAATAATGAACTTTTAATATTTTGATTAAAGAACTTATGCATAAATTAATGGATACAGTATAGGTCTGGAAGGAACGGCATCTAATTCCATTGGTGCTGTTTGCAAAAGAAGTAAATAAACACCGTCTGGAGCTTCATCTGGTACATAAATTAATTCTGTTATAGTGCAGTTAAGCGCTCTATCCTCTTTCCAAAAAGAGCGATGAGCCAATAATAGGCCGTTGTCTTCTTCTCGATCTACGGAGGGTATATCTACTAGTAAATGTTTCACATTTTTTGAAACAATATAATCCATAGCTTCTTTTGAAAAATATATCGGGTTGGTACCTGAATATTTTTTTGATCTTTTTAATATATCATTAGGTAACGTTCGTATTGATAGTGTTTGTACATTCAAATCATTAAGTATAGGTTCTAATGTTTGTTTTTCAATAACCAGGTCTCCATTATTTTTTTCTTCGGGAGTAATACTAATCAAATGATTAATAAAAATATATTCTTTTAAAATATTATTTACTGAAATTATTTCCTTGGTCAGGTGGCCGATACATTCTGTGTGTGTTCCATTACCATGAACATTCAAAAATATATTATTAAAATTAACAGGCCCTCCCTCAATTACGGAACCTACAAAATCTCCAATTCTAACTGGTTCTGATTTAAAAAAAGGAGCATAAAAGCAATTTACTTGGTCCAAGGAATCACTTAATGGAATAGAAATATCTATTCCTGCTTTTAAATTTACCTTATAATTCTGCTCTAGAATTTCTACATTGATATTCATAAACGAACATTAATTTCTCTGGTCTAAACCCCAATTTAATTTTTCATGTATGGTACGTAAAAAACTTACTGGATGCAATTGTGCTAATCTAATTTTAAAATCTGCCTTTTTTATTGCCAATTGATGTTCAGAACTAATGGTTTCTTTTCTTGAATCCAATGTGCATAAAAAATTTTCAGTTCTTCCTTCTACTTCAAAAGACAAAATAGAATGATCCGGGATAACGATTGGTCTTACATTTAGATTATGGGGTGCAACAGGAGTAATTACTAAACTGGCTACATCAGGAAAAATAATTGGTCCACCGCAAGATAAAGAATAACCTGTTGACCCGGTTGGAGTAGAAACTATGATACCATCGGCCCAATAAGAATTTAAAAAATCGCCATTTACATAGGTATGAATTGTTATCATTGAAGAATTATCTCTCTTGAGAATTGTAAAATCATTCAAAGCAAAATTAATTTCTCCAAAAAGCAAAAAATTACTTTCTAAACTAATTAAACTTCTTTCTTCAATCGTATAGCTCCCATTCACTAATTGATATACTGCATCAGGAATAATAGTTTTATCTATACTGGCTAAAAAACCTAACCGTCCTAAATTAATTCCAAGAATAGGAATGTTGCTGTTACGTATAAATGTAATGGCTTGCAAAATAGTACCATCTCCTCCCAAAGTAATTACAAATGTTGGTTTAGCTTCTACAATATCTTGATATGTAGACCAAGAATGTTGTTGTGTTTTAATGATGTCAATAGGCAATTGATCTAGATAATCTTTAAATATACAAACATCAAATTGATTGATTTTTAAATGATATAGAAGACTTTTAATATGTGTTATGTCCTCCACCTTAGCTTTTTGACCAAAAATAAACACTTTAATCATAATGCCGAATTAAGGTGAACAAAAAAACCTCCTTTGGCCAAATGATTCAAAGAATAATTCATTTGTAGCATAATGCCATTGTTAATTGTTAAATCGAGTCCACAAGTTACACTATATATAAATTTATTTATTAACGAATTTGTCTTATAATAATAGGGTTCATTAAAATATGCTCCTGTAGTGTTAAATCTTAAATCTAGTTCTGATTTGATTTTAATTCTCGGTTCTTTAGCTAATAGTTTAAAAAATGACTTTTTATAGTCTAATATAAATATTCTAATGGCTTGATCCACTATTACATAGTCCGTTCCATTTAGTATATAGTATTCATATCCTGGTACGATATGACGATTGTTATCTAATGTTCTATATATATAATAAGCTGGTTTAATTCGATTTAATGATTCCTGACAATTGATTCTTGATAATAAACTTAATTTTCTATTAACTGCTTTTGCATTAATAAACTCCTGAGAAAAAAAAATATAATTATTCCCTTTTTCAAACGGTGCGACTATCGTCTCTATTGTCGTTTTAAATTTAAATCCTCTTTGTGGCCTTATTCCAATATCAAAACTTGAATATATAGAGTTTAGATCTATTTTAAATTTATCAAACTTATATTTTGAAGCTAAAAAATATTCAGGATATAAACGAGCTAAACTTTCCTTTATTTTATTATGATAAAGTCGAACTTCTAAACTATGTGTCCAATTTGTTTCATCTCTATAATAATATTTTAGGTTAAACTCCCTTCTAATTAGCAAGTTATCATGATCGTTTTGAATAAAAACAAATTTATTTGCTAGTGTTTTTACATCAATTTCTTTATATGAACTATATAATAAACCAAGCGATAGGTTAAAATTTTTATTATTAAAGAAATATGGGAAATCATAAGATATTTCATACTTATCCGTATAACCTGTATGAAATTTTATTTTAAGTTTATCACTTCGCCCTGTCAAATTATAATGCAATATTTTTATTCCATAATTTATTCTTTTAAATGAATGTCTTTGATCCACCCACCAAATATTAATATTGGGATCTGCTATTTCCGCAATAATTGAAGGAAATAATAACCAATTTTCATCTACTATAATATCAATTATGACTAAGCATTTATCCTCAAAATATATTTTATATTTTACTGCTACGTTTGAAAAATTAACCAATCTACTTAGTTTAAATTTTATATCTTCTAATTTATTGCCAATTCTATTTATCGATATGGTATCACCTAAATGAAGATCACATTCCTTTTCAATCACCCAAGATCTGGTTTTTTCATTTCCAATAATATTTATTTTTTCAACTTGTAATATTGGACACATTATACTTTGAGAATGAATTTGAATTATATTAAATAATTGCAAAACTAGTAATATATACAATTGACTTTTAAACATTCAAATAATGCATCAACTCATTATATCGTTCCTTATGGACACTTTGTACAGATTGTTTTGAAAAAACATTAACAACGTCCATATCATATCTTATAAAATCATTAAGTATTGATGTCGGATCATTGAGATTTATTTTCAGAGAAACATAAATTTCAATCATATCTTCTTTTTCTGAAACAAAACTAGATAATATTACAGCTTTATGTTCTTCAACTATTTGAGCTATTTTTTCCAAAGAATAGTCCATCTTTCTCATTGAAAGCAATATGATACATCCCTGTTCTATCTCTATAATACTTACTAGATAGAATTTGACTAATTCATTTTCTGAAATACATCCTATAAATTGGCCCTCATCAGATATTACTGGAATATTGTTTATTCTAAATTGCAACATTTTCGACCATATTTCAAAAATAAAGTCATTAGTTGAAATATATTGAAAGTCTGTTTCTATAAATTCTTTTATTGCTCCTTTGCCTTTGTGCTTACTCAATGTTTGCCAAGAAACCATTCCAATGATTTTTTGATCCAGTAAAACATATAACTGTAACACCTTATACTCCATCATTTTTTCTAATGCAGTGTCAATGCTATCATTTAAAGATAATGGTAATATATTTTTCGAAATTAAAACATTTGCCTTCATTTGAATTCATTATTTACTATCTGTTGAAAATAGGAACCATATGCGTTTTTAGGCTTTTGCAATAGAATTTCTCTTTCTAATTTCAACTCTTCAAAGATCTTATTCTCCCGAAGATCTAGTTTTTCTATTATCTCATTTGTTAATTTATATTGGTTTTGTTTAAATAGCTCAAATTCTGGTAACACTCTTATAAAGGCTAATGATTCGTGTGTTAATATTTTATTCCAGTCTTTAAAACCATTAATTATAGCTTGATTTAAATGCTCAAACGATTTTTTTGCATTTTCACTTAAGGAATAAGCACATGCCAAATAAAAATGACAAGATATATCATTAGGTTCTTTTAATATAGCATTCTGAAAGGATTCAATTGCTGGTTTCAATTCATAATTATTAAAATGTTTTATTCCAGCTTGCTTAAATGTTTCTATTTCTTTACGCTTCTTATATTTTTCAAAAATAGATCCTGAAGTTTCATTTTCATTTTTTTGATCTTGTTCTAAGATTATATACCTACCTTGTTTATATGTATCGTTTTTAGCATTTTCTCTTCTATTTCCATATCTATCCCTAAAATTTCTACTATTATATTTTCTATCAAATTCATTTTGATCCATCATTAAATATCGATATGCATCATACCACCCCCAAAGTGTAGAAAAAGGAAATCCCAATATGTTAATAAATTTTACCCAAATATAAATACCAATAAAAAATAAACCGATTTCGGTTTGTCTTAAATAAAATCTATGTACACCAAAAGTACCTAAAAAAACAGCCATCAATATGGCAATCCATTTATTTTTCATCTGATATAAATTTAAAACTTAATATTGCTATATCATCAGGAACTTCTTCATTTCCTTTATAATCCATCAAAGTCTCCATTATTAAAGAAGACAATTCCTGAACTGACTTTTTCTTGTTTTGCAAAATTAATTCTTGCAACATTTCTGTTGTATAATTTTCGGCTAAGTGATTTTTTATATCGACCAATCCATCTGTAAATGCAACTAAAATAGTATCAGAATCCAAATCTACTACGCCTTCATTTATTTCTGGTAAATTTTCAAAATGACCAATTATAGTACATGTCGCTTTAAGTTCATAACATTGATTATTTTTTATAAGAATCGGAGGTATGTGTCCAGCATTTACATAGTATAATTTTTTTTGTTTAATATCTGCTACGGCAATAAAAAAAGTTAAATACTTTTCTCCTTTAGTAATTCTTAAAACAGTTTCATTTAATGCAATAACTAGAGTTTCCAAATCTCTATATTGTTGACCTAAATTCTGTAAAAGTGCTTGAAAATTTGCCATGATCATAGCAGCTCCTATTCCTTTTCCCGAAACATCTGCAATACAAAAACATATTTTCTCTTCTGAAAACTTTATAAAATCAATATAATCTCCACCAACCTTAAAGTGAGGTCTATATATATTAGCTAATTGATATTGTTTTCCAGATGGCATTTTTTCAGGAATCAACATTTTTGTTACTTCTGTTGCAAATTCCAACTCCTTTTCCTGTGTTATTTGTTTTCTTACCAATCTTTTATTCTCTAATGCAACAGCAATAATATTTGTAATTGAAGTTATAAATTGAATATTATTAAAAATATCATCTCCTCTTTTTACTCCATTAATTAATGAATATGCAATTGGGTCCTTTTTATGATAAACTGGAATTATAAATTCGAAATCTTGCAAAATAGGATGGTCTTCTTTTTTTACAGTGTGTAATCTAGAAAACTTAATAAACTCCTTTGGGAGATCTAATAAATTTTTTGTTGCATTGAGATTTGATGAAACAACTAATGACCACCCATTATCTTCTCTAATATAAAGTGCTATTTTTTCAATACTTAATTCCCATGTAAGAAAATTTTTATACATGCTAAGTAAATCTTCTTGGGGAAGATTCTCATTTATAGCTTGAGTAATATTCAACAGAGAAGTAATCTGAAGTTGTTTAAGACTTAATTCATTTTCCATTTTGGAAAGTATACTCTGCTCCCTGCTCATAAACTAGTTCCTGTTTAATTTAATATCTGTTCTATCCCTAAAATGATTAGTTATTATCTGAAAAGACAATATTAGCAAAACTACTACAATTGAAGGTATTATAGCTTGAATAATCTTGCCGCTGAAGGCTAAACTATATTGTTCTTGTAAAATATTCCCTAGTGTTGGTATGGGTGGCTGCAATCCCATACCTAAAAAAGATAAACCAGATTCTAAAAGAATAGCTAAGGCAAAGTTTGAAGAAGCTTGAATCCAAATAGGTCCTGAAATATTGGGTAAAATATGAAAAAACATTACCCTAAGATGTGAAAAACCCATTGCTTTACAAGCTTGAACAAAATGCTGTTCCTTATAATATATAACCAAGCCCCTAACCAAACGCGCTACATCACCCCACATAGTCAAGCCTATAGAAATAAAAATAGAAATCATATTTCTACCAAACGACATTAAAATAACGAATGCTAACAAAATAGTTGGTAATGACCAAAATAAACTTATGATTAAGGAAATGAGTTGATCTGTCTTTCCTCCAAAATATCCTGCTAATAAACCTAAACAGATTCCAATAATTAAGGAAAATAACACAGCAACTGAACTTACAATTAAAGTATATCTAACACCAATTATTAACCTACTATACACATCCCGACCATATCGATCAGTTCCTAAAAAATATCTTATACAACTTTTGTTCTTTTTATTATTATTAATTTGAGGTTTTTGGATAATTTGCTCGCCATAAAGCATAATTGAAAATAATGTTTGTTTTGAAACATCTATATTATTATTCAAATCATAACATGTAACAAAACCTGGATTCTTAAGAGATATTTCTGGGACTTGAGTATTTGCATAAATTGTTTTATCAGTACAAATTAGATATCCAAAAATTAGACAGCAGGTGCATAAACATAAAAAGCAAATTGAAAAAATGTAAATAACATTTTTAGAAGGATTAACCACTAGCTATTTAGTTTTGGATTATTTAAATGTCGTTCCTTATCTCTTATTGTTCTTAATTCCATTTTACGTTTAAAAACTTCTTCTATATTTATATTCATTTGATTGGATAGACATAATGTTACAAATAATATATCGGCTAATTCATCAGATATTTTAGCTTTTGCATTGAGCGCATCTTCATTTATTTTAAATGACTGGTCACCATAAATTCTTGTTATATATCGGGCTAATTCACCTACTTCTTCCATTAATATTCCCAGATTGGTTAACTCACTATAATACCTTATTCCATAAGTTTTAATCCAAGTATCTACTTCTATTTGTAACTTATTCATTTATTCCTTATTTTTTGTATCAATAAAAATTGTTACAGGGCCATTATTTAATAACTTCAATTGCATATCCATTCCAAAAAGTCCACTTTGAATATTTAATTTACATTTCAATCTGATTTTATCTAAAAAATCGTAATAAATTGTTTTTGCAAAATCTTGTTTTGCAGCTTTAGTAAAACCAGGTCTTGTTCCCTTTTTTGTAGAGGCAAATAATGTAAATTGACTTACCACCATGATGTCCCCTTGTACATCCAATATAGATAAATTCATTAGAGCGTTCTCATCTGAAAAAATCCTCAAATGGAGAATTTTATTAATTAACCAATCAATATCATTAGGGGTATCTGTTTCTTCAATTCCTAAAAGCAATAATAAACCCTTACTAATAGACGAATGTACATTATTATTTATACTAATCTCAGTGTAATTTACTCTTTGTATAATAACCCTCATTCATAAAATTTAAACAAATATAAATTAAAAATATTTATAATATGAAAATATTTTTATTCACATTTATTGTTTTTGATATATTTAAAGATCTAACTATTAGACATAAATTTTATAATTTTTGGACATAAAATTTTATAATTTTATAAGTTTTAAACATTTTTTATTTTTTGAACCTTAAAATAAAAAGTTACATATAATTTATTTATAATATTAAATTTAGAATTGTTAAAAATAGATAAATTACTAACATTTAAATTATTAAATTTTACTAACATTTTTTTATTAACACAATGAATAAAAAATAGTTAATGTACTGTAATATAACAATTTGTTTTAGTTGTTAATGTTTATAATTTGTTTATAATTTATATATCAATAGTTTATACACATACTAACATTACCATTAAATATTTAATATTTATTTATATATTTTCTTTTAATATAATATAGACATCTAATGATGTGAATTTTTTTTTTCATATAAATTGGTTGATCTTTGAGAAATATTCTGAAACACATGATATTTAAATCTGTAAAAATTTGGCTGTTAGTTGGTTTAGTAATGATTCTTATTCAAATTATGCTTGGAGGAATCACGAGATTGACTGGTAGTGGTTTATCAATTACAAAGTGGGATATTGTCACAGGTATTTTATTTCCTATTTCTGAAGAATCTTGGAATTATCATTTTGAATTATATAAAAAAACACCTCAGTATAGTAAAATTAATACTGGAATGAGTTTGGATGATTTTAAATTTATATTTTTTTGGGAGTATTTACATCGTTTATGGGCAAGATTTATGGGTTTAGTTTTTGTATTGCCTTTAATTTATTTTTTGTTTAAAAATAGAATTGATAAATACTTAGGATTGAAATTGAGTATTATTTTTATATTGGCATTATTTGTTGCCTCATTAGGTTGGATCATGGTGGCGAGTGGTTTTGTTAACAGACCTTGGGTAAGCGCATATAAATTGAGTTTTCATCTAATTGCTGCAACAATATTATTGGGTTACCTTTTATGGACCTATTTAAATTATAGTTATATAAAAGTTGTTAAAAATAAAATTAATTTGTTTTATTTAGCTTTTTCTTGTTTCGTTTTTATACAATTGTTTTTCGGGGGTGTAATGAGCGGTATGAAAGCTGGATTAGTAGCTCCGACCTGGCCAAGTATTAATTCTTTTTGGGTTCCGATGGAGGTTAAAGCTATATTTACTTATGATAAAGAAATGATAATTAATTATGATGAAAGCTCTTCTTTACCCATTGTTGTTCAATTTATTCATAGAAGTTGTGCTTATATTATTTTTGGTTTTGTAATATATTTAAACTTTTTTTATAATAAGAATAGAAACTATTTTAGGGCTAATTTAGGATTTTTAGGTTTAGTTCTTGTTCAGATTATTTTAGGTGTCATGACATTAATAAATTGTATTGGTGAGATTCCGTTGTTTTATGGTGTTATGCATCAAATGTTTGGGATATTGTTATTTTGTTATAGTTTATTGATATTGTATTTTTCTAAAAATAGATGGTTAGTTTAAGTTTAATATTGGAATTCGTTATTTTTTGACTGTATGATGTAATTTTTTTTAATTTTGTAGTAAAGGAAATATAAGTGAATGGAATATACAATTGTTGAAGAAGGAAAATTTAAATATATTGAGTCACAAGGAAGTGGTCCAGTTTTAATGTTGCTACATGGCCTTCTTGGTGCATTAAGTAATTTTAAAGGTATTATTGAAGCTTTTAAAGATGATTATAAAGTTGTTGTTCCCATTTTACCTATATATGAAATGCCATTATTTCAAGTTTCAGTAACGGGACTTGTAGAATATGTTGCAGAGTTTGTTAAGTATAAGAATTTTAATGCAGTTAATGTACTAGGGAATTCATTAGGTGGACATATTGGTTTATTGTACACTTTAGCTCACCAGGATAAGGTCTCAAGTTTAATTTTAACAGGCAGTTCAGGATTATTTGAGAGTGGAATGGGTAATACTTTTCCAAAACGCGGGGACTATGAATTTATTAAAAAGAAAGCTGAAGATACATTTTATGATCCAGCTATTGCAACCAAAGAATTAATTGATGAATTGTATAATGTTGTAAATGATAGAAATAAAGCAATTAGAATTGTTGCTACTGCAAAATCTGCAATTCGGCACAATTTGGGAGATAAACTGCATTTAATTAAGATTCCTGTGTTGCTTATTTGGGGTAAGGAGGATTCTGTAACGCCACCTTTTGTTGGAGAAAAATTCGAAGAATTGTTGCCTGATGCCAAATTGTATTTAATTGATAAATGTGGTCATGCTCCAATGATGGAAAAGCCAGATGAGTTCAATGAAATATTAAAATCATTTCTGGAAAAGAATACTTAATTTTTTTTTACCTTAGGCAGCGTTTTAAAAGAAAAGTGAATCTTACTATATAGGGCTGCTGCTACTTATGGAAATGGATAATATCATAAAGGGCTGTCTTAGGGGAGATCGAATCTGCCAAAAGGCATTATACGATCTACTTTCAGGGAAGATGATGGCAGTCTGTATGAGGTATTCTAAGCACCGTATGGAGGCAGAAGACTTGTTACAAGATGGTTTTATAAAAGTGTTTTTAAATTTAGATCAATATAAATTTGAAGGGCCTTTTGAACAGTGGGTTCGTAGGATAATGATAAATAATGCCATTAAAAAGTACCATAAAAAAAGTAATCAATTTGAGAATACTGGATTAGATTCAATGGTTGAGCAGGGTGATACGACAAATGCTGTTAACGATTTGGAATATGGTGAATTAGTAACAATGGTTAATTCTTTACCAGATGGATATAGGTTAGTATTTAATTTGTATGCTATTGAAGGGTATAATCATGGAGAAATTTCAACATTATTAAATATTGAAGAGAGCACTTCCAGATCGCAATTAGTTAAAGCCAGGAAATCTTTACAAGAAAAATTATTAAAAAGTCAAAAAACTAAGGTATGAATGATATAAATGGTCTTGAACATTATACAGACCAATTATTTAGAGAGAAATTGGTAGATGCGGTTGAGCCTACACAAGATCATCTTTGGGAGGGTATAGTGACAGCTCTTAATAAAGAACAGAATAAAAATAGAATTTTTAGTTTTGGTTGGATATATAAATTTTTGGTTAGTTTAATGATTTTGAGTCTAGGAGCCTTGGCATTGTATTATTTTATCAATAAAAATAGTTCTAAAGATGAACAGAATAAGAAGGAACTGTTTAAGGAGGCAAGTTTCATTCAAGATAAAAATTTGACTTTTAAGTCAAAAACGTATAATAATAACGAGTCTAGCAATAGTTTAGAGTCAGACAACGATAATGTTATAAATGAAAATAAGGTAGAACAAAAAGAGGATTATAGTAGTCAATTTAGCAATGTTAAAAAAATAAGCGATAACAAAATTAAAGACTATAAGGCGGTTAATAGGAATAAAGAACAAATAATGGTTAGAGACTTTTCGATTTTAGAGTCAGCAAATGAATTAAATGAATCGAAAAGTAACAATGCTAATTTGATTGATGAGAACCAAGATTTATTTACTGGAATAATAAGTCAGGTAGAAAAGATAGATGATAAGGAGAGTTTAATTGATTATTTGGTTAATTCTCCAAAAAAGATGAAATTGACGGAAGAAAATCCATGTTTTGTTAAAAGAGAGACTCATAATAGGTATTATTTTGATGCTTATTATACTCCAGAAATATCTCAAAAAAGAATTAATTCAAAAAGTGAAACAAGTATAAAATATGCAAATGAACGAAATGGATCTGAAAGATATGTAAATGCTTATTCATTTGGTTTCGGGGGTTCTATTGTTTTGCCAAGTGGTCTTTCTTTAAGAACCGGCGTTAATTTTTCTACAATAAAGGAGCGTTTTGAGTTTATTAAAGAAAGACAAACAAAAACACTTGTCAGAAAGGACGCTCAAGGTGTACCAATAGATACGATTACGGAAGAGACAATAATTCCGGGTCACATATATAATAAATATAGATTTGTTGATATTCCCATAACAATTGGGTATGAAATTAATTTAGCGGATTTTAAATTTGCAGTAAACGGTGGTGTTGGAATTAATGTAACTACTAACCATGAAGGAAGCGTATATGCGCCCGACATTATGAAATTACTTTCCCTTAAACAAGAAGATGAAGCTGTAGCATCAATATATAAAAAGAATGTAGGATTTAGCATAATAGGTAGTTTTGGGCTTAACTATAAAATAAATGACCGATTTATGATTTTAGCAGAACCTTCAATTAGGTATTATGTGGGTTCCATAGCAGAATCTTCTTACGCATTAACTCATAAGTATATGCAAGTCGGACTTATCGCAGGTATTAGATATAGAATTAAATAGCAGTAAGTGTACTGTTTAGTAAAAACCTGCAATTATATTGCGGGTTTTTTTATTGTTTTTAATATCATTTTCTATAATTTGAGGTGTTTAAATAGTTGAAAAAGTTGGTTCTCCTTCATTCCCTGTCTGTGATTTGTTCCACGTGGAACAAATGCGGGTTAACTATCATTGAGTGATATATATACTAATTAGTTACTTTGTGTTGCTTTATACAATTTAGGATGTAATGATAAAATGATTGAAGGATATAATTAATGTTTAAGTTAATCGAGCTGCATGTAGAGGACTTATTCATGTAAGATCAAGCGGTTGCGATGAGCGATAAACCACTATAACAATTGTTCCACGTGGAACATACAAAAATGTAAAGTCTAAGACCCCGGTAAATATATAATATGCGCTTTACTCTATATAAATTTGGAAGAAAAGGTGAAAAATCTGGATGGACTTATATTGAATTCTCTGAAGAATTTATACAAAATATAAATCCAGGAGTTAGAAAGACATTTCGAGTTAAGGGTAAAATTGATACTTATGAATTTAATGGTCTGAATTTACTTCCAATGGGAAGGGGTATATTTATAATGCCAATAAATCAAACGGTCCGTAGAAGGATAAAAAAGAAAGAAAGCGATACTGTTGAAATTGAAATTAATTTGGATTTGACAAGTTTTGAATTAGATAAAGACTTTGTAGAGTATTTAGAAACAGAAAAAATTGCTTTTAAATTTTTTAATACGCTAATTAAATCTCACCAAAATTACTTTTCAAAATGGATTTCTTCTGCTAAAAGTCCAATAACTAAAGCTAATCGGATAAGTGAAACAATTATTGCATTATCAAAAAAGCAGAATTATTCCGAAATGATACGGTCAAAGAAACAAGCTAATTAGTTTTATTTTATAAAAGATGGACTATTCAAGGGGATATAAAAAAGTCCTTTATCTTTACTAAAAATTAATATAAATTGTCAATTATAAAGTCCTTAGTTAAGGAAACAGCTATTTATGGGTTGAGTTATTCCTTAAGTCGAGTCATCAATTTTTTATTGATTACAACATACTTAACACATCGCGTTTTTATTAATCAAGATGGTTTTTTTGCAATATATCAAGACATATATTTTTATATTGGACTTTTTCTAGGAATATTGACGCTTAGAATGGAGACTACCTTTTTTAGGTTTGTTTCTGATGAGAAATATGAAAAAAAGATATATCCTCTTGCTTCTCAAATGGTTTGGTCTGCAAGTTTAATATTTTTAATAATTTGTTTTATATTTTTTGATTCAATTAAAGGTTTTTTAAAATATCCTCATTTAGAAAAACATATTATTATTGGATTATTTATAATTGTATTGGACGTAATTGCTTCATTACCCTTTTCAAAATTAAGATTTAAGCAACAAGCTCGAAAATATGCTTGGATAAAACTTGCATCTGTGATTTGCAATATCCTTTTAATTCTATTCGTTTTCGAAGGAATAGGTATCATTCAACCTGAATTTAGACTATCTGACCAATTATCATCAGATAAACTATATTATATTTTACTTGCAAATTTATGTTCCAGTCTGCTGACAATATTTCAATTAAGACATGAATTATATGAAAGCTTTTTAAAAGTAGATTGGACCATGGCAGGGTTGGTTTTGAAATATTCATGGCCTTTGATTATAGTCACTACTTCGTATTCGATTATTTTAAATGGATATACAAGTTTTCTTAAATATTTATTACCCGGGACAACAATTGATAATTTATCGAATAGTGATGGATATGCTGCGGCTGTGCGTTTAGCGGTTATTATGAATTTATTCGTTACTGCTTTTAATTATGCTGCAGAGCCATTTTTTTTTAGACATGCAAAAAACAAACAGGCGCCAGAACTCTATGCTAAGGTCTCGTTATATTTTGTGATTACATGTTGTTTTATTTATCTATTTACTTGCTTATATATTGATGTTTTTGCTCAATTATTAGGTCCCAATTATAGGGGATCCATCCATTTAGTATCCATATTATTAATCGCAAATATTTTTTCTGGTATATACACCAATTTTTCTTCTTGGTATAAATTAACTGATAAAACATTAACGGCTTCAATAATTAGCCTGTTCGGGTTATTATTAAATATAATTTTATATATCTTATTGATACCTCGTTTTGGTATTGATGCAGCAGCATGGATTGCCTGTTTAACATATTTATTCATTACCATTTGTTCATATGTTCAAGGGCAGAAAAAATTTCCCATTCCTTATCCATTAATACGTATGAGCCTGTATTTGATCAGTGTAATTGTATTGGTGTTTCTATTAAAAGAAATTTATCATCTACTTCAACTTAGCTTTATTTTTTCTTCTTTTATTTCAATAATATGTATTGTGTTTTTTTCAATTTATGTATATATCAATGAAATTAAAAAAGTCAATTTGATTTTTTAAATTGATATTTACCAAATATACCGATAGTTTTATTTTTAGAATCTTGTATAACAGAAAAAGAAGTACATTCGACTAAATTAGAAAATA
>Ga0154020_10002372_pt1 | contig 22953 bp, 16 predicted proteins | sample Klosneuvirus_201_FD_109709 | JGI IMG/M metagenome (GOLD analysis project Ga0154020, IMG submission 109709) | Active sludge microbial communities from wastewater, Klosterneuburg, Austria - Klosneuvirus_20160825_MG | ecosystem: Engineered > WWTP > Aerobic digester > Activated sludge | place...
ACCAGCTCCGCCAGCTCGCCGCGGAAGAAGTCCGACGGCTTTCCATCGTCGTCCCACTCCTGGCCCAGGCTGAAGTACTGCGCCCGGGGGAACATGATCGGGGCCTTGAGGTGATCCTCGAGCTTGAGCGCGCCGTCCACGTACAGCTCAAACTTGCTCTCGCCGAAGACCGCGCTGGTGACGGTGAAGGCGTTGATCATCTGACCCGGGAGGTCGTGATAGACCCCGATGTCACGCTCGGCCTTGAGGCGCAGCGTGTCTCCGCGGGCGTAGCCGGCGCGGCACACGTCCGTCGTCTTGTCGCCTTCGTGGATCGACCAGACATAGGAGACGCTGCTGCCCAGCGATCGAGCCACGTAGATCGCGGTCAGGGACTTGGCCTCGCGCAGCGCGTGCGCCACGCGGTTGGCCACGAGGAAGTCGTCCTTTCCGTCGAAGACCACCACCGGCAGATAGTTGGGACCCGTCTTATTCAGCGTCGGCTGGCGCTCGGGATCCGTCTGCAACGCGTCCACGCCGCTCGGGCTCGAGTCGCGCCAGGCCCCCACCGGGCCTTCGTGTGAGCCCTCCAGCTGATCGGCGCGGTACCACACGGCGACTCCGGGGATCAGCGTGGGCATCCGCGCCTCGGCCGGCGCCCGGTACCGCGTCAGGCCCACGCCGAGCAGCACCGCCCCGGCCAGCGCCAGCGCGACCCACAGCAGCATCATCGGCGAGGGGCCCGACCGGATCACCTGCGGCTTGGCGGCCGGATCCGTGTAGAGCTTGATCGAGATCGGGTTGGTGAAGGGCCGCTCGGTATTGTTTGGAGCACCGAGCGCCCCCAGTCCTGGGGCCGCCGGCAGCGCGGTAGGTCCAGGCACGGGCTCGAGCGGTCCGCTCACCGGCCTCAGCAACGTCTTGCCCGGCCCATGCGGCGCGTTCGTGGGTGCGCGGGGCGCAGCCGCCTCCGGCTTGACGCTCTTACTCCCCCCCGCGCGACCGCCGCTGGAGGGCGTTTGAACCGTAGGGTCGATGTGGCGCTGCTCCTCTTTGGAGCGCCGCTCCATGGCGATCTCAGCCGCGAAAGCCCCCTTCATGAACTTCGACATCTCCTCGGTCGGGAGGAAGCGCGGGAAGTGCTGGTTCATGTAGGGCGTCAGCTGCCTTAGCAGATCCTTGGCCGAGGCGAAGCGCTCGTTGGGGTTGCGCATCAGGGCCCGGAGCACGATCTGGTCGAGCTCGGCCCCCACCGTGGGATTGATGCTGGAAGGCGGAGCGATCATGCCCCGCGCGATGCGGTCCATGGTGGCGGCGCGGTTGTCGCCCTTGAACAGCCGCCGCTGCGTGAGGAGCTCGTGGAAGACGACGCCGAGCGCGAAGACGTCGGTGCGCCGATCGATCGGGTCGCCCCGGGCCTGCTCGGGCGACATATAGGGGACCTTGCCCTTGACGATGCCCGCGTCGGTGAACTCGGCGCGGTCCGCGGCCCGCGCGATGCCAAAGTCGACGACCTTTACGTTGCCGTCATAGCTGATCATGATGTTCTGCGGGCTGATGTCGCGGTGGATCACGTTCATCGGGCGGCCGCGGTCATCCAAGCAGTCGTGGGCATAGTCGAGCGCCTTGGCGGCCTCGGCGATGATGAAGCAGGAGATCTCTACCGGAATGCGGACGCCGCGCTCTTCGGCGACCCGCTGGAGCTGCGCGATGTTCTTGCCATCGATGAACTCCATCACCAGGAAGAGGTAGCCCTGGGCCTCATCGGTCCTGAAGACCTGCGCGATGTTCGGATGAGAGAACCTCGCGCAGAGGTTCACCTCGAACTGGAACATCTTCTTGAACTCTTCGTCGGAGGCGAACTGCGGCAAGACGCGCTTGACCGCGACGACGCGCACGAAGTCGCCGTAGCCGGTCTGCTGCGCCCGAAACACCTCGGCCATCCCGCCCGCGGCGAGGCGTTCCAGCAAGATCAGGTCGCTGGCGAACCTTTCGGGCTGCGCCGACACTGGGCGGGGATCATACCCGAAGCCCTCGTTTGCACCACCTCTCGGCGGCGCGATCACTCGGGTTCAGGGATCGTGCGGCGCGCGCGGGCCTCGGCCAGCAGCTCGGCGAAGTGGCCGCCCAGGATGGCCGCGCGAATGCGCTCCATGTGGCGCTGGTAGAACCACAGGTTGTGCATGGTCAGCAGGCGGTGGATCAGCAGCTCCTTGGCGATCCACAGGTGCCGCAGGTAGGCCCGGGAGAACTGCCGGCAGGTCGGGCAGCCGCAGTGCTCATCGATGGGCCTGGGATCCTCTTTGTGAGCGCTGAGCTTGACCGAGAAGTGGCCTCCCTCGACGAAGATCCGGCCGTTGCGGGCGTTGCGGGTCGGAATGACACAGTCGAACATATCGACGCCGGCCGCGACCGCCTCCACGAGATCCCCAGGGTAGCCCACGCCCATCAGGTAGCGGGGCTTCTCGGGCGGGAGCAGCGGCGCGGCGTGGCGCACGACGCGGAACATCTCCTCGGGGGATTCACCCACCGCCACCCCACCGATCGCATACCCGTCGAGGTCCCGCGCCGCCAGCTCGGCCGCGTGGCTGGCGCGCAGATCGTCAAAGGGCCCGCCCTGCACGATCCCGAAGAGCGACGTCCGCTCCGGACGCCGGCGCGCGGCGATGCAGCGATCCAGCCAGCGGGTCGTGCGGTCGACCGAGGCCTGAAAATAGCGGCGATCTGCGTCATGCGGCGGGCACTCGTCGAAGGCCATCGCGATGTCTGTGCCCAAGGCCTCCTGGATCTCGATCGACAGCTCAGGGGTCAACAGGTGCCGGGAGCCGTCGTATGGGCTCTGGAAGGCCACACCTTCTTCGCTGATCTTGCGCAGCTCCTTGAGCGAGAAGACCTGAAAGCCGCCGCTGTCGGTGAGGATCGAGCGCGACCATCCGGCGAAGCGGTGGAGCCCGCCGAGCTTCTCCACCACGTGGTGGCCGGGCCGCAGGTAGAGGTGAAAGGTGTTGCCCAAGATGACCTGGGCGCCGGTGCTGGCGACCTCATCGGGCAACATCGACTTCACGGATCCCGCGGTTCCGACGGGCATGAAGGTCGGCGTCTCCACGATCCCGTGCGGCGTATGGAGCCGGCCCACGCGCGCGCCAGTCGCTGGGTCGCGGTGGATCAGCTCGAAGCGAACGGTCCTCATCTCAGCGCACCAGCATCGCGTCGCCGTAGGAGAAGAAGCGATAGCCCCGCGCCAAGGCCTCTTGGTAGGCCGCCATGATCAGATCTCGGCCAGCGAAGGCGGCCACGAGCATGAGGAGCGTCGAGCGCGGGAGGTGGAAGTTCGTGATCAGCCGATCGACGTGCAAAAAGCGGTGGCCGGGGGTGATGAACAGCCGCGTGCGGGCCTCGCCCGGGGAAAGGTCTGCCCCCGCTGCCTCTAAGGCCCGCACCACCGTCGTGCCGACCGCGACGCGCTTGCCGCGCGCCGCCTTGAGCTTGTGGGCCGTCTCCGGGGGGATGACGAAGCGCTCCTCATGCATCACGTGGTCCTCGACCTTCTCGGCGCGGATCGGCAGGAAGGTGCCGGGCCCCACGTCCAAGGTGAGGGTCGCTCGATCAATGCCCCGGGCAGCCAACGCGGCGAGCAGCTCCGGCGTGAAGTGGAGCCCTGCGGTAGGAGCGGCCACTGAGCGGGCCGCGCCGCCGCCAAAGACCGTCTGGTAGCGCTCGCGATCGGAGGGTTCGTCGCTCCGGCCGAGGTACGGCGGCAGCGGGATGTGGCCGATGCGCTCGGCCAGCGCGGCGCCCGGCTCGCTCAGCGACACCGTGAAGAAGCCGTCGCCGTCGGCCGAGACGACCTCGAGGGTGGCGGCGCCGGACCCGAGATCCACGGTCATCCCGGGGCGCAGGGGCTTGGAGGAGGCCGCCATCGCTCGCCACAGCCGACCCTCGGCCGGGTCTTGACCCGGGGCCGGCTCGATCAAGAGGATCTCGACCTTCCCGCCGCTCCCGACCTTGGTCCCGAACAACCGGGCGGGGAGGACCCGCGCGTCATTGAGCACCACCAGATCGCCGACGTCGAGGAACGCCGGGAGCTCATGAAAGAGGGCGTGCGTGAACTTCTCGGTCTGGCGATCGACGATGAAGAGGCGGCTTTGATCGCGGTGGGCAGCCGGGTGGCGGGCGATCGCCGCGTCGGGCAGCTCAAAGTCGAAGTCCTCGACCCGCATCGAGGCGGCCTAGCCTGCGGGTAGAAGGCAAAGCAACAAGTTAAGGGGAGTCCTTCAGCGAGGCGGGCGGGATCGGCAGCTCATGCGCGGAGGCGAGCTGCCCGCGGGGCGCCTCCCGGCGAAACAGGCGGGTCATCCGCACGATTGCGCGGTCGACCAGCAAGTAGATCACCGGCACGACCACCACCGTGAGCGCGGTCGAGGTGATGAGGCCCCCGATCACCGTCGCGCCCATCGGCGCCCGTCCTTCCCCGCCTTCACCGTGACCTAGCGCGACCGGCAGCATGCCGAAGATCATAGCGGCGGTCGTCATCAAGATCGGGCGCAGCCGCGTCGCCCCAGCCGTCTCCAGCGCCAGCTCGACGCTGTCACCCGCCGCTCGACGCTGGTTCGCGAAGTCCACCAGCAAGATGCCGTTCTTGGTCACCAAACCCATCAACATGATGAGCCCGATCATCCCGAAGATACTCATACTCATCCCGAGGGCGATCAGCAGCCCGAAGGCCCCGATCAGCGAGAAGGGCAGCGAGGACATGATCGTGAGTGGATGAGCGAAGCTCTCGAACTGCGCCGCCAGGATCATGTAGACGCAGATCACCGCCAAAAACAGGGCCAGGAGCATGCTCTCCATGGACTCTTGCAGGAACTTAGCGTCACCACCCACCTCCAGCTGCACGTCCGGAGTGATCTTCTGCTTCACCAGCTCGTTGAGCTCATTCATGGCGTCGCCGAGCACCTTGCCGTCGAGGTTGGCGTAGAGCGTGACCTTGCGCTGCCGAGAGAGGCGCTCGATCTGGCTGGGCCCCGAGTCTTCCACCAGCTGCGCCACCGTCGTGAGATCGACCAGCTGGCCTGCCGCGCCCCGCAGCTGAGGGACCGCCCCGGCCGCGGCGACCTGCCGACTCTCGATGGGGAGCTGCACCCGCACGTCATAGCGCTGGCCCTCGTGCTCAACCTGAGAGGCCACCTCACCGGCGACCAGCGCGCGCACCGTGGTGGCGATCTGCGCGCTGGTGATGCCCAGGTCCGCGGCCCGCGCGCGATCGACGTCCACCCGGAGCTCGGGCTTTCCGGCGCGATAGGAGGTGTCCACGTCCACGAAGCCCTTCCGGCCCCGCAGCTCCGCGGCGATGCCCTGAGCTACGCGAGCGACCTTCTCCAGATCGCCGCCCAGCAGATCGATCTGCACGGGGGCCTGGCGCCCTCCCCCTCCGATGGCTTGGAGCTGCTCCACCGAGAGCAGGAGGTTCGGCTCGTTGGCGAATAGCGATCGGGTATGGGCCATCGCTGCGGTCTGGTGAAATGAGCGCTCCTCCTTGGGGGCCAAGGTAACGACGATCTCCGCGAGATCGACCCGCTCCTGCACCCCGCCGCCCACTGTCACGAAGGTCGACGCGAAGCCCGGCACCGTCCGGAGCTTGGTGGCCATGGCCTCGGCCCGCGTCGCGGTCTCCTCCAGCGGAGTGCCGGAGGGCAGCTCGATCTTCACCGAGAACTGGCCGACGTCCTCGATCGGCATGAACTCGAAGCCCATCATGGGGGCCGCCGCGAGCGTCAACACCAGCGCGCCCACCGCCCCGCCCAGGGTGACGACCCGGTGGGCGATCGCCCAGCGGATCGTCCGACGATAGAGGGCGTCGATGCCATCGAGCACCCGCTCGATCAGGCGAGACAGGCCCCGCGCCGGTCCGTGGTGGTCGCGGAGGAACCGCGAAGACAGCATCGGCGTCAGCGTGAAGGACACAAAGAGGGACAGCAAAACCGCGAAGGCCACCGTGAGGCCGAACTCATAAAAGAACTGCCCTAGGAGCCCCTGCATGAAGGCGACGGGAACGAACACCGCCACGATCGACAGGGTCGTCGCCAACACGGCCAGGCCGATCTCCGCGGTGCCGCGCTGGGCGGCCTCCATCGGGGATTCATGGAGCGCGGTGCGCCGACGCACGATGTTCTCGATCACCACGATCGCGTCGTCGATCAGGATACCGATCGACAGCGACAGCGCGAGGGTCGTCATCAGGTTCAAGGTGAAGCCCATGACCTTGACGAAGCCGAAGGTGCCGATGACCGAGGTCGGCAAGGCCAGCGCGCTGATCATGGTGGCCCGCGGATCGCGGAGAAACAGGAAGATGATGAGGATCGCCAGCCCGGCGCCGAGAAAGAGATCGAGCTGCACGGTCTCGATGGACCCGCGGATCTCTCGAGAGTTGTCCACCAGCACCTCCAGGCGGACATCGGCGCCAGCGGCGGCGCGCAGCCGGGGGAGCTCCTGCTTCACCAGGTCCGCGACCAGCACGGTGTTGCCGTCCGACTGCTTGCGCAAGATCAGCGCGACCGCGGGCTTGCCGTCGACGCTGGCCTTCGACCGCGCCTCTTCAAAGCCGTCCTCCACCCGGGCCACGTCGCGCAGCTTGATGACCGCGCCCTGCCGAGTAGCGATCGCGAGGTTGCTCATCTCCTCGGCGCTGCGGGCCTGGGCATTGGTGCGGACGACGAGCTCGCGGCCGCCTCGCTCCACCCGCCCGCCCGGCAGATCGAGGCTCTGCGACTGGAGCGCGCCGACGACCTCGTGCACGGTCAGACCGTAGGAGCGCAGCGACTCCGGAGACACCCACACGTGCATTTCGCGGTCACGTCCGCCGATCACGTCGACCTGGCCTACCCCACGGATACGCTCGAGCTGGGGCTTCAGCTTGTCTTCGGCGTAGCGGAGCAAGAAGGCCTGGTCGCGGCCGCCTGAGAGCGCCAGCTGCATGACCGGCGCAGCGCCGAGGTCGAGCTTCTGCACGTTGGGTAGCTCCGCCCCATCCGGGAGCTTCTGCTGAACGGTCGAGATGCGGTCGCGTATCTCCTGCGCGGCCGTGGCGGCCTCGATGTCCAGATCGAACTCCACGAAGACCTGGGAGACGCTCTCCAGGCTCACCGAGCGCAGGCTTCGGATACCGCTCAAGGAGTTCACGGCCTCCTCGATCAGGTCCGTGACCTGCATCTCCATCGTCTCCGGGCTGGCGCCCGGATAGATCACCGACACCGTCACCACCGGGAAGTTCACCTCGGGGAACATGGCGACGTTGAGGCGCGTGTAGAGCACCACGCCGAACACCACGATCGCCGCGATGATCATGGTGGCGAACACCGGACGCTTGATGCTGACGTCGGAGAGGATCACTGGGCCTCCGCCCGCACGGCTTCGGTGGCGCTGACCAAGGTACCTTCGGCCAGCCGATCGGCGCCGCTGAGCGCGATCAACTCGGTACCTTTGAGGCCCTCGGTGACCTCGAGCCGCGTGTCGTCAAAGGGCTGCGCGCGGACCGTGCGCCGCTTGGCGACGCTGCCCTCGATGACGAACAGCGCATCCTCGGACGCCATCGCGCTGCGGGGGATGAGGATCGCCTCGCGGGTCACGGAGGGAATGACGTCCAGCTCCACGAACGCGCCCGACCGGAGCGTTCCCTTGGGGTTGGGCAGCTCCACGATCAGCTCGGCGGTGCGCGTGGAGGGGTCCACCTCCAAGCCGACGCGGGCGACCTTGCCTTCGGCCGCGGACCCGAGGCCTGGAAAGGTGGCCCGCACCGCGTCGCCCGCGGCGACCCGGCTGAGATCGCGCTCGCTGACCCGCACCGAGACCTCCACGATGGACAGGTCAATGAGGCGAACGACCGTGCCGTTCCCCGACATCTCACCGACCTCGACCGGGACGCTGACCACGGTGCCGGCGAAGGGCGCGCTCAGCGTCGCGTCCGCGGCAGCACGGCGCGCGGCGTTGGTGGCGGCGTCCGCGGCGGCGGCCTGAGACTGGGTCGCGTCGCGTTGGGTAGCGAGCTGGTCGACCCGCGACTGCGCGATCGCTCCCTTTTGCGCCAGGGGGGCCAGCCGGGCGTGATCGGTGGCGAGCCGGGCGGCCTGCGAATGAAGGGCGGCGGCGGTCGCTTCGGCTTGCGACACGGCCAACTCCGCGGCGCGGGCGTCCAGGCGGAGCAGCGCTTGCCCTTGGCGGACCTGGTCACCTTCCTTCACCAAGATCTTCTCGATCCGCGCGCTGGCAGCGGTGGCCAGGTTCGCCGCGCGCGTAGGCCTCGTCGTGCCCGTCGTCCGCACCGGGGCGCTGACCGGCGCCCGGACGGCCGACCCTACCTCCACGGTCTGAGCGACCCTCGAGGGCGCCGCGTCACCCACCGCCGGGAGCGTTGCCTTGGGCGCTCCGCCCGAGCAGCTGGCCACCAGGGCCACGATCCAAACTTGCTTCTTCACTGGTTGGCTCCCTGGGCCCGGGCCCGCCCGATCACATGTTGCACTCGCGCATAGGCGAGCCGCGCCGCAACGTGCGCGTCGATCTGCTGCATCTCCGCGCGCCGCAGCGCGGTCTCCGTCTCGAGCGCCTCGCTGGGCGTCGCTTCGCCGGCGCCGAGGAGCTCGCGGCGCACCCGCCACGCCTCGCGCGCAGCCTGGACGCCCTCCTCGGCGGCGGTGATCGTCTCGAGCGCGACACCATAGTCGCTGGCGGCCTGCGCAGCACCAATGCCGAGCGCGTCCTCCAGCGCTGCGCGGTCCCGGTCGACCCGAGCGCGCGCCAGCTCAGCCCGCGCGACTTGCACCGTATTACCGACGAGATCGTTGGGCGACCAGCTCAAGACGACGCTCAGATCCCAGGAAGGCGTGAACTTCGCCTGCTGCGGCAGCTGACGTGCGTTGGGGTTGGCGTAGTCGAGGTTACCGACGACCGAGAGCCGCGGGAAGTTCTGGCCGTTGGCCGCGCGCACGTCGGTGTCGGCGCTCTCCGCCAACGCGGCCAGCGCTAGCATCTCCGGGCGGTTTCGGCGGGCCTCCTCGAGGAGCTGGGCGCTCTTCGGGACGGCGGGAGTGGTCTGACCAAAGACGTCTTCGCCGACCGTGATCGGATCGTCCGGGGGAAGGTCGAGGAGCAAGCGCAGCGACTCCGCCGCGACGCGCACACCGCCGCTCGTCGCGGAGCGCTGGACGCGGACCTCGGCGAGCCGAGACTTAGCGGCCAGGAGGTCGGCGGGCGTGCCCTCGCCGGCCGTCACCAGCACCTCCAGATCCGCGAGGTACGCGGTGAGCTGCGCGACTGCGTCCGTCGCCACCCGTTCAGCGGCGACCGTTCGCACGTACAAGTAGAAGGCCTCCCGCGCGCGCAGCGCCACCCCTTCGCGCTCGGCGTCAGCTTGAAATGCGGCGATGCGCGCGGCGTGCTGCACCGAGCGAAACGCTGGCAGCACGGTGAAGAAGTAGTCGCTGACCGGCACGGTCAGGCTCGCGCGGAGGAGGAGGCTGTCCGGGATCTGCACGAAGAACGCGGCGAACTCAGGGGGCACGTCCGTTCGCGATAGTCGGGTGTAGCTGCCGCGCAGATCGAGCCGGGGGATGAAGCCCGTATAGCCGATCGAGGCGGTGTCCTCAGCGAAGGCCTGGGCGGCCGCCGCCTGGCGGACCGCCGGCGCGACCTCCTCCGCACGCGCGGCCGCCTTCTCAGCGGTCCAGCCCGAAGGATCAAGCTGGGCCAGCACCAGCAAAGTGAGTTCAAGCATTCGAAGACCCCACACCGTGAAAGAAGAAGTCGAGAATCTCCGGGACGCGATCGGCGAGCGGGATGCCCGAATCGTCGCGCACCCAGTGGAAGAGCTCGCTCAAGATGAGCCCGTTGAGCCGGCGGGTCGCCATCTCCGCGCTGTACTTGCCGAGGTCGCCGGGCCGCGCGTGAGCCTCCACCCAGGCCGAAAAGTGCGCATGAAGCGCCGTCTCCCGATCTCGGTACGCCTCGAAGCCCTCGACCTCTGGCACGCCGCGTTGACTGAGGAAGACCAGCCCCGCGCGCCGCGGCTCGAGCAACTCCAATTGTCGACGCACGAGCAGCTCCAGGCTCTGCCGCAGGCTGAGCCCCGCCGGCAGCACCATCTCGAAGACCGACTCTTGGTCCTCAAAGAAGCGCTCCATGATGGCGGAGACGATGGCCTGTTTGCCCTTGAAGTACCCGTAGAGCGTCGACGCGCCGTAGCCAGCCTCGCGGGCGATCTCCTCGATGGAGGCCGCCTCAAAGCCGTGGCTGGCAAAGACGCGAGAAGCAGCGTCGAGGATGTGCTGCCGCAGGTGCTCGATCTCATGTTCAGGCCGGGCCGGGCGCGCCATACGCGAACCTATACACCACATTCGCGAACACAGATTCGGATAATATCTGAGCCAGAAAACCGTTTATATACGACTTGTTAGCATGAGGCGGGCCGCGGTCCTCAGTAGATCCGCTTCACTTCCGCGCCGCGATAGTAGTGCGTGAGGATCTCCACATGCGATAGGCCACGTTCGGCCTGCCCGCGCGCCCCCCACTGACACATTCCCACGCCATGCCCAAAGCCGAGGCCCTCGAGCTCGACGCGACTCCCCGCGGTCTTGGCCGTGAAGCGATCGGACATCACCACCATGTAGCCGATCGCCGCCCGCACCTGCTTGGCGGACAGCTCGACCTTCTTCTTCCCCACGGTGGCGACCAGGCTCCCCTCGGCGCTGCCTCGCTCAAGCGCGCTGAGGCCGCCCTTGGCCGGCAGGAGCCCGGCCTTCACCAGCTGCTTCTCGGCCTTTCCAAGGTCCAACGACAAGCTCCAGCGGTAGCGGGTGGAGTCGCGGCACCAGGGGCAAGTCTCAGGGACCAAGTAGGGTACGGAGTTGCCGAAGGCCTGGCGTGCCGAGACGGTCTTGCCGCCGCAGGTCGAGTGAAACAGGGCCTGCGCCAGCTGGTGCCGATAGGACAAGACCTCGCCCCGCGTGGACACGACGGCGGTGACGACCGAGGGGCGGATGCGCTCCGCCCCTTGGTACACTTGGGAGAGCACGGTCGCCTCGAGGTCGTAGGGGCGACTGGCGGCCTGCATCATCATGTGGCGCTCGAGCGCGTAGGTGCGGGCGGCGACGGCTTGGGCCTTGAGCGCCTCGATCGGCCACTCAGGGCTCATCTCGCTGCCGACGATGCCGAGGAGGTAGGTCTCCAGCGGGAGGCGGTTGATCACCACCAGGGTCGGCTTCTTGGGGTCGCGCTCGACCGTGATGCGCCCGAGGTAGAGCCGGCCATCCACCCGGACGCCGTGCTCCGATTCGACGAAGACGCGCTCCGCCCGCGCGGGGCCCGAACCATCGGGGATCAGCTCAGCGCCCTTGAGGAGCACGCCGGCGCCATCGGGGACTACCTCAGCGCGGCCGCGTCCCGAGGTGGTGGCGATGCGTTCGCCGCTGGAGCCGTCGTAGATCGCCAGCCCGCTCGCCTCGATCCGGACGGAGGCCTTGCCGTTTGCTAGGAGGATGCGCACCTCCTCCTCGGCCGAGGCAGGGAAAGAGAGCGCGGCGATCGCCCCAAGGAGGAGACCGGAGAGGCGCCTCGCAGCGCGCCCACCTCCCGCGAAGCTGGCTTGGCCAAACCCACTCATGATCATCCCGTGCCGGCGTTAGAAGTTTGCATGTGCCCTGCGATCCAGCAACTATTCGGCCGCACAGGTGTTCGAGCTGGTTCAAAGCCGTGTCGGCCGTCGGCTGGCCGGGCTGGTCGGCCTCTCCATGGCGGCGCTGGGAGGGGGGGGCCTGCTTTGGCTGTTTCACCGGACCACGGAGACCCACGACGACACCGTGGAGCGGCTGCTCGGCGCGGTCGCGGCCGAGGTCGCAGCCTCGTTTTCGACCTATGATTCTCGGCTCGCGCGCCACCCCATCGAAGATCTGGCGCCGGAGCTCTCGGACGCCGCGGACCACTCCCTGGCGGTGGAGGTCTTCGACGCTCGGGGGATCATCCACTGGGCCGACGAACCCGGTCGGCGCGGCCAGCGGGTCCCCTTGGCGGTGATCTCGAAGATCCGCACCGCCACCGACGCAGCGAACTTTCCCCCTGGAAATGAGGCGTTCTCGGGCCGCACGGCGTTGGTGGCGCCCCTGCGGAAGAGGCCCGCTTGCCTCCCCTGTCACGCCGGGAGCCCCGACCCCATCGGCGGCATCTATCTGGCGGCAGACAAAAAGCGCCTCCTCGGCGGTCGCGTCGGAATGGAGACGGTGGCCACCTTGGCCTTGGTGTTGGTGGTGGCGACGCTGATCGGCATCGTCCTCTTCCTCACCGACCGCATGCTGCTCGGCCCGCTCGGGAAGCTGGCCCGAGTCATGTCCCAGGTCGAGGAGGGCGACTTCTTCGCCCGGGCCGAGGTGAACAGTAACGACGAGATCGGCATGCTGGCCTCCACCTTCAACAAGCTGATCTCCAAGATCACGGACCTGCGGGTGGAGCGCATCGACGCCGAGCGCGAGATGAAGACGATGAAGCGCGAGCTACAGCTGAAAGCCCAGCTCGAGGCCAAGCAGCTCGAGGTCGAGGCCAGCAACGCCCAGCTCGAAGATCGGGTCCGACAGCTCAGCTTCCTCTACGCCTTGTCGCGGGAGCTCAGCCGCGAGCTCGATCCGGACGTGCTGCTCGGTCGCCTGGCCGACCTGGTCAAGCGGGAGCTCCACGTCCCTGAGTTCTCAGTGATCTTGCTGGAGGATGGGCATGGCGAAGACCACGCGCTCAGCGGGCGGGTCGCCGCCTGCGCTGGCTTTCCCCCCGAAGCCGTGGACCTCGGCACCTTGTTTCCGCTGGCGGGCAGCGTGAGCGCCGAAGCCATCGAGACCAACAAGGCGATCTACGTCCCAGACCTGTCGAGGGACGCCCGCGGCATCGCCTATCGAACGCCGGCCGGCAGGCGGGGCTCGATCTTGGTGGTGCCGGTGACCTACCAAGACCGGAGGCTAGGCACGATGAACTTCTCCTCGTCGATCGTCGACGCCTTCACCCCCGGCCAACGGGAGCTGATGATCACCGCCGGCCACCAGGCTGCGCTGGCGCTGGCCAACGCCCAGCTCTTTCGCCAGACCTTGGAGCTGGCGCGCACCGACGGACTGACCGGCATCGCCAACCGTCGCTCGCTGGAGGAGCGGCTGGAGATGGAGTGGGCCGCGCGGGAGCGCTATCAGGGATCCCTATCGGTGTTGATGATCGACATCGATCACTTCAAGCACTACAACGACAACCAAGGGCACCAGCTCGGAGACGAGGCGCTGCGCCGCGTGGCGCAAGCCTTGGCGGGGAGCGTGCGCAAGGTCGACGGGGTCGGTCGCTACGGCGGCGAGGAGTTCCTGGTGCTCCTGCCGCGAACCGACAAGGAGCAGGCCATACAGGTCGCTGAGAAGCTGCGCCGGGTCATCGAGGCCATGCGCTTTGAGCGAGACACCGACCAGCCGCTCGGGCGCATCACGGTCTCGGCCGGAGTGGCCTCGGCGCCGCTGGACGCCGATACGCTCGCCACGCTGGTGGCGCGCGCCGACGCGGCGCTCTTCGCCGCCAAGAACGGGGGCCGCAATCGCGTGGTCCCCTACCGCGCTCAGTCCTGAAACGATAATCCGATCGAGGCTCGGGGGCGGGAGCCGGCGTGGGCGATCATCGCGCCCACCTCCACGTTCAATCGCAGGCCGCCAGCCAGCGGCGCGCCGAGGCCGACCGCGAGGAGGCCGATCACGCCGCGCTGGAAGCTCTGCTCACCGTAGTAGCCGATCGCGCCGGCGCGCCCCACCACCGTGATCCCATCGGTCAGCGGCAACAGGAGACGGGGCACGATCTCGAGATCGTAGCTGGGCGCCGCAGCGTAGCTGCGCAGGACGCTGAGCTCGAGCTCGAGGGTCGGTCCGGGTCCTCCGAGGAGGCCGATCACCAGGCTCGGCCCGAGGCGCAACGCCGCGCGGTCGGTGAGATCCGCGCGCAGTCCGAGCTCGAGCGCCGCCGGGAGCCGTGCCCGCAAGATCACTGAGCTCTCGGGAGAGCCCAGCGTGAACTGCGCCGACAGGAGCCCGGGCGCGCCGCTCAGGAGCAGGCACAGCGCGCTACCGAGCACCGCTGACCTCGCCCCACCACGTGCCCCCGACCAGGCGGGCGAAGTCGGAGACGGAGGTCTCGAGGTGCACGCTGCCGCGGAGTCGAGCGTAGGAGCCGTCGAGCCCCGCGCTGACCGAGTGCGCGCTCCGATAGCCAGCGGCGCGGACCAGCTCGTGGGTGTGCGGCTCATTTCCCCCGAAGGGATAGGCAAAGACCGTCACCGGGTGATGGAGGAAGCGCAGCAGCTCCTCCCGCGAGGCGGTCAGCTCGGCCAGGGCCTCGGGGTCGGGCAGGGTCTTCAGGTTTCGGTGGCTCACCGAGTGAGACTGAAACTCGATCCCCGCCGCCTCCATCTCCCGCACCTCGCTTTGCACCAGATAGGCGGCGCGCTCGTCCTGGTAACGACTCTCGGGATCAGCTCCTACCCGCCCGCTGATCAGGAACATCGTGGCCCGGAGCCCCCGCGCGGCCAGCGCAGGGAAGGCGTGCTCGTAGAAGTTCCGATAGCCGTCATCGAAGGTGAGCACGATCGGCCGGGCGGGACCCGGCGCGCCGTCGAGTTCGATGCGATCGAGCTCCGACGCGGTGATCGGCGTGTAGCCCTCCTCCACCAGCCAATCGAGCTGCGCCGCGAAGGCCTCGTCCCTCACCCAGCGCGGCGCGTCCACGGCCTCACCGACGCTGTGGTAGAGCAGGATCGGTCGAGACTCGCAGGCGAGCAGGCCGAGCAAGGCGAGCGATCCGAGCAGGCCCAGGCCTCGGAGCGTCATCGCCGCCGCAGGGCGCAGCTCAGGCATCCCTCACCAGCTTCGCGAAGTCGGCGCCCAGCGGGAGCTTGCCCTCGGCGCGATCCGGTCGCCCTCCCCCTTTGCCGCCCGCCGCTTGGGCGATGCGGCGGAGCTCCGCGCCGGCGTCGAGCGTAGAGCCCGAAGGGCGCGCGATGAGCACCGCCAAGCCGTCGGGCTCGGGCGCCGCCAAGAAGGCCACCTTCCCATGGGCGGTGAGCTTCCCCGCCAAGGTGCGGAGCAGCTCCCGATCCCCGGCCTCCACCACCGCGATCACCTGCTCGGCCGCCCCGGCCTCCCGCACCAGCCGCTCGGCCATCCCCACCGCCAGCTCGGCGCTCATCTTCTTTTGCCGCTCGCCCGACTCGGCCAGCGCGCGGCGGAGCTTGTCGACCGCGCCCGGGACGTCGAGCGAACCGCAGGTGAAGGACTCCCCCAGCGCGCGCAGCACTTTGGCCTCGGCCTTGAGGCCCTCGCGCGCGCGCCGGCCCGCCGAGAAGCTCACCCGCATCATGCCCTTGTAGCGCTCGAGCCCGGAGACCTCGATGAGCCCGACCTCGGCGGTAGAGCGGGTGTGCGTGCCGCCGCAGGGAGAGACGTCGAAGTCACCGATGGCGACCACCCGGATGTTCTCGGTCACCTTGGGCGCCCGGCGCAGCGGGAGCGCGGCCAGCTCCTCCGGCGTGGGGAAGAAGGCCTTCACCGGCAGGGCGTCCTCGATGATCTGGCTGGCGAGCTCCTCGGCCTTGGCCAGATCGCGCTCCTCGAGGCGGGTCACCGAGAGGTCGATGGTGCAGGCGTTCTCCCCCAGCCGAGAGGAGACGGTCTCGGCGCGCGCGGTCTCGATCAAGGCCCGCGAGAGCATGTGCTGTCCGGTGTGAAGGGCCATGAACATGCGCCGCCGCGCGCGATCGACGGTGCCCCGCACCTCGGCGCCGATCTCGGGCAGCGCGCCTTCGAGACGATGGTGGACCTGTCCGGCGTCGTCGACCTGGACGTCGACCACCGGGAGCCCAGCCAAGATCCCGCGATCGGCCATCTGCCCCCCGGCCTCGGGATAGAAGGCCGTGCGGTCCAAGATGAGCCCATTTGCGCCCTGCCCGACGACGCGCGCGCTGAACTCGAGGAGGGTCGGATCCTGGTGGTAGAGCAGCTCGGTCACGCGGCCGGTATAGAAAATCGCCCCGGTTTTCGCAATCCGTCCCGGCTCAGGCGGCGCACTCGCCCTCCATGGTGAGCACCTGAAACGGCGCCTCCGCGCCATAGTCGACGAAGTCGCTGTCCTCGGCCTGCTCCTCGCTGAGCTCGAAGAGGTCCTGGAGCAAGGCCTTCAGCTCAGCGGTCCCGGCGCGCTGGAGCCGGGCCGCCGCGTCCTCCGTGGGTCCCTTGTTCTCCTCGGCCCAGCGGGTCAGCCGAGCGACCGCCGCGCTAGCCCTCTTCGCCGGCACCTTTCCGAGCGGGCGCCCAAACGTCGCTCCTTGGGCGCTGACCTGCCCTCCCACCAGGATCTGGTAGTGCGGGGCGGCGCGGCCCCCGATCTTCCGCACGGCCCCGTGCAGTCCGATCGTCGCGATGTGGTGCTGGCCGCAGGAGTTCGGACAACCGCTGAGCTTGACCGACACCCCCGGCACCGCTCCCTCGGCCAAGGCCTCGGCCAGCGCTCTTCCCAGGCCCTTGGAGTGGGTGATCGCCAGCTTGCAGCTGTCCGCGCCCGGACAGGAGGTTACGTCGGCGGAGGTCCCGGCCTGAGCCGCCCCGAGGCCGAGTTCCCCGAGCGCGCGGTAGAGCTCCGGCAGATCGGACACAGGCACGTCGCGGAGGAGCAGGTTCTGATCCACGAGCAGCCGCACCGCCCCGTCGCCATAGCGGCGAGCGACGGAGGCCAGACCGCGGATCTGCGCGGCGGTGATATCACCCACCGGCAGCCGCACGGTGACGAAGACCCGCCCCAGGTTTCGGGTGCGCGCGATGTTGCTCTGAACGAAGGCTCGAAGCGATGGATCCGCCAGCGGAGGCAGGACCCACTCGTTTTGGGGCGGCGGTCCCTCATCCGGGAGCTCAAGGCGCGGCGCGGCCCTCGCCACCTCCGCCAACTTCGCCTCATACAGGGCGCGAAACGCGGGCTCGCCGATCTTCCGGACGACGAACTTGAGCCGGGCCTTGTTGCGGTTCTTCCGATCGCCGGTGGCGTCGAAGACCTTCACCAAGGCCTCGGCCACGGCCAAGATCTCCTCCGCCGGGAGGCTCTCATGCAGCACCAAGGCGTTGGTGGGCAAGGTCGCCAGGCCCCCGGCCGCCACCACTCGAAAGCGCCGGGATCCGTCCGCGGCCCGGTGCGCGATGAAGCCGAGATCATTGATCGCCGCTAGGGCGCAGTCGCTCGGGCAGGCGGAGAAGGCGATCTTGAACTTGCGCGGGAGCGCCTCGGTGAAGGGCTGCCGCAGCAGGTGCCGCACCAGCCCATCTCCAAAGGGCGTGGTGTCGAAGGGCTCCTCCCGGGAGAGGCCCGCGTGCGGACAGCCGGTGATGTTGCGGACCGAGTTGCCGCAAGCGGCGCGGGTGGTGAGGCCCGCGTGATCCAGGCGCCGCAGGAGCCCCTCCACCTCAGCCATCTTGAGGAAGTGGAACTGGAAGTTCTGCCGCGTGGTCAGGTGGCCGAGCTGGCGCGGGGTCTCCTCCGCGACGTCGGCCAAGGCCTCGAGCTGCTCGGGGAGCACGATGCCCTGAGGGATCTTCACCCGGATCATCTGCGCGTCGTCCTGCCGCTGCCCGTACACCCCCCGGACCAAGCGAAAGGCCCTAAATTCATCGGTCGAGAGCTCACCCCGCTCATACTTCTCCAGCGTCGCGATGAACTCATCGACGTCGGCGGGGGTTGAAAAGTGACGATCTCCGTAGGGCGTCATGCTGCGTCCTCCTGGGGAGCCCTGAGGGCCGCTGCCCCTCGTCCAGCGACCGCGCCGACCACCAAGGTGGCGGGTCCCTTCAGCGCGGCGGCCTCGATGCGATCGGCGAGGTCGGCCAAGGTCCCGCGCACGACCCGCTCCTCGGAGCGCCCCGCGCTGTCGATGGCCGCCGCCGGGGTCGCCGGATCGCGCCCAGCCCGAATGAGCCCGGCCAAGATCTCGCGGGCCCGAAACAGGCCCATCAAGATCACCAAGGTCTCCCGCTCGGGCGGGGTCTCCAGCGCCGTCACATAGCCCTCGCGCGTATGCGCGGTGGTCACCCGAAAGGAGGTCGCCTCTCCCCGCGCGGTCAGCGGGAAGCCCGCCGCGGCCGGCGCGGCCAAGACCGAGCTCACGCCGGGCACGATCTCCACCGGAACTCTCGCGGCGGCCAGCAGGTCCAGCTCCTCCGCGCTGCGGCCAAAGACCCCGGAGTCACCGGCGTGCAGCCGCACGACTCGAAGCCCGCGCCGCGCCTCGCTCACCAGGAGCGCCCGCACCGCAGCAGGATCGACCGCGCTCTCCCCCACCCGGCCTCCGACCTGGACCCGCCGCGTCCCCGGCCAGACCTCGGCCAAGATCTCCGGCTCGACCAGCGCGTCGTGCACCACGACATCCGCGCGGTGGAGCCGATCCAAGGCCCGCAGGGTCAGGTGCGCTCGCGCCCCAGGGCCCGCGCCGACGATCGCTACCGTCCCCGGATCGAAGCGCTCCTCCGCCCGCTGCACCAAGGCCTCGAGCCGCCGCCCGGCCTCCTCCATCTCCCCGCGATCGACCAGGCGACCGAGGAGACCATCTCCCAAGGCCTGGAGGAGGCGCGAGCGCAGGTGGAGCCCGCGGAGCCCTCGCCCTCGCGCCTCCGCCAGCAGGTCCGCCACGGAGCTGAGCCCTTCAGGGATCGCGGCCTCGAAGAGCCGGCGCAGCTGAGCCGACAACAGCGGCGCAGCTCCGTTGGTCCCGATCGCCAGGCAGAGCGGCCCGCGGCGCACCACGGCGGGGGAGTAGAAGCTCGAGACCTCCGGATCATCGACCGCCACGACCAAGATCCCCCGGGCCCTAGCGGCCTCGGCGATACGGCGGTTGGCCCGGCGGTCATCGGTCGCGGCGATGACCAAGGCCTTGCCGAGGACGTCGCGGGCCTCCGCGGGCCGAAAGTCGATCGCGTGGAGCCGCTCGACCAAGGGCAGCAGCGCCTCGCCGACCTCGACCGTGACCACCCGGACCTTGGCTCCCGCCTCGAGGAGCTCCTCCACCTTGCGCGCGGCGATCGCCCCGCCGCCGGTCACCAGGACCCACGCGCCCTCGAGCGACAGCTGCACCGGATAGCTGGGGATGCTCATGGGCTCCTCCCCTGCTGCGGCGACCGCTCCGCGCTGAGCCGCGCCTCGCGCTGGTAGTGCTCCTCCAAGATCTGGGCGACCTCCGGCCGGGTGAAGGCCTCCGGCAGGCGCTCTCCTACCGACAAACGCCGCCGAACCTCCGTGCCGCTCAGGGAGAGGCGCGCGCTCTCGGGGTGCGGACAGGTCTTGGGCGAGGCCGCCCCTCCGCAGCGCTCACACCAGAAGGTGAGATCCAGCTTGAGGGGTCGGATGGCCAGCGAGGCCGCGTCGTAGAAGTCGAAGCGCTCCTGAGCCTCGAAGGGCCCGTAGTAGCGCCCCACCCCGGCGTGATCGCGGCCGACGATCAGCCTCGACGCGCCGTAGTTCTGCCGGAGGATCGCGTGGTGGATGGCCTCGGCCGGCCCCGCGTAACGCATCGCCGTATCCAGGGTCGCCAGGAGCACCCGGCTCCGCGGCAGGTAGCCTTCGACCAAGGCCTGATAGGCGCGGACCCGCACGCTGGCCGGGACGTCGTCGCCCTTGGTGTCGCCGACCAAGGGATGGAGGAGGAGCCCATCGCTCACCTCCAGCGCCACCCGCAGCAAGTACTCATGGCTGCGGTGCAGCGGATTGCGGGTCTGAAACGCCGCGACCTCGGCGAAGCCGCGGGCCTCCAGCTCGACCCGGACCTCGCGGGGCGAGAGGCGGAGCGGATCCGTGCGCGGGTGCTCGAGCGCCCACACCTCGCCGGCGATGCGCTCCGGATCATCCCCGAGGAAGATCGCCACGCCCGGGTGCGCGGGATCTTCGGTGCCAAAGACGGCGCGCGCCGCGCGAGGCAGATCCAGCCGGAAGCGCTCGCGGACCTCCACTACGCCGCGCAGCGCGCCGACCTCATCGACCAGCGCGACGCGGCCGCCGCTCGTGACCCGGGTGCCTTTGGCGGGGAGCGAGATCGGGATCGTCCAAGCGAGCCCGCTCTCCAGGCGGCCGCGGCGGATCACGGACTCGACCTCCGCCGCGGTCTGATAGCCCGAGAGCGGAGAGAGCGCGCCCTCCGCCAAGAGCAGCAGATCGGCCAGCTCACGGCGCTCGAGCTGGATGGCCGGGAGCTGCGCCGCCTCGCGCCGCAAGTCCACCTCCGCCTCGGGTGTCAGATAGCGATCGACCAGGACTCCGCCGTGGGGTGCGATCAAGCGCCCGCTCATGACTCCACCCCCGCCCGCGCTTCCTGTCGAGGCCGCGCGAGCAGCCCACGATCCAAGAGGTGCGCGATGATCTTGTCGACGCTCTCCGCGATCGTCTCTCGGTCGCTGTGCACCCGGACCTCGGGGGCCAGCGGCGGCTCGTAGGGATCACTGACCCCGGTGAAGTGCTGAATCTCGCCGGCCAGGGCCTTCTGGTAGAGCCCCTTCACGTCGCGCGCGGTCACGGCCTCCAAGCTGGCGTCCACGTGCACTTCGACGAAGGGTGCCTCGCTCTTTGCGCGGACCTCGTCGCGATCGGAGGCGTAGGGTGAGATCGCCGCGGTGATCGCCACCGCCTCGTTGCGCGCGAGGAGCCGCGCCACATAGCCGATGCGCAGGACGTTGGTGCGCCGGTCCTCGCGGCTGAAGCCCAGGCCCTTGCTGATGTGCTCGCGCACCTCATCACCGTCGAGGACCTCGACCTTGTCGAGCCCGTAGCGCGAGAGCTCCGGCAAGAGCGCGCGCGCCAGCGTGCTCTTCCCCGCTCCAGACAAGCCGGTGAACCAAAGGATGAAAGACATAGAGACCTCCCGGAGAGCGCCAAACGCTCCCTGTGCCAGACGCCAAGCTGAAGAGATGGGACGACTGGGTAGCCCTGGAGGCAGCGATGAAGGAGCTCAGTGAGGAGGCTCAGCAGCGATCGCGGCCCACAGGGCTAGCGACACAGACAGCGGAGACAACAGCAGGGGAACGCGAAGAGGGCCACGCCCGAGGCGTCGGTGCTCACGGCGTAATGTGATGCTGCCCTGGACAAGATGCTCAACCCGAACTGACTCGATCACGTATACTGACATGAACGTGAGTCCGTCAACCCACCCTGCAGCAGACCACTTCGCGGTCTCGGTGACCGACGATCTCGGCGCGCATTCACGCGCGCTCGAAGCGCTCGAAGCTCAAGAAGTCTTGCGACTTGCGCTGGCGACCTTCGGAGCGAGCGCGCGGATCAGCACCGCCTTTGGTGCGACCGGTCTGGTGCTCATGGACCTGGCGCAGCAGATCGACCCACGCGTCTCGGCTTACTCGATCGACACCGGCTTCAACTTCCCCGAAACGGAGGCCCTCATCGAACGCTGGCGAGCGCGAGGTCTGAACCTGGAGGTGATGCGGCCACTGCAGACGCCCGCGGAGCAAGCGGCCGAGCACGGGGAGGCCTTGTGGTCGCGCGATCCCGATCGCTGCTGCGCGCTGCGCAAGGTCGAGCCCAACGATCGCGCGCTGGCCGGAGCAAAGCTGTGGATCGCCGCGCTCCGCCGAGACGAGTCCTCCTCGCGGAAGGACACGCCCCTGCTCTCGGCGGTGACGCTCCCCTCGGGCCAGCGCATCCTCAAGCTGTGCCCGCTGGCGGCGTGGACCAAGGCCCAAGTGTGGCGCTACATCCTGGACCACCAGCTGCCCTACAACCCGCTCGCCGACCTCGGCTACGCCAGCATCGGCTGCACCCATTGCACGCGCCCGGTAGCCGCGGGCGAGGACGAGCGCGCCGGCCGCTGGGCCGGTTCCGCGAAGCGGGAGTGCGGCCTGCACCTGGCGCCCGGGAAATGAGCTCGGCTAGCGGGGCTCCCGGAGAGCTCAAGCGCGCGCTGAGCGTCGTCCCTTCCACCAACATCATCGTGCCGCTGACCCGCTTCATTGGGCGGAGCGCGCTGCTGTCCGAGCTCGACCAGCGGGTGGGCGCCGGAGATCGGCTGATCACCTTGGTCGGGCCCCCCGGGGCGGGCAAGACGCGGCTGGCCCTGCGCTGGTCGGAGCTGGCCCAGCAGCGCTACTCGGGCGGGACTTGGTTCGTCGATCTGACCGAGGCGCGGGGCGTCCCTGACCTGGTCGCGGCCGTCGCGCGCACCTTGGGCTTCGCGACCGCGCAAGCGAGCTCCGCGCTCGGGGCAGCCATCGCGCTCCTCGGTCCGCTAGCGTTGGTGCTCGACAACTTCGAAGGCCTCGCGCCGGAGGCAGGGCCGCTCCTTCGCCGCTGGTGCGAGGCCGCGCCCGAGGCCCGCATCGTGGTCACCTCGCGGGTGCGCCTCGGGATCTCAGGAGAGGTCGCGCTCGAGGTGGGGCCGCTGGAACGCCCCCCGCCCGGCCTGCAGGATCCGCGGCAAATCCTAGCCTTTGAGGCCGTAGCGCTGTTCTCCGATCGGGCGCGGGCGGTCCGCGGCCAAGGCTTCGAGGAGGCGGAGATCGTGGAGCTAGCAGAGCTGGTGCGCGAGCTGGACGGCCTGCCGCTGGCGATCGAGCTGGCCGCCGGCCGAGCCCACGTGCTGGGCCCGGCCGAGATGCGGGCCCGCCTGGTGCGCCGCTTCGAGGTGCTCTCCCGGCGCACGCCCCACAGCGGAGATCGGCACGCCCGCCTCGAGGCGGCCATCGAGGCGTCCTGGGTCGCGCTGAGCTCCACCGAGCAGTCGGCCCTGATGCAGTGCGGGATCTTCGCCGGTGCGGAAGAGGCGATCGCCATAGCGCTCGGCGGCGGCCGCAAAACAGCGGGCGTGTCGATCGAGGAGCGCGTCGCCTTCTCCCTGCTCGGCGCGCCGGGCCGCGGCGAAGGCGCGGATGCTGGCGAGCAGGTTGAAGCGCG
>Ga0154020_10002373_pt1 | contig 22950 bp, 17 predicted proteins | sample Klosneuvirus_201_FD_109709 | JGI IMG/M metagenome (GOLD analysis project Ga0154020, IMG submission 109709) | Active sludge microbial communities from wastewater, Klosterneuburg, Austria - Klosneuvirus_20160825_MG | ecosystem: Engineered > WWTP > Aerobic digester > Activated sludge | place...
ATATGCAAGGCCGACTGTGCGTCTCGCGGAAATGACGGCATCCCGATCGTAGGTGATAACGCATCGGTGAGCATTCTTTCTAAGTTCCGCGACCGGGACCAATTCGAGGATCAGTACAAGCCCCGATCTCATCTGGAGGCTGATCGCACTAGCGGCAGAGCCGTCACGCGACGGCAGGAACGACTCTCCGGGATAGATAGTTATCGACCTATCCGTTTCCTTTGTCGGCGATTGAAAGACTGAGGCGAGTTTCGGATTTCCCTCGTGAATGTAGTAGATGCCGTCAGAGGCCGGAAACTCGACTATCGAGACTGCGTTTTGAGCGAGACCCAGCCGTATCACTGTCGGCTGTTTTGGGTTGACCGTCACCCTGGCCTCACCCGAGAGGTACTCAGGTTCAGCCAGATTGACGATCGAGACCGGCGCCGACTGCGGAGACAGGAGTGGTTTCGCAGGGATTTCGGCGGCCGGTCGGGAAACGGATTTCTGTGGTCGCTTCTTGACCGTTATTGATCTAATCGATCTCGGTTGTGCCTGGGCTGCGATCTCGGGCAAGCCGAGAAAGATAAATGCCGGAAGAAAGGCGGCAAGAGCGAGTTTTGATACTTGAATGTTCATAAGATTGATAAGCATATATTTCTTGTGGACGGACTACTGCCCCTGAACCGCGTTCGGTGATAGGGCCGCTACGGTCTCCCGTTCGGCTTCGTCCGCGATCAGCGTCACGGGCGAAACGGATTTGCCATTGACCGGCTCTACCCTGAAGCGAAGGATCGTAAAGCCGGTTCGCAGATTGTTGTCGTTCCTTACAGGCGATGATGGGCTGTCCTTAAGTAGGAACTTGGCCTTCAGCTGCACGGATTCCTCGACATCCTGCCCGGCAGCTTTACGGCGGATCTTTCGAATGCCTATTGCCCGAAGCACGTACGGATCGTTCTCATCGATGGTGAGGTCCTGGAGCTCCCACGACGAGTTGACGCTTTCCGTTTTCTCTGCCGCAAGCACTCCGTTCTGCTTTAGACGGGTCGCCATCGCGATCGACAGATCGGGGTCAAGCATCCTCAGGAGCTTGTTGACCTGGCTTTCGCGGTTTGCTTGTTCGACTTCGTAAAGGGCCGCAAGGAACTCCTTCACCAGATATTTCTTGTCCGTGGTGGTCGGAGTGTCGGGCGAGATACTGACCGTTTCGGTTGAGCCGTAGTCTCGATTGTTTAACTCCACGACACGTCCCGAGGATCTATCGACTACAATGCGGTCAGCCTTTCTCAAAGACAGGAATACATTGATCCCGACGCTAAGTACCAAAACTGTCAGGAGTACCCAGACGGCCTTGAATAGCGATGAGATCGTAACTACGTCTTCGGGATCGCGGCTCAAGTAGAGCTGCGTTTCCGAAGCCGCAAGAGCTTCAGTCGCGGCCTCGGAAGTTTTTGTATCTGGTGTTTTTTCTTTCATCGGTTCGTATGCGGACTTGGCCGCCGTGTTTCGACGTATTCGCAAAATGGATGCCAAAGGCGAGAAGGCAGTTTTTCGCAGTTCTAAACATGTTCTTTCCTTCGTTTTGGAGCAAAACCGAACCGATGGTGCGGCGGTACGTGGCAGAAATGAACCAGTTAGCGTTCTGCCGGGGGAACACCCGCAAAAGTTGATCTGCCTTTTCGAGCTGGAAGGCTGCGAACTTCGGAAGATATGATCACAGGCGCCTTATGATCTATTGGCTGTAGTTTGCTCTGACCATTTACACGAAAGCGCTTTCCGGTACGCGGATCATAGAGCACTATGATCACCGGTGTACCCGAAGGACTCTTTTCTTCGCGAGGTTCTCGCTCTGACGCAAATGTCCGTGTTGCTTCATCAAGAGTTGACCTATTCTTTACTCCCGGGAACTTGCCCTGAGCTTCCAGCCATCGATAAATCCTCGTTCCGTTCGCAACATAGGCAATTGTCTCTTTGTAAGGCGGAACTCCTCCGGACGTTCGTCGTCCGGAAGGGTTTATAAGCTTGCCCTGTGAGCGGATCGTCCTGCCCTCCAGATACGCTAAAACAGTGCCTTCGCCTGCGTTATAGGCAGCTAGAACAGACTCCAGGCGCCAATCAAAAAGCTGACCGAGATACTTCACATACCGAGCAGCCGCATGGATCGACGCGTTCGGCTCATACGGGTCGGCGAGACCGAATCGTGCGGCGGTTGCGGGAATGAACTGCATCAGCCCTTGCGCGCGTCTGGGGCTCGTCAGCCACGGCCGGAACCGCGTTTCGTTGTACGCGACCGTCCAGAGGATATGCGGATCGACCCCTTCTTTCAGCGCCGCATCCGCAATTGTCCGCTCGAACAGCGCAGCGCGTGAAAGCACATCCATTCTTGAAAGTGCGGTCCGCGTGAAAACGGTTCGGGATTGAGAAGAGATCGCCAAGGGACTTACGAGAGATCCGAGTATCAAGAGAAGAGCAGCGATGTGATTTCGTTTTTGCATGCCGCGAGCGATTCGCAACCAACGTGCCACCCGCCTCCCTTGCCGAACGGCACAAGCCTTGCAGAGCGAGCCAAACCGTTGACGCTTCACGAAGTCTAGCGAGGTGTCAGGAAAACCTTTTACGCGAGGACGAGAAATGAAGAAATCTATACGAACCATACGATACGCCGCGGCGCAGCTGGCTCCGGTCGTGGCCGTTCTGCTTTTTACAAACATCCTGTTTGCGCAAGGACCGATCTTCACCGGGGATGCGAGCAATCTTTCGAACATCATCCGCGAGTCACTGAAGCTGATGGCGATCGTGCTTTTCTGTCTAGGTGCCGTGGGTGTTGCCTGGGCGATCTACAACAAGATGACCGGGAAGGAATGGGGCAACCAGGCGTTCGGGTCTTTGCTTTCGTTTGCGTTCGGGACGATCGTCGCCGTCTTCTGGCAGCTTGCTCAAGGCCGTGCGGTCGGGGTCGACACCAATTTTTAGGAGGGCGAAATGAGACGACGAGCGACCAGGCCCAACGTGTTTCGCGGCCTAAAGCGTTTCGGGGTTTATTCAACCGACTGGAAGTACATACTTGTGCCGACCGGTGTCGCATATATGACGCCGTTCGTCTTCGGTCTCTGGTTCGGTTATGTGCCGCTTGGTTTTCCTCTTGGTTTACTTACGTTCCTAATCTCGCTCGGAACCTTCAACTACCTTCGCCTGAGCAAACCCGAATGCTGGCTTTCGCAGAAGTTCGACGCGGAGATCGATAGGTGGCAGTCGATCCGGCCACCGCTTCACACCGAACTAGATCTAGCCGTCTGGGTAAATAAAACAAAACAATAAATCATGGACACAGCAAACCTTTCATTCGCACACGTAGCGATCTCACTTTTCGGCAGTCTGTTTTCTGTCGGGCTGGCGCTTATGGTCGGATACCGGATCGTTCCGGCATTCAAGGCCCACAAGGGACAATTAGCGGTTCACTCGAATCCCAACGCGGTCCAATATACAAAAATCACCCATCCGGGACGGCTGTTCCCGACCGAGATCGCCGGTCTCGACGGCAACGTGATCCGCTATAGAGATGGGAGCTTTGGAAAGGCATATGTCTTCGAACCCGCGAACAGTCTCTACGTTGACGGAAACGTAACTGAACAACGCATCGAGGAACTCAAAACCATTCTCAAATTCGAGAAGCCGAAAGACACGATCATCCAGTTTCGGTTCCTCAATTCGCCCGATACAGGAGAGGTGCTCCGGGATCATCTGCTTTCGCGAGATGCTGAGTCGTCAGATCCGGTAGCAGGAGTTCTTCACGCTACCAATCTTTCGCTTCAGGAAGAAGCGATCAGGTCCGGCGAAGTGATGCGGCAGACTGCAACCGTCTGGATTCGCGTGCCGGTCCGGGACTCGGCCGATAAAGGAATGCTTTCGTCTTTACTGCCTTCGCTTCTCCGGGACGTGAAGGAGAACGGGATCGCATATTTTTTACGCTCCCCCTTCTTAAGAATAAGAAATCGCGAAAGTGAATTGTTGGTGAAACGGGAAACGCAAATCGAGGCCGCATGCAGATCGAAGACGTCACGCGTGTTCCAGTCGTTCGAAGCAAACTTCCCGCGCAGTCTGCATCTTCGGGAGATGAACCGGCCGGAAGTTTTCGAGGCGCTTTTTATCAGTCACCGACGCGAGCATCGATCCGTTCCCATGCTCCCCAACTCCGCGTTCGTCGATATAAGGCGTTATCTGTGCAGTACAGAGATAGAAAGCGCGCGAGACCAATTCGTTCGGCACAACGGCACCCCCGTGAGTTTGGTCAGCCTGAAAACCCTTCCGAACGGCTTCGTGACCGCAGATGTTATGCGGTACCTGACAGCGACGCGAGCACTCGGGTTTCCTCACGAGATCGTTGTGGACCTGATGACCACCGAAAAACAGGCCGCGAAAAAGGACCTTCAAAAGCGGATCGACCGGATCGAGGGCAGCCGCAACACCTGGCTCGGATTTCGGAACTTGAAGAAAGACGCGATAGTCATCAAATCCGATCTGGAGAATCTTCTGGAGCAGGTCGAAAGCGATAACGAAGAGATCTGCAACCTCCGACTTAACGTGATTGTCTTTGCCGGACGCTCGAAAGGAGTAAAAGAGGCGCGGAAGCAGCTTGAGTTACTAGACGAACGATGCGATGCCGTGGTGTCAGCTATCCGAAAAAAGATCGGTGCCGATGCGGTTCGTGAAGACGCCGTTCGTCAGCGCGCGCTCTATCCTCGGATGCTTGCGGGCGAGCTATCTGCGAAGCGCACGGGCCAGGAGCTAACCGAAACCGCTGACTCGGTCATAGCCTTTGTTCCAACCGAGACGAGTTGGCGAGGCAGCAAAAGGCCGCACAGCATCTTTACCACTCCGAACGGACAGATGTTCGGCCTCGATCTGTACGACCGATCCTTGATCAAATCACCGACCGTGATCGTGACGGCCGCGTCGGGTGAGGGAAAGTCGTTCCTCGCGTCGATGCTGATCACCGACATACGCGCACACCGCGGGAACGTGAAAGTGCGCGTGATGGATTATCGCCATTCGTTCAAGCCCATCTGTCGGCTATTCGGCGGAAGGCATATCGAGTTCACCGAAAAAGATCCAAGACCGATCAATATCTGGAACTATCCGGGCATCGAACACGGCGTTCCTCCCACAAAAAGGCAGCTTGCGATGGTTCTGACCGACATTCTGATCCTGAGCAAAACGTCTAAGACGGACGCGATCACGAGCGCGATCGCGTCGACCGTCATCGATGAGGTCTATAAGATGGCTCTCCCGCGAAACGGTCACGGCCGACCGAAGTTCCAACCGACACTGGGGCACTTTCTCGACATCCTCAAAAGCTATCACTGGAACGCGGGCGAAGAGAGGCAGGCCAACGAGCTTTACCTGAAGCTGAACATTCATCGAAAAGACCCATGGCTTAATGCTCCTACCCATACTGACTATGACGCTCCATCAATGTTCGATGTTTTCGAGCTGTCGGGAATAAGCAGCCTCGACGAGAAGATCCGCGAAAGTGTCGGTTTCCGCATCAGCGCCCAGATCATGCAGGAGATCGGGGAAGAGAATGTCCGAAACCAGAAGACTCCGATCCTTTTCCTATGCGACGAGATGCGCGAGATAAACAGGCACTTTCCTGCTATCCAAGAACTTATCGCCGAAGCCACCGTTACGGGAAGAAAAGAGGGCCTGGTTACTGTTTTGTTCTCGCAAGCCTATGAGCATTTCACCGGCACACCTGAGCAGCCGAACGTCACGGGCATCGATCTGGTGAAAAACTCCGGCGTGAAGATGATCGGGAAACAGATCGGCGGCTTCGAGCGGCTCGCCGACGATTGCGAACTCGCACCCGAGACTATCTCTGCTATCCGTGGGATCAGAAATCAGTACGGCCGTTACACGCAATGGGTAATTGTTATCGGCAGCGGTGCGGACAAGATCGTCCAAATGGCGGAGATCCATCTGTCGCCCGCGATGCTTTGGGCGAACACGAACGACACGAACGAGGCGAATGCCCGACGGCTTGTCGAGAATATTCGTCCGGATCTTCCACCGGAGATCGTCGTTTCGTGGCTGGCCTCGAAATATCCCAGCGGATTGACTGCGATTGGCCTTACAGAGATCTCCCCCAACGATCTGAACGAACTTAGCGGCCTGGAGGTGACGGCATGACGGATAGGAACGGAACAGTTAGACAAATGATCCTTGGAGTTGTTCTTTCATCGATACTTATCGGCATCGATGTGCGCCCTGTTCAGGCGCAGTGGACGGTGTTCGATCCGTCGCAATACGCACTCCAAGTCGCGAAAAAGATCGAGGAAGCGGCTCGTTGGGTCGAGACGATCAACCACTATGTGCAGATGTACGAGAACGCCGTTAAGCAATACGAAAAGATGGTCGAGAGCGTCACGAACCTTCGAGGCATTCTGGATAAGGTCGACGAGCAGATCATGCGGCACAAGCAGTTGATAACGACCTACGCCACGCTAGGGCGCCTGATCCGCGGGACGTTCGAGTTGAAGAAACGAATCGAGGCCACCATAACGAGCCAGATCCAATCGGTCGTGAATATCGCCAGAAGGCTCAAGAACGGCATCTTCGATATGGAGGCGAATAAACGCGACCTGGACGATTTTCTGCGCCATTCAATCGGGCGCCGTTCGGATGCCCACATGGCCAACCTCGGACGCCTCGCAAAGCTCGACTCCGAGCTTGAGCGAATGCTCTTCGATCGAGAGAACATGCTTCTCGATCTGGCAAAACTCTACGAGGAACGGGAAAAGATCGCCGATGAAACACGGGCTATCTCGGTCAATCCATCCGCTAATCAGGACGGCGTCCAATCACTGATCGACCAGATGCTTGCCGTGAATCTGCGCATCACGACCGTCGAAGGTCAGCTCCGCGAGCTCGAAGCGAAGATACAAGCCAAGTTCATCGCCTACGGACTGAAGATCGAACAAATGACCGAGTTTGGGAAGGAGATCCGCCGCACCACCGAAATGATGACCGGCATCACTCGGGCTTCAGATGATTTTCTGCGCGAACTCGAAAGATACGAGATCTGGAACGACGAAGTTTACGACAATCCGCTTCCGTAGCAACAGCCCTAACCCCCCGGTTGAATAAGAAAAGCCATGAAAACCAACAGAATATCGCGCGGCACGGCTGCCGCACTCACGCTCCTGCTAACGTCCTTCCTCTTCGCCTGCCTCTTTACGACGACGGCGGCCGGTCAACGGCCGCCTCGTCCCCCTCGTCCTCCACGGGTCGAAGGGCAGACACCGATAGGAACGATGAACGGGCAGCCCGTAACAGCGAACGATCTGATCTTGACGATAAATCCCGATTCTCCGTTCATGCCGCCCCTTGACGGGAGTCCGGCACCCGTCCTGCAGCAGTTCGAGAATCAATATCCCGCGAATCCGACGGCGACGCCCCAGCCAGGTCCAGTGCTCCCTCCGAAACCGGCAGCGCCGAGCTTCAGCGAGCAGATCACAAATCTTATGCAGACGGGGCAGGAATGGCTCTTCCGGTCGGTGCTCGACACGATCATACGCCCGTTGATGCCGATACTGACGTTCCTGGCGTGGATAATCGCCAGTTTCGTTCTTATCGTCGCCTTCATTCGCCGCTTTCACGACAACCGAGGTCTTGGCCCCGAGCAGCTTGTAGCCTGGGGCATCCGAACGATCATCTTTATGGTCGTTATAGGGGCAAGCCCGTTCATTATCGATGCTCTCACTGTAACAGGAAAGTTCTTTGCTCGGCCGATACGGGGTTATAACCGTTCGCTCGTCGCCGAGTTCGACGAGAAGATGAAGCAGTACGTCAAGAACAACTTCGCAGTCGAGGACCCGGACGCTTTGCTCGCGGAACGACTCCCGAACGGGGAGCCCGGACTCGTCGGCATCATCACCGATAAGGAATCGTCCGTAAAAGACATCACAAGCGAGATGAACATCCTCGGCTGGGATATGCCGCGCATGTTCACTTTCATGGTGATCGGGCAGAACATCATCAAGTTCGGTGCGATCTTCTTGTCGGTTGCGGGATTATTCATCCTGATCGGGTTGAAACTTGCCGCTCCCGTGCTTTCCGCTTTCGGCTTTGATGAAAAATTCGCGAACCAGATCTTTTATCCATTCTGCTGGGGAGTTGCCACTTTCGCGCTCGCGTTCCCGATCGTAAAGGAAGTAACTCTATATGTCTGCTATGGGATAGGGCTCTTAGCTTTGTCAATCTACAACGGCGAGGCCGTGTTTTCGCTTGATCCGACGACCGCAACGATAATCACGAATAACAATTACGATCCCGCTTCGAGTGCTCTCATTGTTACTGCGCTGTTTTTCGTTTCGAGCCTTTGCTTCATTCTTGTTCCCTGGCTGAGCTATCGGGTCCTCCGGGGACAGGTTTACGAAGGAGTATCGCAGATCTCGATGGGATGGATGCTTTCTTCGTTGGGCACGGCTCTTGAAACCTACGGTCTTGTTGCGGGAGCCGCTTTGCATCGTCAGGCGGAGAACACCCAGATACAGGGTATCTACAACGCGGAACAGGCCGCCGCTAAGAAAGCTCTCGAAGCCGCCAATCAATCGACTGAAGCCAGACTAGTGTCATCTGTCGCTGGCGTCGAAGGCGGCCTTGTCACAAGTCTTGGCCAGATCAGGGCGAATCAGGTGACGCAGACTCTGCTTGCCGAAGCCAACAAGACCTACGGAATCGCGAGCAGTTCCGCCGCCACTCGGCGGGAAATAACCGGCACACTGGCAGAGGCGGAAGGGACTAGGGACGCCCGGACGTTCGATGGTAAGAAAGAAGTTGAACTGCGTGGCCAGGGAAACCTTGAGCGTTTCGGTATGAAGACCTACGAATTTACGCCCGGCGGTTCGTCGATCGCCGGGACTTCCGTTCCTATCCGCACCGGACAGGAGCTATTCGACTGGTCAAGAGGTAAACATCCGATCCAGGAAGTCAACAAACGGATGGACGCAACCACGCGAGATACCGTTGCGCTTCAGAACAACAATACAGATATCGTCGCCGATAAAAAGATCGAAGCGTCCAACACCTACCAGGGCGATATCAATAAAGCGTACGAAGCACAGACCTCCGAGAATATCTCGGCCATAAACCAGGGGAGCAATATTGCCGCATCAAGCAGTCGTCGGGGTGCAGGCATCCAGCTTTCCGGAATACGCCGGTCGGCCGATATGGAGAAAGGTGCGAATCAGCTCAACTTCGATGGGCGCACCGAAGCCGCGGGTATCAACCAGGCGGCCGCGACGGAAGCCGCCAGGCTCCGGATGGTTTCGACCGTCGTGACAGGATTCTTCAGAGATATGGATCGTCGGCTGGAAGAAATGAAACCCAAATACTAGCTCGCAAGAATAAGTCCAGATAATCTGTCTCAACGGTTGTCTCGTTCCCACCGATCAATTGCCGCTTGGACGAGTTCCGCTTCGCTGTTTGTCGGGGTCTTCTGACGCTCGAACTCTATCAACCTTTTGGCCTTTGCCTGATCGCCCAAAACCTTTAGAAGAAGATCGTTGTTAAGATGGTCAAAGCGATTAGGGAATTGTTCTGATGTTGAGGTCTTATCGAGGGCGTTACGCCGGGCCCGGTTTCTATTGATTAGATAGCCAACGAACAACCCAATAGCGCCGAGTACAGCAACCAGTGATGTCAATTCCCAGAAGAACTCAAACTTACCCATTTGCCATGAGGTTCCTTGATAGATAAAGAGACATTGGTTAGGCAAGAATCAACCATTCTGCCGTTGAATCCTTTAATTCAGTACAAAGGGAAGCTTAGCTGAAATTTCTTTCGTTTTTGAAGTTCTCATACACTTTCAACTGGCGTCGCGAAATGGACGGCTGATTATTCTTAACGGCTGATTCTAAGTGCGTTTGACTAATAGTAGTTCTCTCCTTCAAGGCATTTCGCGAAGCCTCGTTTACTATAAAACTAATATCACTCGCAACGTAGTATTCTGTCCCTTCGGCAAGTTTGTCCAGATCTAGGTCATTGCCCACTGGTCGATCTTTCAAATGAAGTTCAAACATCGCTTTCCTGGCCGACAAATCCGGAGGAGGTAAATAGACCACCTTATCCATCCGGCCAGTTCTCAGGATAGCCGGATCGATTTTTTCGGGTCGGTTTGTCGCCGCGATGATGAAGATACCTCTCCTATGACACTCGGTCATTTGCGCGAGGAATTCGTTAACTTCCGAGGCATAGCTTTGACTGAGATCAGCTTCCCGACTAGGCAGTATTGCATCAACCTCATCGATGAAGATAATCGTTGGTGCATTTTCTTCGGCATCTTTGAAAAGAGTTCCTATTTTTTCTTGGGTTCCGTGAACATAAATACTGGCCAAATCGGATGGCTTCACTTCAACGTAGTTGTACTTGATTTCCTGAGCAAACTTCTGAGCAATAAAGGTCTTGCCGCAACTCGGGGGCCCGTAAAGTAGCATCCCGTTGGGGATTGATACCTTATACTGTTCATACAGCGCCTTATCATTAAGCGGAAGAATGACCTCCTGATATAGAGTTTCTTTAAGCTCCTCCATACCGGCTATTTCATCAAATCCTTTTCCGATTTTTCTAACTTTGTAGGCGCCGTTGGACGACTTGGCAGGAGTTGAGTTAGAACCACTGACGGCTATTTTAGCTGCTGCCTTTTTGGGTTCTTGTTCATACTCGTTTAAGTCATTGAAAAACGCAGATGCGGATTTATATCGTTTGTCAAGATTCTTTGAAAGCGCTTTCAGAATGATCCGATCTAATTCGGCATTGCAAGCGGCGTTATGAACTGACGGTCTTGTTATCTTTGACTTTCTAGCAGAAAGTATCGCGGTTGTGATCTTTTCGTGATTTTCACCGGCAGACCCTAGATCATAGTCCCAAGGGTGTCGTCCGGTAATCATTTGGTAGAGTATTATACCGGTCGAAAAAATGTCGCTGCTCGGCAAATATGCACCAAAAAAACACTCAGGCGCAAAATAAGGGTACCTTCCGGCGGCCCCCGGCAACTTGGAAAGTTGATCTACAGACTGTGCAAGACCAAAATCGGCTATCAAACCGACCGGGCTATTCTTTTCGTATGAAATAAGGATATTGTCCGGATTGATATCACGGTGAACAATCGTACTAGGTTGCTCCTGAACACACTGAAGACCAGCCAATATGTCTTTTTGGATGGAAATCGCAAGCGGGATCAAAAGCGGTCCTTTACGGGCCAACAGTTGCCCGAGGGTTTCGCCTGAAACAAACCCCATTGTTAGGTAATAAAGTTCCTTGTCGTTCTTCGAGAAAGAATTTGTTTCGAATACTCTGACAATGTTAGGGTGGGTGATCTTTGAGAGAATTCTGGCCTCTTTGGTGACTACCGAGATGTCAGTCTCTTGGACATATTTCTCTTTGAATAGCTTCAGTACTTGGATCCCGAGAAACTTGTGTTTGACCCTATACGTTTCTCCAAACGCACCTTCACCTATAAAGAATTGCACCTCATAGGTGTCATCAATTATTTCTCCTTTAGCAAGAGTCGCCATCTTCTACAATTATTTTGTGAGATAAGAATCATCAATACCTGATAAATTCTCTTTTTCCTGTTCGGGAAGTAGTTTCACTATCTGTTGAACCAAGGGACGGAGCTTCTCTTTAGAAATATCGCCAGAGATAATGATCTCCTTTGCTTGATCGATTAGTTTTCGCGCTTGTTGTGGATTAGTCCATGCCACAGTTCCAAAATCTTGATCAAAGTGCTGAATAAAACCAAGTTCCATAGCCGGGCCGGCACCCTCGTCTCTAAGTCGGAAAGCTAAGAGATCCATCTGTTGGGTCAAGTCGCGAACCGCAGCGATATTGTGAGAATTTATTGCATCGTTCGCCATTTTTTCCAACCTTGCTACCTCTCGTGTAGTATCCTTATTTCCAAAACGCTCGTTCATCTCCTTGAGATCATCAAGTTGATCTTCAAGTGCAGCCTTGGCTTTCGGAAATTCGTCATCGCTTTCCATAGCGTCCAACTCTTTCGCCGCAGCCCTCAATCGCTCTGTGACTTTGGATACAGCGTCAGGATCCGCACTATTATTCAACATTTCTGAAAGATCACTCAGCTCAGTTGTTAGCTTCTCAACTTCAAAAAAGTTGGCTGTCTCTGATTCATCTTGAACTTTTTCCGCTAAAGCTTGAGTTCGGCGAAGTTCTTCTTCCAAACGACCAACCGCAAAGTTCGCTGTTTGTTCGATCGTCCGCTCCACGTTCCGCTCTATGGTTTCATCGATGTCAGGGAAAAATGCTCTAAAAATGATCCGTCTTGACGCATCAACCTCAAGATCAATTTTAACTTCACTATCTTTGGGCAAGAATCTACCAACATCTTCACCTGTCACAAGGATTGTTGACACTGGCATATTGTGTATTTCCGCTGTATTTGCTTCACCTTCGTAAATGGGAATACGGATCTCATCCTCCTTATTTCCTGGACGAATATCTTTCTGAGTTCGTAAGGTTGTGGTTCCTTTCGCTGGAAGTGTTCGATTTTTTAGAAGCCCCAAATCTAGTAGCAGCGGACGCTTGCTTCCAGCGAGAAAGCCGGCAACGCAGACATCGTAAGGTAATGTTGCTTCAGGAGTCTTGAGTCCTTGAAGAACTGAGATTGAGGAAGGCTCGCAAATTAACCGATTTCCTTTATCATCAAAAAGTGCTATTTCAAATGTATTACTGCCAGGCTCTAAAAAGATCTCAATTATTTCTGCATCATCCTCGATCTTGACTTTATTGCTTGACCATCCTTTGTCACTTCTTGTTACCTCGACAAAAAGGGCTTCCGGAACTGCTGTGTTTGTTTTCTCGCGATCGACGCGAAGTCCGAGATTTTCAGCCGATTCTACAGTTGTATTCGGGTACTTAAGAATCAACTGAATTTTGCTTGTATCACGTTTCTGTTGCGCAGCAGGTAGCTCACGCGCAGATGCATATAATGCCGCTCCTTTAGCAACTGCAGTCATTGGATCAACGCTTGTGTCAATGGTTGTGTTGAAATGTTTACCAACGAATTTTCGAAGCGTTTGTGACAACGTGGAGCCGCCCACTAACACAACTTTTTCTAATTCATCATCCCTGATATTATTCCGGGCTATCAGCTTCTTAGAAATATCGATTGCCCTTTGAATTTCCGGAGCTATTGCCCTTTCAAATGCATCAAGGCTCATCTGGAAATCTAATTCAATTTCCTCACCATCATCGTCCTCGCCTAATGGTTTGACCGTATAGACTGGTGCTGATAACTTGCCGGGTAAGGATATCGCGATCTTTGATTCTTCAGCGATGACCTTGAGAGCCTCCCGCAGCTTTGCCTTTCCTCTTGGACTAGCGAGTATCTTTCCAATACTGTATTTCGACTCAAGTTCAGGAATGATGATTTTGTCAACGATGGCAAAATCAATATCTTTGCCACCGAGATGCGGATCACCATCGGTATCAACAACCTTCATGATGCCTTCTTCGACCTTCATCAGAGCAACGTCGAAGGTGCCGCCGCCATAATCGAAGACGATCCAGTAGCCATTTATATTCTCTTTTGAAATTCCATAGGCGATCGACGCCGCAATCGGTTCCTGGAGAAGCTCACAGTACTCAAACCCGGCCAGTTCTGCAGCGGCTTGAGTTGCGTCAACTTGGTTGCTGTGGAATCTGTTAGGCACAGTGATAACCACCGCAGGAATTTCATCGTCTCGAACAAGCGACTTTAGAAATTTCAATATCTCTGCTGACAATTCCTCTGATGTAAACTCTCGCCCTGCACTCTCACTTTCATAAGTTTTGTCGGTGCCCATAGTCCGTTTGAATTCAACGAACGTATTTGCAAGTTCGTGATCATCTCCATCAACAGAGAATCGTTTGAAGGCTTCGAGTTTGTCATCTGAATATCTGTTAAAAGCACGTTCACCAACGACAATTGTCGCTTTTCGAAAATGAACACAAGAAGGAACTGTATCTTTCTGTATATCGCTTTTGAAGATAAGAGCTTCTTTGCCATTTAATCTTGCTATCGCTGAGTTCGTTGTACCTAAGTCGATTCCGTAATCTATTCTGCTCCTTGACATATAATCTTTTTGTAATGGTTGATCAGGTGAAATCGAGCTCACTGAGATTTCAGAGTTGTCCGTCAACATCTCTATTATCGTCTGCTTAAAATGGTCAACTGTGGGCGGCGGGCCATCGCCATGATTAAAATGGGCTCCATGTGCCCAACTCCCGAGCAACGTCAAATTCGGCCGCGAAGGACTAAGCTCAAGCGTATAAAATTTCACGTCGCAGTCTTCGTTCGAAGTGGCACTCGCCCGTACTATGCCTGCCGCCATAAAAGCCTCAACGACTCCTTTCGGTTCCGGAAACGTGATAATGACGACCTTGTATCTGTCACCCACAATAAATGGGTGAACCTCGATTCCGTCGTTCGAAATGAACTCATCGTCTGGACTCTTGCTCGACATCGCTTGAATAGCCCACATCGCCTTAAGCTCTTGGACGGCCCCTACCGGGCTCCAGTAATCATGAATAGCTGCCAACGGCACGTTATTGAATTTCTCAGCCAGATAGCGATGAACAAAGTAATAGTGCTGCTGTCTAGGCTTTTCAAGATATCCCATTTTTCATCTACCTCCTCCGGACCTTGCGACCGAAAAGCTGTCAACTTATACGTGACGCCTTAGCCTACTTTCCTTACACAATTTCATAAGACTTGCCAACTTCGATTTTTGCCACTTGAATCACTTGGCCATTGTGATTTATTTGGGGCTTAAGGACATCAGTTATTAGCTCTCGCCCCGGCGGAACGCTTGGATCCTCGACAAAGCGTGCTTCACACATCATCCCATCGTTGTAATCTTTTCCCTTTAGATCCACCATCACGTAACCAGCTTCATTAATTTCTTCTTCAAGGCGGTTCAGCGAGTTTTTCAATGCTCCGAGACCTTTTGCTTCTTGGGGCATGTTTTCAATTCTCTTGCGCATTCTATGTATCTCATCGCCAACCTTGAGAGGGAGGCTGTGATCTACTGCTTCAGATACGTTGCTATCAAACTTTGCTCGTTCCTGAAGCAGGGAATAGGTTTTTGTGAGTACGTCAAGAAATTCAATGTCTCTTGTATTTTCGTCCGACATCTTTTTTAGATCGTTTTCGGCCGAAGTTTCCGCAACCGCAGGTTCAGTGACCTTTGGCATGTTTGGCGTTCTTCGCAGCAAATATAGAAAGGCTGCAATTCCTGATATCGCTAGAATGGAGCTGAGCACCGCAAATAATAATTTGCTCCGGCTAATTGAATTTCCAATTTCGTCGACCCGACCATTAATCTTCCCAATCTCATTCGATACAGTTGTTATTGAACTATTTGACGCGGCTGATACATTTTTTATTTCGCCTTGCGTCTCGCTCAATCGCCTACTCAATTGTTCGATCTGATCCTTTTGACTCGAGACGGTCTTCCGAAGCTCCCTGTTCGAATGCTTGATAGAATCCAATTGTCCAGTAATCTTTTTCAATTCATCAACGATCTTCCGGTCGTTCGATTTTTGAGCGCTAATAGGCAGGAGACAAAATATTATCAAAATGAATACGCAAATAATTTTCATAAGCTTAAGCCTCAGCACCTATGCAGAAGGTTGATTAAACGTCCAGCCTTGGGACAAACGCTTCTTAATTTCTGGAAACCCATTAATATCACTCGCCTTACGAATATCGCTCGTATCAACTTTTGCAATAAAGCGATATGCAAGAAGTCCGGAAATCAGACCAATCAAAAGCAGACTCAAAAAAGTGAACTCCCACCCACCAATTGGAAACGACCATCCAGTTCTCACCAGAGCATTCTTAAAATGCGGGTATATCAACACACCACCAATAAATCCGGCAGCCACGCCACCTAAAACACACGCAATGATTTTTTTATAATACGAAGTAGTCGCCTGATGTAGTGACTCACAGATTCCACATCTAGGAACTAAAACATCACCGTAAGAATATCCAACGCGAGTACTATTGAAATGACGTTCCCTGGTCGTTTCGATGTACATCGTTTTAGTTACACTTGTTTCTTTCTCCGGCTGATTTTTGCCACAGAAATAACAAAGCATGTAATCTTTGCCGTCGATCCATTTTTTGCACGACGCGAGATTCTCGTCAGCATATTTTTCCGCTTCCGGGGACTCTGCTAATGCAACAGCATATCGGTAAAGTGGCAATGCCGGCTCATCGTTCTTCGTGGCGTTAAAGTGAACAATTCCACACTGAATAAGCAAATTAGATACTGCATCCGCACAACGCTTATATTCCTCGGAGTTGGCCCCAGACACCTCTTCTAGGGTAGTAAGATATGCCTTACTTTCAGTTATTAGTCTTTGACCAAAGGAAACGGCGTTCTCCGGGGTCGCTGTAATAGAATTTCTAGTTTTTTCAATTAGATTAACAATATGTTTTTCCGGAACCGATGTTTCACAAGATCGCAAATTTCTATTTACAAATTCGACGGATTTTGGCGTAACCGCAATCTTTGACGCAAATTTCAATAACGGTAATTCCAGTTCGGGTTCGAAAATCTCATTTGAATGATCTATCGCAGAACGTACTAGTTCGGTCACAACTTTGTCTGTTGCTAACTGATACTCGATCGAGCCAGTACCTAACGTATTGGAGAGCTGTTCAATTTCAGGTGCGACGCTTGAAATTAATTTGTTTCCCGACTCAACAGCCTTGACTGCACTAGCCGACCTCTGTTGCTCAGCTATAGCGACGGCTTTATCAATTTTTTGTATTGTTCCCGCAACAAACAGGTTCTTAATTATTTGGTAATTCTTATCAGGAAAGATTGAAAAAGATTTAATGAATTCAGGTGTTGTTACGCCGTAGGTTCTGTCCAGACTGGTCTTCACAGTGGCAACCAAAAGTCGATTATAATAATCAATTGTTTCATCTCTATTCAGAACAAATTTCTCCCCGACGACCGACCTGGCATATTCGCCAAAATATTCTGAGGAAATAAATTTCTCAAAGAGTGAAATCGACGGTTCCCAAGAATACGATTTGAGAATCCCGCGAGAGGTGGAGTGATATAGCTGCAATAGCGAAAGATTTTTTACGCAACTTATATTTTTTTTCGAAACCGCTATGCCGCTCGCATAGCGTTTATCTTTCTCGATTTTGCTGAGCTTTAAATTGCTAAAATGGACGGTCTGTATGTTGTGGACATAAAAGCCGAAATACTGGCCGAAGAAAGGCGTTCGCTCAATTCTTTCAACTTCTTCATCATTTATTCTAAGAATGATTTCGTCACGATCACGCTGAATTTCCAAGTGATTGATTCCATAACCATCGACCGCATCGGAATCAGTCCAGTCGATAATCTTTTCCAATTTCCAGTCAATGTAGCGAAATAGCGAATACAAACCATTTGCGGAAATATTGAATGTAAAGAAATTCTTTCCTTCTCTACCGAAAACAATGCCGAAAGGTGAATCTTCAGCGCCACTCATCCATTCACAATCGCACTCAATCAACCATTTTTCCGCATCCTCGAACTCAGCCTTTTGACTTGAGAACATCGAGCCGTCCTTGCGCTTTTCAATGACAAAATAATCGTCCTCTTTCTCAGTTCGCCAGTCATCGTTATCCGTAGTTGACCACTTAGTTTCAGATATCAGATCCTCAATTACCGCTACCGGGATATAAACATCCTCAGAATTTGCAAAGACAGCTTTTTCCCAGATTGTCTTTGCTTTCTCAATATCTCCATCGCGAAGCAAATCTAGAGCCAATTCATCAACGCTGTTGTGATTCCAAAACCAAAAAAGAGAATGTCGGAATTTCTCGTCATCAAGCTGGAGCTTCTTTCGTGCCTCCGTTATATTCTCAAGAGTTCGGACAACTGGCTTAAGATTGAAATCCGTATCATAAGTTTTGGTTTTTCCCATCGAGGCATACGTCTCCAGCTCAGTCGCGCGCTTTTCAATCTCACGGACCGAAGCGGTTATGGGGATTCCTAAAACTCGAAACGGATTGTTTTCAAATAACTCCATAACTATTTCAGGGCGAAAAAACGGAAATCAAATTGTGGTGCCCTACTTCGCATTTCCTATACACGATTTGATGTACGATATTACTGCTTCACTGGGCTCCGCCCCGTAGGCAGTTGAGCCTCTACCCCTTTTACTTTGTGGCGGCTCAGAACCTTTAAACTCCTTACTTGGACACAAGGTCTCTCCATTAGGAAGAAAAACACTAATCGAAGCAGTTCTTCGTATCGCGGAAGCACCGTCTGAATAACTGCCAGCACGTTCTTCTCCTCTCCGAATTAAAACTACGGCATCAACCTCTTGTTGGTTACTAGCACGCATGTCTTCCGGAAAGGATGAGTTCAGATCATCCTTCTTTTTGGTAGCAACGTTGACAATGACAATTTTTTTTATATTAGGTTTAGTGCCTTGAGATCTGGTTGTTCCGGAGTCCCATTTTTGGGCCGCGTAATCCGCTATCTTGGCATCAAAAATAGAAGCATCTTGATCAGCAGCGATAGCAGTTATGTCATTGGCGCGCCAGTACGACTCGATCCCATCCTTTAACGCTATTCCCGCTGCGATTAGAATCAGAGCCCCAAAGAGAATAAGAATGCCAAGGAATCTCTCCATAAGTAGTTGTATATTTGACAAAGTGATTGGGAGAATCCACAACCACTTGAACACCTCAGACTTCTAACTTCACTTTCGCTTTTTCACCCGCGAACCAATGCAGTTACGGGCAAGTGGGGTCGAAGCTGTAAATAGCAAAAGAAGTGCAGTAGCCAGATTCTTCATTTGTACCTCCAAAACATCGGATGAGCCCATCCTTCTCGGATGGAGACGCTTCGATTCAACGCCAATCGGAGCATAACGGTTATGCTCGTCGGGAAGCTTTTTGTTTCTTGATTAGGGTCGCCGCTTGCTCTTTTAGCGAAGCAAAAACTACTTGCCGCTAATGATTATAGTTGGACTTTTGCTTATTTTCAATGTTTTAACGATCATGTTCGATTCGAATTACCAGAAGAGATGTAGAGTGAGCTCCTCTGACGCCCATTTCCGGCGAACTATTACCGCCGGCGCTGGAATAGGAGCGGCAGGCAGTTTGTAGAATGACAACATCTGTCGGAATCAATGCAACCGGATACAAACGTGCTTCCCGTAAATGTCCGTGCATGATCTGCGGAAAACCGGATTGGTGCAGCACGACCGTAACGGAAACGATATCGTTCTGCGCCCGGTCCACTCGGAATGCCGATCGGGTCAGCCGACACGGATGGGGAGTTTATTATCGCGAGGGATTCGGTTGCGATCTCAAGTTCAACCCAAACAAAACTTTCCGCGGCCTCCCGAAACGAAAGAAAACCAGGATTTCAACAGCCTTGGCCCCGCCTGCGATCCGGAATAAGGTCTACCGAAAGATAGTTGAGCTTTCGCCCGCATCTTCCGACTACGAGATCGTGAACGGACGAGGCGGTTTGTTGGAAAGGGGGATAGACGATCTCTCTTTGTACGGAAGCCTTCCACGGACGGTAAATGAGCGGCGGGAATTGGTTGGGCGCCTCCTCGAAGAGCTGGCAAATGAACGAGTTCACTCCTTTGAAGGAATACCAGGATTCTGGAGAGATTCGAGCGGCTCGTTGCGGTTATGGAGCGATCACGATTCGTTCGATGACTTGATGCTTATCCCGTTCGTTGGATCTGACGGCCTAATTCGAGCCTGTCAGATACGGTTCATGCGATATATCCCCAACAAGTCCGGGCGTTACATCTGGCTATCGTCATCGAAGGAAAAAGACGGCTGCGGCCCCGGTGCTCCTTTGCATCACGCCGATCCCTGTCCACGGTCGGGCAAACCGGTTCTTGTAACTGAAGGAGCATTGAAGGCGGCAACGGCTCAACGGTTCTTACCCGGCCGATACGTTGTCGGAAACAGCGGCGTCGCGACCGCTCACCCAGAGATCGTGGAGACCGCGAGGGGGCGACCGCTGGAGATCGCATTCGACAATGACAGTTTCACAAATCCGCACGTGGCCCGAGCGCTGGCGTCATTGATTCGACTTCGATCTTCGGATCAAACCTCATTTGCGTACAAAAATGACGTTCGGATCCTGAGGTGGGACAGAAGAATTAAGGGCTTGGACGATGCACTGCTCACCGGTGCTCCTCTGGAATATCTCACCGCGGCCGAATGGCTCAAAAATCTAACCCCGGAATGTCGCGAACAGGCGAGTTGTCAACTGACTTTTGCCGAGGGCGGGAAACAAGCGGCTGGCGGAAAGTATGATGTGCCGATCAGCCGAACGTTCGAACATTCCTTCATGCTTTATCGAACATATCGCCGCGATCATCGATTCGGGGAGCCAGCTAAATAATCGTGAGCTGCTGACAGCCTGTCGCGATTGGGGCGTCGACGGTTTCGTGACCGATCCGCATCTGTGTCATGAGATAGCAGAAACGGCTCTTAACTACCTCATAGCGACGAAATACGGGAAACCGCTGTTGTCCTCGGATAATCCCGGCACCGCGTGCTCCGAAATACTCAGACCGCTGCAGCGACGCCTGCCGACGCAATCGTGGCGGAGTGAAGCTCAGGTAACCTATCAGCAGTTTTCCACGCCGGCACCGATCGCTTATCTTGCGACATGCCTGTTGAATCTGAACAGTAGTGACATTGTGCTTGAACCGTCCTGCGGTACGGGCAGTCTTGCAGTGTGGGCGCGTGCGGCGGGAGCGACCGTCGTGACGAATGAGATAGATCCAAGGAGACGGCAGCTTGCCGGGCTTATCGGTTTCGAGCCGACCGGGCATGATGCCGAGTTCATCGATGACTTCTTGCCCGAGAGCGTCGCCCCAAACATTGTATTGATGAATCCACCATTCTCCTCTAGCGCCGGCCGAGTGGAGCGGAACGGGAATAAGTTCGGGTTCCGGCACGTCGAGTCCGCCCTTCGGCGTCTAGCAACCGGAGGCCGGTTCGCGGTTATCCTCGGCGAAGGAGGATCGCCGAGAAATGTTGCGGGAAAGCGATTTTGGGATTCGGTATCGCCAGGCATTCGAGTTACCCGATCGATCAGCCTTCCCGGCCGCGAATATTACCGCAATGGCACAACGGTCGGCGTAAGTTTGATCCTCGGTCATAAATCTGCAGCCGATCAGCCGGAAGGCCATGTCCAGTGTAGCCCGGAGCTACTGAGCTTCGAGAGTATCGAAGAAGCATTCGAGACGATCAAATCCGAATAGAGATGAACTACCAGCAACTGCACGAAGCCGTTAAAAACGGCTCGATCGTCGGCGCCGTGGATAACAACGGCAAGAGTCATCGATTCTTTATTTCGGATGGTGGCAGCTTGTGCCGGTTCAAGCCTCGAAGCAGCCGTCGCGGATACGTGGTGTACGAATCAGAGATTGAACGCTACACGCAATTCATACCCTCCAAGCCTCCACAGACCGGCGAAGAGAGACTCCGCAAAGAATACCGACTCATCGAAAAGTACAAGCGGATGGCGGGCGAAGCGAGTTTTTCGAATCCATTCATTCGCGACTGTCTTGCACTCCCCTGTTTCGATACGTGGAGAAAGGATCTTGTCGACCCGAATTCCTGGGAGAAGGATAAAGAACCGCGCCCGAAAACTCTGTACGAACTGCACATAACAACCGGGACCAACATTGACGGTAAGGTGATCTCGCTGAACCGGATCGCTAAAAAGTATCCGCGTGAGATCGAGCGCCTTCGCGAATCCATCCGTAACAAGTCGGCCGGAAACATCATCACCAACCGCTGGGCCAAGTTCGCCGGATACGACATATCGATCGAAACCGAATACAACGCCGAGACCGGTGACTTTCGCGGCTTCTTATCACTGGAATACGCGGGCTGCGGCAATGGTTACTATTACCTCCTCATCAACGACGAAAACTTCATAGGCTACGACGTTGATTGAAGTGACCCGGAGCAGCGTCTTCATCTCAACCTGTCAACCACTCCAGAAAATGTTATCAAGTCACCAACAATCAGCGGGCACAGCTGCGCGGTTTTCAGCAACAGCGGCGGCCACTGTGTCCGTCGAGACGACCGAGCCTGATACCACTGATCAGATCCTAGCGTACGCACCTCGATTCGTTGTCGGCGGGGCTTCGCATCCCGGGATGATAGTCGAGCCGCCCGGGCTAGCGAACGTCGAGCCGCCTCCGATCACTTATCGTCCGTGTTTGCCGAGAGAGTTGTCCGAAAAAAGTAAGCTCTCGGCGATGCAGATCGAGAGGATTATCTACGCCGGGCAAGCTCACGAGCAACGACTTGCGGACGGCTCACGTGCCGGCATCAGTATCGGCGACGGGACCGGGACGGGAAAGACGGCGACGCTTGCGGGAATAATTCTCGACAACTGGTTTCAGGAAAGACGGCGGGCGGTCTGGTTCTCCGTTAAGGCTGATCTGATCGAGGCTGTATCCGACGAATTTGCGAGGCTTGGTCTGAAGCCGCCGATAAAGCTCATAAACGACTATCCGACCGATGGCGAGATCGATATTGGCGACGGCGTAGTCTTCTGCACATATCGTTCTCTGATCGCCCGGTCTAGATCGGGCAATCGGCGAATTGACCAACTGATCCGCTGGCTCGGAAACGAAGGAGTGGTGATCTTCGACGAGGGCCATAAAGCGAAATATGCGTTTGCGGACGACCGAGGTAAGTCAACTCAGACCGGAGCGGCGGTGCTTGAGATCCAGGATCCGGAAAAGTATCCCGATTTCAGAGTTGTCTATTCATCGGCAACGTCCGCAGGCGAAGTACGGCAACTTGCATACATGTCAAGGCTTGGACTTTGGGGCGAGGGGACAAACTTCCCCTTGGGGTTCGAGCAATTCGCGGAGGAGATCGAATCGGGCGGCGTC
>Ga0154020_10002374_pt1 | contig 22949 bp, 11 predicted proteins | sample Klosneuvirus_201_FD_109709 | JGI IMG/M metagenome (GOLD analysis project Ga0154020, IMG submission 109709) | Active sludge microbial communities from wastewater, Klosterneuburg, Austria - Klosneuvirus_20160825_MG | ecosystem: Engineered > WWTP > Aerobic digester > Activated sludge | place...
TATGGGAGATTGGCGCACAGTAATAACATTGTCAAAATGGTCACCTACCTTGCACCCAAATGGGTTAGTGACCTCAATATTCACATCAAAAATACCATGCTCGATGTACAAATGTTGTGGCATGACCCCCTTTCCAGTACTGCCGTCTCCAAAATCCCAGGTCAGGTCATATGCATCCGTCAGATAGTCCTTTGGTTTTTGAAATTGATGCAGATAGGGTTGACAGCCTATCGCGGGGTCAGGCGGATCGATACCTTCTTTGGGTAGAGGGAAGAAAGGTGCGAGTTTGGTCAAAGTATCCACACATCCATTTTCATCTTCTACCTCCACCTTAAGTCGATAATAGTCAGGAGCCAAGGTATTAAAAATGGCGTCCCATTGTGTAGAGAAGACAACCCCATTCGCAGTCCAGGAAGTCCGACGGATGGGTCCGGCATCACTGACTGAAAGGTTTTTTAAATTAATTTCCTTGCCATAGCACGTGTCGTATGAAGAAGAGAAATTGGCTCGGATATCCGGAAACACATTGAGCCTGAAATTCATGCTATCTGAGCACTGTAGCCCTTTGTTCAGAAACAGTGTCCCTGTATACAAGCCCAATTCCAGTGGAATAGAAAAGTCTTTGGTGAGCTTTGTTATAATAGTGCCCTTGTGTCGAAATTCCCAAGTATAGTCTTGAATATTTTTCTCTAGTGTACTTTTATTGAAGATATTGAGTAAGGTATCTCCACACAATTTAATATCGAAGTTATTTGCGGTTACTCCATTTATCTTAGATAATGCGTTCACTACTTTTTCACACGAAGCTAGATTAAATTGAAAATCCCTGCGCACAGTACTAAGTAATACTCCATTTCTGTATTCATTCATACATATGCCTACTACAAACTGGCCGATGGCTGTTGGTGTACCGGCTAGCATGCCCGACAGATGATCAATATTTACAACAGGATTTCCGCCTAGTGGATTGGTGGCAGAATATGGATTTCGGAATACCACTGGGTCATAGGGTGGTGGACAATCCGGATTTGGAGTTACCCCAAAACAGGACGAACTACCCGGATCTGTAAGAATATTCCCGCCTCCCTGGAGTGGTGCACACATCTCATAGGTCAACGAATCTCCGTCCTTATCGACTCCCTTGTGATCAAAGACCACAGGGAAGTTACTGCAGATAGCTATAGGCGGGAAATTTCCAAATTGAGGGCAGGAATTTTTTAAAGACTGGGCAGCAGGAGTAAGGTCTATGTAGAAGGTAGCACCTATATCTCCGGGCCGCACTATATTTGAGATGGTATTGTTTCTACAACAGCGCTGATAGACGATTGTATAGCTTGAGGTTGATATAGGCAGGTCCAATATGTAAGTATATACACCCTCTTCAACGCATACATTTGGTGGCCGAACCAGACATTTATTGGTGACATCCACGTCTATGCGTTTAATATTTGGCGCGCCGAAATCAAGTGAGCCATCAAAGAGATTTCCATTATTATAAATAGAAAATAATGCTTGAGGTGTGCCGGGCAATCCGTCGAAGTCAGCCTTATCAGCACCCGGCAGACAGTCCCGGTACATTTTCATTGTAATCCTATACCGATTGGAATTTGTATTTGGACTTGAGAGATATTCATAATACATTACACCACCGATGATGTGCTTTGCAGATAATGGAGAAAAATAAAGGACGCAGCACAAGAAGAAAATTGCCTTCACTGTTGTTATAATAGCCGGTTGAATAATTTTCCACATAAAACAAAGATACATTGAAAACGGAAATGCAGCATTTATGAGTCAATGTACTCCAAAATAAGGATGGTATTGGAAACAGATATATTATTGAAGCAAGAGGTAGATTTAAGCATTAATACTTTGCGGAGCGGTGGAATTCTACTTTGTCCCACAGATACTATATGGGGGCTGAGTGCGGATGCACTTCAGGTCGGATCAGTATCCCGGCTAATGAAAATAAAACACAGGCCCGGTGAAAAGTCATTTATATTGTTTTTCCGTGATATCATGCATGTAGCATCCTATTATGAAGGGCAACTTGACTTATCAGAGATTTTTGGTCATCACGAGCTTCGCCCGGTTACTTACATATTGGATGATATGACAAAATTGCCTGATTTTTTACGTGCGTCAGATGGTAGCGTGGGGATAAGAATCCCCGAAACCAGTAAATATTGGAGATATATTTTCAAAAATTTTGATCATCCTGTGATCTCCACTTCAGCTAATCTTCATGGCGATCCTTCTCCATCCATCTATGATGATATAAATCCAGCGCTAATATCTGAGGTAGACTTTGCGGTAGATTATGATCGGAATGGCAGTGAATCCGGTGGAGCTTCGAAAATAGTCAAAATCTCTCGCGATGGCGGAAGGATGGTGATTCGCGACTAATTATCTGGGGTGTGATATAGCATCCATGTCCTTATCGCTCATCAGACGGTCGATGGACAGCGATTTTTTCTCACCAATTGCGCACATTCCGATAGGCATATACAGGAAATGGTCAGTGCCGAGCGGAAGAAATGTATAGTAGGGTATTTCCTGCTTCTTCAGATACCCGCTGATCATTGAGGGTGCATTTGACCTGACCATACCTGCCATCAATAGGGCTGCTGGGGAGCTAATGTCACTCACCCATATGTCGATAAACTGAAGTGGGTAAAAGACATCTCCTCTTGATTTAATCTCTATTTCTTCACCGTTGAAGAAATGGACCTTGGTCAGTGTGAGTTGTTTATTAAAAATCAATTGGTTGGCTATCTTGACTACTTCATCTGTGCTGGCAATGCCTCCATCGCGCAGATCCAGTATGAGCGTATCCATACCCACCTGACCTGCTGCTGTCTCCATAGACTGCATGAATCCATTATAGTAACCGGCTCTCATGTCGTAACACTTGATATAGGTAGTGGTAGGAGACAATTTTCTCATCTCTGCTTTCTGAGGCTTAGCGACTTTCCCGCCGCTTAGATAGGCGAGTGCTTGAGAATGAGTTAAAATATAACCAATTCCATTTTCAATTTTCCCATTATAATCTACCATCTGTGGCTTTGTACCATGTGAGCCGAGTTCGAACCAATAATGGTTGGCGATAGTTTCCCTGGAGTGTGATCCACTCTTAGAGTCGGTGGGTAATAGGGGCAAGGAGTTTCGAACGGGTAGCATAAATAAGCCAAAGCTGATGATACAAGAAACAAAAACGGGTATGTACTTTAAATAATTTTTATTAATATATTGTAAGTATTGCATTCGATATAAAATAAATTTAAATAATAAGTTATTTTTACAAATATAACCTATTAGCTTGTAGGTAGATTTAGAATGTAAATGAGGATGTATGAATAAAGAATATGAATTAGATAAGATTGACAAGCAAATTTTATCTATTCTTATGAAGAACGCAAATGCTACTTACGCCGAGATTGCGGCTCTTTTAGAAGTTTCAGGAGGTACTATTCATGTTAGAATGAAGAAATTGGAGCAAATCGGGGTGATTACAGGTATGCACTTGATTACTGATTATTCTAAGTTGGGTTATCATACTTGTTGTTATATCGGTCTAACGTTTTCGGAAGGAGCCGACTATAGCTTGATCAGCAAAGAGATTGAAAATATTCCTGAGGTCACTCACTTTAATTATGTGACCGGTAGATATAATGGGTTGTTGGAGGTGAGTTGTATGGATAATAAGCACCTCAAGAATATTCTGCATTTCAGGATATCAACTATTCCGGGGATTGGACATTGTGAGGTTTTTATGTCACTCCAGAGCATCATCAGCCGCAAGATAGACCTGATAGAAATCGAGAAACAGAAGACGTACGAACTAGAATAAAAAGAAATTTTATTCAGAGGTTGGTTGGTAAAAAAATATCGTTACCTTTGTGCCTCATTTTGAGAATGTAAATGTTTTTATACATGGATGCCATTAAATTTGTCAACGAGCAGACGCTGCAGAATACCAATCAAACAGTATATGGTCCAGGGGATCATGTCGAGGTAAGTTTTAAAATTATTGAAGGTGCTAAGGAGCGGGTTCAGATATTCAAGGGTGATGTCATTCAGATAAAAGGACATGGCCTCACGAAATCATTCACCGTTCGTAAGATATCCAATGGTGTTGGAGTAGAGCGCATATTCCCGGTTTGTTCACCTAGTATTGTAGATATAAAGGTTATCAAAAGAGGACGAGTGCGCAGAGCCAGACTTTACTACCTACGTGCGCTAGTAGGTAAGGCTGCACGTATCCGTGAGAAAAACCGTTACACTACTGCCAAGCCTAAGCCTGCTTCAAAGGCAAAGTAATCCGTACACTTCCAGTTTCATGGTCAGAGGGTCTGAGGATTTTTATGTCTTCCTAAGGTGAGATACTGTTCACTTTATGATTACATATTATGAAAATTAATATACTTGCTGAAAAAAAGGAAATTTTTATATTATATATTTTTATAATATGAAGATTTGGCTTCAAAATTGCATCCGAGTTGTCCAGAATGAAACGAAAGCAAATTAATAAAATCCGAAATATACAATGGAAGCGATTGGCGTGGAAAGCGGTGGTCGGTTTTCTAGCAGTAAGTATATTGTCGGTCATTGCAATGCGCTTTATTCCGGTTCCATTCACACCATTGACTGTCATTCGTTCAATAGAGCAGTTGTCGAGTCCGGAGAGGGATTTCACACTTAAGAAAGACTGGGTGCCGCTTTCTGATATATCTCCGCAAATGATCCGCGCAGTCATCAGTAGTGAAGACAATAAGTTCATGGAGCACAATGGTTTTGATTTTGATGCCATTGAGCGAGCCATCCGCCACAATAAAAATAGCAAGAAAAAAATAGGTGCCAGCACCATCAGCCAACAGACAGCAAAAAATGTATTTTTGTATAATCGAAGGGACTGGGTACGTAAAGGCCTTGAAACCTACTTTACGGTGCTGATAGAAACATTTTGGCCGAAAGATCGGATCATGGAAGTTTATTTGAATGTAATAGAATTTGGTGATGGTATCTATGGGATAGAGGCGGCTGCTCAAAATTATTACCACAAGAAAGCCAGCAAGCTCAATGCAGATGAAGCGGCCATGTTAGCTGCCATTCTGCCCAATCCATTGAAGTTTTCACCTCTAGCTCCAAGTTCTTTTTTAAAGAAACGCAAATCACGAATCCTCCGAGAAATGAGATACGTGCATCAACAAGGCACTGAAGTCGAGCTGTTAACGGCGAAATAAATCTATGGTGGGTTATTGCCAATGAATATGTCAATCAGCTCTTTAAGATGCTGTGAGGATTTATTTATAAAAATTTTGTAGGAAAAATTGTCAGAGCCGAAAATAATAGTAACTTTGCGACCTATTTTGCAAATAGTACCTAAGAGTGGTGGAAATCATTGACTTACGGTCGTTTGAGAAAGAATTTAAAACCAATTTTTAACCATATTATTTTCTATGCCAACTATTAATCAATTGGTGCGAAAGGGTAGAACCAAGATAGAAGTAGCGAGTAAAGCCCGTGCACTTGATTCTAATCCTCAGAAAAGAGGAGTGTGTACAAGAGTATACACTACTACTCCCAAGAAGCCAAACTCTGCGTTGCGTAAAGTAGCCAAAGTACGTCTGACTAACTCTATCGAGGTGATTGCTTACATACCAGGTGAAGGCCACAATCTACAAGAGCACTCTATGGTACTCGTACGTGGTGGTAAAATAAAAGACCTTCCGGGTGTACGATATACTATAGTAAGAGGAGCATTGGATACTTCTGGTGTTACCAACCGTAAGAAGAGCCGCTCACAATATGGAACTAAGAGACCTAAAAAAGCATAATTTAATATTCATTCAGACCTGGATTAATAAACAATGAGGAAAAGAAAACCGAAATTAAGAATCGTAGAGGGGGATCCCAGATACAACGATCAGATGGTGACTAAATTTGTCAATCACATGATGTTTGAAGGCAAAAAAAGCACCTCTTACCAGATATTCTATGATGCGCTAGATATAATCAAAGAAAAGACGGGTGAAGACGAACATGAGACCTGGAAAAAAGCATTGAATAATGCTATGCCTCAGGTAGAAGTTCGCTCCAGACGTATAGGTGGCGCAACTTTCCAAATACCTACTGAATTACCCGCCGGCCGTAAGATTTCGATTGGCATGAAATGGTTGATCACTTTCGCCCGTAAGAGAAGTGGTAAGGGGATGGCAGACAAATTGTCTGCTGAGCTCATGGCTGCAAGCAAGGGGGAAGGTGCTGCGGTAAAAAGAAAAGAAGATACTCACAGAATGGCAGAAGCCAATAGAGCCTTTGCTCACTTTAGAGTATAATCATCCGACACTTATTATTTTATTGTTTTAAATTTCTCAGCTGAAATGTCTAAATCCAAGTTAGAACTAACCAGGAATATTGGTATTGCTGCGCATATCGATGCAGGTAAAACTACCACCACAGAAAGAATTTTATTTTATACGGGTATCAGCCACAAGCTTGGCGAAGTACACGATGGTGCTGCTACTATGGACTGGATGGAACAGGAGCAGGAACGAGGTATCACCATTACTTCCGCGGCGACTAAGACGCATTGGGTATGGAAGGATGAGGATTACTCCATTAATATTATAGACACTCCCGGACACGTGGATTTCACTGTTGAGGTGGAGCGCTCACTCAGAGTCTTGGATGGTGTAGTTGCACTGTTTAGTGCAGTGGATGGTGTAGAGCCTCAGTCTGAAACTGTATGGCGTCAAGCCGACAAATATAAAGTACCACGTCTGGGATTTGTGAATAAAATGGATCGCCAGGGTGCTGACTTCTTCAATGTGGTCAAGCAAGTAAGAACTATGTTGGGTGGAAATGCAGTAGCGCTTCAGGTACCCATTGGCAATGAAGAACATTTCATTGGCGTAGTCGACTTGATTACCAATGAGGCCATGGTATGGAATGAAGAAGATTATGGTATGACATACAAGACTATCGAGATCCCTGCGGATCTGGTGGATCTTGTAGCTGAGCACCGTGAAGTACTGCTTGAGTCAGTTGCAGATTATGATGATGCGCTGATGGAAAAATTCTTTGAAGATCCCGCTTCCATTTCTCCTGATGAAATTAGGGCTGCTATACGTGCGGCAGTTGTTGATATGAAGATTGTACCCATGTTGTGTGGTTCTTCATTTAAAAATAAAGGAGTGCAGGCTGTATTAAATGCAGTGTGTTCTTTCCTTCCTTCTCCTGTAGATATTGAAGCTGTAGAAGGGATAAATCCTGACACTGATCAGCCGGAATTCAGAAAGCCGGATGTGTCTGAGCCATTTGCGGCTCTTGCCTTTAAGATTGCCACTGACCCCTTTGTAGGCCGCTTAGCTTTTATGCGCGTTTATTCAGGAAAACTAGATGCCGGTTCATATGTAATGAATACAAGATCAGGTAATAAGGAGCGTATCTCTCGCATATATCAGATGCATGCGAATAAGCAAAATCCTATCGATAGTGTAGAAGCTGGTGATATCGCCGCAGCTGTAGGTTTCAAAGACATTAAGACGGGTGACACTCTCTGCGCAGAGGGAAAGCCGATCATCCTTGAGTCAATGACTTTCCCTGAGCCGGTAATAGGTCTTGCTATCGAACCTAAAACACAGAAAGACCTCGAGAAACTAGGCATGGCTCTAGCCAAGCTGACTGAAGAGGATCCAACTTTCCGAGTAAGATATGATGATGAGACTTCACAGACTATCATCAGTGGTATGGGTGAGTTACACCTGGAAATTATCGTGGATAGACTCCGTAGAGAGTTTAAGGTGGATGTAAATCAAGGTGCACCTCAGGTTAATTACAAAGAAGCACTTACTAAAACCGTTGCTCATAGAGAGCGTCTTAAAAAACAATCGGGTGGTGCAGGTCTATTCGCAGATATGGAGTTCGAACTGGGCCCTGCTGATGAGCAATTCCTGGAAAGTGATGACTTTAAAAATGGTAAGACAAAATTACAATTCGAATGGGCCATCGTAGGTGGCGCCATTGATAAGAACTATATGAAACCCATCACTGATGGTTTCAAGCAGATGATGGACAATGGTGTATTGGCTGGATTCAACATAGATAGTATGAAGGTAAGAGTATATGATGGCTCTATGCACGCTGTTGACTCTAAGCCTATCGCTTTCGAACTTGCAGCGAAGGAAGGATTCCGTGAAGCAGCGAAGAAAGCAGGACCAACCCTGTTGGAGCCTATCATGAAGCTTGAGGTAACCACCCCTGAGGAATATACAGGTCCTGTCATTGGTGACTTGAATAGAAGGAGAGGTCTTGTGAAAGGTCAAGAAACTAAGTTTAATGCGGTTGTAGTCAGAGCTGAAGTTCCACTGAGTGAGATGTTTGGATATGTTACACAGTTGCGTACCATCACCTCCGGTCGTGCCTCTTCATCTATGGAATTCTCGCACTTTACACCTGCACCAACCACCATCGCCACAGAAGTAATCGAGAAAGCAAAGGGTGCTGTAAAAGCATAAATTTTGAAGCTTAGGAGTTAAATCCTTTAAAATATAAAAGCTCTGGTCGTATGATCAGGGCTTTTTTTTCTGAAGAGGGTTAAGGATTCTATATCTATTTATTTAGTCCAATACTTTGCTTCAAACAATACTGGTTGAACTGTTGAAAAATGTAGCCTTATTTTAATCTAGTAGAACAGTTTTTCTTTAAAAATTAGTTGCAAAAGATAAATTTGAATCTATTGGCATTGTATTCTAATGTAGTAAATTTGCTCAATTTCGATTTCCTTTATATATTCTGGAACAGAGTTAGTTTAGATAAAAATGAAGAATACGCATGTGGAGAATTAGTTTGTCATTCGTTGAACTTTTAATGTAATCAAAGTATCACAAAGCCAATATTTAGTTTAGGTATTCTCCTTATACTGGCCTCATTGTGGCCACATAGTATAGATGCACAGAGCGTACTGCGGAACTTCAGACAGCTCAGTATTTCCAATGGCCTTTCCCAAAACATGGTTAGTAGTATCCTGCAAGACCACAATGGTTATATGTGGTTTGGGACTAAAGACGGACTGAATAGGTTTGATGGATATTCTTGCAAAATTTATAAATCAGATTTATTTGACAATTCCTCCATCAGTGACAATCATATCACCTGTCTATATGAAGACAATGATAATAATTTGTGGGTTGGAAGCAGATTGGGAGGGCTTAATTTGTATGATCCGAGTTCCGACTCTTTCATAAAAGTCATTGAACCCCGATTCAATGGAAAATCAATCATTATCAATTCTATTACAGGCAATGTTAAAGATGGAATTTGGATGTCAACACTCGAAGGTAAGTGCTTTGGCATTAATATAACGAATATCAAAGAGGGTAATAATCTGAAGGTCAAATTTTTAAAAATTGAAGAGTTGGGTGCCTTATCTGACTTCAAAGTCCAAAACGTTTTTTTGGATAAGAACAAATTAATGTGGATTGCAACCTACACAGGCCTTGTATTATTCGATCTTAAAACTAAGAAATTCGATTCTTCCGGATTAGCTTATAATACTTTTAGAGTATTTGATAGGACAAAGAAAGTAGTTAAGGATGTCGATAGTCAATTTTCTCCTTTTCATAAGAGCATCTTTGATATTGAAGAAGATGAAGATGGCAGCTTGTGGATAGCAAGCGATGATGGAATCTATATGTACAATCCCCAAGAACGTAACTTCTTATTTTATGAATTAGATGGATGGATAAAGACAATTTCTATTTCCTACAATAGTAATGGTGAAAAGGAGGTATGGGCAGGTTCTTACCGCAATGGACTATTAATATTGAATACGGTGACCAATAATTTGGAAGTTATTCAATATAGTAAATTTTCAAATTTAGGTGCATTGAATGGCCTGGTACACAAGATCTATAAGGGAAGAGATGGCACAATTTGGATGGGAACTAATGGCAGAGGTATTGTTTATTTTTCACCCAACAATTCAATGTTCCAAAACAGTATGCCACATAAGCTCATTAATGATCAACCAAGTGTTTATTCTGTTTTTCCGCTTAAGTCCAATGGCAATAATTCTGTCATCATCAATACACTGCAATATTTTTATCATGAAGACCTGACTTATGGTCATTCAAAGTATGATACTTCATTCTATTCAAGAATTACTTACGAAGATGCTGATGGGCAAATCTGGCTAGGTACATCCAAGGGTTTGGTTAAATATGATATTAAGACTAAAAAAGTTTCTCCAATTGATTCTAAAGAAAGAATAGTGTTTGGTATCTATAGGTATGGCTATAAATTGTGGTACTCAACACCTAATTCTCTCAAACTGTATGATTTGGAAGACAAAAGCATCCGATCATTTCAATTAGTTGGCAAAGACGACCATTCGAGCATCATTTCTCATGAATCTCTATATTCAACTATTCAAGCTGATGTGGATGGATCATTGTGGGTAGGTGCAGTAAATGGTTTATATCATTTTGATCCAGTTGCTGAAAAATTCATAAATGTTTATAAAAATGACCCGAAAAATCCCAATAGTATTAATTCAAATGAAATAAAATCTATTTTGCCTGACCCAATTGAACCTAATAAAACTTTATGGGTCGGGACAACTGCCGGATTAAACAAACTAGAAAAGAAGACAGGAATCTTTATCCATCTAAGCACATCTGATGGTCTTCCTAATAATACTATTTATGGAGTTCTATCTGATACAAGAGACAATTTGTGGTTAAGTACAAATCATGGTCTTTCTGTCTTTAATATCAAGAAAAAGAGTTTTATAAACTTTGATGTGCATAACGGTCTTCAGAGCAACGAGTTCAACACCGGCTCATTTTATAAAAGTAGCGATGGTGAGATGTTTTTTGGTGGCATCAGTGGTTATAACCGATTCTATCCGGAAAAAATAAAGCTTCCTTTAGTTAATATTCCGATAGTAATTTCTGAAGCATCACTTCCCGGCTCTTCAAAGCGCCAGAGCTTTTCCTCTGTCTTGGAGAATAAACTGACTTATGATAATAACAATATAAGTATCACTCTCGCTTCCCTGGACTATGCTTCACCTGAGAAGTTAAGATATGCATATCGGATACTGAATAATGACAGTACATGGATTATATTGGGTAATAACAGGACAGTAACCCTCAGTAACCTTAGTCCAGGGCGCTATATTTTTCAGGGAAAAGGAACTGATTCATTCGGTAGGTGGGGAACTAGTATAGTACAAATGGTCTTTGTCATTTCTCCACCGTGGTGGAAGTCTCTTTTGGCTTATTTAATCTATGTTATTTTGGGGGGCGGAATGTTATATTTTCTGTGGAATCGGAACAAGCAACGCCTTATCCAGAAGCATCAAATAGATAATGAACGCAGACAAGCAGCAGCATTGCTAGAATTAGATCAAGCTAAGACAAAGTTTATCGATAATGTCACTCACGAATTTAGGACACCGTTGACGATGATCTTAGGTCTTACTGATGAAAATTTAAAAGCGGATCTTACTCCGGAAGTTGCAGCTCAGAAGGACGCAACGATTAGAAGAAATGGAAAGCAACTTCTTGATTTGGTTGATCAGTTGCTGGAATTGTCTAAACTTGAATCTGGGAAGCAGACTATTGAACTTGAACCTGGGGTATTGAATGTCTATCTTTCGCATATTGTCCACTCGTTTGCTTCATTGGCAAATATAAGAGGTATAGAGCTCATTCATGAAATTGACTTTGGCCAAAACGTATTCTTGTATGATTTTGAAAAAGTCCAACAAGTACTGTCCAATTTAATCTCCAATGCAATAAAATTTAGCAAGGAAAGCAGTAAAGTTATAGTTCGGTCCAAACTAAAAAATAAGGGTGAAACGAAGCACCTTTGTATAGAAGTCCTCGATGAGGGCTTAGGCATTCCAAATGATGAATTGGACAATATATTCGATCGTTTTCACAGAGTCAGGTTAAATGAAGCTAAGCAGCTGCCCGGCACTGGCATAGGTTTGGCTCTTGCCAAAGAGTTAGTTGAAATAATGGGCGGAAAGATTCAAGTTAGCTCTGAATATGGTAAAGGTAGTGTCTTTAGTTTTGAGATACCTATCTTAAGATCAGAAGATAATCTGCAAGTTATCAATATGGAGACGAACACTCAAGTGACAGTTTCTGCTGAGAAAACAGCTTTGGATGGAAATCGAGAAAGTTTATTACCGCAGTCTTTATCAGACGAGGATAGTAATCTTGCAGTCATATTGATAGTAGAGGATAATGAGGATGTCCTAAATTATATTCAATCTTGTGTCGGTGAGAAATATAGAATAATTACGGCCGTCAACGGAGTTGACGGTTTGAATAAGGCTCTTGAATTCGTACCTGATATTATCATCAGTGATGTCATGATGCCTGAAAAAGATGGGTTTACATTCTGTGACGATATTAAGAATAATCTACTGACATGTCATATTCCTGTCATTCTCTTGACGGCAAAAGTTGATCCAAAGTCGAAAATTGAAGGATTAAGAAAAGGTGCAGACTCATACCTGGCTAAACCATTTGATAGAGAAGAATTACTATTAATTCTTGAAAATATGTCTTTTCTCATCCAGCGAATACAACTAAGATATACTAAAATGTTAGGCGGAGTTGAGGATTTGAAAGCTGAAGATGATTCACTTCCCGGTGATGAATTCCTCAATAGGATAATTACTATTCTAGAAACTTGTTATGACCAGGAAGACTATACGATAGAAGACATGGCAGGACAGCTATATTTAAGTCGCAGCCAGCTCTTCCGTAAAATTAAGGCAATGACTGGTCAATCGCCCTCTACTTTCCTCCGATCTTTCAGATTGAGAAAAGCACAATTGTTACTTCAAAGCCAACCGCTTATGAATATTTCTGAAGTTGCCTATGCCACCGGCTTTAATTCACCAAAGTATTTTTCTAATGTTTTCCTGGAGGAGTTTGGTCACAGGCCGAGATAGGTGGTATTTTTAGAATCGTATCGGAATGATTGAATGCTTTACTGTCAATCATTGATTATTATTTTTCAGCTTTACCTCAAGATTTCACCTTCAATGCTAACCATGATTACCCCAAAAGCCGGTAATATATAGAGGTTGCAACATAGTGTCCCCTATTTGCAACATGAGTGAACCATACCGATATATATCGCAACTTACCTTAGTGGAATAAATATTTGTGCTTTCTCTGAAATCCTTCCGTTGACTTTTTGCGAGTTGAACTAGTATTAAAAATGGAATTAATAGAAAGGACTCCGAATTAGAAATTTTCAGTAATCCAATTTTTTCTCTCAGTGAAAGAGGGTGCAGAAAAAAAACTATTTAATTAGAACGATATAAAATGTTTGGAAGCATCTCCGGGACCCTTTCCCACTTTAAGCGGCTATTGATTTTTTACTTGTGTGTATCAAGTACTATGGGTTATAGTCAAAATATTGAGGAGCTTCTAGCCATGAAGAGTGATTCGATTCCATTTCTTAAACGGATGCTTTCCGGAAGCCCATTTTCAATATCAGGCAATTATGGTTTTTCATTGCGCTCTTATAGTACTGATGGTGACATGGTCCGTCAAACTCCTCTTAGCTCTACTCTTTATGCTAATGCAACCGCACAACTATACAGCATTACAATTCCCGTGAGCTTTATCCTAAATAATCTCGATAATTTTAATCATCCCTTTCATAAAGAATACTTTCAGGGCATATTGTCAAATCAGCGTAACAGATTATCCCGCATTGGTATAAGCCCGTATTATAAATTCATCAAGGTACATGCTGGTCATCGGTATATGAATTTTTCAAATTACACACTTTCAAATCATAATTTTTTGGGTGGAGGTGTAGAGTTGACACCGGGCAAGTTTAGGTTTGCAGCCATGGCTGGCCGTTTGGCTAAGGCAGAACCAATTGACCTTGCTTTAGATAGGCCTAATCTGCCGGTCTATAGAAGAATAGGGTGGGGATTTAAGGCTGGGTATGGGACAAATTCAGATTATATTGACTTCATATTATTTAACGCAAAGGATGACCGCAATTCTTTGGATCAACAAATATTACCTGACGCAATATTTCAACCTGAAGAGAATCTCGTAATGTCACTAAAGGGTCAGAAAGCCTTATCAAAAAATTTGCAAGTTGATTTTGAAGTAGCACGCAGTGGCCACAGTCGCAATTTATCTGATGAGAGAATAAGCCATGCAGGTGGCTTATCTCTTGATTATGACAATCCTCTCTTCCGAAGGAGGACGTCGACCTCTTATGGAAATGCCGCTTCTGCAAATCTAGCCTATCGTCTTGGAAAGATTCAACTGGGAGCCGGATACCAGCGTATAGATCCTCAATTCAAGACCTTTGGTGCCTATTTTTTTAATGATGATCTCGAAAACTATACCTTCCAATTGTCAGGATATGGAATCAAGAACTTCTCTTTTTCAGGCTCTGCTGGTTTACAACGCAACAATCTGGATGGAAGTAGAGAGGCTAGTTATCGTCGTTTTATCTCGGCACTGAATGCAAACTATCAACTTAAAACCTGGATTTTTGGTCTGAACTATTCCAATTTTAATTCTACGATCAACTATGTTCTATCTGAAGATCTGGATTCACTGAAGGTTATTATTGTAACTTCTGATGTTTCGATGAACATCAGTAAAAGTCTGACGGCAACTAATGGAACAATGCACAATTTTAACCTGAGGGGTGGAATACAAAAAGTCAATCAAAATCTTGAAACTCCCACAGGTAATCCTGCCACCAATATGTATTATGCCAATCTGGGGTATAACTTAAGGCTTAAGTCAGACTTGCAATGTAACGTCAATCTTGATTACAACCAAAACTCTCTCAGTGGAATCCGACAGGACAGGTATGGCATAGGTGGCAGGATCGGTAAGAGTTTGTTTAAAAACAAACTTGACTTGGCTATAGGTTCACAAATATATAAAGGCAGTAGTCCTCAGGATATTAGGTCTTCGATGCAGACTAATCACAGCTTTAAAGCCAACTGGAAGATTTCAAAACTGCATGCTTTGCAATTACAACTAAATTCTATCCAGAACAAGAGAATTACCGGTAATACTACTGACAGATTCTCTGAGTTCATAGCTTCTGTTGGCTTCAACGGTCGGTTCGAATACAAGCCTTTTGTAAAGAAAATTGCTAACCAACAAACTGACGGGCCGGATGAAAAATAACCTTTTCCTTTCTTATGGTCGGCGGATTTTACCACTGATTATCACCCTAATGTGTCTGCAATTGATATCATTTTCATTGCAGTCACAGACCGTTTATCCGGTCTCTGTCTCTTCACAGATGATCATAGGTGGCAGTGTCTATATTGGTGATTTTACTAATCCAATGGCTACCGCAGGCAAGCTGAATTTTACACTGACTCTGCTCGACCCCATCGAAACTCAACGAACGGTGTATTTCAGAATCACAATAGCACAGAATGGGACTATCTTAGCATCTAACCCGATTGGTTTTAGAGGAAATCAGATCACACTGGAACGCAATATTCCTTACCATATAAACGGTGAAGATCTGGCGCAAAACCTCAATATAAATAATCTCTATGGACTGGCCGGACCCAATGCGTATGGCGTACTCAATGAAGGCATTACAGATATATGCCTTGAAGTCGTGGACGCTGTCAGAGAAGAGCCAATTTCTGCCCGAGTATGTGCCACAGGATACCTTGCCCGACTTCAGGCACCCATTCTGATACTTCCGATAGACGGCCAGAATTTATTTGAAAGCCAGCTTAATAACCTTGTATTTACTTGGCAGATGACAGATCCACTGGCTCATCTTCCATTTGCAAATATTGAATATCTCTTCGAGTTGAGAGAAAAATCGCCACTACTTGATCCGCAGGATCAGTTTGAAAACCATACCTTAATCTACAATACTACCCTGGATCACTTTTCATTATTTTATAATGAATTGGCTTCTCAGCTGGATCCTTCGACAACTTATATTTGGCGTGTCACTGCGAAATTCTATGATCAGCAGGGCAACCAAGCGCCGAACTATTTTGTAAATAATGGTATCAGCAGAATAGGCACTTTTCAGGTGTTGCCAGACCTGAACATTAATAGTGGAGAGAGTGGTGTTTCCTGCTTTTGCCCCAATGGAGAGTGTGATGTACTCTTTCCTACAAATTCCGCTCCATCTCGGAATCTTATGGTGGGCGACAGCATCCGATATGGATATTTCTCTATGAAAGTCAAAGAATTAGATGGCTCGGGGACTAGTGGCTTAGGAAGTGTCAGAATTCCATTTCTGAATACCAGTGTTTCTGTAGAGTTTGATAATATTAATATTAATGATCAGTTTGAAGTCACTCAGGGAGAGATATCTCCTATATCATCTCAGCTGGTAAGTACTATTGGAATTGATAGTGATCATCTGCCGGATCTTTCTTCTATTCTTATGGGTTCTACTTGGCTTTCAGAAATGAATGAACACGTTAAGGCTATTCAAGAAAGCATGTCACTACCGATTTCGCTCGGTAATAAACTAGCGCTATTAGGTTTTACAATGCCATTCGACGTATTTGTAACCGACATAGACTTCAATGCTTATGGTGCAGCTACAGTCAATCTGCTGATGTCTATTCCAGGAACAGATGGTCACATAATTAATTTCGGTGCCACAGGAGTGAAAATAGGACGGAATGGGTTTGATATGGCGGGGCTTAAGCTTTACTTATTGAGCGATATAACTATCCCGGGTCTTTCTTCACTTCCTTTGGTCATAAGAAAAGCGGTACAAAATGATCCTTCCGTGGGAAGTTACATCACCTTTGGATGTAATGGATTTGAGCAGTTTAATTTGCAATGCAGCTATACTTTCCCATCGAGCCAGTTAGAAAGAACAGACAACTCTGAGCTACCGGTTGTTGCAGATATAACTTTAAAGTCAAGTTCATGGGGTCAGTTTATTGGGTATGGAAGTATAGATAACTTTAGTTTAACAGGCGCTCCGGGTTGGAATTTTAGTGCACAAAACATCATTTTGGACCTTGACCAACTGACAAACCCAACCGAGATTAAGTTTCCGGTAAACTATTTAGGTAATAATGGATCATCCTGGAAGGGATTTTATATAGATCGCGTTTCGGTTGAATTGCCAGAGGATATCAGTATGGCAGCGGGCAATTCTACTGAATTTTCGGCCAATAATATTATACTAGATAGCGAAGGAATGACTTGCAGAGCAGATGGAGTAGATATTTTGGACATTTCTTCAGGTGCAGTGGGAGGATGGGCTTATTCCATTGACTCTATCAGCGTTAACATTTTTCAAAATAGTTTTGTGGATGCTCACGTATCTGGAAAGATGGGCATAGGTGTATTGGATGCAGAAATAGATTATCAAGGACTAATCTTTAAAGACAACAGTAATAATTATAGCTTTAATCTTAGCCCTGTTGGAAGTTTTACTATTCCTTATTTAATGCTTACTGCCAGTATTGATCAAGGCAGTTATCTCGCTATTGAAAAGCAACCTGTTACTAATAAATATAAGCCCTATGCAGATTTAAATATGTCCGTCGAACTTGATGTCAAAGAAGATGACTTTCGAAATGCGGGCTTAGGTAGTATAGTTGATGAGCTTAAAAGTATCATGAATATAGATGATTTTGACTTTGGTGTAACAGGCATTAAATTCAACCATTTTAAGATCAATCACCCTGACCTGCCCATTGGAAAACACTTTTCATTGGAATCTACTGACGGAGGTGCCATCGTTATTCCCGGATTATCAGATATCAACCTGAGTGATCTGAAATTGCTGGAACAAGAACGAGACTTTAATGGGATCAATCTTCCGGCGCTAGGCATCGATATCCAGATGCAGTTAGGATTTGCCTCTATAGGAGTAGGAGTGTGGGCGAAAAAAGACAGTGCAAAGACCGATGGGTATAAATTTGGAAAATTTGAATTAAAGCTGCCTGATTTTTCAGGGATGTCTTTTAAATGTAACTGTGACCCGCCGGTCAATATTCAAGGAGAGGCCCCAAAACCAAACTTTTGTATTGCACCGATTTTGACAGGGGGAATACCCACTGGAATACAAGCAAACGATCGAATTAAAGTGGGCCATTTCGTCATGAGAGTAGAAGAAGTAAATGGCAATCAAGGTAAAGGTAAAATGGAAGTACCATTTTTGAATTTGCTTTTGGATGTTGAATTTAATAACATTCAGGTGCATAAGATGCCCAATGGTGAGAAAAGGTTAATAGGTGGAGTGGTGTTAACTTCTCCCAATGCATCGCTGGGCGGATTCAATGTCGAGGTTGGTGAGACAGAGAGCCCGATGGATCTTAGTGCATTGAGCGTGACGTCAGAATTTATGGATCAGATGGAAAATCTATCTTCTGAAGAAGGTGGATTCTTTAGTATGCCTTTTTCAATCAGTGAGAAAATGGATGAGATGACTGGAGTGGCCTTACCGGAAGGCTTTGATTTCATTTTGTTGGGAATGAAATTTGAACCGAGTGGAGCAAAGTTAAGCTCGATGCTGACACTAAAATTATCCGGAGATAATTTCATGAAATTTGGCCTATCTGGGATGAACATTAGACCTGACGGATTCAATCTAGATGGCATTCAAATTTATCTGACGAAAGATTTTATAATACAAAATTAAATGAAATACATGTCATATATATTTCGAGTAAGAGTGCAAATGTGTAGCGCTATTATTATGTTATTATTCAATACATCGGCTTATGCTAGTAATGTTTTTCCTTTTATTCCAAATACGCGCACAGTAGGCACAGGTAATGAAACTCTTACTCCACAAATACAGACGAAATTATTATCCCATAAAATTGTGGGTGTGGATTTACTTTGGTCAAGACCATCTGATGGTATCCACACCATAAATTCAATTGGTGAGATAGGCCTAGAGGCTTTAAGGGATTTTGATCTAAGATCTAATTTACCAGTCAATACCCAAGATCTTAATAAATTGATAAGATCTAGAACTCAACAGCAATCGCTTCCTCTTCTTTTGAATTCATCTGATTATTTTTCCGGGGTAGATTTCCACGGGCATCACTTGTTTTTAAACAGTCTGAAAGAAACCTCTATTGGATTAATGGCAGAGCTTGTTTTTTCAGTAGTCACACCTGAAGACCAGGTATTAAATTTTACCAGAAGTAATGTTTTAGTGACAGGGATGGGTAATGAATTGTGCAATATACAACTTTCATTAGAGGGAAATGAATCTACTAACGACCCAGAATTTCCCATTACCATCAAAGGAAGTATGGATTTGGACAGTGCCAGTTATGTTTCATTTTCATGCGATGGTTTTGAAAGCTTTCAATTGATCTGTGAATACCGCTTTCCTAATAATGTGCTGAAACCGGTTGGAAAAGAGCGAAATAGTGTTAGAGCCATGTTCAAAATCTCCTCAACAGAATTAGGACAATTTATAGGAACAGTTAGTATCGATCCATTTGAAGTAGTGGGATTGGATGATGTGCGGTTTGAGATACAAGAGGCGGTGGTTGATTATAGTACAGGTAACAATTTTGCCGGCATGGAAGAAATAATTGATCCTCTGTGGCCTGCTGATTTGCGTGCTAAATATCAGGATGATACCTGGAGAGGATTTTACATGAAAAAATTGTCAATCAGTTTGCCTGAAGGGCTTTCAACTACATCCGGACAGCGCATCACGATAGCGATAGAAGATTTATTGGCTGACCACGGTTCGGGAGTCACGGGCAAAGTAATGGCTAGCCCTGCGCTATCAGGTAATGTTTCAGGGTGGGCCATTTCACTTGATGAATTGGTTCTTGAAGTATTAGCTAATAGTGTACACGAATTCAAGCTGGCAGGAAGTATCAATATCCCTATCATGGAAGGCACTTCAGGTTATGAAGCCATGTTCAATTATCCGGTTGGAAATCCTAATGGGAAAGCGGAGATAAGTTTTAATTTGACGCTCGATGGTATTTATAAAATGCCATTTCTAGCCAATAGTAGCCTTACACTTGACAATGGTTCAGTCGCGGGAATAAGTTATACTCAAGGTAAGTTTCAGCCTCATGCGACATTGCATGGAAAGATCGAACTCGGTTTGAGAAATCCTTCCGTGACTCTGCCGGCGATGGAATTTCAAGACTTTAAAATTAATGATTTTTCGCTGCCATCTTATGGGAATGTTGCGGGTAAGATTACAGGAGGGCTAGACAAAATCAGTATCGGAGCATTTGGTTTCGGGGGCTTAGCACTACCCGGAGGAAAAGGTGCAACCGGCTACAATGAAACAAATGATGATTGGTATTTAGGAGATAAATTAGCGAGTGGTCCGAATAATAATGGGCTTTTCGTGAACAATCAAAATGACGCCCCTGGCAACGAGCCACTACCTAATCAAAAACTTGCTGGATTCCCTATTACTATTCGAAATATTGGCTTGGGCAAAGGCCAGGATGGCGAAAACTCTTGTTACAAGTTGAATTTTACGATCGGGGTTAATTTTGCTAAAGGAGTAAATGCGTTTAATGCCGAAGGGAGCTTTTCTGTTTGGGGAGGTTTGGATTTTAATAAGATTTTAAGCTCAAAACCCTGGGATGCCGTTTCTTACCGTAAAACCACAGTGGAAAGTATCCTGATAGAAGCAGATCTGGGCAAAGTTTCTATTACCGGTGGAATTCGCTTGATCAATGATGATCCTGTCTATGGTAGCGGTTTTAAAGGTGCAATAGCCATGGAAGTTAAGTTGCCAAGTGCAGGCTTTATAGTTCAGAGTGTCGGTCAGTTTGGCAATATTCCTGCTGCCGGTGGTGTGGATGATTATAGATATTTCTTTGTCGATGCAGAGGTAGGATTCAGTTCAGGTTTGCAATTAGGAAATACAGGATTGGCCATATACGGATTCAGTGGTGGTCTTTTTTACAATATGAATCGTCTTGGAAATGATCCTGCCACGGTTGCAGCAAATAAGAATGTTGCTTCTATGCCTCCAAATGTTATTCCTAATATGACAGGACAACTACTGGACCCTGGTATTACACTCTCCGGAACTCAATATGTGCCTAGTCTGAATAAAACGAGCTTTCAGGTAGGGATGATATTTGGACTTTCTGCACCGCAGACGATGCTCGCAGATGTCGCCTTCGGCATGGACATAAATACCTCGAGCGGATTTGCAATAGAAAAAGTTTATTTTAACGGAGGTGCTTATCTGATGAACAAGGGATTGGCTGATAGAAAAAAAGGGGCTGCAGTACTTCAGTTAAAACTTCAACTTGATCTGCTAAATGATGAATTGGTAGGCAACTTTGGTTTTGCATTTTCTGTACCGACAGGTGTCCCTGCTAATTTAGCTTTGATCACCGGTCAATACAATTCAAACCTCACCGCAGTCAATGTTTATTTCAAATTTAAAGGACAAAAAGAATACTTTTTCTACGCAGGTACTCCTTCCGAACCTATGAAAATTAATTTCCAATTGACGGAGTCCATTAAATTGGGAAATATAAACGCTTATTTCATGGTAGGAACACAGATGCCTACTATTCCAACACTCGTAGAAGTGTTCGATCAGGAAGGCTATGATCTGCCAAATGAACTTAGAAATATTGCAGGGCGAAGTTTTATATCCGGTGATCGCGGAGTAGCTTTCGGTGCCAGGTTGAGTATTCCGAAGAAAACTTACAAATTTTTGATGTTCAGTTCTTCTATTCAGGCTATGGCTGGATTTGATGCAAGTATGATGTACGTGGATCAAAATGTCTCATGCGGATCCAATGGTACATTTGGTATGAACAACTGGTATATGCAAGGTCAGGCTTATGGCGCATTTAAGGGCTCACTTAGTATGCGGATCAATCTACTTTTCTATTCCGGAACGGTGAAAATAGCGGAGCTAGAAGCCGGAGCTGCACTACAAGCTAAGCTTCCAAATCCTACCTGGATGATGGGATTTATCTATGGAAGATATTCTGTCCTAGGGGGGAAAATCAAAGGTAGATTTAGCTTTAAGGTAGAGATGGGCGACCAATGTAGTGAACTGCCGGAATATGATCCTTTGGCTAATATTCCACTGATCATGGATGTCAGTCCTGTCGATAAGAGTAATACCGAAGTTTATAATAGCCCCTCAGCCACTTTCTTCATTCCTATGGGTCAAACATTAAATATCCCAATTACTGATAGCAACGGAAAAGTGACAACCAAATTCTATCAATGTTTTGTAAATGATACTTATTCAAAAATCAATAGAAAAGGTAGTACTGTTGCTATTCCGATATCCATTAATTATCAAGACACCTTTAGCACTGCAGTGTTCCAACCCAATTCTATGTTGGAGCCAAATACAGATTATGAATTTACGATCAGAGTAGGTTGGAAGGAGATAAAAGGCACACAAATTATTGCCAGCGCTACATATGAAGAAAGGAAAGTTTCATTCCGCACCGGAGATAAACCAAGAAAAATCATTGCTGAAGCAATAGGATACCAAGCTCCCGGATATCGACAAAGATATTGGCACAAAAATTATGCACGTCCACTCCTGGAATTCAAACAACATGGTTGGGACTATTTATTCCCCACAGTCAGGCCCGTCTCATTTAAAACAAAAGATGTCAATATTGCTGCGGCATTCAGTGATGCAGGATGGAATACGGTGAAGGTGGGTGATTCTACAAAGATTTCAAGAGACATTCCTTTAAAATATGTGTGTAGACTCAAAAACACTAAAACTAATAGCGTAGTTGATTTGAACATAAATGAGTATCCTGTAAATAATCAGGAAGGAGGTTATGAGATAGTAATTGACTATTTCTACATTAATGGCTTCCCGATTCCTATTATTAAGCTAGTTCCAAAGAATTTGAGTGGAAAATTAGTTCGATTTGATGAATTGAATAGTTTGACGCTGACAAAGGGTCAGATCTATTCCATAGA
>Ga0154020_10002375_pt1 | contig 22948 bp, 8 predicted proteins | sample Klosneuvirus_201_FD_109709 | JGI IMG/M metagenome (GOLD analysis project Ga0154020, IMG submission 109709) | Active sludge microbial communities from wastewater, Klosterneuburg, Austria - Klosneuvirus_20160825_MG | ecosystem: Engineered > WWTP > Aerobic digester > Activated sludge | place...
ACCTGGCTGCCAGTGAAGCTCGCGCTGGCCATCTTGACCAACCGCGACGGGCAGCTCGAGCTCGACGTCCCGATCACCGGCGATCTCGATGATCCCGAGTTCGGCGTGGGCCGGGTGATCGGGCGGGCCTTGCTCAACATCTTGGAGAAGGTGGCGACCTCACCCTTTGCCCTCCTCGGCGCGATCGCTGGGGGCAGCGACGATCAGCTCTCAGAGCTGAGCTTCGCGCCCGGGAGCGCCGAGCTGAGCGCGCTCGAAGCGGCCAAGCTGGAGAAGGTCGCCAAGGCCCTGCGCGATCGCCCCGCGCTGCGGGTGAGCCTCGAGGGATCGCTGGACCCCATCGCCGACCCCGAGGCCCTGGCCTTGGCCAAGCAGGCAGCCGCACCCAGGGCCGCGTCTCCCAAGACCAAGACCTCGAGCGCCGCGCTCCCGCCGATCTCGGCCGAAGAGCTGAGCGCCCTCAAGGACGCCCGGGCCAAGGTGGTGCAAGACGCCTTGCTGAGCCCCACCCTCGGCCTGTCGGTGGAGCGCGTGTTCACCAAAGCCCACCAGGGCGGCGAGGCCCCGCCGGCCAAGAGCTTGGTCCGGCTCACGCTCGAATAGCGGCGCGACTCCTACCCGTATCTGGAGTGCGGGTCGGGTTTGCTGCTAGCGTCAAAAGAGTGCCGAACAAGGGCGGCGGCGATCAGGGGCGCCGGCTCCTCCCGGAGCGCATCGGTCGCTATGACATCCTCGGCGAGCTCGGCGTCGGAGGCATGGCGGTGGTGTACCTGGCGCGCGCGGAGGGCATTGGGTCCTTTGAGCGTCTGGTCGCGGTCAAGCGCATGCACGAGCACCTCTGCCGCGAAGACAGCTTCGTGCAGATGTTCCTCGACGAGGCCCGGGTAGCGGCGCGTCTCCACCACCCCAATGTGGTCGCGGTCCACGAAGTCGCCGAGGATCAAGGCCGATATTTCCTGGTGATGGAGTACGTCCGGGGCGAGCCGCTGTCCTTCGTGCTCAACAAAGCCTGGCGCGGGCCGAGCGCGGAGCCCTTCCCTCCGGAGATCGGCGCGCTCCTCTTCGCCGAGATCGCCGACGCGATCGACAGCGCCCATGAGCTGCGGGACCTCGAGGGCCGTTCGCTCGACGTCGTCCACCGCGACATCTCCACCCGGAACCTCCTCCTCGGCTACGACGGCCTCCTCCGCCTGCTCGACTTCGGCGTAGTGAAGACCCAGGACCAAACCCACAAGACGAAGACAGGATCACAGAAAGGCACCGTGGCCTACATGGCGCCCGAGCAGATCCTGGGGAAGGCGCTGGACCGCCGGGTCGACATCTTCTCCCTGGGGGTCGTGCTCTGGGAGACCACGGTCGGAAAGCGCCTCTTTCAGGCCGAGAGCGAGTTCGCGACCGCAGCCCGGGTGCGGCAAGCGGCGGTGCCCCGTCCCTCCACGGTGCGCAGCGGCTACCCGCCGATGCTGGAGAAGATCGTGCTCAAGGCCTTGGCCCGAGATCCGGCGGAGCGCTACCAGACTGCCCGGGCCCTGCGCGACGCGCTCACCGAGTATCTGAGCTCGCGGCCGGCGGTCCTGCCGCAGCACGCGCGCGACTATCTCACGCGGATCGCGCCGGGGCGCCTGGAAGAGAAGGTCGAAGCGGAGCGCGGCGCGCTATTTCAGAACTCTCGGCGCATCGCCCTGCCCCGCTACGCCTCCGAGGAGGTGGATCTCGAGAGCTCGGCCGGCCTGCCCGAGTTCACCATGCCGGAGTCGGCACGCAAGACAGCCCAGTCCGATCCGCGCGACGAGACCGCCAGCCAGTTCGCCACCGAGCGGGCGCCCGGCCCCGAAACGAGCTTCGACGATGAGTCGCTGAGCACCTTCGACGGCAACACCGCCAGCGCCGACGCCTCGACCCTGCAGAACCCGCGACGCGAAGAGGAGACCGTCCGCGAGGGCGCCAGCCACTCGACGCCGGGGCTGCGCGGCTTGCCGCCGCCCTCCTCGAACCTACGGATCATCGCCTCCAGCTCGCCAGACCACTTCGCGCTGCGCTCGGACTTCCCGCCCGCTCCTTCGCGGTCCCGCCTGGTATCGGGGCTGAGCCTCGAGCACTCGACGATGTCGAGCGGCCCGGTGGAGCTGCGCCCCGAAGACTTGCTGGAGCTCTCGGGCAGCCTGCCCCCCGGCACCCTCCCGCCCGAGGGTCGTCCCTCGGACTTTCCACCGTCCGACGCGGCGCCCACCGGTCGATCTCCCCCACCAGCTCCGGCTGCCTCGTTCGATGAGCCCTGGACTCGCGATCCGCCCGCCGGCCTGGAGAGCCTGGATGATGAGCTCGACGAGAACAGCACCGCCGATTCTCGGGTGAGGCCGCTCAGCGACCTGCGCTCTACCTACGAGCAGAACCTGATCAGCCGTACGCCGTCGCCCTCGGAGTCTGCGATTCGGCTGCCCAGCAAGAGCTCCAGCCGACGGTGGATCGTCGCCGGTGGACTCCTGATCGTGGCCTCGGTCGTGGCGGGAGCGGCCCTCGAGGTCTATGTCCTATCCAGCCGTCGCGCCGCAGCACGCACGGAAGAGGCCCCGCCCGTGCCCGCCCCACTCCCGAGCCCCCGGGTCCGTCTCGAGACCCTGAGCAGCTCCGCGGCGACGCAGGCCAGAGCGAGCGCGGCCCCTGGAAGCGACACCACCACCACGGTCACCGCGGGCGCTCCGAATCTTGCCCCACCGTCCGAGAGCCCCAGCCCCGTAGGTCCGCGGGCGATCGTCGACCCCGAGATCGAGATCCACCTCAGCGGTCTCCCTCCCGGCGCCAAGATCGACGGTGCAGCGGCCGGCCCCGGCGGCGTCATCCGGGTGCCGCGTAGCCAAGAGACGACGCTGCGAATCACCGCCCCCGGTTATCGGCCGCAAGAGCTCAAGGTCGCGCCCAATGGGCCGCGGATCTTCGCCGTGAAGATGCGCCGCGGCCGCCGCTGACCCGCTCAGCCGTTGGCCCCGCAAACCGCGTCTCGCTTCGCCAGCCTCAGAAGAGCGCGGCTTCTAGGTAACGGCCCGGCAGCTCCGGCTCGGGAGCTAAGCCGAGCCGCACGCGCTCCGCCATCGCCTGCCGGCGCAGCTCCTCACAGGCAGCCACGATCGCTGGGTCGCTGATAGCGAGGGGCTGGTCGGCGTGGAACCACCGCTCCGTGTACGGGTCGCGGTAGATCTTGCGAGCGAAGATCCCTTCCTCGTCGGCCCCACCGGTGAGCAGGTTGGGGTTCGGCAACGCCTTTCCTGCGCCCATGACCGCGGTGCTGAAGGGCAGCTCGCGATCTTGGTTGGCGTGCATCATCTCCCACAGCGCAGCGCGCTCGTGCCATTGGCGATCGCTAGGGCCGAGCGGCACGTCCGGGATCTGAGCGAAGGTGCCCATGATCAGCGCCTCTCGATCGAAGAAGACCTCGACCTTGCCGGTCTTCTTGTCGATGACCGTCGTAAACCGGCCCTCCGCGCTGTCCTGAACCTGGTAGCGCCGATGCTTCAAAAACTCGGAGGGGCGCTTCCCGTTCTCGGCCCCGCGCATCATCCCCTCGGCGCCGAAAGCCATACCGGGGGTGAAGAAGTTCGCGAGCCCCGCGAGACCCGTGTGCTGCACCTGCAGGAACAGACCATTGCCCGGGAAGGCCTCGGGCATCTGCTTGTCTTTCCATACGCCGAGATCGCCTTCGGTTCGGAGCCGACCGAGGTCGACGAAGCCCCGGCCGCCGCCGCGCACGTCCTCTTCCACCAGATCCAGCATTCGGTTGGCGATCTGCCTCGAGAACGTATCCAGCGCGACGTGGTACGTATCTGGATGACTAAACTTGGCCAGATAGTTCCCGCTGATCGCCGCGCCTCCGCACACGCCTGAGTAGGAGGTGACTTGGGCGTGCAAGACCCAGCTCTCGTCGCCGGTGGCGCGGTAGAGCTCTAGGTACATGCCGGCCCGATCTCCCGCGTCCAAGCGGCTTCGGAGCCGCTCCACGTCCGCCAGCGTGAGCCCCGGTCCGCTGCCCGGTGGCACCGCCCGCTCGATGATCACCGGCGTCACCCGCCCCGGTCGCGGTGGTAGAGGGTCATCGCTCCGGAGCCGCTCGGCCCTGCTCCGATGACTGATCTCCCCTCCGCTGTGGATGGGGAGCTTGCGCTGCTGCCCCAGCTTGGGCTCCGGGCCCAGCAGTGGCTGCCCTGCCTCGGGAGCGGCCTTGTCCTCTGGGAGCACGTCAGCGAGGGATTTGGTGACCGGGAGCGCCGCGGCGAGCTTTGAGCGGTTGAGGCGCACCATCCGGGATGTCTAGCGTGGCATACGGGCCGTGGGATAAGCAACCACCAGCCCGTACAGTTAGTGGCAGTTGAAGTTGAAGCCGTTCGCCCCCGGCGTGGTCCCGCAGCTGTTCTTCCCGGTGTAGGGGAAGGTTCGGACGTTGATGTAATTGTAGAGCATCCGCCCCCGGTTGGTCCCCGCCGTCCCGCTGGTGCCGTGCCAGCTGTGGCAGTTCTGGCAGTTGTAACCGCTGTGATTCTTCCGGTGCTGGGAGCCGTCGTTGGTCTTGAACTGGGTCGGCTCGGTGCCGCCGTTGAGCGCGAGCTGGATGTTCAAGGCGCCGGTGACCCCCGGAGGTGGCGTGCCGTCGTGGCAGGCCAGACAGAACGCCCGATAGTCACCCGCGCTCCGCCGCTGCGTGCGTGCGGTGGTGGGCATCGCGTAGATCGCCCACTTGTTGTCGGGGTTCACGGCCGCGTTGGGGGCCGCCTGAGACAGGTGCGAATTGTGGCAGTCGTTGCAGTTGATCGCGATGCCCGTCCCGCCCTCGATGCGGTGGTGAGAGATCGGTCCGTTCGGCACCTGACCGAACTCGGTCGATAGGTTCGCGTGGCAGCCCGCGGCCATACAGGTCGTGGAGCGGGTGTCGACGAAGAGCGGCCCGGTCGTCGCGGCCGAGTGGTAGCTGTGGCACTGCGTGCAGTTGTAGCCGCGCGCGCCGTGCGCCGAGCTGGCATAGCCCTGGAGCGCGTTCACGGCGGGTCGATTGTTGAAGGCCGTGCCGCCCGTGCCGTCGTGGCAAGTGCGGCACTGGTTGTCGACGCTGTTCGCGGCGATCCCGTCGGCCGGATCCGGATCGCGCAGGCGACGCGGGCCCTGCGTGTGGTTCGTCAGATCGTGGCAGGTGCGGCAGGCGGCGTCGCCCTGACCGTTGATCGCGTGGTTGCGGGGAACCGTCGTCGCCACTCCTTCGTGGCAGTTCAAACACGTCAGCGGACCCGCGCCCCACGCGACCTGATTGGTCAACGCCGGCGTCTCGTTCGGGTTGTTGACGATCGGGTTGTGGCAGCCGACCTGACAGGTCTTGGTCGCGGCGGTGTACACCGTATTGGCCTGGCCATTCCGCATGGTCGTGCCGCCGGGGTAGCTGAAGGTCGCGGCGAAGCTCAGGTTCACGTTGGCGCGGATGACCGTGCCGTTGCCCTGGTCGTGCTGCGGGCCCGTGCCGTTATTGCCGTGGCAGGTCGCGCACTCATAGCCCAGCGTGCCGGCGTGCTGGGCGTGCGCGCCTGCGCTGCCCGCGTAGGACTCGCGACCCGGCGCCGGAGGTGAGCCGTGACAAGAATCGCAGCCTCCGCCGCTCGACTGCACGACGCCGTCGACGTGCAGCGCGGCCGTGGCGATGGTCTGACCGGGCCCAGAGACCTCGGCGTGGCAGCCCTGGCAGCTGTTGGGACCCTGGCCGTTATGGGCCGGCGATGAAGGCGGCATCCCGTGACAGGCCGTGCAAGCGTGCTCGGCGCCGCTAACGTCGTCCCAGCGAACCTGCGTCTTCCCACCGGGCATCGTCACGCCGTGGCAGTAGGTGTTGTTGCAGGTCTCGGTGGCCGCCGTATACGTCGGCGTCGCGCCGTCCATCGACGCGCGACCGATCAGGCCGACCTCGGCGGGCGGCGGGGTATCGGCGTGGCCGGCAGCCGAGTAGGTCGCGGGCACCAAGTGGCACGTATTGCAGGCGACGGCCGCGGCGATGGTGGGCGCGCGGTGGGCCTGGTGGACGCCGACCTTGGGTCCGGTGGTCCGGCCGGTCAGATCGCGCGGCGGCGTCGAATCACCACCGCTACCATGGCAAGCGTCGCAGCTGGCTGCGGTGTCGACGACGCCGTCGACGTGGCGGGCGGCGTTGCGGATGGTCTGGCCCGGGCCCGCCACATCGGAGTGGCAAGCGTCGCACTGGGTGGCGGTGCCGTTGCCGTGGTCGGCGTCGGGCGGCGGCATGCCGTGGCAAGCGCTGCAGGTCTGCGCGCCCTGAGTCCAGCCGGGGTTCTTGTTGGTGCCGCCAGCGATGCCGACGCCATGGCAGTAGGTGTTGCGGCAGCTGCCGGCGTTGAGATCGGGGTTCTGGCCGCCCTGGCGCGCCAGCGCTCCGAAGATCATCTCCACCGGCCGCGGCGTGTCGTAGTGACCGGCCTGGTTCGGAGTGGCGGGCATGACCGCGGCGTGGCACTCGCTGCAGGGCACGGCCTTGCTGTTCGCGGTGCCGAGCATATGGCGCTGGTGCGCGCCGACGCCGGCCGAGCTCATCGCCCCGTTCAGATCGAGCGGAGGCGCAGCGTTGGCCACCGTGCCGTGGCACAGCTCGCAGGGGCGCTGCTCATCGACGTCGACGATGCCGTCGATGTGCCGCGTGCGGTTGGCGATGGTGTGGTTCGGGCCGGACGTCGCGGCGTGGCAGGTCTCGCACTTGTCGACCTGGGGATGCGGCGCCGCCGGCGGCAGGCCGTGGCAGGTGCCGCAGCCCGCGCTGCCCGGGACGTTCCACACCGGGTCGGGGTTGGTGCCCATGCTGCTGGTCGCGCCGTGGCAGTAGGTGTTGGCGCAGGTCAGCGTGGTGGGCGTGTACACCGGCTGCGAGAGGTTGGCCGAGGCGCGCCCGCCGAAGATCACCTCCGCCGGTCGCGCGGTGTCGATGTGCCCCGGCGAGTTGGTCTCGACCGGCACCAAGTGGCAGTTGTTGCAAGCGACCGGAGTCGACACCGCGCCGCCGCTCATGTGCACGGCATGGGCGCCGACCTGGCGATCGGTCGCCGCGGTGTTCATGTCGAGATCCATCGGCGGCGCCGATTGGCTGCCCATTCCGTGGCACGTCATGCAGGTCAGCGCGGTGACCTGGAGGACGCCGTCGACGTGGGTCGAGCGGTTGGCGATGGTGCGGCCCGGCCCGGCGGTCGGTAAGTGACAGCCCGTGCACTCGGTCTGGTTCTGATGCACCGGGGTGGCGGGGGGGATCGCGTGGCAGCCGCCGCAGGTCACCTGCGAGCCATCAACGCGGGTCCAGCTCGGGACCGGAGTGCTGGCGCCGACGCCATTGTGGCAATAGCTGTCCGCGCAGGTGCCCGCCGCGTAGCTCGCGGTGTGCGCGCCTTGGTTCGACAGCGGACCAAAGGCGACCTCGGCCGGACGCGGGGTGTCGACATGGCCAGGGCTGTTGTTCTCGGCCGGGACCAGGTGGCACTCGTTGCAGGGCACCGCGCGGGAGATCGCGCCACCGTCCAAGTGGCTGCGGTGCGCGCCGACGGTGAGCCTCGTCGTGTCGGCGCTGCCATCGAGGTCATTGGGCGGCGCCGAGCTGCCCCCGCCGCCGTGGCAACTATCGCAGCCGCTGGTGGACTGCAGCACCCCGTCGATGTGGGTCGCGGCGTTGGCGATCGTCCGGTTCGGTCCGGCGGTCGGCAAGTGGCAGAGCTCGCAGCGGGTGTCGCTCGGGTGGGGCGCGCCGGGCGGGTTGCCGTGGCAGGAGCCGCAAGAGGCCTGGCTGCCGTCGACGCGGGTCCACTGCGGCATCGTCACCGCGCCATCGGGCAGGGTCATGCCGTGGCAGTAGGTGGTGCAGGACTGGGTGGTCGGATCGTACATCGGCGTCGCGCCCGCGCTGCGCGACAGCGGACCCAGATTGACCTCAGCGGGCAGGGCCGTGTCGATGTGACCGGGGCTGTTCAGGTCCACCGGCACGAGATGGCACTCCGTGCACAGGACCGGGGCCGCGATGCCGAGCGGCGCGTTGATGTGGGAGGCGTGCGCGCCGACGCCGCGGGTCGTGGTGTCCGATCCGCCATTGGTATCCTTGGGGGGAGCCGGATTTCCCATCGAGCCGTGGCACGAGGAGCAGTCCGTGGGGATGACCTGGAGGATGCCGTCGACGTGGGTGCTGGCCGAGGCGATCGTCATGCCCGGACCGGCGGTGGGCGCGTGGCAGGCCTCGCAGTTGTTGGCCGCCGGGTGCGGCGCCGACGGGGGCAAGCCATGGCAGCTTCCGCAGCCGGAGGTGCCCGGCGCGTTCCACAGCGGGTTCGGGTTGCTGCCGCCCGAGCTCTGGGCGCCATGGCAGTAGGTGTTCGAGCAGCGCTTGTTGGCCGTGCTCCAGGTCGGCGTGGACAGCATGGCCGCGGCGCGACCGCTGAAGATCACCTCGGCCGGGAGCATGGTGTCCACGTGGCCGGGGTCATTGAGATCGACGGGCACGAGGTGGCAGGTCGTGCAGGCCACCGCCGAGGACACCGCGCCGCCGCTGAGGTGCACCGCGTGGGCGCCGACCTGCGGATCCGTAGCCAAGGTGTCATGGTTCAGATCCATCGGCGGGGCCGAGCTGTTGCCCATGCCGTGGCAAGTCGTGCAGCCGACGGTGGTGACCTGCACGATGCCGTCGACGTGGGTGGCGCGGCTCGCGATGGTGCGCCCCGGTCCAGCCGTCGGGAGGTGGCAGGCCGTGCACTCGGTCTGGCCGGTGTGCACGGGCGTCGCCGGCGGGATCGCGTGGCAACCACCGCAGGCGGCCTGGGTGCCATCGACCTGCGTCCAGGTGGGGTTCGGGGCCGCGGCGCCGACGCCGCTATGACAGTAGCTGTCAGAGCAAGTGCCGGAGGCGTAGGTCGAGGCGTGGCCCTTGGTCTTGGACAGCGTCCCGAAGGTGAGCTCGGCCGGACGCGGAGTGTCGCGGTGGCCCGGCGCGTCCAAGGTGAGCGGCACGAGGTGGCACTCCGTGCAGGCCAGCGGCTTCGAGAACGCGCCGCCGCTCAGGTGCTCGCGGTGCGCGCCCACGCCGAGCAAAGTCGTGGCTGAGTTGTGGTCGAGATCGCTCGGCGGCGCGGAATTTCCGCCCGATCCATGGCAGCTATCGCAGTTGGCCGCGACCTGCACGATCCCGTCGATATGAGTCGCGGCGTTGGCGATCGTCTGGTTGCTGCCGGCGGTGGGCAAGTGGCACAGCTCGCAGCGGCTATCGGCCGGGTGCGGCGCGGCGGGGGGCAGGCCGTGGCACGAACCGCAGGAAGCCTGACTGCCGTCCACCCGGTTCCACACGGGCGTGGTGAGCGCTCCGCCCGGCAAGGTCATGCCGTGGCAGTACGTCGTGCAGGTCCCGGTCGCGGGGTTGTACATCGGTGTGGCGCCGTCCGTGCTCGAGAAGGGCGCGAAGCTCACCTCCGCCGGCAGCGCGCTGTCGATGTGCCCGGGGCTATTCAGCTGCGCCGGGACCAAGTGGCACTGCTCGCAGGCGACGGGCGCCGCGATGCCGAGCGTCGCGTTCAAGTGCGAGGCGTGGGCGCCTACGCTGCGCTGGGTGGTGTCCGAGCCGCCGCTGAGGTCTTTGGGCGGAGCTGGGTTGCCCATCGTGCCGTGACAAGATGAGCAGTCCCCGGCCGTGACCTGCACGATGCCGTCGACGTGGGTGGCCGCCGAGGCGATCGTCATCCCCGGGCCGGCGGTGGGTGCGTGGCAAGACTCGCAGTTGTTGCCCGGCGGATGGGGCGCAGCGGGCGGAAGCCCATGGCAGCTGCCGCAGCCGGCCGTCCCCGGGGCGTTCCACAGCGGGTTGGGGTTGGTGCCGGCGGTGCTCTGCGCGCCATGGCAGTAGGTGTTGGTGCAGCGCCCGGTCGCGCTGCTGTAGACCGGCCTCGACAGGTTCGCCGAGGAGCGACCGCTGAAGACCACCTCGGCCGGCTCCATGGTGTCCACGTGTCCGGGGCTGTTCAGCTCCGTGGGGACGAGGTGGCAGTCGTTGCAAGCGACCGCGGTGGAGACCGAGCCGCCGCTCAGGTGGACCGCGTGGGCACCGACTTGGCGGTCCGTCGGCAAGGTGTCGTTGTGCAGATCTTTGGGCGGCGCGGAGCTGTTCCCCATGCCGTGGCAGCTCATGCAGTCGCCGACGGTGACCTGCAGGATGCCGTCGACGTGGGTCGCGCGGTTGGCGATCGTGCGGTTCGGTCCGGCGGTCGGCAGGTGGCAGCCGGTGCACTCGGTCTGGCCGGTGTGGACCGGCGTCGCGGGCGGGATGGCGTGGCAACCGCCGCAGGCCGCTTGGGTGCCGTCGACCTTGGTCCAGTCCGGATTGGGCGCGCTGGCGCCGACGCCACTGTGACAGTAGCTGTCAGAGCAAGTACCCGCGGCATAGCGCGAGGCGTGGCCCTTGGCGGTGGAGAGCGCGCCGAAGTTGAGCTCCGCCGGGCGCGGCGTGTCGCGGTGACCGGGGCTGTCGAGCTCGGCCGGCACCACATGGCACTCCGTGCAGGCCAGGGCCCTCGAGAACTCGCCGCCGTCCAAGTGGGCGCGGTGCGCGCCGACGCCGCGGAAAGTAGTGGCGGTGTTGTGGTCGAGATCGCTCGGCGGCGCGGAGTTTCCGCCCGAACCATGGCAGCCGTCGCAGCCGGCGGTGACCTGGATGATCCCGTCGAGGTGGGTCGAGGCATCCGCGATCGTCTGATTCGACCCGGCCGTCGGCAAGTGGCAGAGCTCGCAGCGCAGATCCGAGGGATGCGGCGCCGGGGGCGGGTTGCCGTGGCAAGAACCGCAGGAGGCCTGGCTGCCATCGACCCGCGTCCACAGCGGCGAGGTCGCCTGACCGCCGGGGAGCGTGGCTCCGTGGCAGTAGTTGTTGCGGCAGGTCTGGGTGGCCGGCTCATAGCTCGGGCCAGCGCCGTTGCTGCGCGCCACCGGTCCGAAGGTGATCTCGGCCGGGAGCTGACTGTCGAGGTGGCCAGGGCTATCCCGGTCCATGGGCACGAGGTGGCACTCGTTGCAGGCCACCGGGCGGGCGATGGCCAAGGTGGCGTTGATGTGGGAAGCGTGGGCACCGACACCGCGGCGTGTGCTGTCCGAGCTCCCGCTGGTGTCGAGCGGCGGTGAGGAGCTGCCGGTGGCCATCGAGCCGTGGCACATCAAGCAGTCGCCGTTCGAGGTCTGGACGACGCCGTCGATGTGCGTGGCCGCCGAGGCGATCGTCATGCCCGGTCCCGCGGTGGGGGAGTGGCAGGCCTGACACTGGGTGCTGGTCGGGTGCGGCGCGGGCGGCGGCAGACCGTGGCAGGAGCCACAGGCGGTCTGCGTGCCGTCGACGACGGTCCAGGTCGGAGTCGTGTTGGAGCCACCGCTGAGCGAGAAGCCGTGGCAGTAGGTGTTCGAGCACTTGCCGCTCGCCGCGTCGAAGCGCGGGTGGGCGTTGCGGGCGGTGGCTGCGCCGGAGAACACCAGCTCCGCTGGCAACGCCGAATCCACGTGGCCGGGCGTGTTCAGCTCGGTGGGCACCAAGTGGCAGTCGGTGCAGGCGACGGCCTTGGCGTTCCGGCCGCCGCTCATATGCGTGGCGTGCGCGCCCACGCTCATCAGCGCGGTATCGGTCCGCATCGCGGTGTCCGAGGGCGGGGCCAGCGAGGTGCCCGTGCCGTGGCAGCCGCGGCAGTCGGTGCTCGACACCTGGACGATGCCGTCGACGTGGGTCTCCCGATTGGCGACCGTCTTGTTCGGGCCCGCGGTCGGCAGATGGCACATCTCGCAGCGATCCTGGGCGGGGTGAGGGGCCGGCGGGGGCAGACCGTGGCAGGACCCGCAGGCGGCCTGGGTGCCGTTGACGAGGGTCCAGGTCGGGGCGGCGATCGTGGGACCACCCTCGAGCGTAGCGCCGTGGCAGTAGTTGTTGGCGCAGGTCGCGCTGGTCCGGTCCCAGCCCGGCACGGCGCCATCGGCCTTGGCCATGACCCCGAAGATCACCTCGGCGGGGGTCGAGGTATCGACGTGACCTGGATCGTTCAGCTGCTGCGGGACGAGGTGGCACTCGCTGCAGGCGATCGGCTTGGAGAGCAAGCCGCCCTCGAGGTGCGCCTGGTGCGCGCCCACGCTGCGGCGAGTGGTGTCGCTCTTCTTCGACAGATCGAAGGGCGGAGCGGAGTTGGTGTCCGAGCCGTGGCAACCGCTGCACGCGACGCCTTCCCGGACGTCGAGGACGCCGTCCGCGTGGCGCAGCGGGGCGACGATCGTCATGTTCGCGCCGACGACAGGGGCGTGGCAGAGATTGCAGGCCGTGCTCGCGGAATGCGGCGCGGGCGGAGGCAGGCCGTGACACGAACCGCAGGCCGATTGGCTGTGGTCGACGACGTTCCACTGAGGGACCTTGTTCAGGCCACCTCCGAGGGTCGCGCCGTGACAGTAGGAGCCCGCACAGGTCATGGCCTCACGGTTCCACACCGGGGTCGCCGCGGAGCTGGTGGCGAGGGGACCGAAGACGACCTCCGCCGGCAACGCAGTGTCGACGTGGCCAGGGTCGTTCGTGTTCTTCGGGACGAGGTGACACTCCGCGCAGGCCACCGGTCGGCCAAGGGCTGCACCGAGGACGTGGGCCTGATGCGCGCCGACGCCGATGGAGGCCGTATCTTCGCTGCCGTCGACCGCCTTGGGCGGCGCAGCGCTGCTCTGTCCTCCGTGGCAGCTCCGGCAGCCACCCTCGAGCGGGGGATTGGGCTCAACGTCTCGATGACAGGCCGAAAGAAGGCCGAGCAAAACGGCCCCCAGCAACGAGGGAGTACTTCGGCGCCGAGTGTGCGCAGCGCGCTGTTCCTCCATCGTTTGCATCACCCCCTGCGCGTCTACGTTACCCAGCGGTGATGGAGCGATTGGGTACGGCAGATTGTGCCCCACCTGGGTCGAACGGCGGCCATTACGATCGAGCGGAGCGTCAGAGCGATTCATAAGGTCGAATTTTTTCTCTCACTTGGGATCATTGACGCCGGTTCGTCCCTGGAGAGTTTAATACGCCCCGATGGCTGGTCATGCTGCGTTGGTGCTCGAGGATCTGCCGACGCTCCTCGTGGACCGTCCGATGTTCAAGGACCTTGGGCAGGAGCAACTCAGCTCGCTGCTCCGAGGCGGGCAGCTCCTCGATTTGAAACCGAACGAGAAGCTCGACAAGGGCAGCGATGAGGCCCGGCTCTACTTCGTGATCACCGGTCAGGTCGGCGTGGTTCGGACCCGAAAGACCGGCCTCGAGGCGGCCCTCAAGCGCTCGCACCTGCCCAACCCCGGCCGTGAATACTTGCTCCATATGGTCGACGGAGACTTCTTCTCCGATCGTTTCCTCACGATGGATGGGGTCGCGGAAGAGTTCAAGCTGGCCTGCGTCGCGGTGATGCGCTCGAGCATCCTGGCCGTGCCCGAGCGCTGGGTGCAGGCGGTCATGAAAGCTGCGCCTCGCTGGGCGGCCCAGCTGCGCGAGCGCAACGCCGAGCTGCAGCGCTACACCGACATCCACCACGCCGGTGAGCTCCGCCTGGTTCAGGACTTCTTCCTGCAGCACAACTTCAGCTACGCCACGACGCTCAAGATCATCGATCTCGATCGCTGCATCGGCTGTGATGGTTGTGAGCGCGCCTGCGCCGACCGCCACGGCGTGGCCCGCCTCATCCGCAAGGGGCCGGTGCTCGGCCGGCTCGCCTTCCCGGTCGCCTGCCGGACCTGCGTGGATCATCGCTGCTTCGACGCCTGCGGCTTCGACGCGATCAGCCTCCTCCTCCCCAACGAGGAGGTGAAGATCGACACCCAAAAGTGCGTGGGATGTGCGGCTTGCTACTCAGCGTGCCCGAACGACGTCATCACGATGCAGGAGAAGCCTTACGTCGGCGCCGACTTCAAGGAGCAGCTCCCCTTCACTGACCTCGAGCACAAGACCAACGTCCCGGGGCTGTTCTTGGCCGGCGAGGCCACGGGCACCGCGCTGATCAAGCTGGCGATCAACTCAGGCCGAAAGGCGGTCGAAGTCGCGGCCAAGGAGCTGGTCGGTAACCGTGGGGGCGGCGTCCACGATGTGATCGTGGTCGGCGCGGGACCCGCCGGCCTCTCGGCGGGCCTGACCGCCCAGGAGCTGGGCCTCGACTTCCTGCTCTTCGATAAGGGCCACTTCGCCACCACCATCAACTCCTACCCTCGCCACAAGGTGGTGATGGCCGAGCCGATGCACATCCCGCTCTTCGGCAACCTCTGGCTCAAGGACACCACCAAAGAGGAGCTGATCGGCCACTGGAAGGAGATCATCGAGAAGACCGGCTTGGCCATCCAGAGCAACCAGCCGGTCTCCGACGTCAAGAAGCTAGAGGACGGCACCTTCGAGGTCACCACCCCGAGCGGCGTTCACAAGACTCACAAGGTCGTGCTCGCTACCGGGACCCGCGGCACCCCCCGCCGCCTCGAGGTCGAGGGTGAGGCCGAGCCACGCGTGCAGTACCAGCTCACCGAGCCCGGCGATTTCCGGGGCAAGCACGTGATGGTGGTCGGCGGCGGAGACTCGGCGGTGGAAGGCGCGATGAGCCTGGCCGAGATCCCCGGCACCACCGTCACCCTCAGCTATCGGCGCGACAGCTTCGGCCGCATCAAGCCGCGCAACAAGACGCGCCTCGATGAGTTCACCGCCAAGGGCAAGCTGACCGTGATCCTCGAGTCCTCGGTCAAGGCGCTCAAGAACGGGTCGGTGGTGCTGAAGACCAAGGAGGGCAACAAGGAGATCCCGAACGACAACATCTTCGCCATGCTCGGCGGAGAGCCGCCGACCAAGTTCTTCGAGAAGATCGGCATTCAGATCATCCAGCCGGGCACCCCGGACATGGAGGCCTTCGCCAAGGCCCGCGGCAACCGGCGCTACGCCTCCAAGTGCGACCACTGCACCGACCACAGCGATCAAGCCTGTATTCAGGCCTGCCCCACCGGCGCGATCATGGAGATCAAGCCGGTCGACGTCTTCGCGAGCTCGAGCGAGGACGGTGAGCGCGCGACCTTTGAGCCCGAGCACTTCAGCGAAGGCATCGAGAAGTTCGTGGCCACCACCAAGCTGCGCTGGGCCGGTGTGGTGGGCTCGGCCTTGGCGCTGCTCGCCGCCACGCTGATCGGCCTCGAGTGCTTCCTCCGCAAGATCTACCCAAACCAGAGCTTCCTGGCCCAGTGGCAGAGCGCCGCGGGCCACAAGCTGGACGTGAGCCTGCTGTCGGGAGACGGACTAGGTTATTACCTCGGTATCGCCGGCACGACCCTCATGTTCCTGACCGCGCTCTATCCCCTGCACTCCCGATTGGGGCTTTTTCGTAAGCTCGCGGCCACTCCGTTTTGGCTGGCCGGGCACGTCTTGGCGGGGATCCTCGGTCCGGTCTTCGTCACCTATCACACGACTTTGAAGCTCGACCGGTGGCCTTCCGTCGCTTTTTGGATCATGTGGGTTGTGGTGTTCAGCGGAGTGATCGGCCGGCACGTCTATCGCTGGGTTCGCCGCGCGTACGGGCTCACCGATCTCGAGGCCAAGCGGATCGACGATGAGCGACGGAAGATGATGGAGGATCTCGGCGGCCGAAAGGGCCACACCCAGATCTACCGCGTCCTCGATCTCACCGCAGGTCCAGCGGCGGCGGCCACCGCAGGTTCGTCGCTGGTCGCCGTGTTCACGCTGGTCTGGGCCGAGCTCAGCGCCGGTATTCGCGCAGCCTGGCTCCGCTGGTCCCTGCGCAAGAGTGGTGATGAGATGACCCGCCGCCGCGCGGTCGAGGTGCTCACCAGCCGCCTGAAGAAGGAGCAACGCGCGGTGCTCCTCAACCGCATCGGTCAATCCGCCACCGTCTGGCGGCGGATCCACTTGGTCGCCACCATCGCGATGTTCGCGGTGGCGATCGCTCACATCACGGCGGCGCTGCTCCTGAAGGGTGTGTAATGACCTCGCCGGGTAAGACCAGCAGATCGGGAGGATCAGCCGCGGATTGGGCCCGCGTCGCTGAGCTCCTGAAGAGCGGGGACCTCGACCGCGCCGAGCGTGCGCTCGACCAGGCCTCCGAGGGCGATCCCAACTCGCTCAACGCCTGCTTGATCCGCGCCCGCATCGCCTGGGCCCGCGGCAAGACCAGCAACGCGATCGCCCTGCTCCGCCGCACCGCCACCAACTATCCCAAGTCTTCGGCCGTGCATGTGACCCTGGCCGATCTCTACCTCGAGCTGGACCGTCCTGAGCTGGCCCTCGAGTCCGCGTCCACTGCCGAGCGCCTGGAGCCGAGCGCGACTGGACGGGTGGTCATCGCTCGCGTGCGCGGCGAGATCCACGAGCGCCTCTTCGACTGGGAGAACAACTCGACGGGCTCGCGCGCGCTCGACGCGACCCAGTTTCACGCCGAGCTCGAGTCCCCCGAGGCGCTGCGCTGGTCCGACGCTCCCCCGGGGACCTTCGAGGACGCGACCGTCCCCATGAAGGGAGGCGCAGGCCCAGCCGCTCGCCCATCCCAACCTGCGCCCACCGGAGCCGGCCTCGAGCGCGCCCAGATGCGGGCGCTCCTGCTGGCGGACGTGTTCGATGGGGTCGAGGCCAACACCCACGTCTGGGCCGGGGCGACCAAGAAGAAGCGAGGCAACCTGCCGCGCAAGGTCGAGCGCATCGCCTTCATGGTGTTCATCGGCTCCTTCGCGATCGGGGGAGCTTCGCTCCTGACCGTGGGCGTCGAGCGCACCGCTCAGCTCAAGGTCGATGTGATGGTCCAAGACCTGCGGCACCTGCTGCAGAATGGCTCCTTCGGCCACGCCGAGAAGCTGCTCGGAGAGCTGGAGGCCGCCGCCGCAGCCGGCAACGTCGAGCAGGACTACCAGGATCTCTTCAACCTCGCCCATGCCATGCTGTGGCGCTTTCACGACGACGCGCCCGCGCACCTCGAGGCGGCGATGCGCGCCGAGGCCGCTGTAAAGACCCCGTCGGTGGAGCGTCGCCTGACCCGCGCCGTGCTCGGGATCGAGTCCCGGCCCAAGGAGGTGATCGCGGATCTCACCCCCTTGGTGCAGGCGCTCAACGACTCACCCCACCCCTCGCTCTTGATCGCGCTGGCCTCCTGCCGTTTGAAGGACGCCCGCGCGGCTGAGGCGGCCTTCACGCGGGCGGAGGAGCTCGAGCCGCCGCACTTGCCCTATCTCTATGCGCAGCTCGGGCACTGGGTGGGGGTCAAGAAGCTCGGGAACGCCGCTGAGGCCCTGGATCGCATGACCGATATCAGCCCCCGCTCCCCCTGGACTCGGCTCGGCGAGGCGCTCCTCGGTCGGCTGTCACCCGAAGAGATCCAAGCCTTGATCGACGATCCCGAGTCGCCCCCGGTCGTCAAACGACGAGCCCGCAACCTGCTGCCCAAGGTTGAGCTCTCTCCATGAGGATCGCCGCAGTGCTCGCCTTGCTGCTGGCCGCATCGCCAGCCAGCGCCGACGACTTCTTTCAGCTCTCCCCGGGTCCCTTGACCAACGCGCACGCCGAGCTGGACAACACCGACAACTGCACCAAGTGCCATGAGCTCGGGAAGGGCGTGACCAACTTCCTCTGCCTCGACTGCCATCAGCACCAGCCGCTCCGCGACGCGATCAAGCAGAAGCGCGGCCTGCACGCCAGCTTCAACAAGGACTGCCGCACCTGTCACGCCGACCACAAAGGTCGCGACTCCTTCATCGTCGATTGGGGTCCGGTCGGTGGGCGACAGAGCTTCAAGCACCAGCAGACGGGCTTCGATCTCACCGGCCAGCACGAGAAGGTCGCTTGCACGGCCTGTCACAAGCGCAAGCTCAAGTCCGGTCGCACCTCCTTCATCGACGTGCCGCCCGACTGCGATAATTGCCACAAAAATCCCCACGGCTTCACCAGCCAGGATCTGCGGAAGGCCTGCACCAAGTGCCATACGCCGGGCGTGGCCAAGAAGCTGACGACCGCCGATCTCTTCTTCGATCACGCCGAGCGCGGCGGGATCCCGCTGGTGGGCAAGCACGGCCAGATCGACTGCGTGAAGTGCCACGAAAACGCCAAGATGGTGAAGCCCGCCTCGGGCGGCCGCACCTGCTTCAGCTGCCACGCCAAAAACAGCCCCCACGGGAAGGCCTTCGCCAAGAGCAAGTGCCAGGACTGTCACTCCGTCGAAGAGGGCTGGCCCAAGTCACCCTTCGATCACGACACGACGGGCTTCCCGCTCAAGGGCGAGCACAAGACCAAGCAGTGCGGTCAATGCCATAAGGTGGCCAAGAAGAAGCCCAGCCCGGTGTGCCAGTCCTGTCACGGCGACCCGCACGGCAAGCGCTTCGATCAGAACGAGTGCAAGAACTGCCACGGCCTCGGCGGGTCGAAGAAGGTCCAGTTCGCGCATGAGAAGCGCACGGGCTTCGCGCTGACCGGCTCCCACGCCCAAACCACCTGCCGCAGCTGTCATCGCGGAAATACGCCCAAGATCTTCGAGAAGTTCGAGACCCCGGAGTGCATGTCCTGTCACCGCCATACCAACGCGCACAACGGTGAGTTCAAGGACAAAGGCTGTCTCAACTGTCACCTCGAGGGCGGAAACAAGGGCCTGAAGTTCAACCATCTGGTCGACGCGCGCTTCAAGACCACCGGTTTCCACGGGGAGATCGAGCAGGCCGGGAAGTGTCAGAAGTGCCACCCGAAGAACCAGTTTCGGACGGGCAAGCTCAACTGCGTCGATTGTCACAAGGACTCTCACAACGGAGAGCTGGGGCCCAAGTGCGAGGGCTGCCACCTCGACACGGTGCACTTCAAAGAGACGGTCATCGACCACGACACCCAGACCCAGTTCCCGCTGGTGGCGCGCCACAAACAGGCCGAGTGCAAGAAGTGCCATGAAGATCGGCACTACAAGAACGGCAAGCTGGCTTGCTTCGACTGCCACGAGAAGGATGACCCCCACGCGCTGCGCCTCGGGAAAGAGTGCGCCAAGTGCCATATCCCGGACAAAGGCGCGCCCAAGTTCAAGCACGAGGAGATGACGGCCTTCGAGCGGACCGGGAAGCACCTCGAGGCCCAGTGCCAGCTCTGCCACCGCCTCTCGATGCCGGGCGGGGTGCCGCCCAAGGTGGGCTGGGCCAGCACGTTGCCGCCCGAGCCACTCGATCGAAAGTTCCCCACGCCGGGCAAGGCCTGCAAGAACTGCCACTTCGATCCCCACGCTGGGAACAACGGCGAGGCCTGCGAGAGCTGCCACACGACCTCGAGCTTCAACGAGGCTTCGCGCGCGGTGCACGACACGGGGGCCTTCCGCCTCCAAGGCACGCACGACCTCATCCCCTGCGCGCGCTGCCATCAGCCGCGGCGCACGCTGGCCGGCCTGGGCAGCCAATGCGGACAGTGCCACCGCGCCGACGATGCCCACAACAACGCGCTCGGCGAGCAATGCGGAAACTGTCACAGCCAGCTGGGATGGTTGCCCGCTCGCTTCGATCACACCACGACCGGCTTCCCGCTCCGGGGCTCGCACCGCACCGCGCGCTGCGAGGACTGCCATACGATCGGACGCTACGTGGGCACGCCGACCGACTGCCGCGCCTGCCATCAGATGGAGACCGCGCGCGTCGCCGATCCGGTGCACAACGACGCGCTGAGCGACTGCGGTAACTGCCACAGCGAGATCGGCTTCTCACCGGCGCGGCGCTATCACCCCTGGTTCACGCTGTCGGGCGCGCACGCGGTCAATCGCTGCAGCTCCTGCCACTTGAACGGTCGCTACGCGGGGACCCCGAACCAGTGCGTGGAATGTCACCGCAGCTCGTACGTCGACCCGAGCAACCAGCCCAACCACATCCTGTCGGGCTACTCGGAGACCTGCGACGAGTGCCATACGACTGCGGCGTGGCAGCCGGCCCGGCGGCCCTGAACTGCCGACGAGGGAGCTCAGCGCGGGGCGCTCTTACAGCCACACGTCGGCCGGGGCGGACCGAAGTCACGGTGGAGGACGTTCCCCACGCTCAGGTCGGGAGCATTGCGGTAGGGCGGCTCGCAGGCGTCGTAGAGGTAGGTGGTGCCAGCGCCCGCGACGTCCTCCAAGGTGAGCTGCGTTTGGCGGCAGCCGATCCCCCGGGTGCAATACTGCTGGCAGGTCATCCCAGCGGGTGGGACCGAGGAAACTTGCGTGTAGCAGTCGCAGGCAAAGCGGGTGATGCGAAGGTCGTACTCTTCCGTGGCCGGCGCCACCGCGCTGCACGGCTGATGGAGCGGCAGGAGGACGCCGTAGAAGTCGGCGTATTGGCACGCCCCGAGCCCGCAGGCGTCATCGCAAGACTGCTGACCCAGCTGCGGTACCGGATGCGCCCAGCAGTCCGGAAAGACGCAGGAGTAGCCCGCGCCAAGGGGTGCACAGGAGAGCGCGCAACTTCCGCATTGGGCCCCCGCGGTGAGGCTGGCGCAAGCGCTCGTGCCGCAGATGCCCTGGCCGCTGGGGCACCGCAGCGTCACGCTCACCTGCGCAGAGCCCTCACCGCCGGCGCGATCATAAAACCGCGCGCGCAAGCTCAGCGGTCCAACCTCGTCGATTTGAACCGTGGTCGAGACCAGCAGATCCGCGGGAGTTCCGCTCCAGCGCCAACTCCCGGGACGGACGGCGGTGAAGACGCCCAGCGTGTGTCCGAGCAGATCTTCTAGCACCCCGCTCTGAATATCCCCGGCGCCGTCCGGGTCAGCGACCTCGGCCGTCACGATGAGCTGCGCGCTGGGGGCCAGCTCCATCGGGCTCGCCAAGAGCGAGATCACCGACGGAGGCGTCGGGGGAGGAATTACGCAGGTCAGGCCGTCGGGCACGTACTGGGGGTCGCACAAGCACAGCGCTTGGCCCCCAGTCACCGCACAACGACCGTGCCCAGAGCAGCTTACCCCAGCGCAGGGATCGGGCGTGGCGTCGGGGGCCGCAGCGGAGCCGTCGCTCGGGGCAGCCGTGTCGGCAAGCCCAGCGTCGCTTCCCAAGTCCGCGCGAGCTGCGTCGGAGGCAGCGCCGGAGTCCATCCCAGCCGCGTCGAAGGTGTCCCCGTCGGCGAAGCCGGCGTCGGCTGGTTGCGGGTCGGCGTCGCGCGTCGCCGTGGACGCGTCTCTTTGCTGGCCCCCGCCGGTGACCTGGGGAATGCGCCGCCCTCCTTCACACCCGCCGAAGAGGATTGCCGTCAACAAGCAGAGGAACGTGCGGACCGACATGGAGGGACAGAAAAGCATCGCCCATGCCGACGACCGAGGAATGAGGATTACGGGCCTGCCGAAGGCGCCGGACACCAGGCGCGGCTTCGGGGCTACGGCGCAAACCTGACTATCGCCGACGGCTCAGGACGCGCCGTGGTGCGTCTTCAGGTGGTGATACTCCTTGGCCGCCGCCAACAAGATCTGCGTGGTGGAGTGCACCCAGCCGGAGGCGTTCTTCTCCCAGCTGTCCGCGCCGGCTGGCAGCTCCTTCTTCAGGAACGCCGCCTCCAGCTGATCCACGGGGATCTTGAGCGACCCGTCGGCCTGCTTCACGCCGGGGGCGTTCTCGAAGAAGGCGCCGACGAGGCCCCACTCCCCGGAGGAGGCGATCAGGGTGTTCTCGCCGGTGAACTTGGTCAGCTTCTGGAGGAACTCCACCTCGGCCGGGCCACCGAGCGTCGGGGCCTTGGTGAAGCGTTCTTTGGCCTCTTCGAACAGGGCCGGGCCGGCAGCGGTGAAGGCCTTGGCGAAGTCGATCCCGAGCAGCGTGAAGACCTTCGCGCCCCACACCTTCACGTTCGGATCGTCGCGCTCCTCGAACATCCGCGTGCCGATCGCCTTGCCGAGGCCGGCCGTTCCGATCGTCCCATCGGCGTCGGCGAAGGTCTTGAGCCGCGCGAAGTTCTCGGGCCTCAGGTGGCCGGTCCCGATCTCGGTGGGATCGTCGCCGTGGAGGATCTTCTGGCGTCCGGGTCCCGAACCCTGAGAGCCGAGGAGGTGCAAGCTCATGAAGCCCTGCGGGCAGTCCTGATCGAGCTTGCCCGAGGCGCCGAGCATCTTGGAGTGGTTGCCTTCGGCGAAGACGCGCAGCACTGCCTCGCCGAGGCTGCCCGCGCCGGCCGACGCGATCACGTCCTCGACCTTGACCAGCGGGTTGTCTTTGCTGCCGTAGATCGGCAGATCGGTCGCGGCCTTGGAGCCCATGAAGGGGCACACCGCCATCTTGGTCGCGATCCCGAGACGCTCGGTCTTGCCCAGCTCGAGGGGCTTGTCGAGCTGGAGCGGCAGCGCGGCCGCCGAGGGATGAAACGGCGTCGGGACAGTATCTGTCGCCACTTTGGAGGCGAAGGCCGCGATCTCAGCCTTGCTCGTCGGTAGGCTGGCACGCTGCTGGAGCGCGAAGGCCGCGGCCTCCATCGCCTCGCCGAGCAGGCGGTTGTACTCGACGTGCAGGTCTCCCGCGACGGGTCCGGGGCTCGTGTCCCCATGGTCCTGTTTGACTTTGTGGAGGACGGCCTCTCCGACGGCGCGCTGGAGATCAGCCGGAAGCTGGGTGGTGTTGAGGTGAAGGCTCATGCGGCAGAACGTCGCAAGTGCCATGCCGACGACAACGGGTCGGCCTTTGGCGACGCAGCCTTACAGTTGTTGGAGGGGCCCGACAGGGAAGCGCTGGGATCATACACTGGCCGAAGTCAGCTGGGCGTCAGGCTGGCTGATCGGGACCGGTACCGGACCGGCCGCGACCGCGACCGCGAAGACAGCCCCTAGAAAACTAGAGCACCGTACCGCTAGTCGGACCGTAGCGAGGGAGAAGAGGCCTAAATTCATGGGCCAAACGTGACGCGAGCACCGGAGGCGTACTCGATGTACTCCGAGGAGCGGAGCGGCAGGTTTGGCCCAGGAATGACGGCATCT
>Ga0154020_10002376_pt1 | contig 22948 bp, 17 predicted proteins | sample Klosneuvirus_201_FD_109709 | JGI IMG/M metagenome (GOLD analysis project Ga0154020, IMG submission 109709) | Active sludge microbial communities from wastewater, Klosterneuburg, Austria - Klosneuvirus_20160825_MG | ecosystem: Engineered > WWTP > Aerobic digester > Activated sludge | place...
CGCAAGTACCTATACGCTTGCCACATGCAACTGCTGGCGAATGCCAAGGAAGGCCACGTCCTTTTCCATCATGAACGCGGACACGCTCGTTTTACAGCACCCGATCGTGTGCGTATCCAACGGTCGGGCTTCGATGTGGAAGTATCCGCCGATCATATTGTGGTGGCCACAGGTAGCAGACCCCGCAGCGTGCCGGACATAGCAGTTGATGAGCAACACATCTTTACCAGTGATGGCATCTTCGGTATCGAGGAACTCCCAAGTAGCATCGTGATCATCGGTGCCGGGGTGATCGGCTGCGAATTCGCAACGATCTTCTGCAACCTCGGTGCTACACGCGTTCACCTGATAGACCGGGCGGACAGGATCCTGCCCTTCGAAGATGCCGACATATCAGAACTCGTCGCCAAGAACCTCGAACGAAAAGGCGTTATCGTGCATCGATCGGCAAAGCTTGATCACATCGAAGTGATCGACAACGAGGTGGAATACACCATCTCCTATCCGGACGGAAGGATCGAGATCGTTCGCGTTGAAAAAGCACTGCTATCTGTGGGCCGTACTCCAAATGTGGAGAACCTTGGACTTGATCAAGCATTGGTGGCAACGGACCCGAAGTCCGGTGCAATTATCGCCAACGGCACGCGCACTTCCCAGCCGGGGATCCACGTGGTGGGCGATGCCACTGCCACCAACATGCTGGTGAACCTGGGTGAAATGGAAGGTCGGCACGCCGTGGAACGTATCTGGGCCGATAAGGAGGAAGAGCTGAGCTACGATAACGTGAGCACGATCATGTTCCTGGACCCCGAAGTGGCCGGTGTCGGACTCAACGAGCAGGAATGCCGCAAAAGGAACATCCCCTATCGTGTAGCACGCATCGACTATTCATGCCTTGCACGGGCCATTGCCATGCGCCGTACAAAGGGGTTCTTCAAGGTGATCGTTACCAACGACGACGATATGAAAGTACTTGGGATGCGTGCTGTGGGTGAGCATGCCTCCAGCGCGATCGAAGCCGTTGCGTTGATGATGCGTTTGGGTACGCCCATCCGTGAACTTGCCGATCTCGTACATCCACACCCAAGCATTACTGAAGGCGTGCAGGAATGCGCACGCATGTTGCTTGGGCACAGCATCTTCAAACCAAGCATATTCGCGGACCGCATGCAGTGTTACACGTGGATCCCGGAAGTGGCGAAATTGGTCGCGGCTTAATTCTGGGACCAGAAGACATTAAGGCTCCCCCGGATCTTGGAACGCCGGGTTGTTCACGAAATCCATGTCCGTGAGCGTACCGAGAAATGCACGCAGTTGCTGCTTCTTCTCAGGTGTCAATTGCAAGCCACCCACCGTGTATTTCATGAACGGGTCCACCGTCGTTGACGGATGGCCTCCGGAGTTGTAGTGCTCGATCACTTCTTCCAAGGTCTCGAACCGGCCGTCGTGCATGTAAGGTGCGGTCAATTCAATGTTGTGCAATGTGGGTGTCTTGAATCTGCCCATGTCCTCCGGGTTACCCGTAACTCCGCCTGCACCCAGATCGGTGAACACTGAGTCCAACCCGTTGTTGTGCAGTTGGCCGTCGGTGAACCGGCTACCTGCTTCGGTATGGCAATGAAAACAATCTGTTCCTCCCTGACCCCCTGGCCCAAATCCTCCTTCGATCCTCGTCAACTCGAGCCCTTGCTGCTCTTCTATCGTTAATAAAGCAAGGCCGCGTTGGAACCGATCGAACTTGGAGTTGCCACTGATCATGGTGCGCACGAATTGCGCGATCGCTTTGGCTACAAGCACGGAGTCTACCGTACTTGTTCCGAACGCAACTTGGAACTTTGGTGGATATGCAGGGTCGGCTTGGATCTTTGCAACAGCGTTCGGCCAGGTCTCGTGCATTTCGATAGGGTTGATCACCGGTTGAAGGATCTGGTCCTCTAACGTAAGTGAGCGTCCATCCCAGAAATAACGTGTATCCCATGCGAGATTGATCAGTGCCATGGCATTACGATTGCCTTCGATACCGTCGATCCCAGTACTGAACCGAGTATGCTGGTCGGTAAAAGCCACTTCCGGCGCATGGCATGATGCGCAGGATTGGGTGTTGTTGCCCGACAAACGCTCATCATAGAACAAGTACCTACCAAGTTCCAGACCTTCAACGGTGAACGGATTGTCCGCCGGGATGGGCATTTGCGGAAAATTGGAAGGGATCTCTACCGTGAGTGGAGTTGCCGTTTGACCAACAGGCCCAACAGGACCCACCACTTCCTCGGTTCCATGGCGGCAACCCATCATGCTAATAACGGTCGTGGCTATCACGAAATAAAGGATCCGTTTCATGGCACTTGGTCTATGCTCCGTTCGTCCGTTAGGCTGTTCAGGAAGGCGATCAGATCCGCCTTTTCCTCCGCTGTGATAGCAAAGCTCGACATTTCTGCACTTTTATTCGGATGTGCTAGACCGCCGCTGGCGAAATGATCGATCACTTGGCTCAAGCTCGTCATGGCACCATCGTGCATATACGGTGCAGTAAGTGCTATGTTGCGCAAGGTGGGCACCTTGAACTTCCCGTAGTCCATCGGGTCCAAGGTGATCCGACCCCGACCCGGATCCACGTACTCCAAGTACTGACCGATGTTCTGCAACGAATGATCACTCAGGTCGAATCCGTTATGGCAAGCTGTACAGTTCAATTCCGCACTATTGAATAGCGCCATCCCGTTCTGTTCCTGAGTAGTAAGTGCGGTTTGTTCACCCCGGTAAACGAACCGATCATATCGCGACCACCCACTGATCAACGTGCGCTCGTAGGTGGCAATGGCACGCGTTAGAACGAAAGGATCCAACTCCCTTCCGTAGACCAATAAGCTCATCGCCCGGTACGTGCTGTCAGTATTCACAGCTGCTGCTGCTAATGTGATGTCGTGGTCCATCTCCACGGGGTCCAATACTGGCGCGATCACCTGCCGTTCCAGATCGGGTAGGCCGCCATCGCGGAAGAAATACGGATGGTAAGCCACATTGGCCAAAGTTGGTGCGTTACGCATACCGAGCTGCCCTTCAATACCCCGGCTCAAGGCCACCGTATCGCTGAATGCACGGTCCGGGAAATGACAAGAGCCGCAAGAGATGGTACCGTTGCGGGAAAGACGGGGATCGAAGAAGAGCGCTTTTCCCAGCTTCACCGCACTCTGTGTCATGGGCGCATTGTCAGGCACTTGCACCATGGGCGCACCGGGCGGGAGCACAAGTTGGAACGGGGCATCCAATGGTGGGGCAACCAGTGAAGGATCCCTGCGGCAGCCGAGCAACAGGCCTACTAAAAGCACAACGAAGAAGATGCTATGCGCCGGATGCTTCACTCCACGCTGAGGCTACGAATAATATTGTCGGTGAGCTCGATGGACAGAGGTCCATTGTCCCCGTGCGATTGGTTCTCTATTGCGAGGTCGAGGGTGTCCGTGGATGAATGGAAGAACTCATCCACGGCCATGCCCATGTTCAGTGTAGTGGTTTGTCCTACGGAAGTTGTGATCACATTGCTGAATGTAAACGCGAATTCACGATACTGAGCGTTAAGTCCCGTATGCATGGAGAAAAGATCGGTTGGAGCAGCGCTTCCATCAGGATCCGTATCAAATCGGCCATCGAACATAACGAACCGATAGGCGCCCCAAGACCAATACGTACCATGCTCCAAACTGAGCGGATGGCCCGGACCATACACGATCGGATTCGCGTTGTTCAAATCCCTTGGAACACCAAGCCCCATTGCGAATCCGGTCCACGTACCTGCGCCCACAACACATTCCACGGACAATTGTCCATTGGCCACATCGAACAAGGCAACGTCCTTCACCACCACCGTATCACTTCCGGCGATCAGCCGTATGTTCCCGAAGTAGAATTTCAACATTTCAACTTTCACGCGGTAATTGCTCACGTTGTGATACACCGTGTTCAATGCGAAGGGTGCACCATCCCATGTGGGTTGGACCTGAATGCGTAAGGTGCCCGTAGTGCTTACCGGCGGGGTTGGAGTTGGATCCGGCTCAACAGGATCGGGTTTACAACCCGGCATGGCCAACAGCCCCGATGCAAGCGCCAAAAGAAAGATCGAACGGCTGAAGTTCATGCGCATTTGAGATCGTGTTGATGCGTACAGAACGTTCTGTACCCCACAAAGTTACGGGATCGACCAAGGGTTCGGATGATGTTGGTCACATTCGGTGTGCTTAACATGGAAACCTACCGACACAGTTCAATGGAACATGCGCTCCCTTTGATCCAGGACCCGAACAGGATGGCATCGCGACATTCATCCGCAGCAATAACTTGCAACCATGTTCGAGGTGCTCCACAGTTCCGCAGGTGCAGGCAAAACACATGCCTTGGTGAAGCACTACTTGGGCCATTGTCTTAAAGGCGATGATCACGCTGCCTACCTGCACGTATTGGCGTTGACCTTCACGAACAAAGCCGCCGCCGAAATGAAAGAACGGGTGATCGGCTATCTGGAGAAATTAGCAAAAGGAGAGTTCCATGAGGGGCCAATGCGGGACCTTCTGGAGCATTTGCAGCTGCAGTCAGGTGTTGACGAAGCGACCCTCGTGATCCGGTCCAATGCGGTGCTCGGACACATGCTCCACAACTGGAGCGAGGTGGCGATCAGTACCATTGATGCATTCACCCGGAAGGTGGTGAGACCCTTCGCCCGTGACCTGCGATTGGATGCCGACCTGCAAATGACCACCGAGCAGGATCACTACCGCAGCCGTGCAGTGGAAGCCTTGATCGAGGAGGCCGGGAATGATGCGCGTATAACCGAACTGCTTACCCAAGCGTGCATGCAATTGCTGCACGAAGAGCGATCGTGGGACCCGGTGAAACCGTTGCTCGAGCTCAGTAACGAACTGCAAAAGGAGAGCGCGATCGGACCACTGGAAAAGCTTCGGTCCAGCAACAGTGCGGACATCATTGCATTGCGGGATCGCCTCAACAAGGAAACAGCCGCGTTCCGAAATACCGTGCATGCGATCGGTAAAAAGGCGTTGGACCTGTTCGCACAGCACGGCCTCGGAGACAACGAAGTGGCGTATGGAAAAGGAGGGATCCTCTCCTACTTCCGCAAGCTCGTCCAGTTCACGGATGACTGGACCCCTCCCGGGCCGAATGCACTAAAGCCGATGGAGACCGGCAAATGGAATTCCGGAAAGGCCTCGGCAAGTGCCATCGCCGCATTGGACAGCATCGCGAACGACTTGACCACATTGTTCCAAGAAGCAGAGCAGCTGCGCATTGATCAACATAGCGACTACTTGCTACAACGCGCCGTGGCCCGCGAACTCTTGGCGGCTTTCGCGCTGCACGAATTGGACGCGAAATTGGAAGCCCTGAAGCGCGAAGATGCCGTTGCGTTCTTTAGTGATCTTACCCGTCGTGTGGCCGAAGTGGTAAAACACGAACCCGTGCCCTTCATTTACGAACGGCTCGGCGAGAAGTACCGCCACTTCCTGATCGATGAATTCCAGGACACCTCCTTGTTACAGTGGAACGCGCTGTTGCCCTTGATCGAGAATGCTTTGGATTCCGGTGGAAGTGCATTGCTCGTGGGTGATGCGAAACAAGCGATCTACCGCTGGCGAAATGGGGAAGTAAGGCTCTTCGTGGAATTGCCAAAAGTGTTCGGTCGTACAGATGATCCCGTGGAGATCTTGCGTGAAGCAACCTTGGAACGCAACTTCAAGAACGGTGAACCCCTCGCGCACAACAGGCGATCCGCGCAACGCATCATCAACTTCAACAACGCATTGTTCGGCGCGTTGGCAACGCAGCTTCCCGAAGACCTTCAGAAAGTCTTCAATGAACATGATCAACGCACAGCGCACACGGAACAAGGGATCGTGCGTATGGACCGCGCAGCACCTGGCGTTCGTGGTGAGGAGGCCACGCAGGAAATGCTCGATCACACGCTGGCCTATTTGGATCAAGCGCTTCGCGATGGATTCGCACCGGGCGACATCGCAATTCTCGTTCGAGGCAAGCGCGTGGGGCGTGTAGTAGCAGAGCACCTCATGGAACATGGACATGCTGTTGTTTCGCCCGATGGACTTCAGCTCGCTGCCGACCCGGCGATCCAATTGCTTATGGACCTTTTGCGCTTCATCCATACAGGGGAAAAAGCAACCGCTGCCTCGGTGCTGCAATGGCAAGCGTTGTTGAATGGTTCGCGATCCAAGGATGGGGAAGGGAATACACTTCCGCTGTTCCCGGCAAGTGATGTGTTGCCCGACCCCCTAGCTCTGCTGCGCATTTGGCTGAAAGATCATGGCAAACCCGCGTTGCGTACCACCGTAGCAGCATTGGTAGTGGAACTGGCACGAGCGAACGACTTGGATCCCGCGACGGACAGTGCCGTGCTCACACTCTTGGATGAAGTGCATTCTTGGACCACGAACCATGCGCAGGACATCGGCGGCTTCTTGGAACATTGGGAGCGCAAAGGCGGCGAACGGAATGCTGGTGCCAGTGGCTCGGCAACGGCCGTGCGGATCATGACCGTACACAAATCGAAGGGCCTGCAATTCCCGGTGGTGATCGTGCCCGACACGCGTATGACAGGCGGTAAGAACCATGGCGAATTGTTCTGGGTGGATCCTGGCACCGCAATACCTGAACTGGATGTAGCCCTTGTACGAGACAACAAAACGCTGCGCAGTGCCGGAGTACCTGAACTCGTTACCGAAGAAGGCTTGCGCATTTTGGACGAAATGAACCTTTTGTATGTTGCGTTCACTCGGCCGGAGCAGCGGCTCTATGCCTACGTCCCGGATTCCAATGACCCCGTGAACAAGGCGTTGATCGAATTCATCGATACCTCACCCCACTTGGTTTCTGATAGGGGATCCGCAGAAAAGCCACGTAGGACCACCCTTGCGGCGCCGAGCGAACCGCTGATCAACGTGACCTCCGGCGGGGATCTACCAATTCTTACGATCCGCTTCGAAGCTCCTGATGAATGGGATCCCGAAGCACCGGAAACGCACAGTGCCTTTGGTACGGCCGTGCATGCTGTTCTTGCCGCATCGCGCACCATGGACGATCTTCCGATGGCGATCACAAGATCCGTGGCTGCCGGTGATCTGACCTCCGCTCAAGCCGAACTATTGCTGCGAACACTCGGACCACGGATCCAAGCGAATGACCTTGCACCTTGGTTCGCACCACTCGCCGATGTTCGCTCTGAAGCCGCATTGATCACTGCCGATGGCAACAGCATTCGACCCGATCGCATGTTGATCGAAGGCGATCGGATCCGCGTTTTGGAGATCAAGACCGGAAACCCTTCCGACGATCACACTGATCAATTGCGCGGCTACTTCGAACTGCTGCGCGAACTCGGCCATGTCCATGTTGATGGTGCGATCTGGTACACGGCGACCGGCGCCTTTATACCCTTGCAATGAACGAGATCCACTGGAGCATCAAGACGTTTGACGAACTCACGAACAAGGAGTTATACGACCTCTTGAAATTGCGTGTGGACGTTTTCGTTGTGGAGCAAGCCTGCGCATATCCCGAAATAGATGGTGCCGACCCGACGGCGATCCACGTGCTGGCGCAAAATGTGGAGAATGAATTGATAGCTTATGGAAGGATCCTTCCACCGGATGAGCATGGTCTGCCCCATGTGGGCCGGATCGTGGTGCACAATGATCGGCGCAACCAGAGCCTCGCAAGTGAATTGATGCAGCGCGCCCTCGAGATCCTACTTCAACAATACGGTACGCGCAGATCGGCGTTGGCCGCTCAATCACACCTCGAAAAATTCTACGCACGTTTCGGGTATGTGCGTGTTGGCCCTGACTATATGTGGGATGGCATCATGCACGTGGACATGGAGCGAGGCGAGTAAGGGTTGATGCAGTGATCAGCCAACCCGGTCACCGCAACAACGTCACAGAACCTTTGTACTCCTTGCGATAAGCGCCATGTTCGGCGATACGCACTTGATAGCCATACACGCCTTGTGGTAGTCCATCTCCGGACCATTCAGCCTTGGGATCCGTGCTTCGGAAGCGCTCGATGCCCCAACGATCGGTGATGATGATCTCGTACAACCTGGCACCTTTCACCAACGGTGCAAACGTGTCGTTCAGGCCATCACCATCCGGAGTGAAGGCATTGGGAGCGTAGAACAAATGGTCGGTCACAAAGACCGTGTGTGAGATCGTATCCGTACAATTCTCGCCGCTGGTGACGGTGAGCATCACATTGAACCGACCGGCATCATCGAACATGTAGTCGAAGGACGGTGTTGTCAAGGTCCGCCCTTCAATTTGGTAACTCCACTCCTGCGCCAATTGCGAGTGGTCCACCACTTCTACGCGCGGATCCAACAGACTTACCGTTGCAGGCTCTATGGCGAAATCTGCAACCGGTATAGGGAACACTTCCACCCAATTGGGCAACGTGATCATAGCTTGGTCGATGCAGCCATCCACGGTCCAGGTGTTCAAAGTTACATCGTACAACCCGGGACCAACATAGAGGTGTTCCAATTCCGGCTCACTGGCGGTTTCGCCATCACCAAAGTCCCATGCAAATTGGACGGGGGTCCACGCTTCGGCCGTTCCGTTGAACAAGAACATTGTTCCTTCACAACCCGCCCGATCTGTTACCAGGTCCATGACGATACGTGGATAAACCACCACAGAATCAGCATACGTCGCCGTACACCCATGATCCTCTAATGTGAGCACCACTGGATGCCCGCCCAATTCAGAGAATCCTGCTGAAATGGCCACTCCATTTGCCTGTTCCGGCGAACCCGCCGTGCCAAGATCCCAACTCACCACCGTGGTCGTGGTCAAGTTGCCCTCTGCAACAAATTCGGCCGGTTGGTCCGGACAGCGGATCGGCGGACGTGTGAAGTAAGGGTCCAACGGCAAATAGACATTGAATATGGAGACGGTCGTATCAGCACAGGGCCAGCCGGGGTTCGCGATCAAGGTGATGTTGTAGCTGCCGGTATCCGCGTATGTCCAGGTCGGGAATTCAAGGTTCGATGTGTCGGACAATATGCCCTGCACGCCGAAATCCCAGTGGTAGAATTGACCATTCACACTTTCGTTGATGGGCTCCACCGTCTTCCCGGAACATAACTGTTCAACAGACTGCCCTTGAACGTTGGCGATGATCGTGATGTCGCACAGCACCACATCGAAGCGAAGGTCGCGTATGCTGGCGCTCAGCAATACACCGTTGCGGTATTCACGCACACGAACACCTACGGCGAACGAACCCAACAGTGTGGGATGAACGGTCAATTCCCCGGTAATGGGATCGACGGCCATGGGCGGAGCGCCGTCCATGGGGTTGCTGCCGGAATACCCGGCGGCCCATACGATCGGAAAATACGGCGGTGGTGGTGCATAGGGTGCCGGATCAATATCATCGGCACCTTGGAATGGGGTGAAGAGGTCATAGACCAACGAATCCCCATCCGGGTCCGTGGCAGAGTGATCGAAGATCATATCCTCGCCCATGCACATGGCGATGGGCGGGTAATCGTTGAAGCGTGGGCTGCTGTTCGCTCCGATGCCGGATGGCGGGATCTGGACCGTACACGTAAGCCCTTGCAAAAGCCCGGTGGGCAAATTCGCGATCGTGGGGGTGCGGCAACAGCGCTGGTAGCTGATCACATAGCCTGTGGTGTTCGGAGGTAGGTCAACGATGGTGATGTATTCCGTCCACGTGGCACAAATGGAAGGCGGCGCACCCAAGCAGGGATTGTTCAACTCCACGGGTACGGTCTGCTCACCGGTGAAGGGAACGTCGATGGTGAATTGTTGCGCACCGTTGCCATCGAAGACCACAAGCTTCGCAGCCGGATCAAAGGCCGTGCCGTTCGTGTTGCCCGGCCCACAATCCCGATATAATTTCAAGGTGATCCGATACTGATCACCACCCAGCTTGTCGTAGTACATCTCGCCGCCCAGCACGTGCGTGGCCCATGCACCGGTACTTACCAGCAGGCCAAGGATCAGGTTCAAGAGGCGACGATACATCATGGTCCTAGTAAAAAGCGAAAGTCTTCGGTCCGTTTCCAAATTTCAGGGCTTTCATCGCAACAAGGTCAAGTGGCCGGTGAAGGCTCGTCCATCATTCAACAACAACTCGTAGAAGTAGGTTCCGTCGGGGACACCGATCGCAGCCCACTGGTTCCGGTAGTTCTCTGCTTCGAAGACCGGCATACCCCACCGGTTGAAGATCTTCAGTTGGTTCTTGTGCTGTGCGATGTTAGCGATGTCGAAGTGTTCGTTACTACCATCACCATTGGGCGAGAACACATTTGGGATCTCGATGGGAACCTCCAAGATCTCGTAGGGCAACGAAAAGCTTGCACTACATCCCTCTTCAGTGGTAACCGTAAGCATCACCTGGTAGGTCCCGGGGATCGCCAAGTTCCATGTCTGGTCCTGTCCAGTGCCGAACACACTTCCATTCGCACTCCAGCTCCAGCCTGCAAGCACGCCGCCATTACCATTGGAGCCATCAGCGAATAGGATCGTTGTTCCATAACTCTGGGGAGAAGGCGGAGACACCGTGAAGAACGCCGTAGGGTCCGCATACATGGTGGCTTGCCCAACGAACGTTCCCGTGCAACCATTCTCCGTGATGGAGAGCGAAACCGGATGGACTCCCGTGGTGGTGTATTGCACATCCACGGTCTCGCTGCTAGCGGTTGGTGGTGAAGCATCATTGCCCAATTGCCAGAGATATGTGGAGTTGGGGCCACCTCCTTCGGCCACCAGTTGGGTAGTCAGGTCGCCACATCCGGTGGGTTCCACGAAGTACGGGATCGGATCCAAGTAGACCTGCACAACGGCATCCGTAGTATCCACGCACGGATAACCGGGGTTGACCACTAAGGTAACCGTGTAGGTGCCCGGTTCGGAATAAGTCCAAGTCGGCGATTCCATGCTGGATGTATCGGCCGTGGTCCCTTCCTCACCGAAATCCCAAAGCCAGAAATGGCCATTGGGACTTGCATTGTTGAACGGAATGCTAAGGCCTGTGCAGAATTGCGATTGCGGCTCGATCAATGCAGTTACTGTGGTTTGACAAGGCACCACATCGAATCTGAAATCACGGCGTGTTTCGGAGATCAACATACCGTTCCTGTATTCCTTCACCAACACCCCGAAGGTGTAGCTGGCGGCGAGCGTGGGCAGTGCTGTGATCAAACCCGTTTGTGCATCGATCGCTATGGCCGGGTCCGAATCCAAGGGATAGTCGGCTGAATATCCCGCTGCCCAAGGGACTTCGGTATACGGTGGTGCAACAGGGGTAGGACTGGCATCGGCTGGTGAGCCGCCATTGTACGGGGTGCAAAGGCTATACACCAACGAGTCGCCATCCGCATCCGTTGCGGAGTGGTCGAACGTGAATTCTTGCCCTAGGCATAGCGCGATCGGTGGGTATTCGTTGAACCGTGCAGAGCTGTTCTCCGCATTCGGCGTACCCGGCACCTGCACAGTGCACGTGATCCCAAGGTCCTGGGCGTTAGGGATGTTGATGATGGTCGGCGAACGGCAGCACCGTTGATAGGTGATCACATAGCCTTCCGGAGTTGGCGGCAACGTCAACGTGACCCGATAGACCGCCACTTCGACACATACGGTAGGTGGAGCGGTCAAACAGGGATCATCCAATGACACCGGTATGGAAGTGGACCCTGGGAAGGAAACTGACTCCAAAAGGTATTGTGTGGTCACGCCGCCTGCAAAAACACCGATCGGTGCCAACGCATCATACTGTGTGTTGTTCGAATTGCCCGGACCACAGTCGCGATAGAGCTCCAGAAAGACCTCGTACTGGTCATTCCCCAAGTAATCGTAGTAAAGCACACCACCAATGATATGCGTTGCTCGTACTTGGGTTGTTAAAAGAGCGAGTAAAAGGGTGAAGAGGATGGATCGCATGCGCATAGGACCAATGGATGGACCGGTTGGTTGCCCGAGTTTGATGGAACAAGATAGATCATGGAACTGGATCGGCGAGTTCAACTTCCGACAGCGTAGTAGCCATTGCCAATTACTGAATGCCTTGGCCTTCCACCTAGGCCAGCTGCACTTCGGCCAACTCCCACTCTTCGATGGTTGCGCTGCCATAAATCCCTTCCCCACCTTGGATCATCTCTGCGATCCGCAAACGCTCTGGATACTGCGTGGCCACCACCAAATGGCGCAACCATCTGGAGCCCACCCGCTGCAACTCTGTGAACCGGTCGATGCTTTCAATACGGTACAAGTGAGCACCACCCCGGAGTTTGCGGTAGATGGGAAAGGATGGATCCATGGATCAGGTCGTTGGATGCTGCCAAAGTAAGTAAGGGTACCTCGAAGAGGAACAACCCATTATTCCGGAATTAACTTCCCGCCCCATGCAACCCTTTCTCGAACGCCTCGCTGAACTCTTGTTGGAACATCACAGGAACGAACTGGATCGTATAGCCGTGGTGTTGCCCGGAAAACGCGCTGGCCTGCACTTGCGGAAATACCTTGCCCAATGCAGTGGCACCGCCCTCTGGAGCCCTGAGGTGCTGGATATGGGAAGCTTTCTTCAACGGACTGCCAGTTTGGATCCGGCCGACCCTACATTGGTCCAAGGTGGTTCTTTGGAGCTGCTTTTCCTTCTGTATGAAGCCTACCAAGAGATCACCGACACTGCGGAACCCTTCGCGGAATTTATGGAATGGGGTCCCACAACCTTGCGCGATACAAGCGAGGTGGACTCCCACTTGTTGGACCATACCGCCCTCTATAGGGACCTTACCGAATACCACGAACTGGAGGAATGGAGCTTCCGATTAGGGGAGCTGAGCCCGGGCCAACAAAGGCTGAATAAGCAGTGGCGAAGCACAGGTCCGCTGCATGCGGCTCTCCAAGAATTGATGAGGAAGCGCGGTGTTGCTACTTCCGGACATATTGCACGCCGAGCAGCGGAATTCCTGGGAACCGACCGTGTGGAGCTTCCATGGAAAAAGGTCTGGTTCGCTGGCCTTAACGCCCTGGACCCCGCATCCACCAAAGTGATCCGAGCACTATTGGACCGGGACCTTGCACATGTAGCCTGGGATTCCGATGAGCACTACCTCGCCGATGTGCGCCAAGAAGCCGGTCGCTACTTGCGACGATCCATCAAGGACCTGGGGCCGGGGTTGGTGCCCCCACAGAACGGGATATTGAAACAGCGTCGGACCGTTCGTAACGTGGCGGTCCCCAACGCATACGCTCAAACAACCTACGTTGCGCAGCGTCTGGCCGCCTTAACGATCGAAGAGCGCGCGGCTACCGCCGTCGTGCTTGCCCAAGAAGACCTCCTGCTCCCTCTCCTGCAACAGATGCCTGAGGATATCGGCCCATTGAACGTGACCATGGGGGTCCCTTTGAATAGCCTCCCGGTGCATGGACTTACTGAAGCATTCCTCGCGCTTCACGCAGCACAGCGCGACGATGGGTCCATGATGCTGGTGGACCTCGAACGTTTGTGGGGCCATCCTTTTCTGCACGAAGGTTCGAGTACGACCCGTTCATTCCAAGAGTTACGTACGCTTGGCACTGTGCGTGTGGACCTACAAAATGTGCTAGCGATCGCTACCGCGAATAGATCAGCGCACGTAGTGGAAATGTCCAGGTGCTTGGATCCGATCAGCCAAGCAACGGACCTGTTGCCCGGTCGATACAATGCCTTGTTCAATTGGGCCAAGAAAAATGCGCCAAAAGACCGATCGATCCAAGAGCAGCTATTCCAAATGGCCCGGTTGCAGCAGCGGCTGGACCATGCCTTGCAACGCTCTGGGCTTCCCTCATTGGACCTGCGCACCTACGCTTCCATCCGACAGAAACTGTTGCGCGAAGAGAGCATTACCTTCCTTGGCGAACCATTGCGCGGACTCCAGCTGATGGGCGTATTGGAAACCCGTGCATTGGACCATGAACGCCTGATCATGCTAAGCATGAATGAAGGCGTGTTCCCAAAAAGCACGGCAACGCAAAGTTGGATCCCTTTTCCATTGCGCAAACACTACAAGTTGCCTTTGTCGAGTGATGCCGAAGCAATTTCCGCGTATCACTTCAACCGTGCCCTGCAAAAGGCACGTACCGTGGAACTGGTGCATAGTAACGGTGAAGATGCAGAAGCGGAACCTTCGCGATTCTTAGCCCAGTGGAAACATGAGGTCGTGAGAAATGGTGTTCAGCGTTCGGATGAAGTAGGTGGAACATCGTGGACCGAACATGTGGTCTCCGCACCCGCCAAGGTCCGAGTGGAAAGGCCTTTGATCGTGCAGAAGGATGCCGCAGTAATGCAACGCTTGCGCTCACTCTGTGACAAGGGGTTCTCCCCTTCCGCCTTGGGAACATGGCTGGCCTGCCCTCTTGATTTCTACTTTAAGTATGGTCTGGGTATTCGCGAAACAGATGTCGCCGATGGCACTTTGGGCAGCGATGTACTGGGTGATGCCGTACACCATGTTCTACAGACGTTGTTCACGCCTTTTCTGGGAAAGGAGTTGACCCCAGAGGATGTTTCAGGTATGATCCCCATGGTTGATCAGGTACTCACTGACCGCCTTGCCGAGCAATTCCCGAGGGACACGCTATCCCATGGTCATTTCAGGCTAAGGCGTGAAATGGCCGGACACGCCTTGCGCTCCTATCTGGGGGCTGAACAAGACCGTTGTAAGACCGAACGAACCGAGTTGGTTGCAGTGGAATTGGAAGTAAAAGGCACCCTGCCCAATGGCGTATTGCTGAAAGGCCGTTGCGACCGGATCGACCTGCGAAATGGGATCTACACGTTATTGGATGTAAAGACCGGATCGGTTCGTAGTGAGGACCTCCGTATTCCTTCTCTGGTCCGTGAAGAGCTGGACAAGCCGAAACGCTTTGCACTTCAATTATTGATCTATGCGTGGGCCTATATGGAGCAGCATCCTTCCGTGGCGGAGCTTGTTGCTGGTGTTTTGCCTTTGCAACGCCCCACTCAAGCACAAGGGGAATTCCTGAAAGTGGCGAAGGAGGAGGTCATTCGCAGGGACCAATTAGAGCCCATCGGCGACCTGTTGAATGCACTGGTAAATGAGCTTTTGGACCCGGATGTGCCTTTTGCACATGATCCGAAGAGCTTGTATTGTGTTTGTTGCGTGGGTTGAAAGTCTCACCCCCGTCCCCTCTACCAAGAAGAGGGGTGACTATCCCGGGGAGTGCTGTGCTTTATTGCGTCGTACAGTGCTGGGCGCGTAAGCTAGAAATGCTGCCTCACCCCCGGCCCCTCTTCGGGGGGAGATGGACACTATCCCGTAGCGTAAAGAAGTCTAATTGCGGAAATTCGAGCTTTGTTCATCAGCCTCTCACGAGCCTCCATTGAGAGACAAAGTTGGTTCGAATGAATAGTTGAGATACGCAAATCGCAATTGCCGAACGCAGTGAGCGGCAGCAGGCATTCAAACGCTCAACTACCTCAACCATGTTCAATGAAAAAGGAGGCAAAATGCCTCCTTTTTCATTGTTGGATCTGCGGTGATCAACGATAGACCACTTTGTGCGTACTGGTCGTTCCGTTGCGCTTGATCTTCACATAGTATGCACCTGCACTTTGGCCGCTCAGGTCCATTTCCTTCTTGTAAGTACCTTCCAACTCGCGCAGTGTTTCGTTGTAAACTGACTGACCGATGTTGTTCACGATCTCAACCGTCACATCACCTTTTTCGTTGTTGAGAAAGCTAAGGGTGAACCGACCGTTGTTCGGGTTAGGCTGGACAAGAACGGAACCATCGTCGCCCGTTGCTGCCAAACCGTGATAAATGGTCCCAGTGCGGTCTCCACCGCCCAAGGCAGCATAGAAATTGGCGTTGTTGTTCGGCTCAGCAGTGTAACCGTCGTTCACGAGTTCAAATTCACCTTGGCCTGTAACCGGGATCGTGGCGATCGTGTACTCCTTACCGGCCTCCCAAGTAACGCCGTGGTTCGACATGGGGGTCATACCGAAGCCGGCATAAACCATGTAATTGGAACTGCCTTGCTCACGCACATTGCCGCTCTTGGCAACTGTGATCACGTGCTGCGCTGCTTCATCTTGCGTCGGCTCGCCCAAGCTGGCTCCGGTACTCGCATCCCAACGGATGGTGAAGACCAAAGAGGAGAAGATCCCAGAAAAATCGGCTTCTGGACGAACTTTCACTTCTAGGACACCTTTGTCTTGGAACAAGCCGATATCCACGGCCCCTTGCGAAAATCCAGATGTGGACAAAGCTGCCAAAGCCAAAGAGAAAGCGGCGGTGCGTAAGGAGAAATTCATGTTCTGTTGGTTTGTTCTTGTTGGATGCAAGTTTGTACTGCCCATTAGCCCGAAATGGACTTTTCCACTCGGTGCATGTTGCATAAGGAGCCGCAAGATATGACAACCGAGTTACCATGGCAAGGGTTTTCGACGGATGGTTATCCTAATGACGGACGAACTAAAAAGGGTAACCGATGAAGATCTATCATCGCCAGGTTGAAAAAGTTGATGTTCGACCTACCCCCCTAAAACCGAACAGGGGCCCTTGCGGACCCCTGCGCAGTAAACCTGCAAGGAATATGGAACCACCAAGGCCAGGAAGACCGTCCTTGGTATTGCAAAGACGTGGGGTCTAGAAAAAGGTTGCCGGGAGGCTGAAAATATTCTTGGACCATGTGCGCCTAGGAATGCCTTGGGTACTTCCAACATGGGGGTGTTCAACTCTTCCAATTGAAGGTGGCAAAAGATCGCAACTGCTCTACCCCGTGAACCGATAACCCACCCCTCGTATCGAATGGAAATATTTCGGCTCCCTCGGATCCGGTTCAAAGTACTTGCGGAAACCAACGATGAAATTATCCACCGTTCGTGTGGTCGGAAACACATTGTAGCCCCAAACTTTTTGGAGGATCTCCTCCCGGGAGACCACCTCCCCTTCCCGTTCCACCAACAAGCGAATGAGCATTAGTTCGCGCTGTCCCAGCTTGTGCACCTTCCCGTCCTGTCCCCGTGCTTCAAAGCTCCGGAAATCAACGTGATTGCCGCCGAATGTGTACTCTTCGATCACCGTGTTCGGACTATGGTCCTGTGCGCGTTGTACCAACTTGGCGAGACGCAATCGTAGCTCTTCCAGATCGAAAGGTTTGCCCAAATGATCATCACCGGCCTTCAGACCACGGATCCGATCCGCCGCAGCCGTGCGGGCGGTCAGGAACAACACGGGCGTGGCATTGCCATCCAAACGTACCGTTTCCACTACGGTGAATCCGTCCATTTCAGGCAACATCACGTCCATTACAACGGCATCGAAACGAGCACCGCGCATGCGTTCCAAGGCATCGGGCCCGGTGGAGGCAACCGTTACGTCGTACCCATCCAGCTCAAAATTCAACTTGAGCGTGGATCGTAGGCTCGCCTCATCCTCTACTAATAACACACGCGGTTTTGGTGCCGTGGTATCCATGCATGCAAAGATGGGCCTCTCTACCTTTACCGCCCATGCAATTTGAAGAAAGGCACATAAAAGCTGCCAATTCCCTTCGCCTGAACACCTTGGTGGAGCATCTTGATATCCAGTTCGGAGTCAATTCCCAAGGTCAACTGACAGCCTCGATGCCAGTGGACCACCGCACCATTCAACCCATGGGCCTCTTGCATGGGGGAGCCACTGCAGCACTGGCGGAAACGCTTGGCAGTATGGGTTCTGCGATGCTTATCGACCTCGAAAAGCAAGCGGTCGTCGGCATTGAGGTAAGCGCCAACCATTTACGCGGTGTGCGTGAAGGAAGAGTAACTGCGACCGGTGAACTACTTCACCAAGGCCGTAAGACGCATGTATGGGAGATCCGCGTGCGCGACGAAGCGAACGACCTTTGTGCGGTGTGCCGCCTCACCATCATGATCATTGACCAACGGAAATGAGCAACGAACGACCTCTCCTCGAAGCACTGACCTATTGCCTGGAACACAGGCTGACCTTTGTTGTATTCCGAGTTCCCGGTGGGCCCATCACCCTTTGGGCACAACAAACCCCGTTCGTGGACCATGTGGAGAACGGCTTATGGTGGGAAATGAACGACGTGTTCCTACTCTCGCCCTTCATTATGCCCGGCAAACTTCCGCTTGTACGTTCCGATGTGGAATTGACCTTCGGAGATGCGGAACCAGCGTGGCACCGATTGATGGAATGCGTGGGATCCACCGCCCCACATGGCCGTGATCATGCACCCAGTACCACAGACCGCAGTGCGTTCGAAAAATCCGTACGAACGGCCAAGGCCCTTTGCCAACAAGGTGATCTGGAAAAAGCAGTGCTTTCCCGTACGGTTGACCTTCCTGTTGGTGCAGCGGAAGCACCCCAATTATTCATTGACGCGGTGCATGCCCGACCCGAAGCACTGGTTACGCTGCTTTCAACACCTGAACATGGTGTCTGGTTGGGTGCTTCACCCGAACGCTTGATCAATGCCGAATACGAAACCCTGCACGTGGATGCTTTGGCCGGGACCATGCCAAGTGAAAAAGCTCCTGACGATCCCACACTTTGGGGTGAGAAGGAATTGCACGAGCAGCGGGTGGTGACCAAGACGATCGTAGGTACGCTCATCGATCAAGGAGTGCGGTCGGTTTCCTTGGAAGGCCCAACCGTTATGCACACCGCTGGTATGGCACACTTGCACACGCGCATCACGGCCATGGTCGAAGGCCGTTCGATCGGTGATCTTGTGAGCAATCTGCACCCAACACCTGCGGTTTGCGGCATACCAACGGACAAAGCACGGATCCAGATCGCCGCCATGGAAGGCAGGGACCGAGAATTGTATGCCGGCTTCTGGGGTCCATGGAGCGCTGATGGTCGCATGCAGCTTTTCGTGAACATACGGTGCATGCGCCTATTCAATGATCATGCTGAACTGCACGTTGGAGCTGGCATTACCGCAGGATCGGACCCTACCTTGGAGTGGCTGGAAACCGAGCACAAGGCCGAAGGGTGGAGGAAATTGATACCGACACTTTCGCAGTAGCATTCATGCCGACGTCCGATCGATCCGCAGCGGCCGAACTGGCGCGTCTCTGTGCAGCCAAGGGAGTGACATACGCTGTGATAAGCCCAGGAAGTCGCAATGCGCCGTTGGTGATCGCCTTCAACCAACAAGAGGAGATCCAATGCCTGCAAGTGATCGATGAGCGAAGTGCGGGCTTCTTTGCTTTGGGCATGGCGCAACAGCTGCATGCACCCGTGGCCCTGATCTGCACCAGTGGCAGCGCGGTGCTGAACTATGGACCCGCGATAGCCGAAGCCTTTTACCAACGCATACCTCTATTGGTGATCTCCGCAGATCGACCAGAGGAATGGGTGGACCAAGGAGAAGGACAGGCGATCCGGCAGAACGGCGTGTTGGCGTTGCACACGAAGCGCAGCATTCAATTGCCAAGGGCCACGGAAGACGAACTTTCCAAATGGAACTGTGGTAGGTTGATCAACGAAGCGATCGATGCCACCGTGTTGCCTGTGCCCGGTCCTGTGCATGTGAACGTTCCATTCGTTGAGCCGCTCTATGGAACAACGGAGGTGGTCGGCACCTCGCGGATCATTGCCCCGGTGATGACCGAATCGTTCATCCTTCCCGACCATGCGCGGTGGTTGATCGGCCAGTTGAGCGCTTGCAAGAAAGTGATGGTGCTTGCTGGCCAAGGCATCTGGAGCGAAGGACTGAAGAAGCAATTGATGCAGCTCGCGGCTTTACCGCAAGTGACCGTGCATACTGAAGCCACTTCGAACCTCGATGACCCATCGTTCATCACCTGTATCGATCGTACCATTACGGCCGTGGATGACAAGAACGAGAAAGACCTACTGCCGGACCTGTTGATCACCTTCGGTGGCGCGATCGTGAGCAAACGGATCAAGACCCTATTGCGCAAATGGAACCCGGCGCAGCACTGGAACATTGATGCCGAGCAGCGGCACTTCGACACCTACCAGAGCCTGTCGCATGACATCGCGGTATCGCCGGAGATCTTCTTTGCACAACTGGTCCCAAGTATGGTCGGCAACGAAAGTTTCTACGGCGAAGCTTGGCGCATGGTGGATGTGCGTACCCGCGGCTTACACAACAAAGTGATCGCTGCTGCTCCATTTTGCGACCTTTCCGTATTCAACGTGCTCGTGGATCGGATACCCGGTGGAAGCGATGTGCATTTGGCCAACAGCACGCCGGCCCGCTATGCGCAATTGTTCGATCGGGTGCGCGATATCCGATGGTTCAGCAACAGAGGAACCAGCGGTATCGATGGTTGCACGAGCACCGCTGTTGGTGCAACGTTCGCATCGAAAAAGACAACCACATTGATCACGGGTGACACTGCCTTTTGCTATGACAGCAATGCATTCTGGAACAACCATCTCTCCGAACACCTGCGGGTTATCGTGGTCGACAATGGTGGCGGGAACATCTTCCGTGTCATTGAAGGACCTGACAAGGATCCGGAGCTCCTGAAGTGGTTCGAAGCACCGCACACGCGAAACATTGAACAACTGGTTAATAGCTTTGGTCTGCCCTACTTCTATGCCGATGATCAAAAAGGTTTGTTGGAGCGAATGGATGAACTTTACGCAGACCATGGAAAACCCGCTGTACTGCACATCAAGACCGACGGTGAGTTATCCCCGAAGGTTTTGAGGGAGTATTTCATTAAGTTGAAGGGAGGTGAGAAAGTTTGAATGTGATTCCCGGGTCGGAGCCCGGGATGACAAGTGAGATCGCGCACACCTTAGGGGCGGAAGATCTTCCGCCCGAGGTGATGCGGAAAGTGGGATGGTGAATTTTGATCGAAGAACAAGAAATGGGAAAACGCGATTGGAAAACGATCAAGGAGTATTCGGATATCCGATATGAATTCTTTGAAGGGATCGGGAAGATCACGATCAATAGACCGGAGGTGTACAATGCCTTCCGACCGGAAACGAACACCCAAATGATCGACGCCATGGACCTTGCGCGCGAAGACCCGGCGATCGGCGTGGTGGTCTTTACCGGCGAAGGGGACAAGGCATTCTGCAGCGGCGGTGACCAGAACGTGAAAGGGCGTGGTGGTTACATCGGTACGGATGGGATCCCCCGGCTGAACGTGTTGGACCTGCACAAGAAGATCCGCGAACTGCCCAAGCCCGTGGTGGCCATGGTGAACGGTTATGCGATCGGTGGAGGCCATGTATTGCATGTGGTTTGTGACCTGACCATCGCCGCCGAGCATGCACGTTTTGGACAGACCGGACCCAAAGTGGGCAGCTTCGATGCTGGATTCGGAAGCAACTATTTGGCGCGTCACGTAGGTCAGAAGAAAGCCCGAGAGATCTGGTTCCTCTGCCAACAGTACAGTGCCAAGGAAGCCGAGGACATGGGTATGGTGAATAAAGTGGTGCCATTGGCAGATCTGGAGGATACGACCGTGGAATGGTGTCAGCTCATGTTGCAGCGAAGTCCGCTTGCATTACGCATGATCAAGCGCGGCTTGAACGCCGAACTCGATGGTCAACGTGGATTGATGGAGTTCGCAGGTGATGCGACATTGATGTACTACCTCATGGACGAGGCGCAGGAAGGAAGAAATGCCTTCTTGGAGAAACGCGAACCGGATTTCCAGAAATTCCAGAAGTTTCCGTGATCAAACCAAGCGAAGCCCATTGATCCCCTTGAAGTGTTTTGTGTTCAAGGTGAGTATGGCTACGTCATGTGCCAGCGCCGTAGCCGCGATCAGGTGATCCGAAATATGAACTCTCTGGGATGGCGCGGTCCCGGCAAGTATCCTGCGAAAATGAAGAGAGACCTCCATCGTGAACGGGAGGATGTGGAATTTCGTGGTCAACTCACGATGATTCCGTTCAAATTCAGCTCTGTTGATCGATCCTGCCAAGATCTCCGCCAAGACCACATCGCATATCACCAATTGGTGATCGGCAACACGTTCAGAAGCCTTGAACGCGCTAGGCTGTCGTCGCATGCGTCCAACAAGCACACTGGTATCGATCAAGACCGCTTCCATGCCTTTTCCCTTAACTCTTCTACGGTGATGTCGCGTTCTTCCCATATACCATCCAACCCTGCAAAGGGGTCTTTTTCCTTTGCAGCCTCACGCTCCAACAATTCCACTACCAACGCGGAAATACTTTTCTTCCGTTTACGGCTGAGCATTGTTGCTTTACGTTTGAAGTCCGGAGGCACGGAAAGTGTGAGCTTGACGGTCATTGGATCACGTATTTGTCCGGTGAAGTTACGTGATCTATCCTTTCTTTGTTGCTCTTCTTGATCTTGGGGAAATGAAACACTGGCTCCACGCCTTCCGCTTGCGCACTTTGCCACTGGCATTGAGCAGCATTTTTGTGGGCAGTGCTTTGGCGTACAGTCTAGGAGCTTTTAGCTGGCCCATTTTCCTGTTAGCGCTGTGTACTGCCACCCTTCTGCAGATCCTCAGCAATCTTGCGAACGACCTCGGCGATCATCAACACGGCACGGACAATGCCGACCGTGTTGGTCCGCAACGTGCCGTGCAAAGTGGCGCCATTTCACCTGCTGTAATGAAGCGGGCCATGCTGATCTGTGGAGTGTTGGCATTTGCTAGCGGACTTGCATTGATCCTGACCGCATTCGGGACAACGCTGAAGACTTTTGCCTTCCTGTTGATCGGACTGGCTGCGATCGTTGCGGCGGTGAAGTACACGTTTGGTAAGAACCCATACGGCTATGCTGGGCTTGGGGATCTGAGCGTGTTCCTGTTCTTCGGCGCAGTGGGTGTGGCGGGCACGTACTACCTCTTCGTGCATTCGTTCGACATCATCGTTGTTCGCCCGATCTTCATTTTCGGACTCCTTTCCGTTGCC